>JABAHR010000583.1_pt1 | contig 13346 bp, 13 predicted proteins | sample 7062101 | NCBI WGS metagenome assembly JABAHR01 (sample SAMN14534553, study PRJNA622989) | marine sediment metagenome | biome: marine biome [ENVO:00000428]; feature: marine pelagic biome [ENVO:01000023]; material: deep marine sediment [ENVO:00002113] | place: India: Gulf of Kutch | collected... | reverse complement strand
ACCAGGGCTTGACCCCCGGACTGCGCTGTCGCGACCCGCTCCAGCCAGCCGAGGTCGTCCCTGTCCATGATCTCGTACAGGAGAATGACGGCTCCGCCGCAGCACTGGCCGAGCGCCGGGCCGAGCCCATAGATCTCCCGCCGGCAAGCCGGGCCGCCGGGCGATGATTCGAGCATGCCCCGCGCCACGGATTCCGCCTCGAATTCAAGATTGCCTCCGCCGATGCTGCCTTCCGAAGCGTCCCGCGTCACCAGCATGCGGCTGCCCGGCGCGCGCGGCGCCGAGCCGTGTACGGCGAGTACCGTTACGAGGATGCAGGGTTCGCGGCGCGCCGCCGACAGCAGACTGGATGCCCACATGACCTGGACTCAGGCGGACCGTCCGAGCAGTCGGAGAATGCGTTCCGGGGTGGCCGGTGCATCGAGCGATGGCAGGCGTTCGTCTTTCCGCCCCGAAGCCAGCGCATGGTTGATGGCGCTGTGAACGGAAATGGCCAGCATCAGCGGCGGCTCACCGACGGCCTTGGACCGGTGAATGGTCTTTTCGCGGTTCTTGCCGCCCTCCCAGATTTCCGCGTTGAAGGCTTCCGGTACGTCACCGCAGGTGGGGATCTTGTACGTGGAGGGTGCATGGCTTTGCAGGCGCCCTTCGCCGTCCCACCAGATTTCCTCGCTGGTCAGCCAGCCGGCGCCCTGCACGAAGCCGCCCTCGATCTGGCCCATGTCGATGGCCGGGTTCAGGGACTTGCCGACATCGTGCAGGATGTCGACGCGGACGATGCGCGACTCGCCGGTCAGGCAATCGATCTCGACCTCCGAAACCGCCGCCCCGTAGGCGAAATAGTAGAACGGCCGGCCGCTGAAGGTCTCCGGATCGTAGTGAATCTTCGGAGTCCGGTAAAAACCGGTGGCCGAAAGCGAGACCCGTCCCATCCAGGCCTGCTGCACCAGTTCGCCGAAGGAAAGCTCACGGTCGCCGACAGTGACGCTGTCGTTCGAGAAAGCGACCTCGCGTGAAGCGATTCCGTAATGCGCGGCCGCGAAGCGCTTCAATCGGCGGATGATCTTGCGCGCGGCGGCCCGGGCCGCCATGCCGTTCATGTCCGAACCCGAGGACGCCGCCGTGGCGGAGGTGTTCGGCACCTTGCCGGTGCTGGTAGCGGTGATCCGGACGCGGTCCAGCGGGACGCCGAACTCGTCGGCCACGACCTGTGCCACCTTGACCATCAGCCCCTGGCCCATCTCGGTACCGCCGTGATTGAGGTGGATGCTTCCGTCCTTGTAGACGTGGACCAGGGCGCCGGCCTGGTTCAGGAACGTGGTGGTGAAGGATATGCCGAACTTGACCGGCGTGAGGGCGATGCCACGGCGGATAACGGGGCTGCTCCGGTTGAAGGCTTCGATGTCAGCGCGGCGGACCCGGTAGTCCGACCGTTCTGCAAGTTCGCCGATGAGTTCCGCCGCCACGTTGTCACGGACCTGCATTCCGTAGGGCGTGACGTTGCGATCCTCGCCGCCGTAGAGGTTCGCAAGCCGGACGTCCAGGGGGTCCAGGCCCAGGCTGTGGGCGATCTCGTCGATTACCCGCTCGATGCCCATCATCCCCTGCGGGCCGCCGAATCCCCGCAGCGCGGTATTCGAAACGGTGTTCGTGCGGCAGCGGTAGGAAGTGACCGAGACGCTGGGCAGGAAATAGGCGTTGTCGCAGTGGAACATCGCACGGTCGCCTATGGGCCCCGAGAGGTCCGCGGAGATCCCACAACGCAGCGCGTGCATGAAATCCACGGCCAGGATCCGCCCGTCGTCGTCGAAACCCACGTCGTAGCGGATCAGGAAGTCGTGGCGCTTGCCGGTGCTGCGCATGTCGTCGTCGCGGTCCAGGCGCAGCTTGCAGGGTCGGCCCGTCGCGCAGGCCATCACCGCCGCGAGGATGGCCCACTGGGCCGCCTGGGTTTCCTTGCCGCCAAAGCCTCCGCCCATGCGGCGGACTTCCACAGTCACCGCACTGTTCGGTCTTCCCAGCGCCTCGGCCACGAGCTGCTGGACCTCCGAGGGGTGCTGCGAGGAGGTGAGGACGAGTATCTCGCCATCCTCGCCCGGTATCGCCATGGAAACCTGTCCCTCGAGGTAAAAATGATCCTGCCCGCCAGTGCGGATTTCGCCTTGCAGGCGGCGCGGCGCCCCGGCGAGGGACTGCTCCGGCTTGCCGCAGGAAAGCACCCTGGGATCCATGACCCATGATTCCTCGTCCATGGCGGTCTCGACGTCAAGAATGGCCGGGCATGCCTCGTATTCGATGCGGGCCAACCGGGCAGCGCGCCTGGCGGCCTGCCTGGATTCAGCGGCCACGGCGAATACCGGCTGTCCGGCGAAATGCACCACGCCGTCGGCCAGCACCGGTTCGTCCTTGAAGTGAACGGGGCTGACCTGGTTTGCGCCCGGTATGTCGGCGGCCGTGATCACGGCGACCACGCCGGGATAACACTCCACGTCTGAAAGGTCGAGCTTCACGATCGAGCCGTGCACGCAATCGCTGACGCCCACGTATACCTGCAGGATGTTGGCCGGCGCCTGCAGGTCATCGACGTAATGGGCGGCACCGGCGACGTGCCTGGCCGCGCTGTCGTGCGCCAGCGGCTTGCGGATGGTTCCCTTGCGGTCAGTCATGGACGGCGTGCTCCCCGGACGCTTCACCCAGCCGCACCGGGTAGGGAGTGTCGGAGTGCTCCAGGAAGAATCTCAGCAGGAGGTTCCGGGCGACTTCCATGCGGTAGCCGGCCGAGGCGCGCACGTCCGTGATGGGTTCGAAATCGGCGCGCATGGCATCCATGGCGAACCCGATGGTCTCCCGGTCCCACCCGTGTCCGAGCAGGGCCCGCTCGCAGGCCCGGGCCCGCTTCGGGACTTCGGCCATGCCTCCGTAGCACACCGTGGCCGTTGCGACAGCGCCGTCTTCCACCGTGACGCTGTAGGCCCCGCACACGGCCGAGATGTCCTGCTCGAGGCGTTTCGAGACCTTGTAGGTCGAAAACAGCTGGCCGGCGCTGGGTAACGGGATCAGAACTTTTTCAACGCACTCGCCCGGGCGCAGATCCTGCTTGCCATAGTCGAGGAAGTAGTCCTCCAGATCCAGTTCGCGGCGGCCCTTCGCCGAGCGCAGCACCAGGCGGGAGCCCGCCGCGATGAGGCCGGGCGGCATGTCGCCGATCGGCGATCCATTCGCGATATTGCCGCCAACCGTGCCCGCGTTGCGCACCTGCAATGCCCCGAGGCGCTCGATCAGCGGGCCGAACGCGGGGTACAGTGCGGTGATCGCAGGCTCGGCATCGGTGTAGGTCACGGCTGCACCGAGGTGCAGGAATTCGTCGTCCCGATCGATCGCCAGCATTTCCCGGANNAGATGACGGTACCCAACCCGGCCAGTTGCTTGGTGACCCAGAGACCCACGTCCGTGCCGCCGGCCAGCATGACCGCTTCGGGGTGCTCGTCCAGGAGCCCGCACAGCTCGCCGAGTGAACGGGGCGCGAAGTAACGGCCCCTTGGGGTGTTGATGGCCGTGCCGCCGGCCGGGCGAATCTCTTTCAGCTTGTCGAGGGTTTCCGGCTCCGCCCTGCTGAAGGCATCTTCACTGTGTGTCGACAGGACGTCCTGCGCAGAGCGCACGATGGGCGCGTAGCCGGTGCAGCGGCACAGGTTTCCAGCCAAAAGCCGGTTGATGCTCGCCCGGTCAGGGGTTTCGGCGCGCGACTCGTGGAACATGGCGAACAGCGACATGACGAAACCGGGCGTGCAGAAGCCGCATTGGGAGCCGTGCAGGTCAACCAGGGACTGCTGTACGGGGTGAAGTGTTCCCGACGGATCGCCGAGCTCTTCCACGGTGATGAGCTGCTTGCCGTCGAGGGTCGGGAGAAACTGGATGCAGGAATTCACGGCGCGGTAGCGGAGCCGGTCCCCATGCGGTTCCGCCAGCACTACCGTGCAGGCGCCGCAATCACCCTCGTTGCAGCCTTCCTTGGTGCCGGTCAGGCCCTTGTCTTCGCGCAGGAAGTCCAGCACGGTCCGCGTGGGATCGGACACGTGGATTTCCTCCACTTCTCCACCCAGCAGGAACCGGATCGTATCGGCCACGAAGCGCTCTCAGCTGCCCCGGTAAGTGCTGTAGCCGTACGGGGAGAGCAGCAGCGGGACATGGTAATGCCCGTCCGGATCGCTGACGCCGAACCGAACCACGACGCGGTCGAGAAAGGCGGGTGCTGCGCCGCCTGGCTCCAGCTGCGCGAAGTAGGGGCCCGCGTGGAACACGAGTTCGTATTCGCCGGCGGTCAATTCTTCACCTTCGAGCAACGGGGCGTCGCAGCGCCCGTCGTCGTTGGTCCTTGCGCTCGCGATGCAGGCATCCCGGGATCCCGCGCGGAACAGTTCGACCAGGATTCCGGAGCCGGGATGTCCCCTGGCAGTGTCCAATACGTGTGTAGTCAGGCGTCCCATAAGCTCCTCGCGGGGGATTGCGTGGTTGTAGGGGCGGTTGGCGTTGGACTATCGTTAGTCCAGGACTCTTACCGGGATTATATCAACTTGGCGGAAGACTGATGACGCGTGAGTACCCAAGAGACCTTGTTGGTTATGGAAATGAGCCACCGGATCCGCGCTGGCCGGGCGGCGCGCGCCTGGCCCTGCAGGTCGTCCTGAACTTCGAGGAGGGAGCCGAGCGTTGCGTGCTCCACGGCGACGACGCCTCGGAGTCGTTCCTGTCCGAAATGTCCGCCGCGAGGCCGCGCCAGGGTGTGCGTCACATGAGCATGGAATCGGTTTACGAATACGGGTCCAGGGTCGGTGTCTGGCGCTTTCTCGACCTATTCGAGCGCACAGAAATTCCGGTCACCATGTTTGCTGTCGGCATGGCTGCAGAGCGTTGTCCTGATCCGGTGAGGGCGTTTTATCGGGCCGGTCACGAGATCTGCAGCCACGCTTACCGCTGGATTGATTACCAGGACGTGGACCCGGGGGTAGAGCGCGACCATATCCGCAAGGCGATCGAGGCGATCACTGCAGTGACAGGGGAACGACCGCTGGGTTGGTACACGGGCCGCACGAGCCCCAACACACGCGCCCTGGTGGTGGAGGAAGGCGGTTTCCTGTACGACGCGGACGATTACAGTGACGACCTGCCGTTCTGGGACCACTCGCATGGCCGGCCGCACCTGGTCGTTCCTTACACTCTGGATGTGAACGACATGCGTTTTGCCACCAGTCCGGGGTTCACCACGGGCGAGGAATTCTTCGGATATCTTCGCGACACGTTCGACGTGCTCTACGCGGAAGGCGCGCGCAGGCCCCGAATGATGTCCGTCGGTCTGCACTGTCGCCTGGCCGGGCGCCCGGGACGGATCGGCGCACTGGAACGATTCCTCCGGTACGCGCAGAGCCATGAATCGGTCTGGTTCTGCCGCCGGGTGGATATCGCCAGGCACTGGCACGAGCACCATGCAGCCTGACCGGGCCCGACAGGCGTTCATGGACCGGTTCGGCGCGGTTTTCGAGCACTCGCCGTGGGTTGCAGAAGCCGTGTATGACGGCCTGGGCGGCCGTGTGCCCGGCGAATGCCGGGAACTTGTCCGAAGGTTCGAGGAAGCCGTTATGGCCGCCGGGAGGGAGCGCCAGCTGGCCCTGTTACGCGCCCACCCCGAACTCGCGGCAGGCAGCGCGTCCCTGACCGCAGCATCGAGGCAGGAGCAGTCCGGCGCCGGCCTGGACCGATGCACTACGGAGGATCTCGACGAGTTCCGGCGCCTCAACACAGCCTACCGAGAGAAATTCGGCTTTCCGTTCATCGTGGCCGTGAAAGGGCGGGGGCGCCGTGAGATCCTCGAACTGCTGAGGCGGCGATCGGGCGGGGGCGCGGATGCGGAATTCGCCGAGGCGCTGAGGCAGGTGTGCCGGATCGGCGCCCTGCGGATCGAGGCAGAATTCCATGCCTGAGCAGCCCGGCTTCACGCGCCTGGAGAACCTGGCTGATCCCGCCGGCGGGGCCGCCGTGATCTCCGTGAGCGACGAGTACTTCGCGCCGGCCCGCCGCATGCTATCGCCTGCAGAACCGGTCTTCGAGCCCGGGCGCTACGGCGAACACGGCAAGTGGATGGACGGCTGGGAAAGCCGCCGNNCGGCAAGTGGATGGACGGCTGGGAAAGCCGTCGCAGGCGAACCCCCGGACACGACCACTGCATTCTCCGCATACGCCCCGGCATCATCCGCGGCGTGGATATCGACACCCGCCACTTCACGGGTAACTACCCGCCGGAAATATCGATCCAGAGCTGCCGTGCGGAATCGGAGTCCGGCCTCGCGGGCGATTGGCATGACCTGGTGCCGCGGCGCGGCGTTATCGCGAATGGCCACAACTATTTCGCCGTGGATGACGCGCGCACCTGGACCCACCTGAAATTGAACCTGCACCCGGATGGGGGGATCGCCCGCCTGCGCGTGTTCGGTGAGGCGCAATCGGCCGGGCTCGGCGGACAGCCCCGTCACGACCTTTCCTCGCTTGCGGTGGGCGGCCGGGCGCTGCAGTGCAATGACATGCACTTCGGACACATGGAAAACCTGCTGAAGCCGGAACCCGCGTGCGACATGGGTGACGGCTGGGAAACGCGCCGCCGCAGGGTACCCGGTAACGACTGGGTGATCCTCGCGCTCGGGCGCCCCGGGCGGGTTTTGAGGGTGGAGGTAGATACCTCGTTTTTCACGGGCAACTATCCCGCCTACTGCCGTCTATCGGCCACGGCAGGCGGAGCCGATGAGGCCTTGTGCGAGGAATCCGCGGACTGGCCGGTGCTGCTGCCACGCGTTGCGCTCGGGCCGGACCAGCTCCACGTTTTCGAAACCCAGTTGCACGAGGTCGGGGAGGTGACGCACGTGCGATTCGACATCATCCCAGACGGGGGCGTGGCACGCTTGCGTCTGTACGGCGTACCGGCAGGGAGGAAACCGACATGCTGATTCGGCCAGAACCGTTGACCGCCGCCGCGTTCGCGCCGTTTGGAGAGGNNCCGCCGTTTGGAGCGGTCATCGACCTGCAAGGCGGCCCGGGAGAGCGGATCAACGAGGGTCGGACCCTAAAGTTCGCCGACCTGGCCCGCCTGGAATTCGCGGGCGGCGGGACCTGCCTGAGCCTTTATCGTTCAGCGCCCGTCACTTTGCCGTTTCGCATCCTGCAGGTGGAGCGCCATCCCCTCGGCAGCCAGGCCTTCATCCCGCTGCACCGGCGGCCGTTCCCCGTCATCGTGGCGACCGACGTGCCCGAGCCGGGACCCGGGGACCTGCGTGGTTTCCTGACCAATGGCCGGCAGGGCGTCAACCTGGCCCCGGGCACCTGGCACCACTACCAGCTCAGCCTGGGCGCGGAATCTGAATACCTGGTATTGGACCGTGCGGACCCTGGCGAAAACCTGGAAGTTCAGGAATTCACGAGCGAGGTATACCTGGATCTCGATCCTGCACCGGGCCCCTTCGGAACCGACTATGATTAGTTTCCGCCAGGGTTCCGGCATCCTGGTTGCGGCCCTGGCGTGCTGTGGCGCCATTTCCCATTCGATGGCGGGAGCCGGTTTGCAACCGAAGTACGAGGCGCCCGCCGTGCAGTACGTCAACGTGTTCGGGGACGGTGATCCCGCCAACGGCGCCGAGGACGACAGGAAGGCCGTCACCGGACAGGGCCGGCGGAAAGCCGGTCTCGAGTCCTGGCACATGGCGGCCGGCACCATCCACTGCGACGGAAGGGTTCGGGGCAGCGCAACCATCGTGGACTTGAGCGAGCTGACCCGCGACCTCCCGGGCATGGTGCTGGCGACCGCTGCCCACGTACTGATAGACCTTGAGACAGGGCTGCCTTTCCGGCAATGCCGTTTCGATTACCTGGGGCTGGAGGGCCGCGACGCTTACCGGGGCCGGATCGATCCTGTCCGGCAGGCCCGGGGCGACTTCGACGCCTTTTCGCCGAGAGACGACACCCTCTTTGGCCGCGAGGACTGGGCCTTCCTCTACGTGCCGGAACCGGCGGGGATCGCACCGCATGGCGGCGGGCTCAGGCCGCGGTCGTTCGCGGCATTGCACCGCCAGCCGGGCGGCGCCAGCGTGGACTACACCCTGCTCGGATACAGCGCCGCGCATGGCGGGGTGACGCTCAGCATGGGTTGCCGCGTGGTGGAAAGCCGGAGCGGGGATCTCGGTGGCGGCGCATGGACCGGCCAATTGCTGGACGACTGCGATTCCGGGGAGGGCGCTTCGGGCGGGGCACTCGTGGCCGAGACGAAAGACGGCCCGTTCCTGGTGGCCATCCGGACCGGCGCGCACTGGGATGAGGCCACGTTTCCGGGAGAGCGTTTCCCTGCAGGGCCGCCGGACGGAGAAATCTGGAGCGTGGACTCGAACACCAATTTCAGCCGCGCCATCGATCGGGAAATGCTCGACGCCCTGGCACGCCTGATCCGGGAGATCGAAGGCCCGGAAACACCGTCTCCGGGTATTTGAATCTGCGAATCAGTCCGTTTGGGTTCGTGGTTCCGGCACGGCCAGTAGCAATGTGCCGGTGCTATGCTAGAATGAAATCGTACCGTCCACCTGTCCGTAAACAGTTACTGCACGGACGCCGTTACATTACCCAGGTCGACAGTAAAGGTCGCTGCCGGGCAAGGTAGCCCGGCTACGTCGTGGTTCAATGAATGGATCCACGCTTGGCCCAGCGAACGAAGCGGGGTGCGCTGACGGAAGCTGCAAGTCGTACCCACTCGCTCCACGAGCGCGTCAATTTCAGGACGTGACGGGGATGAGGGCCAGCCGGAGTGCGGAGTCAGAGAGGACCCGCATCGATTGCCGGCAAACGGGGGAGAAAAGCGAAATGCTCTTCTACGCTTCGTTGCTGATTTTCGCCATTGCCGTTTCAGTCGTGGCCATCTGGTTGCATCGGGCATTGTCCCACGCCGGCCGAAAAACCTATCACGCAATTCTTCCGAGTTCCCGTCGAACGGTCGGGGGCAGGCGGCGCATGCAACTGGATTCGGAGATCCTGTCATCGCTAAGCCAGAGAGGGTGGAGCGGACAGGGCGGCTCCCGCCACGCGATGCCGGCCGGCAATGTCAAGGCAGCCCAGGTCCAGGACCTGACGAGCCCGCAGGTCGGATGGCCGTACCGGGAAGAGTCCGGGACCGGAAAGGGAGCGGATGAACAGGAGCGCCGCCGTTTGCGCCCGGAAGAGATTCGCAAACCCTGGGGTTGGTAAACGCCCAGACCATTTCCAGCCGACCGAGGTAGGCTACCGGGCGAGCCGGTCCGGCATGCGCACATCCTGGTTTCCGGGAATCTTTATATCCATCGGAACAGCCTCGACGCCCATGGTTTCGTCAGGATAGGCCCGTAACAACCCCAACGTGTCCGCGGGATCGTCCTCGAGCCAGCGTTCCGCCTCTTCGGGATTTCTTAACAGCGCGGGGCTCCTGTGGTGCCCGACGGACCTGAGCACCGCGTTGGGCTCCACGGTGATGATTGCCACGCTGACCGCGCGCTGACCGTCCGGATCACGGGTATGGCTTGCCAGGCCTGCCATGACCCAGAACGGTTGGTCGAGCGGAAAGACGGCGTAGGGGACCTTGGGCTGTGTGCGCGAATCGAACTCGTAAAACCAGGAAACCACGACGAGTACGCGCGGGCCCTTGCTCCAGGCGCCCATGAACGTCGGGGCGAAGGGAGGTCCGTCGCGGCGCAGGCGCGCGTTGGCCGTGGAGAGCAGCTTGCCGGCCCTGGTCATGGGGAGTCTTCCGCCGGCCCAGTGGGGAATGAACGGCCAGATCGCTTCGACCGGCCGGTCCGCGCCTCCGCTGCGTACAATCGCCGGAAGGGTTTCCCACACCATGGATTCCGGGTCCGACTTGCGGCGCAGTCTCGAGGGAGAAACGTTGACCCGTGATTCCGGGTCAGCAGGCAATGCGGCCGGCGGGGTCAGGGTGGTCGCCCAAGCGTACACATCGCTCCAGGAAAGATGCGAAACTGAGGCCTTGCCGCACATGGCACGATCATAGCAGGCCCCGTGAGCCGGGACCGAGCGATTATCGGCTATTGAGAACGCCGGCGTGTAGATTGCGGCCTGCCAATTAACAGCAAGTGCCGGGGGACGATCAATCAACCAGCTCAAATCGCACCATGAACTGCGTCAGAGGGTCTGCCTGGTACCGAACAGGGCCCAGCAGGTGGCGCGCATTGCCCGCGAGTTCGACGGGCGCGAAGACGGTTCCGTGCTGCAGGCGCCCGAAATCCGGATTTTCTCCCGCTGGGTCGAGGAACTGTCGGCCCGGACAGACCTGTTGGGCGGAACGGCCGCCCCGGCATCGCCCGACTCTCACGAAACGCTGGTCCTGTGGCAGGACGCGATACGTTCGACGCGACCGGGAATCCCCGATGAAGACTGCCGGGCGCTGGCGGAGCAGGCGCGCGACGCCGACCGGCTTGTCCGGCAATGGGCCCTCGATACCCGCGTCTCCGGGCCCGGCCGGAGCGGGCAGTTCGAGTCCTGGCGGCTGGCGGTGGATGAAGCGTTGAACGCGAATCAATGGTGCGCGGCGGAACAATGGCAGCGGCGTCTCATCGGTCAGGTGGAAGCGGGCCGATGCCAGCCGGCGCTCCTGCCCGAATCCCTTCAGATTGCCGGTTTCGTGGAACTCACGAGCCTCGAGCAGGAGGTTCTGGGCACGCTGGAACGGGCTGGCCTGGAAATATCGTTCGAATCGCCACCGGCGGGCGGAGAGAGCAAGCTGACTCTGCGCTGTTTTGGGAGCCTTGCAGATGAGCTATCCGCCGCGGCACGCTGGGCAGAGCGAATGCTGGAACGGGGGGCGCGACACCTGGCGGTCGTGGTAAATGGCTTGGAATCCCAGCAACCGCTCGTGGAGGCGATTTTCTCCGCTAAATTTCACCCCGGTGCATCACTGGCCCTGCAGGACGAGTTCCACGCAATGTTTCATCTCGAGGCACGGTCCCCGCTGGCAGGGCACCCGGCAATTGTCGATGCGCTGATGCTGCTCGAACTTGCAAGCGCAGGCCCCCGCGTGCGCCACGAGTTTCCATTCATCAGCCAGTGGTTGCTGTCGGCCAACTGGGCTGGGGCACGGGCCGAACGACACGCAAGGGCGAAGCTGGAATTGGACCTGCGCAGGACAGGGCGTTATCGCTGGTCCTTGGCGCATGTAGCGGAGCGTGCGAGCCGGATGAGCGGGCCGGATCGTCCGGAGATCCTGATCAGGGCCGTGAACAGGGCCGTGAACAGGACTGGGCAATCCGATTCCGGGCGGCACCCCGCGAGGCAGTTGCTGGATTGGCTGCTTGCATGGGGATGGCCCGAAGAGGGTGGAATCAGTGGTTCCATGAACGGAATCTGTTCTTCCCTCCTGGGCTTGCTGGAACGATTGTCGCGCCAGTCCGTCAGCAGCGTCGGTGCCTGCCTGGAAGCGCTTCGACAGTACTGCATCACTCAGCCCTTTCCACCGATCGGCGGCCCGTTTTCACCGGTGTCCATTCTCACGCCTGAGCAGGCTTACGGCCGGCAATTCGATGCTGCCTGGGTGGCGAACCTCACCATGCAGAACTGGCCGCCAAGGCCGGTCGGTAATCCCCTGTTGAGCGCAGCCGCCTTGCGACATGTGCCACGGGCCACCGAAGAGGGCATGCTTGAATACGCACGGCGCCTCACGGCCGCGCTCAAGAACTGCGCACCGCAGGTCAGGTTTTCCTGGTGTAACCGGCTCGACGACCTGCCGGTCTCAGCCAGCCCGCTGATTAGGGACGTTCCGCCGGACCCCGGGGCAAAGAAAATGGCCGGGCGTTGCGTGCTCTGGCAAGCAGCTGTTCCATTGGCCGAAACGATAACTGGATATCGCGCTCACCCCTGGTTGATGCCGGTGAGCGTGGAAAGGGGCAAGCGGCTCGAGGCCGGGAAGGAGGCCCGCCTGCCGCGGGCGGTGTCGGTCCTGGAATTACAGTCCTCCTGTCCGCTGGCCGCGTATCTGGCCTTCCGGCTGCACGCTGAAATGCCCGCGATGCCGCGCCCGTTCTTCGATTCCGCTTTCCTGGGCGCGTTGGTCCATGCTGCCCTGGAGCGCCTGTATCGGCCGTACCTGGACCAGGAGGGATTTCCGGACGCCGGTGACGTCGGCTCCGCCGTTGACGGAGTTTTGCAAGAGCCGTATCTGGAGGCGCAGCTGCTGCCCGCGGAACGGGACGCGTTGCGTCATAGCCTCGTGGACCGGCTCCTGGTCTGGCTCGAATTCGAACGCGGATGGCCGGGTGGCCGGATAGCTGGTCTGGAATGGCGTTCACAGGGCCGGTTGGGTGGGCTCGAAATCGATGTGAGGATAGACAGGATGGACCGGCTGGAAGACGGCCGGGTGGTCCTGATGGATTACAAGACCGGCGCCCTGCAAAGCCCGCCAGCCTGGGCCCGTGAACGTCCCGGTGACGTGCAGTTGCCCCTGTATGCCGTTCTGCTGGATGGCACGGAGAACCAGGCGCCGGCCGGGGCGGTGCTGGCCGGCGTCCGGCCCGGAGGCATGAAGCGCTACGGCCTGGTGGACGACCCGGGTCGCTTTGCAGCGGGCGTCTCCGTGCCCGGTAAACCCTCGGGCGGCCTTGGTAAGGCACTACCGGATTGGCGTATGGCGCTTGGTCAGTGGCGGACCGCGCTGGAAGGCCTGCTCGAAGAATTCCGGAGGGGCGAATGCACGTTGCGCATATATGACGACCAGACATTGAAATACGCAGGGCTCGAGATATTGCTGCGGCGGGAAGAAGCCGCCCGTTGGGTGCAGGAACACGGTGGTGAATGCGATGAGTGATTCCGCCCAACGTGAGCGCGCATTGGATCCCGGCCGGTCCATGATCGTGCAGGCGCCCGCCGGGTCGGGCAAAACCGAACTGTTGACCCAGAGGTTTCTGAAATTGCTGGGGCGGGTGGCGAAACCCGAACAGGTGCTGGCCATCACCTTCACGCGCAAGGCCACGCAGGAGATGCGTGAAAGAATCCTGGAGAGGCTGCAGCAGGCCGCTTCCGGTCATGACCCCGGATCTCTTCACGAAAAGGCTGCAATGGCGCTGGCCCGCGAGGCATTGGCCAGGGACAGCGAGGGAGGCTGGAGCCTGCTCGAGAACCCCGGCCGCCTGCAGATCCATACAATTGATGGCCTGTGTGCCCGGATTGCTGCGCGAAGCCCGACGGCCGGGGGCGCAGGGGCCATGGAGGTACTGGACGATCCCACGCCGCTGTATCGGAAGGCCGTCCAGCGGCTCATCGAGGACCTGGGCAGACCG
>JABAHR010001799.1_pt1 | contig 13349 bp, 14 predicted proteins | sample 7062101 | NCBI WGS metagenome assembly JABAHR01 (sample SAMN14534553, study PRJNA622989) | marine sediment metagenome | biome: marine biome [ENVO:00000428]; feature: marine pelagic biome [ENVO:01000023]; material: deep marine sediment [ENVO:00002113] | place: India: Gulf of Kutch | collected... | reverse complement strand
TGAGCAATTTCACCACACAACCCACATCCCACGCATGAGTAATCTATCTGTGCCACAGGATCGTCTCTGAGTATTGTAGGACTGTCCTTTAAGGTAAGCGAGGGACAACCGTTATAGCGCATACAGGAATGATCCCCTGTGCAAACCTCAGGATCCACGCCCAGCTTCTGTTGCTTAACACGCTTACCTGCCTTTATTTTCTCTTTTATTATCCCTCTTTCCCTTCTTGTTTTCTCTAATTGACACTCAGCCCTGGAAATTATTACTTTGAGTCCCTCATCTTCCTCATAGGCATCTCTTAATACATCTATAGACTCTTGTAAATCATATGGATCCACTGTTTTTATCCATTTTACACCTGCACCTCTTAGAGCTTTTTCTATATCCATATGCACACCTTCCTGGCGCATATTATTTCCCGAAGCTGGGTTTTCATGGTGCCCAGTCATAGAGGTCCAGAAATTCTCAAGTATAATCAAAATTGCATTTTGGTTGTTATATACAGCATTGGCTATACTTGTTGTTAGCCCACTATGCCAAAATGTGCCGTCACCCATAAATGAAATAACCCTTTTATTGGCCATTCTAGATAGAGCCGCAGCCGACGCAAGCCCTATTCCCATTCCTGTTATAGAATTGCTTAGATCAAAAGGTGGAAGACCACTCATAGAGTAGCAACCTATGTCTGAAGCATAATAGGACCGGCCGTAATCTTCTTCAAGTATCTTTATCGCTGTAAAGATTGGCCTCTCAGGACAACCAGTACAGAAAACTGGGTTTCTCTTAGCAACAGGTTCTTTTAAATAATTAGCAGCTTTTTCTTTGTGTTTCTCGGTATATTCACTTCTTTCTTTAATGCGCTCTTTTTCATAGTTAGAAAATGTATTTTTTAGAAGAAAGCTACCAACACCTTTTGCGATGTGGTCTGGAGTATACTCGCCAGCTTTGGGAAGAATATCCTTACCAAATATATCAAGCCCCAGCCTTGCCCTTTGAGCGATTGAACGTATCTGCTCTTCAAGAAGATTAGGCATGCCCTCTTCTACTATTAGCACGGCTTTTTTATCTCTAAGGAACAATATTATCTGCTCAGGCACTAATGGGTTTGTGACGTTTAAGTTCAATATTGGAAGTTTTGTCTCACCATATAGATTTGCTTCACCTAAATTGTAAAGGCACCTCATAAGAGAGTTATAGATCATTCCATGAGTTATTATTCCAATTGATTTTTCATCACCATCAAAAAATTCATTGAGCTTATGATCAAGAATGAATTTCTGTGCGGCTGGCAGACGCTCACCATACTTCTTCTTCTCATGATCAAAAGTAAATGGTGGAAGAGGTATAGTTTCTAAATCTGTTTTCAGATCTTGAAGCTGATTTACCATACTAATAGGAGGCACCATGTTGTCCTCACACTTCATTTTATTCATGATGTGTGCAACTCTTGTGGATAAGAGAAACATAACAGGCATATTAGAGTATTCAGATAGTTCAAACCCCGCCTGGACCATCTTTGCTACATGTTCTAAATCCCCTCTTGGATCCATCACTGCCATCGTTGACTTAAGTGCAAATGGAAGTGCACGCTCTGCAACACATGTGCTGTCACAACCATAGTCCTCTCCCACAATAATCATTGCCCCACCTGTAACTCCAGAAGATGAAATGTGTGACAACGCATCAGACGCAACGTTGGTGCCAACGATCTTCCAATTCACAGAACCCCTTATTGGATAACTAATAGATGCAGATAGAAGTGAAGCAGCAGACGCTTCATTACCTGAGCAATCGAAGTAAATGCCTTTTGGTTTTAGAATTGTGTCATATGAATCAGATATAGCATCGATAAGGCTTGCCGTAGGAGATCCGGGATAACCACCCAGATAGGCGACACCTGACTGAAGAAACGCTTTCAGAATAGCAAGCGGAGTGTCTCCGTAAAGTATCTCGCCTTTGCCGAAATTCAACTGGTCTAGAAGCTCTTTTGAATAGCCCATAAATTTTCCTTTTTGAGACGCCAATCCGCAATAATGCTTGAGATATAATGTACCAGATAAGAGCTATGTATACTAGAAATATTATTACAAACAAGATCAAAATCTTTATAGATTTCAAGGCTCAACGCATGGTGATGTATCCCTTATCACATAATAGTACTCTCTAAGAGCTTCTTCCTGCCTATATGTAACCATGTGTACAGGTCTTCTAGATTTGACTTCTTCAAGCGCTTGATCAGCATGTATTCCAAGATGGTGAATCAGATAGGTAGCAAGCATTAAGTTGGTCCTTCCCATACCTGCATAACAGTGAACAACGACTTTTTTATTGTTTGCGATATGGTTTTGAACAAATTCCATAAACTCCACAAAATCTTCATAATTAGGAGGGCCAAAATCGTCTATTGATATATTTTTTACTATAAATCCTGGATGATCTATAAAGTGTTCTCTTTCCTGCAAATTTACGATAACTTCAACTCTTTGTAACTTCAGGAATGCCAGGTCTTCATCAAGAGGGTAAAATAACCCCGGTCTCTCCATTCCAGCTATTGTGTCATCAATAATCCAGGAAAATCTCTCAGGCACTATTTATAGCTCCTTCTTTAGTTTGGCAACATATTTATCTGCCAATCTTGTTGGCTCCGGAACCCTATATCCTCTTGTACAAGTTAACGCAACTTTTACTGAAGTAGATAAATCAATTTTATGACCAACTGATACAAAAACTGGATTTGTCTTTTGTTTTGTCTTTAAAGCAACTCCTATTTGCTTACCTTCTTTTGACAAAAGTGATTCATATGAACCGGGCATATTTTCGGGCTCTTTATAATCTCCATAAAGTTTTTTCTTTCCAATCCCCATTGCGGGAATACCAAGCAAAACTCCCACATAGCAAGCTATTCCAAATGCCCTAGGGTGTGCTAGACCCTGACCGTCAAGTATAAGAATGTCAGGTTTATTTTTAAGCTTATTATACGCTTTGATTATTGCTGGCCCTTCCCTAAAGGCTAATAGTCCTGGTATATACGGAAACTCCTCATCAACGATTTCACTGACACGTTCAATTTCTCGTAAGTCAGGGTAGCTAAAGACCATAATTCCGCACACAAGTTTCTTTTGATCTTTCAAAATAGCTAAATCTGCACCAGCAACGGTCTTTATATTGGAGAACCCGTTTTGGGCAACCACTTTACTACTAAGCTCCTTCTGGATAGCTATAGCTTCATCATAATCGGGTGTGTCAGTTGCATATAATTTTTCTATTCTGGTTTTATCAATAGCAGACATATATTCCTATAATTACCCTAACAAATACTTTGGGAAAGAGTATACACTATAGCTTTTTAGTCTGGATTACCATTATGATATTTGTCCAGTACTGTAAAATTCGGTAGAATCAATCGTCACTAAACATTATTTACAAGTAGAGATCATGAAATTAAAAATGGCATTTGTAATGGACCCAGTTGGGACCATAAACATTCATAAAGACACTACTTTTGTTTTGATGCTAGAAGCTCAGGCAAGGGGGCATGAGGTATGGTATCTAGAGCTGAAGGATATGTTTGTAAAAGAAACTCAAGCCTGGGGTAATGCTACTCCTATCAAACTTCAGAGAAGTGATGAGTTTCACGAACTTGGAGAAACTGTTGCACAAAATCTAGATAGGTTTGACGTAGTCTGGATGAGAAAAGATCCTCCAGTAAATAATGATTTTCTTTATGCCACCTACATACTAAGCCTAATTGATGAAACTAAGACTAAAGTGATAAATAACCCTACTGGTATTAGAGAGTCGAATGAAAAACTCTACTCATTATTCTTTCCTGAAATCATTCCCCATAGCTTAGTTAGTAAAAATATCGATCAACTCAGAGATTTTCTTAAAGAGTCCGGAGGGGAAATGGTGGTTAAACCACTTGATGGGCATGGCGGTGAAGGAATTTTTTATGTACGAGCGGGTGATAGAAACGAAAACGTTATATTAGAAGCAATTACAAAGTTTGGCACAGAATATGTGATCGCTCAAAAATATATTGAAGAAGTATGGGAAGGCGATAAAAGAATTATAATACTAAATGGAGAGCCTATAGGAGCCGTTTTAAGAGTCCCTAAGCCTGGTGGAGAATTTAGATCTAACTTCCATTCAGGTGGAAGTCCTTCAAAATCAGAACTTACAGAAAGAGATCTTGAGATATGCAGACACATTGGTCCTAGGCTGAGAGAAGACGGACTATACTTTGTAGGAATTGATGTTATTGGTGGTTATGTAACCGAGATTAATACAACTAGCCCGACCGGCATTCAGGAAATAAACACTTTAGATGGGGTTAAACTCGAGACACAAGTGATAGAATTTGCTGAAGACCTTTGTAGCAAATAGTTATAGGGAGTAATAATGAAAATATCCAAAAATGATGTAGTCAAAGTTGCCGAGCTTGCAAGGCTTGAATTCAATAACGAAGATGTGGAGAAATTTACTGAGCAGCTCGGAAACATTTTGCAATACATAGAAAAATTAAATGAATTGGACACTGACAATGTCGAGCCTACATCCCATGTTCTTTATATTTCAACGCCTCTTAGAGAAGACAAAGTAGTAAAAACACTGACTATTGAAGAAGTTCTACAAAATGCTCCTGAGAGTGAAGATGGTTTTATTGTTGTACCACAAGTGATAGACGACTAAGGAGATATATATATTGGAATTACCGTTTCTTACTATAAAAGAAGCATCAGAACTAATTAAATCAAAAGAGCTGTCCCCAGTTGAGCTTACGAAGGCCTTATTGGATAGGATTTCAAACAAAGATGAGAAGCTAAACAGCTATATAACAGTTCTTACAGAAAAAGCACTTGAATCTGCAACTAGGGCCGAAGAAGAGATTTCAGCAGGAAATTACAATGGACCTCTGCACGGCATTCCATTAGGGATTAAGGACATTTTTATAACCAAAGATATTAAAACTACTTGTGGTTCAAAGATGCTTGAGAATTTCTTACCACCATATGATGCAACTGTGACAACAAAATTAATGGATGCGGGGGCAGTGATTCTTGGCAAGAATAATATGGATGAGTTTGCTATGGGATCATCTACAGAGACTTCATATTTTGGCCCCACCACAAATCCATGGGATATAGAAAGAGTTCCAGGAGGATCAAGTGGAGGATCAGCGTCAGCCACTTCAGCTTCTCTTTGTTTGGCATCAGTAGGAACAGACACGGGCGGATCAATAAGGCAGCCAGCATCACTTTGTGGAGTTGTGGGAATGAAACCCACATATGGTCGAGTAAGCAGGTTTGGCATGATAGCTTTTGCATCATCACTTGATCAGGCAGGACCAATAACTAAAACAGTTGAAGATACAGCAATAATCTTAAACTCTATTTCAGGCCCAGACCCAAGGGATTCAACATGTGTGAACTTGTCAGTTCCTGACTATACCCAATCACTTAAAGATAGTCTTGACGGTTTAAAAATTGGCATACCAAAAGAGTATTTCGTGGAAGGTATGGATAAAGATGTTGAAGACGCTTCAAAGAAAGCAATATCGGAAATTGAGAACCTTGGTGCAGAGATAGTTGAGATATCCTTACCTCATACAGAGTATGCTGTCCTGACTTATTATATAATTGCTCCTTCTGAGGCAAGCTCGAACTTGGCAAGATATGATGGTGTTAAATACGGATTCAGAGCCGAAGGAGTTGAATCGCTAAGTGATATGTATTTTAAAACCAGAGCGCAAGGTTTTGGAGATGAAGTTAAGAGAAGAATTATGCTAGGAACATATGCCCTTTCTTCTGGATATTACGATGCATACTATTTAAAAGCTCAGAAGGTAAGGACTTTAATAAAGAAAGATTTTGAAGAAGCATTTGAAAAAGTAGATGCGATTGTAGCACCTACCACACCTGAGGTAGCATTTAAAATCGGGGAAAAAACTCAAGACCCCATAAAAATGTACCTATCAGATGTGCTTACTATCCCTTGTAACATTGCCGGGCTCCCTGGGATTTCAGTCCCATGTGGATTCTCAAAAGACGGGCTTCCAATTGGAATTCAAGTACTTGGAAAACCTTTCGATGAAGAAACAGTTATTCATGTAGCTCACGCTTATGAGCATAATACCAATTGGAGAGATAAGCAGCCTGAAGTATAATTTAGGTAGAGGAAATAATTATGGCTGAAAAACAAAAAAAATGTATGCTGTGTGGAATGCCTTCAGAAGAGTCTATATGTGAAAGCTGTAAATCAAACGTACAGGGTGAAGCAGCCCATAAAAAACAGAAGATGGAAAAACAGCTAAAGGTAGGCTCTGAGGTAGAAAAAGACAAAATCGTAAAGAAGCATCTCGATAAATAGTCCAGCTTTAACTCTACTATTTCCAGATTTGAAGAGCCTTTTTATATATCTTACTTTTTGAAAGACCACTATCAGTTGCAACTTGTTTTACAGCATCTCTTAATGTTGATCCTTCTTTCTTTAATAACCTAAGGAGTTTATCAACGGTCTCAGAATCATATTCAACTTTTTCATCTCTACTTCCCTCAACTACCAATGTAAACTCCCCTTTTAAGCTATCTTTTTTCTTAAGTTCTTGAAGGATATCAGAGAGCGTGCCTCTTATAGTTTCCTCATACATTTTTGTGATCTCACGACTTAGTGACGCATTTCTACTACCAAATACTTGAGCCATAGCCTCAAGAGTCTTTATGATCCGATTTGGGGACTCGTAGAAAATAAGAGTCTCTCTATTATCTCTTAGGTCATCTAAATACTCATGCATGCGCTTTTTTTGTTTAGGGGGAAAACCATAGAATGAGAAGCTTGACGTTGGCAGCCCGGAGACACTAAGTGCCGCAATAGAAGCCGATGCACCCGGGATCGATATAACCTGAACTCCATTTTCAGATGCTAATTTTACTATTCTATAGCCTGGGTCAGATATTCCAGGAGTGCCGGCATCTGTAACAACAGCAATACTTTTACCATTTTGAAGATCGGTAAGTAGCTCTTTAGACTTCTCTATTTCGTTGTGCTCGTGATAGCTCACAAGTGGCTTCTTTATCCCATAATGAGATAAAAGCTTCCCTGTAGTTCTTGTGTCCTCGCAAGCAATTAGATCAACTTCTTTAAGAGTATTTATCGCCCTAAGCGTAATATCCTCTAGATTACCAATAGATGTAGAAACAATATAAAGCTTAGAACTCATATCCTATATCTATTGGATTACATACCACCTGAGCCATCACAGTTCTTCCACTGCTCAGCATTCAGACACTTATCTATGCCTTCTCCGCCGTTTATGTTGTCAGTACCAGGTCCGCCGTCAAGAAAATCATCTCCGTCATGACCTTTAATGTTATCGTTTCCTTCACCACCGTATACCACATCCATCCCACGGTTACCTTCAATAGTGTCATCTCCGGCGTCACCGTAAATCTTATCAGGGCCTTTATTGCCTTGTATCATGTCATTACCATCCCCGCCGCAGATATAATCTTTACCTTTCTTACCGCTAATGGTGTCATTTCCGCCTAACCCAACAATAACATCATCATTATCCGTTCCTGTTAGTACATCATTGCCATCTGTTCCAACGATTGTAGCTACTTTTCCGTCACAGGTAGGTGGTGGTGGAGCTTTCTCAGGTGCTTTCTTATCATCTGGTGCAGCAAACGCAGTCCCCAAGGTAAACAATAAAACTCCAAAGGTTAATACAACTAAATATGCAAAATTTGTTGATCTCATAATAACCCTCCTTATATTCGTGTTCTCAAACTCAATTAAACTACTTAAGCCGAAAAAAGTCAAGCAAGGTGAATGGTAAAAAGTGGCGGAGAGCGAGGGATTCGAACCCCCAAGTCCGTAAGGACGCCGGTTTTCAAGACCGGTGCAATCGCCGTTCTGCCAGCTCTCCGTATAGGTGAAGACTTATTATACCCTTAAGTTATAAAATGTGTACAGGGAATATAATTCTATTTAATCTGACCAAGTTGTTTCATCATAGCGAGATTATCAGACAAGCCCCAACGCTCTAATACTTTTCCATCCTGAATGCGAAGGATATTTATCGCCTCAAACTCAACATGTTTACCAGTTGGTGGCTGTCCATCAGGCATTGGACCAGTATTCGTGCCGCTTAAAGTATCATACATAACTACTTTGTCATCCTTAGCAATCAAAATGTGGTTGTTGATCTTAATATCAGGAAAGCACTCCCACATTTTTATATATAACTCCTCAAACACTACTGGGCCTTTTTTGCTGTCTACTGGCAGCAAATCGTTATGATTAACAAAATCCTCATGCAGGAGCTCATGCAGAATTTCTAAATTCCTATTGTTAAAAGCCTCATCTATTAGACGCCTAACAACAGCTTTATTGTTTTCCTCTTTGTCCATGGTGAACTTAATTAGAGAAGTTTTTGAAGGTCTTCATCTGAGAACTCAATAGGCTCAACTGTCTCGTTGATATTGGCTCTGAAGTGGTTTAGATGAAGATCGAGCAAATAACAGGTTAGCAAGGATCTGATGTGTTTATGCATAACAACTAGAACTTTCTCTCCAGGATACGCAAGTGCAATCTCTCTAATAGTGCGAACGATTCTCTGCTGAACTTCAGCTAAAGTCTCAGGAGCATTAGGAAGTGGAATTGACGCATCTGCTAGTTCCCACCATTTATAGAAATCACTATTAGTATCGGCTAGCAAATCTTCATATTTCTGCCCATTCCAGTCTCCATGATCAAGCTCTCTTAGGTCCTGATGAATATCGAGAGGAATACCAATTCTATCGGCATATGATTTGGAAGTGTCATATGCTCTCTTTAATGGACTGGTTACAATTCTGTCAAAGTTAAGGGCTTCAATAAGTGGAAATGTCTCTTCAATCTCTGCCAAGCCTACATCGCAAAGCGGACGATCTATCGTACCAATAAGTCTACCTTCTAAGTTCCAATCAGTCTTGCAGTGGCGACCTAGATAAATTTTTGCAGTTTCACTCATATCCTATTCCAGTTTTTGTATGTAATTTAGTTTAAATCAGGCATGAATATACCAAAGGCAAATCAATATACAAAATAATCTAATTTACAGCAGTTTCCTGCTCGGCAGATTTTTTCTTTTTAGCCCTAGCTTCCAATGCTTTATCCTTACTCTCTTTTTTTAGATCGGGCAAATATGTACCGCCTAACTTAACATGTCCCTTATCTACCCCATCACTAAGTCTCTTTATTATATAGTCTCTGTCTAATCCCATAATGTTTACGCCATGATCAGACTCAACAAGACAAAGCATTTTCATCGTTTTGCCATTCTGATTGGCCAGTTCATAAATAGCAGAATAATTCAATAACGCTGCCTCTACAGTTCCACATGGAAGTGACGGATTACTTGCACCAGAATGATATTCACTCTTACCAAACCAGTTTGGATCTGGGTAACCGTGGAAATGGAGTATTGGAAGTCCATCTTTGATAAGATCAGGAGCATAAAGTGATGTTGCTACAGCTTGAGCTAAAATAACATATGTATCAAAAGAGGGTCTAATGTCTTTTCGATTTAAGTCGACCCCCTTTGGAGTCTCTAAATGAAGTTTTCCTTTTATAACACCTATTCTTACAATGTCTGTATTTGGATCAAGATTGGTCTTATTACTTCCAGAGCGTGAAGTGGCTATCCAAATATCAGGCACTTGCTGAAAAATTTCTTTTCCACGGATAACTGTTCTAACATACCACCTGCCCTTCTTATTCTCCCTTACCATTCCATCTTCAAAACTCTCTACTTTTTTAAGCTTGTCCCACGTAGATTTACTTATTGTAACCCGGCCGTCATACTTTGGAGCTTCGGCTAGAGCAATAAAGCCATATGAAACCCCAGTTCTGCCCTCGAGAATCTTTATAACAACATCTTTATGAGACTTGCGTTTAACTTTGTCGCTAAACGATGAACCCTGTGGGAAAAGATTTGTGGATTTCACAAGTTTTCCTAGCTCTGCCAATTGTTTTGGGAAGTCAGTTTCAGAAGGATCATATTCTCCTTTCTTAAAACGATTGAGGACCGGAGGTTTAATTGGTGCATAAATTTTTGGTATTAACGAATTCATAACAAAATCGTCCATATCTTCATTCATGTAAATAGAATCAGAAAGATTCATATTAACCAAGGAGAACTTATCAGGAGCAATACCCATAATAATCTCTGACATGGTCGCAATTAGATTTTGCATACCTATTGCTATCTTACGATCATATGTGGTGTTTTTATCTGCAAACTCTGGTTCGAGCGGCATAAGGGTAATTATTTGAGTATTGAAAGGATCCTGCACATATCTGGCTGTAAAATCATCAGCCCAACCACTCATTCTTAGAATTTCCATAACAGACATATCAGGTTTACGGAAGTAACCATACATCTTCTCAGCAACATTACTAAAGAAGGTCCTTGCTAAAGAATAGTCTCTTCTTACATCCACAACTGCATGGATATTTCTTTTCACTTTTCTAGTAGGATAAATTTTAGACAGTAGGCCGTCTGATACTTCAGCCGCTTCATCCCATGGGATGACCTGAACCCCATGTTCTTTTAGTTTATTTTCTAGTGTTTCTCTGAATCTGATTACAATTTGGTTTGCGTAATTTCGGGGCAAAGGTCTGAAGGTAACTCTAACCCTTTTGGCCATCTCTAGTGGCTTTCTAGGATTAACCAAATCTTTTTGAGGAGGCATTCCTGCCAAACTAATAATCGTTTTTAGTTCTAAATCTGCAAATTGCTGACTATCCATTATTTCTCTCCCACTACTCACATCCCATATAACTAATGCTTTGACTACGTAAGACAAATAGTATAATAGGCCTATCAATTATAGACTATTGATAGAACTTACTCAATAAATGGGGTTACTTATTATTAACTAGTATTAGAAGAAATCAAGATTTGGCCATTATTCTGATGGGTCAGGTAGCGTTGCTTCTTCTCTGATTAAGACCTCTTCCATCTGGTCTCTAACCATTTGCATTAACAGTTCTCTGCCTTCTCTACCTTTGGGTAATTCTTCCGTCGAGATAGGCGGTAAAATTCTAATTTTCATAGTTCCTGGGTTAGCTCTTCTAGATCCTTTGGAGAGCAGCTTCAACCCTCCTGCTATAACCATTGGCACTACTGGTACTCTAGCCATAACAGCAATTAAAAAACCACCTTTTTGAAATGGTAATAGATTTCCATCTTTACTCCTTGTACCTTCAGGTGCAACCACAACAGATGGCCCTGAGCGTATCTTATTTACTATCTTCTTAACTTCTTTTGTGTCTGAGCTAGACCCGTCCCTAGCTACCAAATAATGGCCAGAAAGACGTGATACCCATCCAATAAACGGTATTTGTCCGACCTCTTTTTTCATAATGGCTCGCCAATCAATCGGTAAAATTGACATATACGCCAGAATATCAAGAGCACTCTGATGATTAAACATTATTATGCAAGGCTCTTTAGGCAAATTCTCAAGACCCTCTACATCAAGTTTGATCCCGCCAGCCCACAAATTCGTTTTTGCCCATGGCTTTACTGCATATGGAACCACAAAAGGACGGTAGGTTACTGATAAGATCATCCCGAGAATTCCATAAAATATTGTAAAAACAGTGAAAATAATTGCACAATATATTGTTCTTATCATATTAAAATATTCCTAGAAAGATTCTATTTCTAGCATTACAGATTCATATGCAATAAGGTGTTTGTCAAGCAGATAGTATCTTTAGTCCAGAAGTAACCAATTCAATAGTATGGGTTCCTGGCTCTAGATAAAAAGGCTCCCCATCCATGTGTGCAGGAACAGGAACTTCAACTGTAATTTCCATGTTCTTCGCTCTCTTAATATTCACTTCTTCTAAATCTGAGTGTGAGCCTTCCAGCACCTTTGGTATTTTTATAAGTCTGTTAAAAATAGACATGTCTTTGATAATATGAAAATCTAGCAAACCATCATCTACTCTAGCCTCGGGAGCCAATTTGAATTTGCCTCCCTGAAAGAGACCATTTGAAGCCCCGGTTAGTAGTAGTGGGCCTTCATACTTCCAATCATCAATTTTTAATTGAGCTTGGAATCCCTTAAAGCCTATTGCTTCTTGAACTGAACCTAGAAGATATCCAAATTGTCCTCTAAGCAATTTTAATTTTCTAAACCTATGCGCTACAGCACCATCTAGACCTATACCAAGACCATTTATAAAATACTCATTACCTAATTTCCCTATATCAACTGATCTTACCTTCCCAGAAAACAATACTTCTATTGCACTTTCAATATCTATTGGGATTGAAGCAGATTTAGGAAAATCATTACCACTACCCGATGGAATAATACCAAAAACTACTTCTGCACCTACTAAACCATTCACTATTTCATGGGAGGTTCCATCTCCGCCAACTGAAATTATATGCGTAAACCCTTCACTGACAGCCTCTTGAGCATATTGTCCGGCCTGCCCAGACTCTTTAGTGAATCTGAAGTCATAATTTATATTTTTATCGGCGATATAATCTTTGATGAGATCATATGCATTGTTAGATCTCCCGTGCCCCGCGGTAGGATTAATAATAAATATGTAATTTGGCTCTTTCAAAATTTCCCCTTTACTGTAAAATTTCCTACAGTTTACCACAGTAATTTTTTTTGTTTATGGGCATTTTTCGAGACAAAAACTTGATAAACACCATATTATATGTTAAATAACTTCGTTTATTTTGATAATTGGTCTTATAAAAATAGGAGGCATTTTTAATGGCAGAAGAAACACAACAGTCCGAAGCCGTAAGCGAAGCTATAAGCATGAAACAGCTTCTCGAGGCAGGTGTTCACTTTGGTCACCAGATCAGTCACTGGAACCCAAAGATGAAGGACTATATATTTGGTAGCAGAAATGGAATACACATAATAGACCTTCAGCAAACTGTAGGTTTATTTAAAGACGCCTATAATTTCATAAGAAATGTTGTCGCAGAAGGCGGTGAAGTTCTCTTTGTAGGAACAAAAAAACAAGCACAGGGTATTATCGCTGAAGAAACTCAAAAGTCTGGTATGCCCTATATAAACACCCGTTGGTTAGGTGGAACACTTACTAATTTCCCCACTATCCGTGCAAGAGTAGATTACTTACTTGAGCTTAAAAAACTTGAAGAAGAAGGTCATATGGACCACCTTCCTAAAAAAGAGGTTAAAAATCTTAGACGTGAAATACAAAAGCTTGAGCATTTGCTTGGTGGTATAGTGAACATGAAGAGCGTTCCTCAGGCTCTATATATTGTAGACACAAGAAAAGAACATATTGCAGTAAATGAA
>JABAHR010016035.1_pt5 | contig 13354 bp, 13 predicted proteins | sample 7062101 | NCBI WGS metagenome assembly JABAHR01 (sample SAMN14534553, study PRJNA622989) | marine sediment metagenome | biome: marine biome [ENVO:00000428]; feature: marine pelagic biome [ENVO:01000023]; material: deep marine sediment [ENVO:00002113] | place: India: Gulf of Kutch | collected... | reverse complement strand
ATGGGTGTCGCCATAGCCATGGCGCTCGACCAATGGTGCGCTATCGCGCCTCGAACGTTCGAAGGAAAACGCAGCGTGACTGTTGGCACGTTCCAAGAAACGTCGCCAATATCGTCGGAGCCGCCGGACCTCGGAACCTCGAGCGGCTCGCCGAGATCGTCGATCGTCGTATTGAGCCCCGTGATCTCTTCGGCTTCCATGAATTCCTGGTAAGCGCGTGCGAAAGCTCTGATCGTCTTCCGACCATTCCGGCATGCCTACGGCGCGCATGTTCTCGTGCATCGCGACCGCAATCGGTTTGTTGAAATGCCGCGGGTAGGCCGTGCCGACGATTCTGCGCGACAAGCTCGTATCCGTCATCATCGCAGCCCCCTCGGCCGTCCGCTGCAGCTTCTCGAAGTTCTCCCGGATGTTTGCTGCGTTCATCTCGCGGATGAAGTACCAGACTGTTGCGCTCGGCGGCACGACGTTGGGCTGATCGCCGCCGTCGACAATGACGTAATGCGAGCGTTGCAGAGGGTTCAAATGCTCACGCCGGAAATTCCAAGCGATGTTCATGAGCTCGACTGCATCCAGGGCGCTCTTGCCTCGCCAGGGGTCGACGGCCCCGTGTGCCGCGACGCCCTCGAACATGTATTCGACGGAGACGAGGCCCGTGCCGGGCGCCTGGCCCCAACCTACGCTCATGCTGGTGGCTACGTGTGTGAAGATCACGGCATCGATGCCTTCGAATAGTCCGTCTCGCGCGAACCAGGCCTTCGTCGCGAGCAGCTCCTCGGCAATCCCGGGCCAAATGACTAACGTGCCCGGCAGGGCCTCCCGCTCCATGATCTCCTTGACGGCGAGCGCGGCCGCGATGATGACGGCCTGGCCCGAGTTGTGGCCTTCGCCGTGGCCGGGAGCGCCCTCGACGATCGGCTGGCGATAGACGACGCCTGGTACCTGCGATGACCTCGGGATGCCGTCCACATCGGAGCCGAGCGCAATCACGGGGCTGCCGCTGCCCCAGGATGCCCACCAGGCGCTCGGTATGCCCGAAACTCCGTGCTCGACCGCAAAGCCGTTGCCCTCGAGGATCTCCGTCAAATATCGCTGCGTCTCGAATTCCTGAAAGCCGAGCTCGGAGAACGAGAAAAGGCTGTCGACGATCTCCTGCGTGAGCTTGGCGTTTCCATCGATGTGGCGCGCAGCTTCGGCCTTGAAACCCTTGAGCTCGGGCTGCGGCTCGTTGTCGCCGTCCGCCGCATACTGAGCACTCGCATGAGGACCGATGGACAGGATTCCGAGCGTGATTGCGATTAGGTGTCGTCGCATGGGTCGCTCCTTATTAGTTCGGCTTTGCTCGATGATAGCGCAGGCTCGGCACGTTGCGTGCGATTCGCGACGGGAGATTCGAGCGTTTCAGTCTTGGCGAGCTCGGAACAAACGGGGCCTCCCTTGTTCCTTCAGAGCGAGCGATCCATTATACGGTCGACTAACGCGTATGCAGCACAGGGGCGGACTCCATGAATGACATCGATCGCAAAGATTACCTACTGTTTTCGCGTGCCGTAATGCTCGGCCTGCTGATACCGGCGTTGTCTGCGCAGGCGCAGGTATTTCCGGGGCAGCGCGGCGGTCAGGACATCTATGGCCACTATGAAGTGGTGGCGGATTGGCCGAAGCCGCTCGCGGAAGTGCCTGGCCATGAGGGCTGGACGTGGGGTGCCGGGCAAAGCGTATTTGCCGAGAGTCCGGATCGGGTATTCGTGTTGCAGCGCGGCGAGTTGCCCATCATCGAAACCCCGCCGACTACTTGGCTACGGGAGCTTGGGCCGAGCTTGACCTTTCCCGTCTTCCGGCTCCCCGTGCGCGATGCGACGCGGGCGAGCCCACCGGCCGGCGGTGCCGCGGGCTCGATCCCGTCCGACGGGCTGGCGGCGTGGGAAGACGCCGGCGGCGTGCTCGGCGTCGATGCGCGCTGGGAGCACTGCATCCTCGTCTTCGATGCCGAAGGCAATATGATCGAGGATTGGACGCAGTGGGACGAGATGCTGGCGCGTCCGCATGCCGTCTACATCAGCCCATACGATCCCGAGAAGCATGTCTGGGTCGTCGACGACTACAGGCATTCGGTTTTCAAGTTCTCCAACGATGGCAGCGAGCTGGTGCAGACGATCGGGACGTTCGGCGAGCCCGGCGATGACGAGACGCACTTCAATCGGCCGACATTCATGGCCTGGCTGCCTGACGGCAGCTTTTTCGTTGCCGACGGCTACGCGAACACACGCGTCGTCAAATTCGATCGCGACGGCAACTATCTGCTGGAATGGGGCCAGCGCGGTAATCCGCCCGATGAGACGCGCCCCGGCTACATGAATAATGTCCATGGGATAGCCGTCGACCCTGAGACGAGTCGAGTCTTCGTCAACGATCGTCAGAACCATCGCGTGCAGGTCTTCGATGAGAATGGCAACTATCTCGACGAATGGCGATTCGGCGACCCGCCATCCGACATCCACATGTTTCTGATCACCGCGGACCGTTACCTTTGGGCTGCAGACCGCGGTACGAACAAGGTGCTCAAGTACGACCTCGAGGGGAACTTTCTCTACTCGTTCGGCACCTGGGGCAGTTTCCCGGGCGGCATGTGGGGCGTGCACGGCATGAGCGTGGATCAAGAAGGCAACTTCTACATCGCCGAGGTCGATCGCGGCGGCGCGCAGAAGTTCAGGCCCAGGGCAGACGCAAACCCCGATTACCTCGTGGGCCAGCAATAAGGCTTGCGCGCGGAGTTTGGGGACAGTGACCTTAATTGGTAGACAGGATCAGGGGGACAGTGACTGTTGGCGGCTACCAATTAAGGTCACTGTCCCCAAATTCACGCTGTCCCCAAACTCAGGCCGATTCTGCGGGTTGTGCCGCGAGAGAGGGCGAAGACTCAGACGTGCAGGATCTCGCCTTTGAGCGAATAAGCGATCGACAGCATTTCCTGCTTCTCGCGCTCGCCGACGCCGTTTTTTTCGAGCGCGCCCATGATGTCGTCGATGACGGCGAGGTATTCCTGTTCGTTGATGTTCATTCCTCGGTGAGCAGAGAGCATGTCCTTACCGGTGTACTCCTGCGGACCGCCGGTGCCCATGCAGATGAACTCCGCGACGATCCGGATGACGTCGTTGCGATCGCTGTCTGCGAATCGCACTTTGACCGTATCGTTGCTCGAATGGTTGTCGAAAATGTCGGCCGCTATCTGGCGGATCTTTTCCTCGCCGCCAAGGCGCTCGTATAGAGTTGCTTCGCTCATTAGGTCCTCGAAAAGTTTAGTTAGAACTACGGTTGATAAATGCTGTGGGCAGTGGCGAATAGTCTAAGAGGTCCGGGACGTGCCGCCAACCGTGCGATGCTCGCGCCTGTACACGCCTACGCCCTGATGGGCCCAGATCGTGCTCGCGTAGAGCAACACGCGGCAATGCGCGCAAAGATACGATAAGGCCTTCTTTGTCTCGTCTCTCCTATGATTTCGATTATGCTGTCGGTTTTGGGAGCCGGTCAACGCGGAACCGGCAGCATCGCGGCGTGTAGTGGTGAGTCGTGTTCGTCAGGCGCGTCGTTGCAGGGGNNCGAAAAGAACGCTCGGGGCAATGGCGGCAGTAACGGCGCTTCTCGCAGGCCCGTTCGCGATTTCGCAACCACGAATGCCGCAGATGAAGATCGAGCAACTGACCGAGCATGTCTATTTATATGGCGGCCTGACCAACGGCGCATTCATTGTCGGTGACGATGCCATCGCCGTCGTCGATGGGCAGGTCTGCGGCTCGAACGGCACGCAGTGNNATTCATTGTCGGCTCTGAAGGCATCGCTGTCGTCGACGGCCAGATCTGCGGCTCTAACGGTACGACCTGGCTCAAGGAGCGCCTCGATGAGCGGTTCGATGTGCCGGTGAAGTACGTGATCCTGAGCCACGATCACGAGATGCACATCTGCGGCCTGGAGGTTTTCGCCGACACGGCTCGCGGAGTGTCGCACGTCAATGCAAAGCCCCACATCGTTCGTGAGGGTCGGCGGACGCTGATTCCGGAGATCACCTTCGACACGAACATGAGGCTCGACCTCGGCGGTATCGACGTCGATCTGATCTATTTGGGGCCCACGCATACCGACAATCTGATTCAGGTGCACGTCCCCTCGGAGGGCGTTCTGATCGCCGTGGATTTCGTGCGCGAAGGTAAGAGTCTCGCGATGCCCGAGCTTCGCGACGCTGATATTGCGAACTCGATCAAAGCATNNACCGATCAGCAGGCGTTTCTGTATTTCCGCGACTACCTGCAGGCTTTACGTGACCGTGTGCTGGAGCAAATGGTGGCAGGCAAGAGCATCGAGGAGATTCTCGAGATCGTCACGATGGAGGACTTCTCGGACTATGGCTGGTTCGATCAGTGGATCCGTTCCAACGTGATCACGATGTGGGAGCAGATGTACCACTATCGCGAGCCGACCGTCGGCGCGGGCCAATACGAAAGCGAGTTCCCGGTCGGCTTCCCGGTCGGTGAGGTCGACAAGTTCAACGGACCGTAGGGGGATTCGGGGACAGGTCACTGTCCCCAAATTCACCTCAAGAATTTGTGGGCCACGAGATTTCCTGGTCTAATCCGCGCAAAGCGGCCGATTCGGGGACTTGGCTCATGAAAAGCTCGTGGTCGCTCNNCGCTTAGTGATGCGTGGCTCGAGCGCCTGCAAATCTCTCGCGACGATGTCGGCGGCGTTCCGGTCGGCGACCTGTTCTTCTACGAGAGCGGCCAAACGGTCACGACTTACATGAGCGACGTCCTCAGCGACGGTACCAATCTGTCGCGAATGCCCGTTTCGCTGCGATCCGCCAACGGCCCTTCGCACGGCTTGTTGTCCGCATGGCGAATCGGCTCAGGTGCCGGCCAGCATCACGCCGTGATTGTCGTCTTGGAAGCAGATGAGCTCGATGAGGCCTACGAGGCCGTCGCCCGGATGCACTCCGAAGCGCTGCAGCGCGAGCAAGAGCGCGACGCCGGGGAGACCCAGGCCGGGCAGGCCGCCGCTGATGCCGAAGCCAGCGAGCCGGACGCCGAGGATTCGATTCGACATGAGCGCGATTACCTTCGCGAGGAGATCGCGAAGATCTTGATACCCGCCGAAGTCGGCGGGCAAAGCAAGGCGTTCGGCCGGACTCGATCGCAAGCCGACGCCGTTGCGGCTTCGGCGGCGCCCGCACTGATCCACGGAGAGGTCGGAGTCGGTAAGCAGACGATCGCGCGGCTGATCCATGAGCTCAGCGAGCGGGCTGACCGGCCTTGGATCGGCATCAACCTGGCTTCCGTGCCGAGCGAGATGCTCGAGAGCGAGTTGTTCGGCCATGTTGCCGGCGCCGTGCCTTTCTCGGACGTGGAGAAGGTCGGCCGATTTGAGCTTGCTGCCGGTGGCACGCTCTTCCTGTACGAAGTGGGTGCCGCACCTGCCGCGCTTCAACAGAAGCTGCTGCGCGCGGTCCAGACCCAAGAGTTCGAGCGAATTGGGGAGGGGCGGCTACGAAAAGCCAACACGCGATTGATCGCGGCGAGCAGCCGCGACCTCGAAGCCATGGTCAAGGCCGGCATATTCGACGACGATCTCTACTATCAGCTCAGTGTGTTTCCGATCGAGGTGCCGCCGCTACGTGACCGGCTCGACGACATCGTGCCGCTGGCTCAGCATTTCCTCGATCAGGCGTACCAGGAGTCGGGCCGCTCGGCGCCGGAGCTCGGCGCGGCCGATGCGGCACGTCTGCGGCGCTACCGTTGGCCTGGAAACGTACGCGAGCTCAAGAGCGTCATGGAGCGCGCCGCGCTCGTCAGCGGTGACGGCGATCTGCATCTGGATCTCGCCGGCGCGGACATTTCCGCAGGTGATGCGACGCCGGTCCACGCGCAGACCGCTGACGGTGAGTTCATGACGTATGCGGAGTTCCGCGAGTCCGAGAAGCATAATCTGGTTGCTGCGTTGAGCCACGCCAACTGGAAAGTATGGGGCCCAGGCGGCGCGGCCGAACTGCTCGGCATGAAGCCGTCGACACTGACCTACCGCATGAAGATCCTGGGGATCTATCGGGAAAAATAGCCGCTCGCGATCGCGCCCTCGTGTGTCATAGGCTCAGCCGGATCCCTGCGGCGAGGTTTCGGCCGGGCAGCGGGGCAATGTTCTTAACGAACGACGTGTGCTTGCGCGCTTCCTCGTCCAATAGGTTGGTGCCCCGGAAGAAGATCTCTAACCGCCGCTTATCGCCGGCCTGCAGCTGCCAGCTCAAATCTGCATTGAGCATCGTGTAGCCCGGCGTCGGGTCTTCGTATGTAGCTATCTTGTCCTGGTCGTCGTAACGTGTGAGCTCGACACCGGCGACGAACCGATCGTCGTGATACTGCAGACGCGCGCCGAACCGACGCGGCGGCAGGCGTGGCAAATACTCGCCATCATCGAGATCGCCTTCGACATAGTCGGCGAAGAGCCGCACATCGATTTCCCCTGCACCGGCCTCGGCAATCGGCATGAAGAGCTCAGCCTCGAGGCCGCGCATGGTCGCGTCCTGCTGATCGTAAGCGAAGACAGGCAGCTCCTCGACCGGGTCGATGAATCCCGTGTCGCGCAGAAAGATGAAGCGGTCGTAGCTCGTGACGAAGCCGGTGATACTCCAAGTTATATCTCCATCGGCCCTGCGAATGCCGATGTCGAGGTGCCGCGAAGTTTCTGGCGTCAAATCTGCACTGCCGACCTCTATGTTGCCTGTCGCAAGATGTGGGCCGTTCGAGTAGAGCTCGTCCGCGACCGGCAGGCGCTCCGCTGAAGCCAGATTCAATGCCACTGAGAGACCTTCGCCGAATTCGCGTATCACCGCGACCGAAACGCTGGCTGCCGTATCGTCGATAGCCGGTAGATCACTGGAGGGTCTTTGTTCCTGGGCTTCGAGCCGCGCGCCGAGCGAAATGTGCCAGTCCGCAATGTCTCGGTGCTCGACGATGAAGACGCCATAGCTCGTCGTATCGACCGGCGGCNNCTCCCGTCCACTCGCCCCACGGGTAGTGGAGTATTTCGAGGCGCCCTTCGTAGGCATCGTTGCCGAACCGCGTGCCGACTTCGCTGCCCTCCAGCTCGACGTGCTCGTAATCGTTGATGCCGATTCTGAGATTGATGGACTGAATGAATTCCGATACGTCCAGCCAGCCGCCCTTGAGATCGACACGCGTCTGCCCAATGTCGATCCGCACTTCCTCGTGCTCGCCTTCTTCCTCGGCGCCTTCTTCTTCATGGTGGGCATGCAGTGGCAGCCCGTAGTTCGTATCGTAGCTGCTGACGGAAACACCGAAAAACCCGGAGTCTCCGAGCCAGCTGCCGCCTGCGGCAAAGCTGTCGATGTCGATGCTGCTGTTGTCGAGTATGCCCGGCGTGCCTTCTTCGGCTTCCTCTCCAACAACGGCGAAACCAGGAATCTCATAATCGTGTGTTTCGCGCGATAGGGCGTCGATGTGCCAGGCGAATCGCGAGCCACCCCCGTCGAGTGCCAGAGCCGCGGCCCTATCGTCCGCCACCGAGTCGGCGCGCAGCTCCAGTGCACCCTCGAAGCCGTCTTCCGGCGCATCTTCGGGGATACGATTGGTCACCGTATTAATCACACCGCCGACGGCGCCACTGCCGTAAAGCAGTGTGGTCGGGCCGCGAAAGATCTCGATCTGCTCAGCCGCGAGCGGGTCGATGCCGACAGCGTGATCCGCGCTGACCGTCGAGACGTCCATCGAGTCGATGCCGTCCTCCATGGTTCTGACACGCGGCCCGGCTAGTCCGCGAATGATCGGCCGTGAAGCGCCGGCGCCGAAATAGCTCGAGCTCACCCCGAGTTGGCCCGCTAGCGTTTCACCGAGATTGGTGCTGCGGATGCGATCTAATGTCTCATCGCGTAAGACGGTGACCGATTGAGCAAGCTCATCGGCAGATTGTTCGAGTGGGGCGCCAACGACGTGTATTTCTTCGATGACGGTTTGGGCCTTGGTGTGGGACGAGAAAAGTCCTGCCAGGCAAATCGTCAGCGCCACTCCAGATTGCTGTAGATACGTTGATCGATTCATAACTTCGCATGAATTGAAACGGTTGCAATGGACAGGTTCCCGAGTGGAACCTGGAGCTACGAGGAAGCGAAATGTCTAGGCGGCCGCGGGTGGCGCTCTGGCCGAGTGCCAGCGAATATGGCTCTTCTTCGCGGGTGTAGCTGCGAGTGTAGATTCGAGCAGAGGCTGACTCAGATCGAGATAGGAGCTCGGCTGACCGACGTCCGCACCCGAAAGGTCCGCAGCCGTGATGCAGATCTCGCAGACGTGGTCTGGCGCATGGCTGTTGGGATCGGTGTCGTGCGCAAAAGCGATGACTTGCGCTACGAGAAGCGCAAAGCCCGCCACGCCGGTAGCGAGCAGCTTGGACGCCGACGTCAGTTGTTGAATCCGTTCAAACACTGTAGTGATCGTACGCGGAAAAGCTCGAAAACTCGCTGATCAGATTACCACAGTTTCCGGATTTTCCCAGTAATGGCCTTCACATAGAGCTTCCGCGGGCGCAGAATGCCAGGCAGAGGTAAAGACTATGAGTACCGCCGCAACTCCGCATATGCCTTGGGTTTTCTGGCCGTTCGTGGCCTTCTGGGCCATATTCATGTTCGCCTTGCGCGCGGCCGCCCGTATCGCCTGCCTGCTCCTCGGCTTCATGATCATGGTCATGGGCGTCGCGCTCTGCATGACCGTAATAGGCGCGGTCGTGGGTCTGCCGATGTTGGCTCTGGGCATGCTTCTCCTGGGGCGCGCTCTCTTTTAATCCGTTTCCCGCCAATTTGGTGAGTGTCGGGCGCGCCCCGGCCGAATGCTATTCCGGACCGCTTGCGCCTCGACTCGAGCCGGCGAGCATTCGTTGGCCCGTCGCAGTCATCACGATCGACGTCGCGTTCGCGAGATTGCTGCCGTCGCGCGCGAGGCTGCCTTCGACTGTGATCTCGTCGTCGATCTTCAGTGAGTCGCGCTTCCAGCCGAGACGGAGCAGCGCATTCGGGCCACCCATCTCGAGCGCCCAATTCACGAGCTCGCCGGTTTCCTCGTCCGGCACGTCTATGTAGATGAAGATGTGGGGATTGGTCCACTCGACCTTCGTGACATTGCCGGTCAATGTTACGGGCTTCGATGCGTCGTATTGCGCGGGAAACGAATGGTGGGCGTGCGTGGGAAGCATGGCGACGAGCATGCCCGCGGCCGATGAAATCACGGCTATTCTCAGGATCTTGTTCATTTGGCGTCCTCGGAATTCAGTAGTTGCATACGATTGTTCGAGTGGGTTGCGCCGTCGCAGCTAAAACGGCAGCCCCATGAGCTCGACGAATTGCTCGTTCTCCAGACAGACCTCGTCGATCAGCTCCCCGTCGACGACGATGCGCTGCCTCAACGTAACGGTCCAGGGCTCCGTATAAGCCCGTGGGTCATCGACTGTGATGCGGACTTCGAGGTGCCCGAAGTCGGGGCGGCGGATTTCCTCCCGTACCTTGGCGGTCTCGGTCACCACGCTTCCGTTCCAATCGATCCACGTGTCGTCACGAATGCCGATGGTGTCGACGACGAGCGTGTCTCCGGACCATGCCGCCGATGAATATCCCTGCCACGCAGGTGTCGGATCGCCGGGCAACGGCCGAGCATCGGTAAAGACCTGGCGGTAGCCGGCGTTCATTTCGTTGAGCACTATCAAGAGATCGGGCTTGTGCACGAACTTCAACATATGCGGAAGCCCGTAAGCACGTATGAAATTGTCGGGCAGGCAGCGGATGTGCGGGTCGTCGATCGCCTGGTTTGCCGTGCGCTCCGCGACTATGGGCACTTGCCACTCTTGATAAGGCAGTCCGCCGGGTATATCGGCACCCATATCCGCCATAAAGCGAGACGACGGCNNTGTATTGTCGGATATCCAGATTCCCGAGAAATCGGGCTTGCCGTCTGCCATTCGGGGCGTCGGGGCCGTCATGTCCACTGAGCCATCGGCCTTACGCGGCACGTCTGCTGTGGGATAGCCGATCCATTGCGCGGCGGCCGGTGCCGACACCAGGAAGGAGCAAAGAACGATGACGGCCGTGGCAGCGAGCGGTGAACCGTGTCGATAGCCAAGGGAATCGGGTTTATCTGATTGGGGCAGAACTGGATTCAGCATGGACGCTCCTTGAGTGCAATTCGATTTCGGCAAGCTTGGGTCGATTCGATATCAGTCTTATAAGTTGTATTGATCGGCCACCCAGAAAGCGCCGATTTCATGGGCAAATAGTAAGTTCAAGTGCCCCAATTTGCGAATATCCGGGCGGACGGATCTGGCGCTGACGGTTTCCCCCGATGCGCGAAGCTGAAATCCAGGCGCCGAGATACCTCCGGCGACCGTGTTATGTTGGTCATGGAGCCGCAATCGTCAGGGCCACCGGCCATGGCGCAAACGCGAATCCGAGCGAAGATCCGCTGTACGAAAGCTGAATAATGGAAGGAAGTACGCTGAAGAAGTATCCGTTCAAACCGCTCTCGACATACCGCGAGTACCCCATCGGCGAAATGCGCGCGCGGCTCGAGGAATTCTACGAGAGCGTCAACCGTAGGCGCACTGTACGGGAGTTTTCAGGTCGTGTCGTGCCCAGAGACATTATCGAGAATGCGCTTCGTGCCGCAGGGACCGCGCCGAGCGGGGCGAATCTGCAGCCCTGGCATTTCGTCGTGGTCAGTGGTGCCGAAACGAAGAAGCGAATTCGGGAGGCCGCGGAAGTGGAAGAGCGCGAGTTCTACGAGCATCGCGCCACACCGGAATGGCTGGCAGCGCTCGAGCCGTTGGGCACGGATTCGAACAAACCATTTCTTGAAACCGCGCCTTACCTGATCGCCGTGTTCCTGCAGAAGTACGGCCGGCTGCCGGACGGCCGCAAGGTCAAGCATTATTACCCGGTCGAATCGACGGGGCTCGCGTCTGGGCTTCTGATAACTGCCTTACATCAGGCCGGACTCGTGTGCCTGACACATACACCGAGCCCGATGAGGTTTCTGAACGAGCTGTTGGACCGGCCGTTGAGCGAGCGGCCCTTTCTGCTATTGGTTACCGGCTATCCGGCCGACGACGCTAAGGTGCCGGACATCGAGAGAAAGCCGCTCGAGGAATTCACGAGCTTTGTCGAAGATTGATGCGCCGCGTGCGCGATGATTGCGGCGACCCCCATCACCGAATCGCGATCGGTGCTATCGCTGAGCCGGTTGCACCTCTGAGCTTGAGCGGCTGAACGACGAAAGCGAATTCATAGATGTTTCTGTCGACGAGCTCGTCCAGTTTCAGGCTCTCGATCATGTAGATACCGTGCGTGACCAGCAGGATCTGGTGAACCGGCGAGGATAGGCTGGGCTCAGGATTCGGGTTGACCTCTATGCAGCACGAGTCCGACCCAACGATCATGGGGTCTTGCTCGACGAGCCATTCGGCTGCTTCGATGCCGAGCCCGGGCTGCGTTCGGTAATAGCGCGGATTGTCGACGCCCCAGAGCCTCCCGAATCCCGTGTTGATCAGGACGGCGTCGCCGGCAGCGAGCGTCATGCCCTGCCGTTCGAGTGAGTCACGCAGATCCTGTGCCGTGATCTCGTATTGATCGCCGAGCATCTCGACCCCGTGCAGCCCGGCCACGTCCAATAGGACGCCGCGGGTGAACATGCCGCCTGCGTTCTCGATGCCCAGCCTGGTGAATTCCGTTCGTGTCGCGACTTCGTCGATCTGGAAGCAATTGTAGAGACTGTTGCCGATCGACTGATGGCCAAACCCATCGATTTNNNNGCGGAAAGCCCATCTCGATTACTTCCCCGGCCTGGATCAGTCGCGCGGCACGCAGGATGACCTCGGCTTGCATGAGGTTTGCAGCTCCCCGCTCGTCTTCCGGGCCCCATCTCGATGGGCAGCGCTCGGCGTCGGTTGGCGGCTGCCAGATCTGAGCGCGCGCCGGCGCGATTGCGAAACCTAGAGTCAGGAAGGCCATCAACATCACAATCGCGCGGAACATATTCATACCTTGAATGAGTCGTAGATCTCGGCTTTCGAGTATATCTCCGGAGAGCGCGGCCGTGCGCGCGCTGCCAGCCGCTCGTTAACGCTGTAGTGTGGCGTGTTATCGTCATTCGCCATGGCTCATTCGTGCATCTACATCGTCGCGGGGCCGCGCTCGTGCGGGAAATCTACGTTCATCGAGCGATGCAAGGCGCAAGAATCTGGCCTCGTTCTTCCCGACGAAGTTGCCGGATTGGTCGATGCGCGCGGGCCCGTCTACTTCATGGATCTTGCCGAGCAGGGCCCTGCTGATGCGCAGGCCTTGCTCGTTCATGTCGATTTAGTAACTCCGTTTGCGGACCTGCTAATTGCGTCCGAACGAGAGCTCGCACGCGAGATACAGCCCAGCGCATTCGCGGAATTCCCAGGCGCTTCGCTCTTCTGCGAATGCGCCGAGCTCGAGATCCTCACATTGAGGGTTCCACGGATTGTCACGCTGCAGCGCTGGCTCCGACGCAGCGCGGAGCATGGCAGAGGCACCGTTCGAACCGTAATGGCGCAGCTGTATTCCGACGCTGTTGGAGAATCGGGCTACTCCGCGCTGTACGACGCGTGGGATCAGTACACAGCCGGATTGCCGAACGCCACGTCGTGGAACGTTTCCGAATCCTCCGACGGACGCAGCTACTCTATTAGCCGGGCTTGATGGTCGACAACGGCGGATCGAGCCTGGGCCCGAGATTCGCGCCCAATTCAGGTTCGAGCGGCTTACACTTTCCCGAACGTGGTTGCTCGCTCGGATGGATCGGGCACAAACGACCTGCTAGATGTATACGATCGCGCAGCACACTTTCAGGGTTTATAGTCTGGACTTCCGTTACTGACAAAGCACGACTGTAGCCGCGCGCATATATAGCCGGCCTGTTCAAGACCAAATGGGCTCTCGACGTGAAAGTTAGGGAATTGAGCGACTGGTTCGGAGTGATCACCAATGTCGGCGTAATAGCCGGCTTGGTTCTCGTTGCATACGAAATCCGCCAGAACAGCATCGCGCTCGATCAGCAGGGACGAATCGCTCAAGTCGAGGTGACCGACGGGCTGAGAGCCGCATGGCAGAACTGGGAGTATGCCGTCATCGAGAACGAGGATGTCGCCGACATTTGGATGAGAGGCGATGCCGGCGAGCCGTTGGCGCCACTGGAAGAATTTCGATACGGGCAGATAGCCCGCGAATTGTTCAGGCTGAGTGCACAGAACTACGTGCAGCAGTCTACCTTGAGAGGGGAGCCCCAGGAT
>JABAHR010001715.1_pt1 | contig 13354 bp, 12 predicted proteins | sample 7062101 | NCBI WGS metagenome assembly JABAHR01 (sample SAMN14534553, study PRJNA622989) | marine sediment metagenome | biome: marine biome [ENVO:00000428]; feature: marine pelagic biome [ENVO:01000023]; material: deep marine sediment [ENVO:00002113] | place: India: Gulf of Kutch | collected... | reverse complement strand
ACGGGCGCAAGCTGCGCGCGGCAATGCCGTGCGAGCTCTACCAGCCATGACTCGGAGACTAGGTCGAGCAGAGCAGCCGCCGTGACGAGCGACCCGCGTGGCACATCGATCGCCGCAGGACCGGCGGCGAGATCGAGGCGCCGATAGCGCACCTCGCAGTCGAAACCGGCGCCTTCGATACGAAGACCGTCAACGAGTTCGTGCAAGGTCCACCCGTAGTCGCGACTCCAATCGGCCAGCCTCATTGGGATCGCATCGAGCAGCGCCTGATCCCGATCGATGAGCTCCCAGGTCTGCGCATCGCCGAGCAGCGGGCTCAGAAAACGAAGATTGGCCGCGGTACCCGTGCCGAGATCGATCACGTGAATCGGCTTCGCCAGGCGGCCCGTTAATCTTGTCGCGAAACCGGGATCTCGCGAAGCTGCATCGACGGGCTCACGTAGCCTCAGCCACGCGTCGCTGAACGCGCTCACCGGATCGCTCGCAGCTGCGTGTCGAATTGGGCGCAAGCTTGCTGCCATGTCGGCAGCCGCTCGCGCGCAGCCCGCGCGCCATGCGCGAGCGTCTCACGTAATGCAGCGTCATCGAGAACTCGGGCCAGTGCAGTCGTCAAAGCCTCGACGTTGCCGGGCGCGACGAGCAGCCCGGCCGTCGACGGGACCGTGTGCGGCACGGCGCCCGCCGCCGTCGCGACGATCGCCAGACCACGCGCCAATGCTTCCGCATGCGCCATGCCGTAGCCCTCAACGTAAGACGCGAGCACGAATAGATCGGCGCTCGCATAGCACTCGTCGAGCGCCTCATCCGTGAGTTCGCCCAGCAAGCGCACCCGATCGGCGAGCCCGGTCCGCTCGATCTGCGCTCGCAGCTGCTCGACCGTTGCTGTATCACGCTCGAGGCTTCCGACACAGTCGAGACGCCAAGGTCGATCCAGTAGCCGCGCCAGCGCATCGAGTAAAACGGCGTGGCCCTTGCGCGGTGTGAGCGTCGCCACGCAGAGCAGCGTCGGGTCGGCGCGGCCCGAACCGCGAGCGATCGACGCAAGCTCTGCGCCCGGCTCGACGACGCCGATACGGTTTTCGGAGATGCCGTCATCGATCAATTGCTGCCGCGTCCACGTGCTCGTGACGATGACTCTGCGTACGGCTTGCAACGCACCTGTTTCGGACTCCGCGAGCTCGCGACGCTGTCTCGCATCGAGTCCCGTCTCATCGGCGAGCGGATGGTGCACGAGCCCAACTAGCGTTAAGCGTTCGGCGTGTCGAGCGACGATCTTCGGCATGGCGCCGAGCGCGAGACCGTCAATTACGGCGAGACCGTTCGTCGCAATGTCCGCCAGGCATTCCTCGGCTGCACGAATTGCCGTTTCAGTCGGAAACGGAAAGCTCGAATCAAGCACGTGCAAGCGCACGTCCCAGCCGAGCGCACGAAGGCCGCCGATGATATTCCGGTCGTAGATATACCCACCGGTAAGCGTCGCCGGGTCGCCCGGCAGCACGAAGTGGAGCGTCCGATCGGCGCTCAACTCGCTGCGGACGTATCGAGGCGGCCCTCGTAGGCGGCCCAGGCAACGTGCGACTCGTGCAACGTCACACGCAACGAATGCAGCCGCGTCGCGGCAGCGCCGAGCGATCCGTCACGAATACGTGCAGCCATGCGCTCGAAGATCTCGAACGCCAGGACCTCTGTCGTCGTGTTCTTTTGCGTAAATGCGGCTTCTTCGTCTAGATTGCGGTAGTTCAGCGTCTCGAGCTCCGCGTGTAAGGCCTGCCCGGCGCGTCCGATGTCCACGACGATGCCGTCCTCGTCGAGCGTTTCACCGCGGAACTCCACGTCGACGATGTAAGTAGCACCATGCAGGTTCTGCGCAGGCCCGAAGACATCGCCGGAAAAACTGTGCGCAATCATGAAGTGATCTCTAACACAGACGCTGTACATGGAAAACCTTTCGGGCGGGGCTCTGCTAAGCAGTATAGTTAATAAGGTGGCACAGCGTATCGCCGGGCTCGCGGCTCAAGGTTTCGAGCATGCCGGGCAGTTCCTGAAACGCGCTCTCGCCCGTGATCAACACGTCCAGTCTCGCGTCGTCGAGCAGGCGAAAGACGAGCTGCATTTGTCGCTGCCGCGTCCAACGTGCACGCTGCGCCGGCGATATCGACGCTACCTGCGAGGACTGCAACGTGAGGCGTTGCGAATGAAAGGCCTCGCCGAGCGGCACATTCACTGGTCGATCGCCGAACCAGCTGAGCTCCGTGACCGTCGCCTCGAACCCCGCAAGCGCGAGCGCTGTCGTGAGGCCCTCGCTCGTGCCGCTCGCGTGAATCACGATATCGGCCTCGGCCGTTGCGTCGCGCGGTGACTTGAAAGTTACGCCGAGCGCATCCGCGACAGCCGCTTTGGCAGCGTTCGGTTCCACGAGCTCGACTTCGCAACCCGGATAACCCGACGCGAGCCACGCAACGAGACAGCCCAGCGTGCCTGCGCCCACGACCGAAATGCGGTCCCCGGCCCGCGGTGCGGCATCCCAGAGACCGTTGACTGCTGTCTGGAGATTCGCCGCGAGAACGGCGCGCCGCGGCGGCAGTCCGTGCGGCAACGGCTCCACAGCCGACGCGGAAACGACGTAGCGCGTCTGGTGCGGGAAAAGACAGAATACCGAGCGATCCAGCAGCGCCGACGGGCCGTGCTCGACGACGCCGACGTTGGTGTAACCGTATTTGAGCGGTCCCGGAAGATCGCCGTCCTGAAACGGCGCTCGCATGCGTCGATATTCGCTCGGCGGAACCTCGCCCCTGAAAACGAGAGACTCCGTGCCGCGGCTGATCGCACTATGGATCGTGCGAACGAGCACCTCGTCCTCGCCGGGCTCTGGTAACTGTTCCTCGCGAATCTCCGCCTTACCCGGACCGGTGATCCAGAGGGCGCGTGCCCCGTTATTGTTGGCCATGAGCGATCCGGATAGCAGCTTCCGCTTCAGCCAATCAATACTTGCAAGACCGTTTGAAACATGCAAGCTTGCCGCCATGCTCGACACCGCGCCTACGAATGCACGACGATGCGGATCGCGATTCGGCATCCTCCTCGAGCACGTTCTTACGGGCGCGTTGGTCGTGGCGCTCGCAATCGGGCTGCGCGTCGCGCTGCCGCTAAGTGAGTTGTTCACCTGGAAAGTCATCACGGCTGTGCTCGTCGGCGGCGCCGTTACCCTGAGCTACTCAACCCGATATCTGTCGACCAGCACGCTGGGCGCCGCCAACCTCGTCACGCTTGCGCGCGGAGGCCTCGTGACGTTGCTCGCCGGGTTCATCGGCGAAATGAATGTAGGCTGGGCCGCGTTCATGATCGCCTCGACGGTACTCGTGCTCGACGGCGTCGACGGGTGGCTCGCGCGCAAGCTCGAGATCGTGAGCGACTTCGGCGCGCGCTATGACATGGAGACGGATGCGCTTGCACTGCTCGTGATCGCCGGCCTGGTTTGGCAAAGCGGCAAAGCCGGTCCGTGGGTCCTGCTCACCGGACTCATGCGCTACGGCTTCGTGGCGGCCGCGAAGGCGTTGCCGGACCTGACCGGGCCGCTACCGCCGAGCCTCAGACGCAAGACCGTCTTCGTGATCGTCGCGATGGCGTTGATCAGTTGCCTGACGCCGATCGTCAATCCGCCGCTCAGCGACGGCCTGTCGCTTGCAGGGCTATTGATGCTTGCAGCGTCATTCGGCGTCGACACGACGCATCTCGCTCGCACGACCGGACAGCCGCGACCATGAAGCGTTTCTGGCTCGGACTTGCCGCGGCGCTTTTCAGCCTCAACTTTGCGCTGACGTTTCATAACGTCTGGCCGACGTTGTGGATTACGACCCGCCACGAGCTATCGGTCGAGATCGCCGTGCTCCTCGCAGCGCTTGCCGGATACAGCGCCGTCGCCAGAGTGCCATCGGCCCGCGCGATGACCTTCCTCGCGCTCGTGCTAGTCACGCTGACCATCGGCCGTTACGCCGAGGTCACGGCTCCGGCGCTGTATGGACGCCCCGTCAACCTGTACTGGGATGCACCGCACGTTCTCAACGTCACGACGATGCTCAGCGTCGCCGCAAGCCCGATCACGACGATTCTCGTGGCCGCCGGTCTCGCCGGCATCGTCGGCTTAACGTTCGTTGCCCTGCGGTGGAGCCTCAACGAGGTACGCGCGGCGCTCGAGCGCCCGCGTTTACGACTCGGGCTTGCGGTCGCCTCGGTCTCGCTCGTTGCGCTGTATCTTGTCGGTCACACGTCGGGGCCGCTGCGTACGCTGCGCTGGTACTCGGTGCCAGTAACCTGGACTTACTGGAACCAGGCGAACTTCACGCTAGCTGCGTATCGGCAGGCGCGCAACCCCGATGCGAGCGTATGTCCACGAGTATCCAGCGATTTCGATTTCACGCGCGTCGCCGGCGCCGACGTATTCGTCATGTTCCTCGAATCTTACGGCGCCACGGCCTTCGACAGAGCCGAAGTCGCAACGATCGTCGAGCCCACCCAGTTGCGGCTGTTGGAAGCGGCTACGACGACCGGGCGCGAAATCGTTTCTGCTTACGTGCAATCGCCGACGTTCGGCGGCGCGTCGTGGCTCGCGCACAGCTCGTTCTTCACGGGCCGCCCCGTGCGCGACAACGGCACCTACAACCTGCTGCTCACGCAAGACTGCGAGGTAATGACGAAAGCGTTTGCGCGCAACGGCTACCGAATACTTAGCTTGATGCCCGGACTGAAGCGCGACTGGCCCGAGGGGTCCTTCTATCGGTTCGATGCGATCCTCGGCGAGCAAGCGCTCGATTACCGCGGGCCGGAGTTCGGTTGGTGGCGTATTCCGGACCAGTACGCGATCGCCAAGCTCGACGCGCTCGAGCTGCGAACGGACCCGAGGCCGCCCGTCTTCCTGTTTTTTCCCACGATTAGCTCGCACATGCCGTTTCGGCCGACGCCACCGTATCAGCCTGACTGGCTAAGCGTGCTCAGCGAGCGACCCTATGAGTCAGGTGAAGTTGCCGCGAGTCTGACCCAAAGACCCAACTGGACGGATCTGTCCCTCGATTACGCTGCGAGCATCGCCTATTCGTTCGATTACGTCAGCGGCTATTTAGGTGAGCGGCCCGAGCTCGACCTCGTGCTCGTTCTGCTTGGTGATCATCAGCCGCCGGCGAGCGTCGCCGGCGAAGGCGCGAGGTGGGACGTACCCATTCACGTGATCGCGAATCGGCCCGCTCTGTTCGAGCACCTCATCGACGCCGGCTTCACACCGGGCATCGAACCGGCAGCGACACCGATTGGCTCGATGCACGAGCTCGGCGCGCTACTGTTCGGCGGAACCGATGTCGACGCGGCTCGCGAAGCGCGCGTAGATATCGCCAGAGCCGGAACGCGGCGAGAAATCGGCGACGAGCTTCTTGACGGCAGGCCCGTCGACCCACTCACGCAGCAGTAGCCGGTGGCTCTCGCCGCGGGATATGTTGTAACGATAATCGCCGAGTGCCGACAGCCGGTCGACGCAGGCAATCGCAATATCGGGCGCAGAGGGTGTGTACTCAAACGACAACGCCGCAACGGCCGTGGATAGACCCTCGAGCGCCTCTGCTTCGTAGCCCTCGACATCGATCTTGAGAAAGTCCGGCCGGCCATGCTCTGCGATGAGCTCGTCGAGCGTGTGCAGCTCGACGGATTCGCTCTTGTTCCATGTCACGCCCGCGAAGCCCGGATCTGTCGCGACGCGCTCGATCCATTCGCTAGATGCGCTTGCGACCGTCGGATTCAGATCACTGAATCGCAATGTCGCCACACCGGCCGTGCGCCCGATCGCGCAGCGGATGAGCGTGACGTTTGGGTCGCGCGAATAGCGGCTCTCGAGGAAACGAAACGCGTTCGACTGGGGCTCCACCGCGACGACGCGGGCGCCGAGCGCGCGCCAACAGCCGATACGATTGCCGACGTGAGCGCCAATGTCGAAACACAGTGCACCAGGTGCGACGAACTGCGCATAGAATCGCTCGAACCGCCTGCGACGAAACGGAATGCCGTAATAGATAAGGACCGAGCGCCTGAGCCCGACCCATGATGCGACCGTACCCAAGAGCTGCCCCGCGCTAGACCATCATCCGCGCCGCGTCTCGCCGAGCATTCCTTCGATACGGCGCGGTAGTTGCTCAGTAGCGGTGCTCGGCGCAGCGCTGAGCAACGAGAGCATGACCGCCGATAGATGCGGCACGCCGAAAACGATCAGCAGTGCGCACCAGGCTGTCGTGTCGATACTGCCGACCGGCGCCGTGCCGGAGACGCCCGCGGCGCAGCCGAACAGCATGGTTGCGAGCGCAGCCTCGGGCGCGGCCGCCGTCAGCGCCCCCGTCACGCTGTGTCGGCGCGCGAGCTTCGGGGTGCGCCGGAACGGCATCTCCCGCATGGTGACGCCTGCCAGTACAGCCCGACCGACAGTGAACGCAAGACCCAGACCCGCAACCGTCGCGCCGAGCGTCTGCCACACGCTCGCACCGACCCGCCGCCGGTAGAGCACGGCCATCTTCATGATCTTGAACGCGAAGAAACCGATGACGAATGACGAAACCACGGCAATCGGCGCATGAAATTGCGCGGGCGCAGCCATCATGGCAAGCGACCAGACGATTGCGATGCCGCTGAAAACGAGGCTCAGGCCGTCAGCGATCCACGGCAGCCAGCCCGCCACGAAGTGATATCGCTGCCCCCAGCTCAACGCACTTGGCTGTCGACCCATGAGCTTTGCCCGGTGCTTGCGCAGGATTTGCATGGCGCCGAACGCCCATCGGAAACGCTGTAACTTGTAGTCGAGAAAGTTGTCGGGCGTTAATCCCCAACCGTAGCTTCGCGGTACGTACCGCGCCTCGTGCCCCTGATCGAGGACGCGCAGGCCCATCTCTGCATCCTCCGTGATCGTAGTCGGGTCCCAGCCGCCGACGTCGGCGAGCACGCGCTTGCGAATCATCGTCATCGTGCCGTGCTGGATGATCGCGTTACGGTCGTTGCGCGTCACCATGCCGATCCGAAAGAATCCCTGGTACTCGGCGTCGCAGGAAGCCTTGAACAAGCTCGTTTTGCCATCGCGGTAATCTTGCGGCGCCTGCACGATCGCGACGGTATCGTCTGCGAAATACGGCACGAGGTCGCGCAACCAGCGCGAGTCGATTTCGTAGTCGCTGTCGAGCACCGCAACGATGCTTGCATCCGCTGCCGTGTTCTCCAACGCGAAGTTGAGAGCGCCGGCCTTGTAGCCGGCCAACGGGTCCACGTGAAAAAAGCGGAATCGCGTACCGAGGCTGGCGCACAGTGCCTCGACCGGTTTCCAGAGACGCTCGTCCCTGGTGTTGTTGTCGACGACGATGACCTCGAAATCCGGGTACTCGAGGTCCGCGAGCGCCCGTAGCGTCTCCGCGAGCAGCGCGGGAGGCTCCCGATACGTCGGCACATGGATGGAGACTTTCGGCAGCGGAACCAGCGTTTCCGAGACGGGCGGCGACGGCTTGCGAGTGCGCGCGCACCAGACCGCCTCTGCCCACTCGTGCACCTCGACGAGCACGAGTACGACGACGCCGAGCATGCCGACCAGCAGCAGCACCGCGCCGAAGGCATCAAACGCGTTCCAGTATTGCGGCACGTACGCCGCAAGGCTCCAGACACAAATCGTCGCGACGGCCGAGGTTGCGAACGCGACGAACAATCGCCCGCCACCCCGCAAACGGTGACCGTCGACGAGCAACGTGAAATACGCGAGCGCCGCGAGCAGCGCGGCCACGATCGACAGCGCCTGCCAGCGCGGCAGAGCCACGACAGGACCCGTGAAGTCGTACTTTGGCGCGCGGTCGGCATCGAAGATACCCCAGTAGGCGCCGACCTCCCCTTCGACGTAGCGCTTCCAGGGCTGGTCGAACGCCTCCATGAGGAAGTACTCGTAGCCGCGGCTGTCGGCGCGCTCGAGAAAGCGCCTAAGGAACATCGCTGCATGGGCGCGCGAGGGAACAGCGTTGTCGCGCATGCGACCGTGGCTCGGCCACCCGACCTCGCCGATGACGATCGGCTTGCCAGGAAACGTCGCCTCGAGTAGGTCCATGCGAGACAGCACATAGTCCACGGCCTCGTCGACCGCGATGCCTTCCCAGTACGGCAGCAAATGCACGGTAATGAAATCTACATAGTCGGCGAGCTCGGGATGTTGAATCCAGATATGCCAGGGCTCAGCTGTGCTGACGGCAACGGATCTATCTCGCCGTGCCTGTCCGAGCAGCGCCGTCAACGCGCCCACCGTCAGTGTTTCGGTCAGCACCGTCTCATTGCCGATGATCGCGCGCTGAGCGCTACGAGTCTCCTCGGCAACTTCGCCCAATCTCGCAACGCGCGATTCGTCACGGTTGGAATCGCCGACGAGCTCGACGCCCAGCGTGACGTCGAGACCGTGCCGCGCGGCCATGCCCGGGATCGAGCCGTGTACTCCGTCGAGGGAATAGATGCGTATCGCGCCCGCGGTGCCTGCCATCAAAGCGAGATCAGCATCGATCTGTGCCGGACTTGGCTCCTCGCTACGCGACGGCGCCTGATCGCGCTGTAGCGGCGAGTACGCAAAGCCGTGCACGGTAGTGGGCCAGCGCGGCTCGAGTCGTGGCTGATTCGCCGCAGCCCAGCTCACGATCGTGATTGCGGCAATCGCGAACACGAGCCAGACATTGATACCTACATGAGAGCGCATGAATCCTCGGCAAGGGTCGGGAACGGCCGGGCCCGACCGCCGTTTGTCACAACCGCTGAAGCTATGTTATCCGCCAACTATCGCAGAGCGAGCTACAGGCGCCATGTTACCGAATGCGCCGCGTCTGCGGTTCGATAGCATAAATCAGCTTAAGAAACGCTCGAAACTCACTGATATACAAATTAGATGCGGACGGTTGACGGGTGCGCCGCGCGGCGCCGCTGCGCCGCGGACGAATCAGCCCATCGTCGGCATCGTGAAATCTGCTCCGCCCTTCGAGTCGGTCGGCCATCGCACGGTGACCGTCTTCTTACGCGTGTAGAACCGAACGCCGTCCCTGCCGTGCACGTGCAGTGGGCCGAAGAGTGACCGCTTCCATCCACCGAAACTATAGAAGGCCATAGGCACGGGTATGGGAACGTTGCCACCCACCATGCCAGCCTGCACGTTCTCGCAGAAACGCCTGACCGTGTTGCCGTCGCGGCTGAAGATTGCTGCGCCGTTGCCAAACTCGTGATTGTTAACGAGCTCGATCGCCTCATCGAAGCTCGATGCACGAACGACGCTGAGCACAGGCCCGAAAATCTCCTCTTCGTAGATCCGCATGCCAGGCTTCACGTTGTCGAACAGCGTCGGACCAACGAAGTACCCATTCTCGTTCCCGTCAGAGACGAATCCACGGCCGTCCCGGACGAGCGTGGCGCCTTCCGCGACCCCGGTGTCGATGTAGCTCGTGACTCTCGCGGCGTGCTCCTTCGATACGAGCGGTCCCATGTGCGCTTCTTCCTCGGACCCTAAACCGGGACCGACACGCATCTGATCGATCTCTTCCTGCAGACGGGCAATGAGGTTATCGCCGGTCGTCTCTCCCACGCACACGGCCACCGATATCGCCATGCACCGCTCACCCGCGGAGCCATAGGCAGCACCCATGAGGGAGTTGACGACTTGATCGGGATCGGCATCGGGCATGATGACCATATGATTTTTCGCACCGCCGAGCGCTTGCACGCGCTTGCCGTTGGCACTCGCGGTCGTATAGATGTATTCAGCGACCGGCGTCGAGCCTACAAAGCTGACCGCCTGAACGCGCTCGTCCGTCAAGAGGACGTCGACGGCTTCTTTATCGCCGTTCACCACGTTGAATACGCCTGGTGGAAGCCCTGCCTCGATCAACAACTCGGCAAGACGCAGACAAGGTGACGGATCCTTCTCCGACGGCTTCATGACGAATGTATTGCCACACGCAATGGCGACCGGAAACATCCACATCGGTACCATCGTCGGAAAATTGAATGGGCTAATGCCCGCGCAGACGCCGACGGGCTGCTCCAGACTGTAGCTATCAACACCACGGCCGACGTTGAGACTGTGCTCACCTTTAATAAGGTGCGGAATTCCGCAGCAGAACTCGACCACCTCGAGTCCACGTGTCAATTCACCGTTGGCGTCTGAGAACACTTTGCCGTGCTCTAAAGTGATCAACTCGGCAAGCTCGTCTCGATGCGCCTCGACGAGCTCTTTGAAGCGGAACATGACGCGCGCACGCTGCAGAGGCGAAACGGCACTCCACCCCGGCAAGGCATCCTGCGCGGCGGCGATCGCATCTCGAGTCTCGTCCGCACTGGAGAGATGGACGTTCAGCCGGTGCTCACCAGTCGCCGGATTGTAGACTGCACCGGTTCTTCCGTTTACCAGGGTCCGACATTCGCCATCGATAAAATTTCCAAGAATTTGCACTTCAGATATATCCTTTAGTCACGACAGCGATCCAGAATAGCCGGCCGCTTTCAACCGTTCGAGCCCGATTATAGTTCTGATGACAGACGAGAGCAGCCACAGGCGCCTTTCACTCTACGCTGTAGCCGCTTTGTGCGTAGTAGCCTCGGGGCAAGCCGCTTCCCAAGCACCTATCGATGAGGTCGTCACCGTCGAAACTCGACTGGACGTGGATCGATTCGATTTCGGCGAAAGTGTTTCTGTCAGCAGTGCTGATCTCGAGTCGATTCGGCCAGTCGATGCAGAAAATCTGTTTCGACTGGTGTCCGGATTCTCTGTCAGTCGTCCCGGCGGGCCCGGCGGCATCTCGGAGGTTTTCTTGCGCGGTGCTGAGTCGAACTTCACAGCCGTCTACGTCGATGGCGTTCGACTCAACGACCCGCCCAACACGCGCGGCGGATCGTTCGATTTTTCCTCACTCGCGGCGTGTTCGACATCGAGCGAATCGATGTCTCGGCGGGCGCCATGTCGGCTGTCTACGGCGCGGACGCGATGGCAGGTGTTGTCTTCGTCCGCTCGGCGTGGGCTGAGCCCGGATCACCTAGCGTGTTCCTCGAAGCAGGCAGCGTCGACAACTGGCGTGTCGGTGCGCAGGCGTCGTTCGACGTCGGTGACGATACCGAGTGGGGTGTTCGCGTCTCGTCCATCGACGGCGGCAACGAGATCGATGGATCGTCTTTGCGCTTGGACACACTCGGCACACGACTGACCGGCTCATTGTCGAATGGCGGCTCATGGCAGCTACATCTTCGTAACGTGACGCGCGATAGATCGAGCTTTCCGGAAGTCAGCGGCGGACCGTGCTCTCCGTAAATCGAGAGCTCGAGACTGCAGACGGGGATACCCTGACTCTGGCGGGAGAAGCGCAATGGACCATCTCCGATGGTTGGGACTCAGATCTCTATCTGAACTTTTCACGAATTCGAGACAACAGCATGACGCCGGCCGTCCCCCCGGGACTGCTCGACGGTCAACCCCCGTTCTCATCGATAACGAGCTACGAGCGCGCTCAACTTCTTTGGGTGAATCGCATAGATCTGCGTTCGGATCTTAGTCTCGTCGCAGGCGTCGACGCCGTCTCCGAGGATGGCAGCGACAGCGGCGCCGTCGATCTCGGATTCGCACTTGCACCCAATGCCTATGAGCTGGACCGTACGACTTCATCCGCGTTCGCTGAGCTCGGTAAACGTTGGAACAAAAAACTCACGACGACGTTTGCGGCGCGCTGGGATCATTTCGGCGGCGACGAGCGGCTCTCCGGAAAACTCGGTGTCTCGCGAGCGGTGTCGGAGACCGGCAGTCGCATATGGGCGCGACTTGCAAACGGCTTCAAGCTGCCGAGCTTCTTCGCCTTGGGCAATCCCCTCTTCGGCAACCCTGATCTTGTTCCTGAAAAAGTACGCAGTGCCGAGGTGGGCTACACGCACGAGCTCAACGATTCAAATCGCGTGAGCGTGTCTGCGTTCAAGAGCCGATACGACAATCTCGTGGACTTCGAGTTCGATACGTTCACGAGTGTGAACCGCGGTCGAATTAATGTTAGCGGGCTCGAAGTCAGAGGAGACTTCCAACTATCCGCGACGGTTTCTTTCAACGTCGATGCAACCTTGTCGAACATCTCGAGCTCATCCGGACCGCTTCGACGGCGACCAGAGCGTACTGGAGGCATAAGTGTGAACTGGGCATTCTCCGAAAGATGGGGTCTCAACGTCATCGCGCGATACGTAGGCTCCCGATTGATCACCGCGATCCCTACAGGTGACGTCGACGCTTCCGCCTATGCCCTATTCGGAGCTACTGCGCGCTACGAACGATCGCCGAGCCAGTCGTTCTGGATCGCAGTCGATAACGCGTTCGACGAGGACTATCAGGATGCACCGGGATTCCCATCGCCCGGCGCCCGCATTCGGCTCGGTGCGAGCCTCTCTTTCTAACTTGAACGCGCCTAGTGGGCGGGGACCGGAACGCTGTAAACTACGCATCCGGTAATCATACGAACCTGTCTGGACCTACAACGAAATGCCAAGTATCAACGACGTTTTCATCATCGATTCCAACACGGCCGCTGCGACCGAGGGCTCATCGGGCACCGACCGCATCATCTGCAGCGCCGACTTGTGTGGCTCCAAGACGTTGGATGTCTACCGGCGAACGATCCCGGCAGGCAAGCAACTCGATGTCGACGCCGGCGATGGCTATCACGTCGTCTACGTCATCGACGCACCGGCGCAGGGCTCAGTCACTTTCGACGGTGAAGCGCACGCGGCCGAGGAAGGCGCCGGCGCACTTCTCGTNNGAATCGGCCAGCTTCGACGTGTCGAGCGGGAGCATGGACGTGCTGCACATGGTCGTCCCGAAGCCGCCGGCAGCTGTTGACGCCGGATTGGACGGCGGACCCGGCTATTTCTTCAATAGAGACACGTTGCGCGTGCTCAGCGATGCGAGCGGAGGCCGTGTTCGCCGCTTCTGTGCCGAGTCAACCGTCCGGCTACTCGATGGGTCCAGACTGACACAGACGAATGCCATTCAGGCCGGTGAGATGCATTACCACGACGGCGGCGCATCGCCGTACCACTCGCACGTCGGCACGGATGCTAATCCCGACGGGCCCGCGCACGTTTACATGACGTTCAAAGGTCGCGGGCGCGTCAACGTCGGCGACGACTCCCAGGAGATCGAGCCGGGCACGCTCGTCTTCTTCCCTTCGGGTGTACCCCACCAACTGTGCGCCGTCGACGGTCCGCTCGATTACTTCGAGATTCAGGCCTGGCGGAGCTTCAAGACCGACGTGCTCAGTGAGGAGCCGCTGGGACTGGAGTGGTACTACGATCCCGA
>JABAHR010018923.1_pt3 | contig 13357 bp, 11 predicted proteins | sample 7062101 | NCBI WGS metagenome assembly JABAHR01 (sample SAMN14534553, study PRJNA622989) | marine sediment metagenome | biome: marine biome [ENVO:00000428]; feature: marine pelagic biome [ENVO:01000023]; material: deep marine sediment [ENVO:00002113] | place: India: Gulf of Kutch | collected... | reverse complement strand
TGGGCGCTTGGCTGCAGGAAGGCGGAAGCGTGCGCGCGCACCAGGCGCTGTGCAGCACACTGAGCACCATCGCCGATCTCGCCGACAGCCGGGGTGACCCTACGGTGCGTGGCGTTGCCGACGGGATCAATCAGATGCTGGACATGTTCGCAGCCAAGTCGGGACGCCTCTCGGAGCAGGCACTCGGCACGCTCCGCCACTCGGTGGAGATACTGGCCGGCTGGTGCGAGCATCACGATGCCGACGAGGATGCTGGCGGGGCAATGCCGCAGCGCGGCGCTGCGCAGGTCGACGCCAACGGGCCAGGGGGCGGTGTGACCGACCCCCGTGCGATCCGCGAGTTCATCACCGATGCTTTGATACAGCTCAAGGCGATCCGTCTCTCCACGCAGCAGATAGCGGCCGGGACCGGCCTCGGTGTCGATTCGCAGTGCCTCGAGCCGGCCCTCGCTCAGCTCCAACTGCATGCGGGGTCGCTCGAATTCGCTTCGATGGCCGAGGCGTGCCGGCAAGTGGAGCGCTCACTCGACCTGAAGCGCCGGCGTGGGTGCACACTGGGCAGCACCGACCTGTCCCACTTGCACCAGCTGCACGGATTGATTGCGCGAGCGCTCGACGCTCTGTTGCGGGACGGTACGCTTGCCGGGACACCCGACACCGAGTTCGACCGCTTCGCCGAGGCGGTGGCCGCCGACGCCGAGGATCCGCCTGAGCGAGCAGCGGAGGAGATCGGCGCGCTGCCGCGCGATGCGTTGCCCGAGCCCGCCCACGACGAGGACCGCGAAGCGGATGGCACCGTCAACGCCGCGCGGCGCGCTGCTGCTGCCGACGCCGAAAGTTTGCCGGAGCCGCTTGCCGAGTCGCCCCCGGCCGGGGCTGAGCACGCGCCCTCATTACCCTCAGCCGATGGCGTGCCTAGTGACGTATCCGGCTTCGTGAGCGCGAGCCTTGCCGGGCTTGGGCTGGTGCCGCTGTCGCACCGGCTGTCGCACCTGCGCGGTGTGCTGGACACGGCCGCGCACGCCCAGGGCAAGAGCGCCGCGCTCGACCTCGACGCGGATGTGGAGATCGACGAGGCATTGCTCGGCGGCGCGATGGCGCCCCTCGAGAGCCTGCTCCGCTGCGCCGTCGCCGCGATCGAGCCCGCATCGCAGAGAACGTCGCTGGGTAAGCCGGCGAGTGCTCGCCTGACGCTCGGGGGGCACACGACCGGCTGTCGGCTGCACATCGAATGCCGGCACGACGGCGCTGACCTCGATATAGCGGCCATGCAGTCCAAGGCAATGAAGGCCGGGCTGATTCCGCGGCAGGCGACCATCGACCCCGAGGACCTGGTGCGGCTCGTGCTGACGCCTGGCGTCGGCAGCGCGGCGATGGCGGGGTGGCCCGAAGGCGCTGCGTTTCGGACCGCGCTGGGCGCTGCCCTCGAGGACATCGAGACCCTCGGTGGCTCACTGGGCCTCGTCGGTCGTGACGGGGGTGAGCAAGGCATCGAGGTCGTGCTGCCCGCGCAGCTGCCGCTGCTGCGCGGCGTGCTGGTGCGGCTCGGCGCCCAGCGTTACCTGCTGCCGGCGGCGGCAGTGCGTGAGGTGATCGCGCCGGCGACAGCTGGAGTGGAGCGGTCGGAGCCCGATGATGAGCCCTGGATCCGCTACCGCGAGCAACGCCACCCGATGCTCGATCTATATCGCGAGCTGGAGCTGGAGCGCCCCGGCGCCGATCCCGGCAGTGAAGCCATCGTCATCGTAGCGCTCGACGGCGTCGAGATCGGCGTGGCCGTCGACGAGGTGCTGGGTCGGCGGGATGTCGTCTTCCAGCCTCTGCAGCCGCCCGTCGCAGATCTTGTCGGCGTGGCCGGGGCGGCGTGCGTCGACGGCGCCGGACTGGCGCTGATCATCGACGTCGCCGCGCTGTGGGAGCGCCACCACCCGCGTGCGTCGCTGGCGTCGGGCGCCGCCGAGGTCGACGAGGCGGCGCATGACGCGCCGCAATCGGGTGTGATCATGGTCGTCGACGACTCGCTCACGGTGCGCAAGGTCACCGGGCGCAGTCTGCGCAAGCACGGCCTGGAGGTAGTGCTGGCCAAGGACGGCGTCGACGCCATCGAAAAGCTCAGGGAGACCCGGCCGGACGTCATGCTGGTGGATATCGAGATGCCGAGAGTGGACGGCTACGAGTTGACCCGTCGCATTCGGTCGGATCCGCTCACGCGCACGATTCCGATCGTCATCATCACCTCCCGCTCCGGAACTCGGCTGCGCGACAAGGCGATGAAGCTCGGGGCCGAGGCGTTCCTCAGCAAACCCTACGGTGAGGAAGAGCTGATCAAGACCGTCAGGCAGATGCTGGCGGCGAGCGCCCTTGCCTGCGGGCACTCGCGTGCCGGTCTCGATCACTCGCGTCCGTCACGGGTGACGGGATAGGCTAGTCCCGCGTCGCCAAGTCGATGCCGGCGCGTGCCACCTCGGCGAGATGCCGGATCTGGTCCTCGTCGATCACATAGGGGGGCATGAAGTACACGACGTTCCCCAACGGTCGCAGCAGCGCTTCGTTCGCGAGCCCGTGGCGAAAGACTTTCAGCCCACGTCGCTCCTGCCACGGGTACGGGGTGCCGTTGGCTTTGTCCTGGACCATCTCGATGGCGAGGATCATGCCGCTCTGGCGTACCTCGGCGACGTGCGGGTGCTCCGTCAGATCGGCGGTGGCGTCGCCCATGGCGCGCGCGAGCGTGCGGTTTCGGGCAATGACGTCGTCGCGCTCGAAGATCTCGAGGGTGGCCAGGGCGGCGGCGCAGCAGAGCGGGTTGCCGGTGTAGCTGTGCGAGTGGAGAAAGCCCCTGAGCGTGGCGTACTCGTCGTAGAACGCCCCGTAGACCTGCTCGCCGGTCATGACGACCGCCAACGGCAAGAAGCCGCCGGTCAGACCCTTGGCCAGACAGAGGAAGTCGGGCACGATGCCGGCCTGCTCGCTGGCAAACAGGGTCCCCGTGCGGCCGAAGCCCACCGCGATTTCGTCGGCGATGAGGTGGACGCGGTGGCGGTGGCACGCATCGCGCAGCAAAGTGAGATAGATGGGGTCGTACATCCGCATGTGGCCGGCGCACTGCACCAGCGGCTCCACGATCACGGCGCACACCTCGTCGGCAATGCGCGCAAGCAGCTGATCCATGTGTTCGAACTGGCGACGGGAATGCGCTGCCCATGACTCCCCGGGCTCGCGGTGAAAGCAGTCGGGGCTCGGCGCGCAGTGCGCGGGCATGAGCAGCGGCGCGTACGTCTCCTTGTACAGCGCGACGTCGCCGACCGCCAGCGCTCCCAGCGTCTCACCGTGGTAGCTGTTGCTGAGATGGACGAAGCCCGTTTTGCCGGGGTAGCCCTGGTTGCGCCAGAAGTGGTAGCTCATCTTCAGCGCGATCTCCACGGCGGAAGAGCCGTTCTCGGCATAGAAGCAGCGCGTGAGACCGCTCGGCGCCAGCGCCACCAGGCGCTCGGAGAGGCGCACCACGGGCTCATGGGTGAAACCGGAGAGGATCACGTGCTCGAGCGACTCCGCCTGCTCCCGCACCGCGGCGCCGATGTGCGGGTTTGCGTGGCCGAACAGGTTGACCCACCACGAGCTGATGGCGTCGAGGTAGCGATTACCGTCGAAGTCCTCGAGCCATACGCCGTAACCGCGCCGGATCGGCACGGGCGGATACAGCTCGTGGTCTTTCATCTGCGTGCACGGGTGCCAGACGGTGCGCAGGTCGCGCGCCGCCATGGCGCGATTGTTCATCTTCGGAGGGTGAGGCATGGGGGTTGCTTGCCGTTGGGCGGGCCAAGATTGTAAAAGGCGGGTGCCGGTTTCTCCACAGCGGCCGGCGTCATCGGCCGTGCAGCAGCCACAGATGTCCTGAGACGATGCGATCGCCAACTCTCGCCGAGCCGTGCGCGGCGCCGCCGGACGCCGCGCGGCAGTTCTCCGGGTGACCATGGCCGAGCTGCCGCCCATCGAGGCGGTCGTCGACATCGTGCGCGGCGCGGGCCAGAGCTTGCTGGGCGCGGGCGTGGCTGCGCTTCGCACGGGCACCAAGGACGATGGCAGCGTCGTCACCGAGATCGATTTGCGGCTGCAGCAGCACATCGCCGCGGCGCTGGAGGCCCGCTGGCCGGGCCTCGCGCTGATCGGCGAGGAGATGGAGCACCGTGAGCAGGTGCGCACGCTCGCGCAGGCCGCGAGCGGGTTCTGGTGTCTCGATCCGCTCGACGGTACCACCAATTTTTCGTGCGGTTTTCCGTTCTACGGCATCTCTCTGGCGTTCATCAGAGCGGGTGAGTCCGAGCTGGCGGTAGTCTATGACCCCATACGCCAGGAGTGCTTTCACGCCCGGCGCGGGCAGGGCGCCTATCTGAACGGCGCGCCGCTGCGCTGCGGCGACGGCATGCCGCTGCGGCGATGCATTGCCAACGTCGACTACAAACGCCTGGTGTCGCGGCTGGCGGAGCGGCTGGTGCGCTCCCCGCCGTACCGCTCGCAGCGCAATCTGGGTGCCAGCGTGCTCGAATGGTGTTGGCTGGCCGCAGGACGTTTCCACCTCTATCTGCACGGCGGCCAGCAGCTCTGGGACTACGCGGCCGGCAGCTTGATACTGGCCGAGGCGGGGGGCGCGGCCAGTGCCATCGACGGCGGCGCGATGCGCTACGGCAGTTTGTCGAAGCGCGCGGTGATCGCCGCGGCAAGCCCGCAGCTGCTGTCGGTTTGGCGGGCCTGGGTGCGCCAGAGCCTGTAGCGCGCCGGCATCGGGCGGCGCCGCCCGCGCGGACGAGCGCGGTGGCGTCATGGTGTATGATCCGCTCGCGCACGGCACACGGCCGACCGGTGGGAGCGCCGTCGCGCCGGGCCAGCGAAACGCTTCACGCACTCCCGAGGAGAGACAGAGGGTGTCTGCAACGACCGGGCCGGGCGGGGTGAGCCGCCGCGACAAGGCGAATGCCGTCCGTGTGCTCAGCATGGACGCCGTTCAGCGCGCCAACTCCGGTCACCCCGGCATGCCCATGGGGATGGCCGACATCGCCGAAGTGCTGTGGAGCGACTTTCTGCGCTTCAACCCCGGCAATCCGAGCTGGCCCGATCGCGACCGTTTCGTCGTCTCGAACGGCCATGGCTCGATGCTGCTGTACGCGTTGTTGCACCTGAGCGGCTACGACCTGCCGATCGAGGAGATCCGGCGCTTCCGTCAGCTGCATTCGAAGACGCCGGGACACCCTGAGTACGGGGACACGCCGGGTGTGGAGACCACGACCGGGCCGCTCGGCCAGGGACTAGCCAACGCGGTCGGCATGGCGCTCGCCGAGCAGGTCCTGGCGAGCCGCTTCAACCGTCCGGACTATCGTGTCGTCGACCACTACACCTACGCGTTTGCCGGCGACGGATGCCTGATGGAGGGCGTCTCGCACGAGGCGTGCTCGCTGGCCGGCACCCTGGGGCTCGGCAAGCTCATCGTGCTCTACGACGACAACGGCATCTCCATCGACGGCGAGGTCGGAGGTTGGTTCACCGACGACACGGCGTTGCGATTCGAGGCCTACGGCTGGCACGTCGTGCGCAGCGTCGACGGGCACGACGCCGGCGCCGTAGTGGACGCCATCGAGCAGGCGCGCGCCGAAAGCACACGACCGACCCTCATCTGCTGTCAGACGATCATCGGCTGGGGGTCGCCGAACAAGCAGGGAAGCGAGTCGTGCCACGGGGCCGCGCTCGGTGATGACGAGGTGGCGCGGGTGCGCGAGAACCTGGGCTGGCATTGGCCGCCGTTCGAGATTCCGCAGCCGATCTATGCCGCCTGGGATGCCCGCGAGCGGGGTGAGCGTTCGGAGGCGGAGTGGCGCGAGCGTCTCGAGCGCTACCGGGCCGCCCACCCGCAGCTCGCCGAGGAGCTCGAGCGGCGCCTCGCCGGCCAGCTGCCCGCCGAGTGGGGGGCGTTCGCGGAGGCGCGCGTCGGGGAGATTGCCCGGCAAGCGCCCGCGGTGGCCACGCGCAAGGCGTCGCAGATCGCGCTCGACGCCTATGGGCCCTTGCTGCCCGAGCTGATTGGCGGTTCGGCCGACCTTACCGGCTCCAACCTAACGATGTGGAAAGGCTCGAGCGTGGTGGGGCGGGATGCACCCGTCGGCAACTACGTGCACTACGGCGTGCGCGAGTTCGGCATGTCCGCGATCACCAACGGTCTCGCCCTGCATGGCGGCTTCATTCCCTATGCGGGTACCTTTCTGGTGTTCTCGGACTACGCCCGCAACGCCGTGCGCATGGCCGCCATGATGGGCGTGCAGAGCATTTTCGTGTTCACCCACGACTCGATCGGTCTGGGCGAGGACGGTCCCACCCATCAGGCGGTCGAGCACGCCGCCAGTCTACGCCTGATTCCGGGGCTCTCCGTGTGGCGTCCTTGTGACGCCGTCGAGACGGCGGTCGCCTGGCGCGCCGCGCTCGAGCGCCGCGACGGGCCGACAGCGTTGCTGCTGTCGCGCCAGAGCCTGCCCCATCAGCACCGCGACGACGAGCAGCTCGCGGCAATTCGGCGGGGCGGCTACGTCATTCGGGACTGTGACGGTATGCCCGAAGCCATTATCATCGCCACCGGCTCGGAGGTCGCGATAGCCGTCGAGGCGGCCGCTGTGCTCGGCGACGGCGGGCACCGCGTGCGCGTCGTCTCCATGCCCTGCAGCGAAGCCTTTGCATCGCAGCCGAGCGCCTACCGCCAGGCGGTGCTGCCGGACGGGGTCACGGCGCGGGTTGCCGTCGAGGCGGGCGTCACGGCCTGCTGGGCCGGCCAGGTAGGGATCCACGGTGCCGCGCTCGGCGTCGATACGTTTGGGGTGTCGGCGCCCGCCGCCGACGTCTTCGAGTATTTCGGGCTCACCGCGGATGGCGTAGTGCGGGCCGTCGAGAGAGTCATGGCGCGCCCGCGGTGAGCGGCCGCGCCCGCGAGGCGCTCGCGAGCGAATCGGCGCGCAATCGTTGCCGGCGTAACGACACCGCATCGGGCACGATGACTCGCCGCACAGCATCATAGAAACCCAGGAGAACGCATCATGGCGATCAACATTGCGATCAACGGCTTCGGCCGGATCGGGCGAAATATTCTGCGATCGGTGTACGAGGCGAATCGCACGAACGAGCTCCGTGTCGTGGCGATCAACGATCTGGGCGATGCCGCAACCAACGCGCACCTGCTCAAATACGATACGGTGCACGGTCGCTTCCCGCGTGAGGTCGCGGTCGAAGGCGATGCCTTGCTGGTGGACGGCGATCGCATCCGCGTGTTTGCCGAGCGTGATCCCGCCAAGCTTCCGTGGGGCGAGGTGGGGGTCGACGTGGTCCATGAGTGCACGGGTCTTTTCACCAGCAAGGCGAAGGCCGGCGCACACCTCGGGGGCGGCGCTAAGAAGGTGGTCATCTCGGCACCCGGCGGTAAGGATGTCGATGCCACGATCGTCTACGGCGTCAACCACGGCGTGCTCAGGGCGTCCCACACCGTGATCTCCAACGCGTCGTGCACGACCAACTGCCTGGCNNATTCACGCCTACACCAACGACCAGGTGCTCTCCGACGTCTACCATTCGGATCTGCGGCGCGCCCGCTCGGCCACGCAGTCGATGATCCCGACCAAGACCGGCGCCGCCGCGGCGGTCGGGCTCGTGCTGCCCGAGCTCAACGGCAGGCTCGACGGCTTCGCCGTTCGCGTGCCGACGATCAACGTGTCATTGGTGGATCTTACGTTTGAGGCGGCGCGCGACACGACCGTCGAGGAGATCCATGGCGTGATGAAGCAGGCTTCCGAAAACGAGCTCGCCGGCATCCTCGCCTACAACGATGCCCCGCTCGTCTCCGNNTCACACGACGGCGTCGTCGACATACGACGCGTCGATGACGCGAGTGGTCAACGGCCATACCGTCAAGGTCTGTTCCTGGTACGACAACGAATGGGCGTTTTCCAACCGCATGCTCGATACCACCGTGGCGCTGGTGAACGCGGGATAGCACGGAGGCGGGCGTGGCAGTCATTCGCATGACGGATCTCGATCTCGGCGGGCGGCGGGTGCTGATCCGCGAGGACCTGAACGTGCCGGTTCAGCGCGGCCGGGTGACGAGCGACGCGCGCATCCGCGCGGCGCTGCCGACCCTGCGCCGGGCGCTTGATGCCGGCGCCCGAGTGATGGTCATCTCCCACCTCGGCCGGCCCGTCGAGGGTGAGTTCGACGAGCAATTCTCGCTCGCGCCGGTGGCCGAGCGGCTCGCAGAGCTGCTGGGGTGCGCGGTGCGTTTCCTGCGCGATTGGCTCGACGGCGTCGAGGTGGCGCCGGGGGAGCTCGTGGTCGGCGAGAACGTGCGTTTCAACCCTGGAGAGAAGTCCAGCGACGACGCATTGGCTCGGCGCATGGCGGCTTTGTGCGATGTGTTTGTCATGGATGCCTTCGGGACGGCGCACCGCGCCCAGGCATCGACGTATGGCGTGGCCGAGCACGCGCCGATCGCCTGCGCCGGTCCCCTGCTGACGGCGGAGCTCGACGCCCTGGCACAGGCGCTCGAGGATCCCGCGCGTCCGCTGGTGGCCATCGTCGGTGGTTCGAAGGTCTCGACCAAGCTCACGGTGCTCGAGAACCTGGCGCGGCGCGTCGATCAGCTGATCGTCGGTGGCGGCATCGCCAACACGTTCATCGCGGCGGCGGGCCATGGTGTCGGGCACTCCCTGTACGAACCGGGTCTCGTCGGGGAGGCGCGGCGGCTGATGAGCGAGGCGCAGTCGCGGGGTGCGACGATTCCACTGCCCGTCGACGTGGTGTGCGCGACGGCGTTGAGCGAGCAGGCCGAAACCACCGTCAAGACGGTCGACGGCGTGGCCGAAGGCGACACCATCGGCGACGTAGGGCCGCAGACCGCCGAGAGCTATGCCGGGCTGCTGCGCGGCGCCGGAACCGTTGTCTGGAATGGACCGGTCGGCGTTTTCGAAATCGAAGCGTTCGCCGGCGGCACGCGGGCGCTGGCGGAAGCGATTGCCGAGAGCGGCGCGTTCTCGATCGCCGGCGGAGGCGACACCCTGGCGGCCATCGACAAGTTCGGCGTCGCCGACCGGGTTTCCTACATCTCCACCGGCGGCGGCGCCTTCCTCGAGTTCCTCGAGGGCAAGACGCTGCCCGCGGTGGCGATGCTCGAGCAGCGCGCCAGCGAGTCGGCGGCTGCGCGGACGCGGCGCCCCTGACTCGACCTGCACCCTCTTTGGAACGCGTCGAATGCCGCGGCAAACCAAGATCGTCGCCACGCTCGGACCCGCCACCGACGGCCCGGAGCCGATCGTTCAACTCATCGAGGCCGGCGTGAACGTGTTCCGGCTCAATTTCTCGCATGGCGATCNNTCGACGACATGGTTGTCGAAGGCCTGGACGTCGCGCGTCTGAATTTCTCACACGGCAGCGCCGACGACTGCCGGCGGCGGGTCGCCGCGGTTCGAGCGAGCGCCGATCGGCACGAGCGGCCGGTGGGCATCCTGGCGGATCTGCAGGGGCCGAAGATCCGCATCGAGGGTTTCCGCGGGGGGGCCGTCACGCTTAGGGACGGCGGGCGTTTCGTCCTCGACCTGCGACTCGATCCGAGCGACGGCGACGAACAGCGCGTCGGTGTGTCCTACAAGGGGCTCGCCGACGATGTCCGTCACGGGGACACGCTGCTGCTCGACGACGGCAGCATCGTGCTGAAGGTGGAACGCGTGAGCGGCGACGCCATCGAGACACGGGTGGTGGCGGGCGGTCCGTTGTCGGACCACAAGGGCATCAACCGTCGGGGAGGAGGGCTGTCGGCCGCGTCCTTGACGGAGAAGGATCACGCCGACATCCGCCTTGCGGGCGAGCTCGAGGCCGACTATCTCGGGGTATCGTTCGTGCGCAATGCAGAGGACGTGCAGACCGCCCGCGAGCTGTTTCACGCCGCAGGGGGCGAGGGCGGCATCATCGCCAAGATAGAGCGAGCCGAGGCCCTGGAGAGCTGCGAGGAGATCATCGAGGCCGCCGATGCCGTCATGATTGCGCGCGGCGATCTCGGCGTGGCGATCGGTGACGCGGAGCTGCCGGGTGTTCAAAAGCGCATCGTGTCGGAGGCGCGCGCGCGAAACCGCGCGGTGATCACGGCGACTCAGATGATGCAGTCGATGATCGAGCATACCCATCCGACGCGGGCCGAGGTGCTCGACGTCGCCAATGCGGTGCTCGACGGAACGGACGCGGTAATGTTGTCGGAGGAGACGGCCGTGGGCCGACATCCGGCAGTGGTCATCGCGGCCATGGATCGCATCTGTCGCGGCGCGGAGCGGCATCAGGGCACCGTGCCCCGCGTCGAACGCCCGGTGACGGCCTTCTCCGACACCGAAGAAGCCATCGCAATGGCCACCATGTACACCGCCCGCAACTACGACGTCTGCCGGATTCTCTCGCTCACCGAGTCGGGGGCCACGGCCAAGTGGCTGTCGCGGATCGTCTCGGAGATTCCGATCTATGCGGTGACCCGCCACGTCAGGACGCAGCGACGAATGACGCTCTACAGGGGCGTGTTTCCGGTAGCCTATGCCATAGGCGCCTCGGACGACCAACTGATCGATCGGGAGGTCGTGGCGGCTCTGGCGCGTCGAGGCATGATGCGCAGCGGCGACCGCATTATCATCACCAAGGGTGATGTCGCCGGGCTCGCCGGGGGCACCAACACCATGAAGATCGTGCAAGTCGGCGATAATATCGGCTGACGCCGCGACGGGGCGCCGCCGGCAGCCCTGGGCATCGGCCTCTGCGATACGACGCCGAGGCCGCCGTGAGCGGCAGCGATGGACTTGGAGGCGCGCTCCCTTTGACTGCAACTGTTGACCAGGGAACTCGTGAGGCCAACGGCGGCCCGCCGCCGTCGCTCGACGCGGCAAGGACCCCTCCCCGAGTCGGTCTTTTCGTGACGTGTCTGGTCGATCTGTTTCGGCCCAGCGTGGGTTTCGCCGCGGTGGAGCTGCTCGAGCGTGCCGGCTGCCGTGTCGAGGTGCCGGAGCAGCAGACCTGTTGCGGCCAGCCCGCCTACAACAGCGGCGATCGGCGTCACGCCGCCGCCATCGCCCGTCAGGTTATCGACACGTTCTCCGCGTATGACTACGTCGTAGCGCCATCGGGCTCGTGCATTGGCATGCTCAAGGAGCATTTCGTGCCGCTGTTCGATGACGACGTGGAGTGGCAGCTGCGCGCCGCAAGTCTGGCCGCGCGCTGCCACGAGCTGACCGCGTTCTTGGTCGATGTGGCGGGCGTCAGCGACTTCGGGCAGACCTGTCCTGCCACGTGCACGTATCACGACTCCTGCTCGGGGCTGCGCGAGCTCGGGGTGCGGGCGCAGCCGCGTGCGCTGCTCGCCTCGGTGCAGGGGCTCGAGCTCCGCGAGATGGTCGATACCGACGTGTGCTGCGGGTTCGGCGGCACGTTCTGCGTCAAGTATCCGGAGATCTCCACACGCATGGTCTCCGACAAGGTCGACAACATCGAGGCCAGTGGCGCCGACATGGTGCTCGGCGGCGATCTGGGATGTCTTCTCAACATCGCCGGAAGACTCAGCCGGCGTGGCAGCGCCGTCGAGGTCTACCACGTTGCCGAGATTCTCGCCGGTCGGGCCGACGCGGCGGCAATCGGTAAGAGCGCCGCGGGCGAAGAGGCGGCCTCGTGAGGTCGGCGGCGCGCGAGTTCAGGGCGCGTGCGCGGGAAGCGCTCGGCAACGCGTCGCTGCAGACCGCCCTCGACCGTGCGGGGGGCGGATTCGCCGACAAGCGCCGCGAGGCGGTGGCCGGGCTGCCCGAGTTCGAGCGGCTGCGTGCCCAGGCCAAGGAGATCAAGGAGCACACCCTGGCGCACCTCGATTACTACCTGGAGCGCTACGAGTCGCAGGTCATCGCCAGTGGCGGTCACGTGCACTGGGCGAGCACGGCCGAGGAGGCCTGCCGAATCGTCGTCGACATCTGCCGAAACGCCGGCGCCAGCCGCATCACCAAAGGCAAGTCGATGGTCGGCGAGGAGGTGGCGCTCAACGAGGCGCTCGAGCGCGCCGGCATGGAGGTCGTGGAGACCGATCTCGGCGAGTACATCATTCAGCTCGCTCATGAGCCACCGAGCCATATCATCGCGCCGGCGGTGCACAAGACGCGCAGCCAGATCACCGAGCTGTTCCACGAGCACCATCGTCGCCTCGGGCTGCACGGCCGCGCCACCGACGTGGCAGCGATCGTCGACGAGGCACGCACCGTATTGCGCCACGCATTCGTCTCGGCCGACGTGGGCATCACCGGGGCCAATTTTCTGGTTGCGGAAACCGGCTCGACGGTGCTGGTGACCAACGAGGGCAATGGTGATCTGACGGCGTCGCTGCCACGCGTGCATATCGTCACGGCGGGCATCGAGAAGGTCGTGCCGACGCTTGAAGATCTCTCCGTCTTTCTGCGGCTGCTGGGGCGCAGCGCGACGGGGCAGGAGATGTCAGCGTACACGACTCTGTTCACGGGCCCGCGCCGGGCGGGTGACATCGAGGGGCCTGAGGCGTATCACGTGCTGCTTCTCGATCATGGGCGCTCGACGATGCTCGGCAACGAGTTTCACGACATGCTGCGCTGCATACGCTGCGGCGCCTGCCTCAATCACTGTCCCGTATATGGCTCGATCGGCGGACACGCTTACGGCTGGGTCTACCCCGGGCCGATGGGCTCCGTGCTCACACCGCTGATGGTGGGACTCGGCGAGGCGGTTGACCTGCCGCAAGCCTGCACCATGAATGGACGCTGTGGCGAGGTGTGCCCGATGAGCATTCCGCTGCCGTCGCTGCTGCGGCGGCTGCGTATGCGGGCGTTCGAGCAAAACCTCGTGGGCATGCGATCGCGCTGGGGTCTCTCGGCGTGGGCCTTCGCAGCGCGCCGTCCGTGGCTGTATCGGGCGGCGGCCAGCAGCGGCTCCTGGCTGCTGCGCATCCTGGGCCGTCGGCGGGGCGCATTGCGGCGGCTGCCCTTGGCCGCTGGCTGGACGCGGACGCGCGATCTGCCCGTGCCCGAGGGGCCGACCTTCCTCACGCAGTGGCAACGTCGATGAGCAACGCGACGAGCGGCGCTGGGCGTACGCCCTCGGCGCGGGATGCGATAATCGCAGCCGTCCGCCGGGCGCTGCGGCGCGACGGCGCGCTCGACGCGAGCATTGCGGCGGCCCTCGACGCGCGCTTGGCCGCGCATGCGACGCACCTCAAGCCGGCCGTGGACGACGATCTCGTCGATCGCCTGGTGCGTAAGCTGGAAGCCGTTCACGTGAGCGTCAGCCGCGTTGACAA
>JABAHR010002489.1_pt3 | contig 13371 bp, 16 predicted proteins | sample 7062101 | NCBI WGS metagenome assembly JABAHR01 (sample SAMN14534553, study PRJNA622989) | marine sediment metagenome | biome: marine biome [ENVO:00000428]; feature: marine pelagic biome [ENVO:01000023]; material: deep marine sediment [ENVO:00002113] | place: India: Gulf of Kutch | collected... | reverse complement strand
CGAGGTGCTGGTGCGCCAGGCGCTGTCGCATGCGGACGCCGGGGCATCCGTGGTGGCACCGTCGGACATGATGGACGGCCGGATCGGTGCTATTCGGCAGGCGCTGGAGGAAGCGGGACACGCCAACGTCCGCATCCTCGCCTACTCGGCCAAGTACGCCTCCAGTTTCTACGGCCCGTTTCGCGACGCGGTCGGATCAGCGGGCAACCTCGGCGGCGGCAACAAGTACGGCTACCAGATGGATCCGGCCAACTCCGACGAAGCACTGCACGAGGTGGCCCTCGACCTCGCCGAGGGGGCGGACATGGTGATGGTGAAGCCGGGACTGCCCTATCTCGATATCATTCGCCGCGTAAAGGAGCGCTTCGGGGTGCCCACGCTCGCTTACCAGGTGAGCGGCGAATACGCCATGATCCGTGCCGCCGCGACCAATGGCTGGCTCGACGAGAAGTCGGTCGTGCTCGAATCGCTGATCGCTTTCAAGCGGGCGGGCGCTGACGCCGTCTTGAGCTATTTCGCCGGTCGTGTAGCGGGCTGGCTGCAAGCCGGCGGCGACTGAGGCGACGCGCAACCGCACGCGCCTGCGCTCCCTCATCGGACGCAGACCGCTGGCCACTCGCTGCGGCGGGTGCGTCTGGTTGGCGACGGGCCCTGAGCGGTTGGTGCCGCTATCCGAGGACGGAAATCAACTTCGCACCGAGCTGCCCGGGCCACGCACGCCCGGCGCGGCGGGAGCGGTCCGCGGCCGGAACGACAGGCGCGCGTCGTCGCGCCGGGCGGGCGGGTGGGCGGTGACGCTATAATCGGGTTACGTTCAACCAGCCCGTGGCGATTCCGCGATGGCGCACGCTCCCCGACCCACCGACATCAGGCTCCATCAGAAGTCCCGCTATCTGGAGCTCCGCTTCGACGATGGCAGCCACTTCGATCTGCCCTGTGAGTATCTGCGCGTCTTTTCGCCTTCGGCGGAAGTGCGGGGGCACGGCCCCGGACAAGCGGTCCTCCAAACCGGAAAGGAGAACGTCAACATCACCGCGATCGAACCGGTGGGTACGTATGCCGTCGTGCTTCGCTTCGACGACGGACACGACACGGGCATCTATTCCTGGGAGACGCTCTACGAGCTTGGCGTACACCAAGCGGAGTACTGGAATGAGTACCTCGCGCGGCTGCGGGAGGCGGGTTACCAGCGACAACCCAGCCCCAGCAACTGAGGAACGAGCGGTGAGCCCGTCCGCGGAGCCCTCCGAAGGCACCACAGATTTCGGCTTCCGCCGCGTACGGATGCGCGACAAGGCCGGACTCGTCGACGGCGTGTTCACGTCCGTGGCCGACAAGTACGACCTGATGAACGACCTGATGTCGNNTTGTGGAAGCGTTTTGCTCTAAGTCAGAGCGGCGTACGTCCAGGTCACCGCGTGTTGGACGTGGCAGGTGGTACGGGGGATCTCGCAGCGGGTTTCGCCGAGCGCGTCGGGTCCGCGGGACTCGTGGTGCTGACCGACATCAACGACGCAATGCTGGTGCGCGGCCGGGTCCGGCTCGTCGATCGGGGCATTGTCGGCAATGTCGGCTATGTCCTTTCGGATGCGGAGATGCTGGCTTTCGGGGACAACCAATTCGACTGTGTCAGCATCGCTTTCGGTTTGCGCAACGTCACGCACATCGACCTTGCCCTGGCGTCGATGTTTCGCGTGCTGCGGCCCGGCGGTCGGGTGCTAATCCTCGAATTTTCGCAACCGGTGTCCCCGTCGCTGGCGAGGTTGTACGATGCTTTCTCGTTTTCGGTCATCCCACGGCTGGGCAAGATCGTAGCCGGTGACGAGCATAGCTACCGGTATCTCGTTGAATCGATACGCAAGCACCCGCCTCAGGAGGTTGTCGAGAAGATGATGGCCGACGCCGGCTTCGAGCGGGTGCATCATCTTAATTTAAGCGGCGGAATTGTAGCGCTGCACATGGGTTACAAGCTGTGAACGGGGTGTGCCGTGGACATAGGGCAGGCGTTCGCCGATCTGCTTGATGCCGCGGGCAGCCGCCTGCTGAGCCTCGACCCTGACGCCGATCAGCGTTTGCGTCCGCTCGTGGGAAAGGTAATCGCGATCGAACTGCGAGGCGCGGGCGTGCGTTTTTTCCTGTGTCCGCACCCGGGTGGATTGGGGGTGCGGCGCAATTGCGATGTCGAAGCCGATGCTACGTTGAGCGGTTCGCCGCTCGCCTTCGCCGAAGCCCTGCGTGATCCGGCGTCGGTACGAGCGGGTCGTGCCAAGATCGATATCGGCGGCGATGCCGAGCTCGCGGAGCAGCTCTCGCGCCTGCTCGCGGCGACCGAGATCGATTGGGAAGAGCCNNGGCGCGACTGGTGGGCGATTATCCCGCGCGCAAGTTTGGCAATGTCGTTCGGTCGGTTTCGGCCTGGATAGAGCAAGCGCCCGAGACTCTGGCGGCGGATGTCGGCGAGTATCTGCAACAGGAGACACTTCTGCTCGTGCCGCGATCCCGTCTCGAGCGATTCCTGGACGACGTCGACCGACTGCGCTCGGACGTCGAGCGACTCGAGCAGCGCATCGAGCGGCTCGGGGCAGCCTTGCCGTGACCGGCCCGGGCCAGGTTTTCCGGTTACTGAGAATCAGTCGGGTCCTGATACGCCACGGGCTCGACGACTTCGTCGTATCGCTACACCTGTTTCCCCCCTATCGCTACCTGATGCACCTCATGCCGTGGCGCTGGCGGCGTCGAGGCGAGCGGCCCCGGGCCGAGCGGCTGCGCGCGGCGCTCGAAGAGCTGGGGCCGATCTTCGTCAAGTTTGGCCAGATGCTTTCGACACGGCCCGATCTGCTCCCTGAGGACATTGCCGAAGAACTGACGAAGCTTCAAGACAAGGTACCACCGTTCTCCGGCGAGGTGGCACGGGCCACGATCGAGCGCGCCTACGGGGACAGGCTGGAGAGCCACTTCAGCAGCTTCGATTCGAACGCGATCGCCTCGGCGTCGGTGGCGCAGGTCCATCTCGCCCGGCTGCTCGACGGCGAAGAAGTCGTCGTGAAGGTGTTGCGTCCCAACATGGAAGCCGTTATCGAGCGAGATTTGGCGCTGTTGTACGCGCTCGCACGGCTTGCGGAGAAGTACTGGTCGGAGGGAAAGCGGTTGCGCCCGGTCGAGGTAGTCGACGAGTACAACAAGACGATTCACGACGAGCTCGATCTCATGCGTGAAGCCGCCAACGCCAGCCAGCTGCGTGCCAATTTCGAAGAATCCGACCTCATTCACGTTCCGAAGGTGTTCTGGGACCACACCCGTCGCGAGGTGATGGTCATGGAGCGCATCTATGGCATTCCGATACGCGATGTGGAAGCGCTGAAAAAGGCCGGAATAGACATGCGCGCGCTCGCCCACAACGGCGTGGAGATATTTTTTACCCAGGCGTTCCGCGACGGTTTCTTCCATGCCGACATGCACCCCGGCAATATTTTCGTCTCCGAAGAGGGCCAATACCGCGCCGTCGATTTCGGCATCATGGGGACGCTCGCCGACGCCGACAAACGCTACCTGGCGGAAAATTTCCTGGCCTTTTTCAATCGGGATTACCGTGCCGTGGCCGAGGCGCACCTGCGCGCCGGCTGGGTGCCTGCGGATACACGCATCGAGGAATTCGAGGCCGCCGTGCGCACCGTCTGTGAGCCTATCTTCGCCAAGAGCATCAGCGAGATATCCTTCGGGCGCCTGGTGCTGCGGCTGTTCCAGACGGCGCGTCGCTTCAATATGCCGGTGCAGCCGCAGCTGGTGTTGCTACAGAAGACGCTGCTCAACATAGAGGGTCTCGGGCGTAGGCTCTATCCGGAGCTAAACCTCTGGGAGACAGCGAAACCGTATCTCGAAAGATGGATGAGCGAGCAAGTGGGGCCGGCGGCGGCAGTTCGCGGCATCCGCCGCGACCTTCCGAAGTGGGGCGCGACGCTTCCTGAACTGCCCTTGCTCGCGCACGACTTTCTGCGTCGTGCGCGCGACGAGCAGCTCGTGATACGAACGCAGTCCGAGGAGATCCGACGCCTGCGCCGCGATATCGACGGCAGTCATCGGCGTCTCTTTGTCGGCATTGTCGCGAGCGCCTTGGTCGTGGGGGCCGTGGTTACGGCGGCGCTCGACGGTTACGCGCCCCGGATGATCTTCGGCGCGCCGCTGGTGTCCTGGCTGCTGGGTGGCCTCGGTGCCGCGCTTCTGCTGATGGTGTGGCCGCGAGGCGGCGACTGAGCTGTGGCGCCTCTCGTCGTGCGTGTCACCGGGAGCTGAGCTCCGGCAAGCGCTCGAGGAGACGACGTCTCGGGCGTTGTTCCTACCCGATGCAAAAGCAGACGGCGGCGCACCCCGCGTGCCCCCCAGCGAGTGTCGCCGTTCCCCGGCGCTGGCGGCGCGAGCAGCCCAACACTTTGCCCGACAGTGCCGGAGGGCGAGCTCCAGGCGAAAATACTTGACTACAATGGTTGGTTTTAGGTAGCTTAATCCTTATCTCTTTACTCGGAAATTGATCGGAGCCGGAACCCGGAGCAAATCATGCGACTCACGACCAAAGGCCGCTACGCCGTCACGGCAATGATGGATCTCGCCCTGCACGAAGGGAAGGGACCGATAACGCTGAACGACATTGCCGACAACCAGGAGATCTCGCTCTCGTACCTCGAACAGCTCTTTGCACGTCTGCGCCGCAGCGGCCTGGTGCGGGGCATGCGCGGACCGGGTGGCGGTTACCAGCTGGCACGCAACGCCGCAGAGATCTCGATCGCCGATATAATTGCGGCCGTCGACGAGAAGGTCGACGTTACGCGATGCGGGGGTAAGAAGAACTGCCAGGACGGCGAGCGGTGTCTGACGCACGAGCTGTGGAGCGATCTTAGCGGTCGGCTCTACGCGTTCCTCGACGGCATTAGCCTGGGGCAGCTCGTACGATGGCCTAGCGTCCAGGAGGTTGCCGCGCGCCAGCAATCGCGTAGCGGTCGCGCCCAGAGCAAGCGGGTCGTAGCCATGCGTTGAGCGGCCTGTAGCCGCTTGCCCGGCGAGGCGCCAGCGCTGCGCTCCGGCGGTCGATGATCCTCCCCATCGAGGAGACAAGTTCATGAGCACTGCGACCCACATCGATTCGCTCGTAAAACGCGAGTACCGCGAAGGGTTCGTCACCGACATCGAGTCCGACACCCTTCCTCCCGGACTCAATGAGGACGTGATACGCGCGCTTTCGGCGAAGAAGAACGAGCCGGAGTTCATGCTCGAGTGGCGCCTCACGGCCTACCGGCACTGGCTGCGCATGACGGAGCCGCGCTGGGCGCATGTGCACCACCCGCCCATCGATTTCCAGGCCATCAGCTATTATTCCGCGCCCCGGACCGGCCAGGATGGGCCCAAGAGTCTCGACGAGGTCGACCCGAAGCTGCTCGAAACGTACGAGAAGCTGGGCATCCCGCTCGAGGAGCAGAAGGTGCTGGCCGGCGTGGCGGTGGACGCGGTCTTCGACAGCGTGTCGGTGGCGACGACGTTCAAGGAGACGCTCTCCGAGGCGGGCGTCATCTTCTGTCCCTTCTCGGAGGCGGTCCAAGAGCATCCCGAGCTGGTGCGGCAGTATCTCGGCAGTGTCGTCCCTGCCGGCGACAATTTCTTCGCGGCGCTGAACTCGGCCGTCTTCAGCGACGGCTCGTTCGTCTACGTGCCGAAGGGCGTGCGCTGCCCGATGGAGCTGTCGACCTACTTCCGCATCAACGCGGCGAACACGGGTCAGTTCGAGCGCACCCTGATCGTCGCCGACGAGGGCAGCTACGTCAGCTATCTCGAAGGGTGCACGGCGCCCATGCGCGACGAGAACCAGCTGCACGCCGCGGTGGTGGAGCTGGTGGCGCTGGACGACGCGGAGATCAAGTACTCGACGGTGCAGAACTGGTACCCGGGCGACGAGGAGGGCCGCGGCGGCATCTACAACTTCGTCACCAAGCGCGGCGCCTGCCGGGGCCGTGGCGCGAAGATCTCCTGGACGCAGGTAGAAACCGGCTCCGCGATCACGTGGAAGTATCCGAGCGTGGTCCTCCAGGGGGACGACTCCGTTGGCGAGTTCTACTCGGTGGCGCTGACCAACAACTATCAGCAGGCCGATACCGGCACCAAGATGGTGCATGTCGGGAAGAATACGCGGAGCACTATCATCTCCAAGGGTATCTCCGCGGGTCGCGCCCAAAATTCCTACCGAGGTTTGGTGAAGGTCTTGAAGGGCGCCGACAATGCGCGCAATTACTCACAATGCGACTCGCTGCTCATGGGGGATCGCTGCGGCGCCCACACCTTCCCCTACATCGAGGTGAAGAACCCGACCGCGAAGGTCGAGCACGAGGCGACGACGTCGAAGATCGGCGAGGACCAGCTCTTCTACTGCCGCCAGCGCGGCATCTCGGAGGAGGACGCCGTCTCGATGATCGTCAACGGCTTCTGCAAGGAGGTCTTCCGCGAGCTGCCCATGGAGTTCGCGGTCGAGGCGCAGAAGCTGCTGGGCGTCAGCCTGGAGGGCGCCGTCGGCTGACGGCCGGGTCGGGCCCGCGGCTGCGGTGGCGCGCTGAACGACGCGTTTGGCGGTTTCGATTCGCCGTGTGAACGGACAGGCACAGCGAACCAACTGACGAGTTTTCAAAAAGCGGGATTTTCACGAACATGCTGAGCATCAAAAATCTCCACGCCAGCGTCGACGACACGCCGATTCTCAAGGGCCTCGACCTCGAGGTGCGGCCGGGCGAAGTGCACGCCATCATGGGGCCGAACGGCTCCGGCAAGAGCACGCTGGCCAACGTCCTCGCGGGACGTGACAGCTACACGGTGACGCAGGGCAGCGTCACCTACAAAGGCGGCGATCTGCTCGCACTGAGCACCGAAGAGCGTGCGCGGGAAGGCGTGTTCCTCGCGTTTCAGTATCCGGTCGAGATTCCCGGGGTAAGCAATATCTATCTGCTGAAAGCGGCGGTGAACGCCATTCGCAAGCACCGCGGCCAGGCGGAGCTCGATGCGCTCGATTTTCTGAAGCTGGTCAAGGAAAAGCTGGCGCTGGTGCAGATGAAGGATGAGTTCCTGTACCGATCGGTGAACGAGGGATTCTCCGGCGGGGAGAAGAAGCGCAACGAGATCCTGCAGATGGCCATGCTCGAGCCCAGGCTCGCCGTGCTCGACGAGACGGACTCCGGTCTCGACATCGACGCCCTCAAGGTCGTCGCCGAGGGCGTCAACGCCCTGCGTTCACCTGAGCGGTCGATGATTCTGGTGACGCACTACCAGCGCCTGCTCGACCACGTTGTCCCGGACGTCGTACACGTTCTGGGTGGAGGTCGGATCGTGCGCTCGGGCGACCGCACGCTGGCACTGGAGCTTGAGCGGCGGGGGTATCAGTGGATCGCCGCGTCGGCGCCCGCCGAGCAGCCGTCGGCGGCAGGATGACGGGGACGGTTCCCGTGGAAGCAACGGCAAAGGAGAGCCTTCTCAGCGCGCGAGATCGCTGCATCGATCAGCTCGCGGGCGGTCGCGTCGGTTGGGTGCAGCGCATGCGCGAACAGGGAGCCGTGCGGTTTCGCGAGCGCGGTTTTCCGCAGTCGACCGACGAGGATTGGAAATACACCAGCGTCCGTCCAATCGAGCGCCGCGCGTTCGATTGTGCCGTTTCGACCTCGAGCGCACTCGGCAGCGGTGAGCTTGCCTCGTTCTCGATATCGGGTCTGCGCAGCCACCGGCTCGTGTTCGTCAATGGGTACCTGGCACGCGACCTGTCGCAGCTCGACGGGGTGGCGAGCGGTGTGGTCGTGGGCAGCCTCGCCGACGCTCTCGATCGCGATCCAGATGCGGTTGAGCCTTATCTCGGCCGCATCACACCAAGCGACGCGCACGGTTTCACGGCGCTCAACAGCGCATTCCTTGCCGACGGCGCCTACGTGAGGCTTGGGGCGGCGGCGCGGGTCGAGCTGCCCATCGAGCTCGTCTTCGTAGCAACCTCCGGCGATCGGGAGGTGGCGGTGCAGCCGCGTAACCTGATAGTGGCCGGCCCGGACAGCCGGGCGACGATCATCGAGCGTTACGTGGCCCTCGACAGCAGCAGGTATCTGACCAACGCCCTCACCGAGGTCGTCCTCGAACGGGGCGCAACTCTCGAGCACTGTAAACTCCAGGAGGAGCGTTCAGCGGCCTTCCATATTGCCGGGCTGTTCGCCAGGCAGGCCGCCGCCAGTCGGTTTATCGCGCACTCGGTGTCGCTCGGGGGCGCGCTGGTACGCAACGATGTCGTCGACGTGCTGGACGCCGAGGGCGCGGAATGCACGCTCAACGGATTGTATCTCGCCGGCGGCAGACAGCACGTCGACAACCATACTCAGATCGAGCATGCCCAACCACGAGCGACGAGTCGCGAATATTACAAGGGTGTTCTCGACGACCGCGCGCGAGCCGTGTTCCATGGACGTATTATCGTTCGCCCTGATGCGCAGCAGTCGGACGCGCAGCAACACAATAACAACCTGCTGCTCTCGCGGGACGCTGAGGTCGATACCAAGCCGCAGCTCGAGATCTACGCCGACGACGTGAAGTGCACGCACGGTGCGACGGTCGGTCAACTCGACGCCGATGCTGTCTTCTATCTACGCTCGCGCGGGGTCGGCAAGCGCGAGGCGCGCAGCCTGCTGACGTACGCGTTCGCCCATGACGTCATCGGCCGTATCGGGGAGCCCGCCCTGCGGCAGCGGCTCGAGGCGGTGCTCTCCGATCAGCTGCTCACCGCGAGCGCGCCGAGAGAATCCGGTCCGTGAGCTCGCGGCTCGAGCCGAAGCCGGCGGAGGCGCCGACGGAATACGACGTCGAGCGGCTGCGCTCAGAATTTCCGGTGCTGCATCAGGAAGTCCATGGTCGGCCCCTGGTCTATCTCGACAACGCCGCCAGCGCCCAAAAGCCCGAGGCGGTGATCGAAGCAGTCCGACACTACTACCTTCACGACCACGCCAACGTGCACCGCGGAGTGCACACGCTGAGCGAGCGGGCCACGGCGGCTTTCGAAGGCGCGCGTGAGAAGATGCGGCGTTTCCTAAACGCCCGCAGCATCCGCGAGATCGTGTTCGTGCGAGGAACGACGGAAGCCATCAATCTCGTCGCCCAGAGCTACGGACGAAACCGTCTTGCGGGCGAAGACGAGATTCTCATCACGGAGATGGAGCACCATTCGAACATCGTACCCTGGCAGTTGCTGGCGGGTCAGACCGGGGCGCGACTGAGCGTAGTGCCATTCGACGACGCCGGTGTGCTCGATCTCGCGCAGTACCGGCGTCTTCTCGAGCGCGCTCCAAAGATCGTGGCGCTGACGCACGTGTCCAACGCGCTGGGAACCGTCAATCCCATTGCGGAGATGGTGGCGCTGGCTCGGGCGGCCGGCGCAGTGGTGGTGGTCGACGGCGCCCAGGCGGCGCCCCATCTGGGCATCGACGTGCAGGCGATCGACTGTGATTTCTACGCCCTATCTGCTCACAAGATGTACGGGCCGACGGGGATCGGCGTCCTCTATGGTAGAGAGGCCGTGCTCGAGGCGATGCCCCCATATCAGGGCGGTGGGGAGATGATCAAGAGCGTGAGCTTCGAGCACAACGTCTATGCTGATCTGCCGCACAAGTTCGAAGCGGGAACGCCCCATATCGCGGGGGCCGTCGGGCTGGGCGCTGCCATCGATTACCTCTCCGACACCGGCCTCGACCGGATTTCGCGGCACGAGCACGACTTGCTCGATCATGCGACGCAGGCGCTGGCGACCGTCGAGGGTGCGCACCTGATTGGGACCGCGCCGGAGAAGGCGGGCATCGTCTCCTTCACCCTCGACGGTGTGCATCCCCACGACATCGCGACCGTGCTCGACCACGAGGGCATCGCGGTGCGCGCAGGGCATCACTGCGCTATGCCGGTGATGCGGCACTTCGGTGTGGCGGCGACGGTGCGGGCGTCGCTGGGTCTGTACAATACCCGCGCCGAGATCGACGCACTGGTTACGGCTATCGGCGCCGTCAAGAGAATGTTCGCCCGATGAGCAGCCTGCGCGACCTCTACCAAGAGGTCATTTTCGACCACAATCGCAATCCGCGTAATCGCGGCAGCCTTGAGCAGGCAAATCGGGTCGCCGAAGGCGTCAACCCGCTGTGTGGCGACCAGCTGACGTTGTACATGCTCGTGGACGATGAGGGGGTGATCCGCGATGTGGCCTTTCAGGGACAGGGTTGCGCCATCTCTACGGCTTCGGCGTCGATCATGACCGAGACCTTGAAGGGAAAGACGGAAGAGGAGGCGCATCGTTGCTTCGAGCAATTTCACGCGATGGTTACCGGTGAGGGCGATGGTGCGGATATGGGCAAGCTCGAAGTCTTGGCAGGTGTGCGCCATTATCCGACACGTGTGAAATGCGCCACCCTGGCCTGGCACACCGCCGAGGCGGCACTGCGCCAGAAGCGCGAGCGCGTTACGACAGAATAGCTAGGAGGAGCACAGGTTCATGGCCGCGAAAGAGCACGCCGATACTTTTCTCGACCGCTTCGCGTCCAATGCAAGCGACGAGGCGTCTCCGGAGCACGCCGACGGCGCTCGGCCGAGCGATGGCGAGAATCTCGAGACGGCGTTGTTGCGCGAGCAGATCATCGAGGCGCTGCGCGGGGTGTACGACCCCGAGATTCCGGTGAATATCTACGACCTCGGTCTGATCTATCGGCTCGACATCGACCAGGCCCAAGCCGTTCGCATCCAAATGACCCTGACCGCGCCGGGTTGTCCCGTCGCCCACACGTTCCCGGGGATGGTGGAGTGTGCGGTCAAGTGCGTTCCCGGTGTGAGCGATGCCTCGGTGGAGCTCGTGTGGGATCCGCCCTGGACCCAAGAGCGAATGTCTGAGGCCGCGCGCCTGCAGCTCGGTCTGCTGTAACATCCGGGGCGGGGAGGCACGCGTGTCCGAGTGGGTGGACGTGGCAGCCCGGGGCGAGATCGAACCCGGCAGCTGCAAGGTGGTAGAGGTCGATGGCACCATGCTCGCCGTGTTCAACATCGACGGCGAGCTCTACGCCATCGAGGATCTCTGCACGCACGATGGCGGCGAGCTCGCCAGCGGCGAAATCGAAGGCGACAAGATCGTCTGTCCGCGCCACGGTGCGGTGTTCTGCATACGGACGGGGGAGGTGCTCGAACCTCCTGCCTACGAGTCGGTCGCCACGTTCCCGGTGCGCGAGGAGCACGGCCGCATACTCGTGCGCGACGATCGATGGGATTGAAGATCGTTCTTGTCAGTCCGTACGAAATCGGGCGGCAGCCATTTGCGCTGGCGCAGCCGGCGGCATGGCTCGGCGAAGCGGGCTTCGAGGTAGAGTGTCTGGACCTGGCGGTGGACCGTCTCCACGCCGAGCCCTTCGCAGGTGCCGGTCTGGTGATCGTGCATGCCGGTATGCTGACAGCGACGCGCATTGCTATTGAGGCATTGCCCCGAATCAGACGCTGGGCACCGCAGGCCCACGTCTGCGTGTTCGGACTCTATGCGCCGCTCAATGCGGATATGCTGCGCGATTGCGGTGCGCAGACCATCCTCGGCGGAGAGGTAGAGCCTGAGCTCGTGGCGTTGGCGAGGCGTCTACGGGACGATCGGCACGCCGTTGGCACCGCCGAGCCAGTGATCAGTCTCGGCAAGATCGCGTTCCGCACCCCGGATCGTTCGGGCTTACCGCCACTCGAGCGCTACGCCCGGCTACAAATGCCCGACGGCGCTCGGCGGACGGTGGGGTTCGCCGAGGCCAGTCGAGGCTGCAAACATCTCTGTCGACACTGCCCGGTGGTCCCAGTCTACGACGGCGTATTCAGGGTCATTCCCGTCGATGTCGTTATGCAGGATGTGCGCCAGCAGGTGCAGGCCGGCGCTCAGCACGTATCCTTCGGCGATCCGGATTTTCTGAACGGACCGACGCATGGGCTGAGAGTGGTGAGAGCACTGCACGACGAGTTCCCGTCCGTCACCTACGACGCCACCATAAAGGTCGAGCACATCGTCGCTCAGGCAGCGCTTCTGCCGGAGCTGGGCGCCACCGGCTGCCTGTTTGTGACGACGGCCGTGGAATCGATCGATGACCAGGTGCTGGGTTGTCTCGACAAAGGCCACAGCGGCAGCGACTTTGAGCGTGCCGCGCGACTGCTGGATGACGCAGGCATTGCGATTGCGCCCACCTTCGTGGCGTTTACGCCCTGGACCAGCCTCGACGGCTACATCGAGCTGCTGGAGCGTATTGTCGCCCTGGGGCTGGTTGAGAACGTCGCCCCGATTCAGCTCGCCATTCGTTTGCTCGTCCCGAAAGGCTCTCGGCTGCTTTCGCTGCCGGGGTTTCGCCGCGCGCTCGATGGTTATGACGCCGCCATTCTCGGATATCGATGGTCACACCGGGATCGCAGGGTGGACGCGCTGCAGAGCGCCGTACAGGCATTCGTCTCGCAAGCCGAGCAGCTTGGGCTCAGCCGCAGCGACGCGTTCCGCGAGATATGGCGGCTGGCCTTTCGGGAGGCGGGCCGTCCGGCGCCGGCGCTGCCACAGGGGTCACTGGGTGGTCAGGTGCCGCGGCTGTCCGAGCCGTGGTATTGCTGCGCCGAACCGACTTCGGCCCAGCTTGCGGCGATGGGCTGAACGCCACGGCCCGACGGCGGGCGCACGCGTGACGCCGGAGCGCAATTCCCGAGGATATGCGTGAAGAGAAATCCAGTCGGCCTCAGCCGCGCGTGGCGCGGATGATGTTGACCCCTTTCAGGAGATTGAGCGCTTCGCGCAGCTGATAGTCGTCACCGATCGGATCGTCGACTTCGCTCGCCGCCGCTGGGCCGTCCCCGTTCTCGTTCTCGAGGTGGCCGGCCAGGTCCGCTTCACGCAGTGCCTCATCCTGAGCCTCGTCCCTGCGGGACACCTGCAGGTCCTCGACCGTCACGTCGGGCTCGATGCCGGTCGCCTGGATCGATCGATCCTTGGGGGTATAGTAGCGCGCGGTCGTGATCTTGAGCGCCGCGCCGTTTTCCATCGGCAGTATGGTCTGGACGGATCCCTTGCCGAAGGTCTTGGTGCCCATGATTACCGCGCGCCCGTGGTCTTGAAGGGCGCCGGCAACGATCTCGGAGGCAGACGCCGAGCCCCCATTGACCAGCACCACCATCGGTGCGCCATCGAGATAGTCGGTTGGCGTCGCCGTAAAGCGCAACGCCGCGTCTTCCACCCGACCCTTCGTGTAGACGATGACTCCGTCGCGCAGGAAAGTGTCGCTGACCGCTACGGCCGCGTTCAAGACCCCGCCAGGATTGTTGCGCAGATCGAGCACCAGA
>JABAHR010017884.1_pt1 | contig 13372 bp, 19 predicted proteins | sample 7062101 | NCBI WGS metagenome assembly JABAHR01 (sample SAMN14534553, study PRJNA622989) | marine sediment metagenome | biome: marine biome [ENVO:00000428]; feature: marine pelagic biome [ENVO:01000023]; material: deep marine sediment [ENVO:00002113] | place: India: Gulf of Kutch | collected... | reverse complement strand
CCTCCTTAGTTACTCTTTTTACTAAAAAATAACTTCATTTCCTACTAGTAATTTAGCTATAAAAGTAGCCTGTACGGTGTCTTCTGTATTTCTAATCTCTCCTAAAAGAGTAACGAGTCCACCGTTTAGCTTTGGTTTTTCATCTAGCTCATTAATGGTCCATTCCATAGTGACTGTGTCATCTATATAAACGGGTGCTGTAAACTTTACAGATGCCTCAACAGTTGCAATATCGGTGTCATGGAAGAATTTGCTATATACTCCAACCATAAGGCTGAACATAAGGGCACCGTGGACTATTCTTTTGCCAAATCGGGAGTTTTTCATATCTAACTCATTTGTATGAAGAGCGTTGTAGTCATTAAAAAGTCCTGCAGCTCTAACAACATGAGTCTCCGTAATAGTCATTTTCTCAGATAAAATGTCTCCAACTTTCAATTCATTAAATGCTCTTCCAATTCTAACCATGTATTCTCCCTAAATTAGATGAATTTCCTGTCACGGATCGCTTTGCCAAGCGTAATTTCGTCTATATATTCGATATCCCCACCCATAGGTACTCCATGTGCAATTCGGCTAACCTCAACTCCAAGAGGCTTAATTAATTTAGATAGATACAGAGAAGTGGCTTCTCCCTCAACGCTAGGATTTGTAGCAATTATAACTTCTTTAACCTTTTCATTCTCGATTCTGGTAATAAGTTCTTTAATTTTTAGTTCTTCGGGCCCAACGCCTTCTATTGGGGAAATTACTCCGTGTAAAACATGATATTTGCCTCTAAATTCTTTACTCTTTTCTACCGCCAATTGATCAAGAGGCTCTTCCACAACACATATTGATGAAATATCTCTATTATCATCTTCACAAATATCACATGGGGATTCTGAGGCAAAGTTATAACAAATATCACATAAAATTACTTTAGTCTTAGCATCAATTATTGCTTGAGCTAGATTTTCGGAGTAAATCTTGGGTGATCTGAAAATATGGAATGCAAGTCTTGTTGCGTTTTTCTCCCCAATACCTGGCAGTTTTGCAAGTTCTCCTATAAGTCTTGAGATTGATTCTGGTAGTCCTGATCTTCTCATCTGTTAAAGCAATCCAGGAGGTATTCCCATACCGCCTGCAGCTTTTGAAACCTCTTCCTGCATGATATCTTGTCCGCGTTTAAGAGCTTCGTTAATAGCTGCAGTGATTAAATCTTGTAGCATATCTATGTCGCTGTCTTGTATTATCTCGGGCTCAATCTTGATGGATACAACTTCTCCCTTAGCTTTTGCAGTAACTGTTACCATGCCACCGCCAGAGGTAGCATCAACAGTTTTCTCGCCAGCCTCGGCCTGAAGTTTTTCCATTTTTTCCTTCATCTGATTGGCCTGCTTAATTAAATTCTTCATATTACCACCGCCGCCAAATTTCATATCTCTACTCCTTGTTGTTAGGTTTTATACTTATTACTCTGCCCCCAAAAACATCAATTGCATCCTGTAAAAGGCTATCATTCTTAATCTTTTCTTTCTTTTCAGCTTTTTTTTCTGCTTTAGATTTACTATCTTTCGGTATTTCTGATTTAATTTCTTCAATATGTAATCTTAGCTCTTCAGAGAAGAAATCTTTGATAAGATTGTTAAGAGCTGTTTCTGATTCCTTCGTTTTAAGATAATCAAGCGCAGCCGACGGGCTTTCACAAGTTATTGTGATTGAGCTTTTGTTAATTACTATTTCTCTTGATTGTTCTAGTCTTCTTCCTAAGACAGGTTTATTAACTTTTACATGCTGTATAAATTCCTCGATTGAGTAACTACCAGAAGGGCTATTGTTTTTTATAGCCGTTGCAGCTTCTTTTATCTCGCTCTTTGTTTCTTTTTCCTTCTTAAGTTCCCAAGGAGCTTGTTTAGGAGCAGGTGCAGATTCATATGTCTTTTCTGGTTGATCCTGACTTCGCTTGGGTCTTACAGTTGTTCCACCATCTCCTAAGTTTTCAAGTTTCTTGATGATATCATCTAATGGAACTACATCATCAAGTGTTGAGAGTTTAATAAGTACTAATTCTAAACTCATTTGGGGATAGAATGATCTCTGTATATTTTCAGCCCCTTCAAGCATAAGATTAAACAGAGCTTCCAAAGTCTCAAGGCTTATGTCTTTTACTAACCTATCAAGCGATTCCTTATCCTCCTCAGAGAGCTCAGTTATGAGGTCCTTTCCACATGTTTTAATTAGAAGCGCATTACGAAGCGCTCTAAGCAGGTCTTCACCAAATCGCTTTGGGCTTATTCCTTTATCCAAAGCTTGATTCAATACATCGATGCAAAATTTTGGGTCTTTGTTTACAATGCCCTCAAGCTCCTTATTTATTAATGTACGATCAAGTATTCCTAAAATTGTAAGAGCATCTTCGTGCTTAATATCGTCACCAAAGGTTGCAATTAGCTGATCCATTAGACTGAGTGAGTCACGCAGGCTTCCATCAGCCTCTTGAGCTATTACATAAAGAGTTTCATCTTGTATCTTAATTTTTTCTTTTGAGGTTATTGAAGCAAGCTGTTCTTTGATTTTATCAACAGATACCTTCTTAAAGTCATATCTTTGGCATCTAGATAGTATTGTTACAGGTATTTTGTGAACTTCTGTTGTGGCAAGAATGAAAAGCACATGAGTAGGTGGCTCTTCAAGAGTTTTCAATAGTGCATTAAAAGCTGATTGAGAAAGCATGTGTGCTTCATCGATAATATATATTTTGTTTTTTCCAGATGTCGGAAGATATTTTATATTCTCAATAATTTCCCTAATATCATTAACACCGGTGTGAGAGGCTGCATCAATCTCCATTACATCAAGGGATTTCCCCTCGGAAATTTCTGTACAGAAAGTGCATTCCGAGCATGGTTCTGCTGTAGGACCATTTACGCAGTTAACAGCTTTGGCAACAATTCTTGCAGTGGATGTTTTTCCTACGCCTCTAGGGCCAGAGAATATGAAGGCATGTGCAATTTTACCTGTAGAGATTGCGTTTTTAAGGGTTTGGGTTATATAGTCCTGACCTATTAGATCATCAAAAGTTTTTGGTCTCCACTTTCTAGCCAGAACTACGTAGGACATTTAGCACCTTTATCCAGTCAGCCAGGTTTCCGCAACGCACTTGAGGGTTTGCTACCGTTGCTCCCTTCCAGGCCTGGCGGATTTCACAATCTCGAGCCGTACGGGCCTGACCAACTGGAAATTTATTTCCAGATTTGACTTCGAATACATATTATACAATATGCGAGCATTTACTCTATAAACCTAAGCAAAATCTATCGCAAATAATGGCGGAGAGGGAGGGATTCGAACCCTCGAGGGAGCGTGAACCCCCTACACGCTTTCCAGGCGTGCACCTTCGGCCGCTCGGTCACCTCTCCTATTTATCCATAAAATAAAAGACAAAGATTTTAACATTTAGATGGATTTCTTCAAAAAAAGAGACAGGCTTACAATTAGCCCCTTAGAATTATACGATTTATATGAATACTACCATTCCTCTTCAGGATACTGAGCGCCTTCTTCGTAACCTTCTCTTATATTCTCAGGCATAGTAGGAGCACCAACAGCTTCTCCAGGATCTTCTGCTGAGCCTGGACTAAGCCAGGAGCAGCCGGTAGAAAATGCTGCAATCAAAATCAACATCAAACCAACAATCTTGCAAGAGTTTCCTATGTTTTTTATCATAACTTTCTTATTCGCCTTTGTATTCACACTTACATATATCTTTATGAATATATGCTATTACGTCCCAAATCTGTTGTTCTGAAAGTACTCCGCTCCATGCTGCCATCATTGGGGACAGTCCTACAGCTGCTCCGCCTTCACTGATTACTTTATATAGATGTTCATTGCTTAGAGTGGATACGTAAGCAGCATCACTTAAGTCCCTAGGTTTAGGATCAAGGGCCGCTGCTGCAACACCATCACCTTTACCTGTGGCTCCGTGGCAAGAAGCGCATATATTGTCATACTGCACTTTTCCTTCAGCAGCATTACCTTTATCTTCGGCAAAGCTGGTGGAAATGATAAAACCTACGGTCATTATTGATACTAAAGTTGTTATTAAAAGTTTTTTCATTGTAGAGCCTCCAGTGCTTAGGTGATTACATGCATATTTTAACTGTAATTTCTGTTTTGTATAGTGATATTTCTTGCACTAATTTATACTGAATGAGATAATCATCTATAAAAATATTTGAGGAGAATAGAATGAGCTCAGTCGAAGTTAAAATTAGTGATAAAATAGCTACAATTACTATAAATAGGCCAAAAGTTAATGCTCTTAATGAAACATTTGTTAATGAACTGAGGACAACTTTTTTCAGTCTTGAAAAAAATGATTTTGTTAGTACTATAATTTTAACAGGGAAGGGCAGCTTCTTCTCATTCGGCTTTGATGTGCCAGGGTTTATGTCTTATCCAAAAAGTTCATTTGGGCAATACGTTACTAAGTACTCAGAGCTTGTAAAAACTATATTTATGTTCCCAAAACCTGTTATTGCCGCAATAGGAGGTCACGCTGTCGCTGGTGGATGCGTGCTTGCAATGGCTTGTGACCAAAGGGTTATGGTCGCTGGTAAGGCTAAGATTGCGCTTAACGAGATGACATTTGGCTCAAGCTTATTTTCCTGTGTTACAGAGACCCTTAAATATGCAGTAGGATCAAAGCAGGCAGAGCATATCGTCTACTCGGGGAAAATGTTTTCTGCAGAACAAGCACACTCTATTGGAATGGTTGATAAGGTTTGTACTGAGAGTAAATTTGAGTCTGTAGTTATGGAGACAGCTCAGGATTTTGCAAATAAAGATCTAGTAGCTTTTGCGAGTATTAAGAAGCTCTTTAAATCAGATACGTTATCAAAAATAGAGAATGATGGGATTAGGTCAATTTCAGAGTTTGTAGATATCTGGTACTCTGACTCCACAAGAAAACATTTAGAAAAGATAGAAATTAGAGATTAAATACAAATAGTAGAGGGCAAACAATGATTAAGAATTGGGACATAGTTAAATCTGAGATTGTTCTATCAAATAAGATTTTTTCTGTAAGGACTGACACTTGTAAATCGCCAATAAACGGAAGCGAATATGACTTCTATATTGTTGAGGCTCCAGATTGGATTAATGTAGTTGCCATTACTGAAGATGATCAATTTGTACTAATTGAACAATATAGACATGGGAGCGAATCGGTCACGCTTGAAATACCTGGTGGGATGGTAGACCCAGGAGAAGAACCCATGGAGACGGCAAAAAGAGAGCTCCTGGAAGAAACAGGTTATGCTGGAGATGAATGTATTCAAATTGGAGCCGTTTATCCCAACCCTGCCATGCAGAATAACAAATGTTATATGTTTTTAGTTACAAATTGTAGGAAGGTTGGAGATACTAACTTTGATACTACTGAGTATATTGAAACATATACAAAACCACTATCTGAAATACCTTCTTTAATAAGTGAAGGAAAAATCACACACAGCTTAGTGGTTGCAGCATTTTACTATTACCATCTCCACAAAAATCCATAGAGTTAATCTACTTTTTGGTAGTTCTCTTTGTAGTCTTAGGTTTTGAATCTGAGAGCTTTTCTTCGATAGCATCTATTTTTGCTGAGAGTCTTTTGATCTGCCCTTCAAGTATATATAGAGAATCATTTGCGCTTTCGGTTCTCTTGAGTAGTAATATGCCAAGGCCAACTAGGGGAACAACTATGAATATTAGCTGGAATAAATAACCAGGCCCGCCTTCGCTGCCACCTGCACAGCTAGTTACGTTTAAGCCTATTAGTATGAATGCTATTGCTAAGATTGAGTTTCTCATTTTATCCTCCTGTTTGTTAATTCCTTACAAGACTAAGTTAAATAAATTATTTTACCTGACAATAATCATTTGTTGTTTTTAAACATCAAATAGAATATTTCTCTTCCTTCTTCTCTAAATCCCTTCTCATATTTTGTATAGGGCCGGTTTGGAATATCATTTATGTAACCAGGATCAGGATATATAGATTTGAAGAAAGTGATATCTTTAAATACATCAAATGAGTGTTCTATGTAGTCTTTGTGATCACTTGCTATCTCTAAGATGCCGTCATTGTTCATGATTTTTGAGAGTTTTTTTAAAAAATCAGGGTTAATAATCCTATGTTTATGGTGTTTATCCTTTGGCCAAGGATCGGGGAAATTGATATAAACTAGAGAGATAGTATTGTCGGAAAAGAGTTCTTCAACAGCTATGTTTGCATTCATATGGAGAAATTTGAGATTCGCATTTTCATAGTTTTTAGATCTTTTTACAGCAATTTTAAATCTTTTGGTCTTAATCTCGATTCCTAGATAGTTTTTCTCAGGATTATGCTCAGCCGTTTCAATTAGGAAATCTCCATCACCAAATCCTATTTCCAAGACATAATCATTCTCATTCCCAAAAATTTTGGACAAATCGAGAGGTATATAGTGCTCTGATATATCAAGCAGGGTTTTACTAGTCATTTTTAACTATTAAGACGGTTAAATTACTTTTTCAATAATTGCTTCTTCTATTGTTACGCCGTATCCGTCACCAACCATAGTCATCTCTCCAATACTTTGTGGCAACACCATCTCTATGTTTCCGCCACGTGCTTTTTTATCAAGTTTCATGGCATCTATGATCATCTCTGTTTTCATGTAATCCGGAATTTCACTGGGCAAGCTAGCTTTTTGGATCAGGGCTGTCATTTTAGCTAGCTCATCATGATTCCAAATTCCCATCTCCAACGCAATCTTACCTTCAGCAATCATACCTATAGAAATTGCCTCTCCATGAGAGATTGTATAGTCAGATAAGTTCTCAACTGCATGTCCAATTGTATGGCCAAAATTCAAAATTTTTCTAAGATTTGATTCTTTTTCATCGTTTTCTACCACGTAGCCCTTTATTTCACAACCAGTTCTAATGATGTAGGTCAGGGCTTCTTTGTCATAAGAAAAAACTAAATCCATTTTATCTTCTAAAAAAGAAAAAAGGTTAGAGTCTTTAATGACTCCATACTTAATTACTTCTGCAAGGCCCTCTCTGATTTCCTTCTCTTTCAAAGTTAAAAGTGTATTTACATCAATAAAAACAGCCCATGGTTGATGAAAGGCGCCAATTAAATTTTTACCGTAGGCGGTATCAACCGCTGTTTTGCCTCCAATTGAGCTATCAACGCATGCAACTAATGTTGTAGGTATCTGAATGTATGGAAGACCTCTTGTATAGCTTGCGGCCACGTATCCTGCAATATCTCCAACTACCCCACCACCAAGGGCAATTACAGCTGAGTCTCTAGCAAACTTGTCCTCTAACATCTGGTCCTCTATCCATGCCTTTACTTCACGTGTTTTGCTCTGCTCACCTGCAGCAATAGCAATAATTTTATTTTCTAAACCATTTTCTGTAACTGCTTTAGAAAGCTTTTCAGCATACAGTGGTTCTACGTTAGAATCTGTGATTATAGCAAATTTATGACCCAGATCTGCTTCTTTTAGCTTTGCAGGGATCTGCTCTAATATGCCTTCTTCTATAACTATATCGTAGGATTTATCTTCTGTTTTTTTCAGATTTACCCTTATTTTAGTCATTTTATAACCCTATATTACTAGTTCATTTTCTCCTTTAGGAGAGTATATATTCAATTTAGGTCCTGAGCTAATTGTTATCTCAGTTTCTTTATCATGCTTATATATTTCACCATCAATTATATAGCCTTTATTTTTTTGTATACGCAAGTTTTTTGTGGATTTATTAATAAAGTCCCCATCTTCATCTGATTTGAGTCCTTTATATAATCCAAGTGGTATTTTGTGTTTTGATTTCTTTAAAAAGGGTTCTCTCATAAACACTGTACTAAACGAAATTCCCGGTATTGGTTTGTCATGGAAAATGTTAAACCCAAAAACAAATCTTTTTAGATAAGATGAAATTAAGAAGATATGATTTTTATGTGGGAGCTCTTTGCCATCAATGTCAACAATTGAGTCTACTTGTTTAAAAATCCCATTTTCAGAATCAGCGATAGACATCAATACTGTTTTAATAGCTAGCATTGAAGCCACCTGCATCCCGGCTCCTTGGCTATAGTAATCGAGCATAAACTTGTATATAAGACCGTCAATCCATGTAAATCCAAAAGTAGGTTTGTTCAAATTATTATCTTCAACTCGTAAAAGGCCTCTTTCTGTAACGGGTATTATTTTATTCTTAATAATTAGTTCGTTTAAATCTTTACAAACAGAAAGTTGGTTTTTTCGAAGGCCCACGTCTGATCCTATCATATTAATTGTTCCACCCATAAGAGGAACAATAACAGGTAGTTTCTCATATCCATTAAGGTTGATATACCAGCTAAGAACATTACATATGGTCCCGTCTCCTCCACTAATCAGCAGAAACTTAATTTCTTCCCGCTGAAAATCCTCAATTACCTGAGGAATCTCATTTTTATTAGTAGTTGTGCGTACTAGTGCCTTTCTGCCAAATGTATCTTTAAGTTCGCTGGTTATATCGGCAGTCTTTTTCTTATTGATTCTTGCTAGCGGGTTTAATATAATTCCAATTGATCTCATTCTGAGTATTTTACAACCGACCAAATCTGATGAGGCTCAAGCTTTTTATCTCCTCCGAGCGCTGTGAGTTCTACTAAAAAGCAGTAACCAAGTACTTCACCACCTAACTGTACTATAAGATCTCCTGTAGCGGCAGCGGTGCCACCGGTTGCAAGAAGGTCATCTACTATTACAACTTTGCTCCCTTCATGAATAGCATCTCTATGTACCTCAAGGGTGTCTGAGCCGTACTCAAGGTCATATGATGCATTTATGGTTACGTAAGGCAACTTCCCTGGTTTTCTCACTACAACGAGACCTGTACCGAGTTTCATGGCAAGTGCTGAGGCAAAGATAAATCCTCTTGCTTCTATGCCAACGAGATAGTCAATATCTATTCCATTTAACAGCTCTGCCATTTGATCTATGGCGGCCTCAAAAGCCTTAGCGTTCTGCAGTAGTGGTGTTATATCATGAAAAGTGATTCCCTCTTTTGGAAACCCCGGGATATCTCTGATATGCTGTTTTATATCTTCCATTCTTTATTCTCCTTTCTGTATTTAAGGTAAGTAATTCATCGGATTAACAGCCCTTCCGTTCTTTCTAACTTCAAAGTGAAGATGATTTCCTGTTGATTTCCCAGTAGAACCAACTTCTCCTATTATTTCACCTGATCTGATGCAACTCCCTGATCTGACTCTATTTTTGCTGTTGTGAGCATATAGTGTTCTTATACCTTTACCATGGTCAATTATTATTACTTTTCCATATCCACCGTATCCCTTAAGGTTTGAGGAGCTGGCAACAATTAAGCCATTTGCAGCAGCTCTTATTGGTGTGCCTCTTGGGGCTGGAATATCTATTCCTTCATGCATCCTACCCCATCTAAGTCCATAGTAAGAGGACACTTTACCCGGTACTGGCCAAATTAGACCTGATCCGCTTACGACTGTTCCAGGGATTCTGAGTCTGGTACCCACCGGGATATCTGTATGATCTTCTATACCATTTAGTTCCATTAGATCATTAACAGTTGTATTGTACATTTTGGATACTCTATATAATGTTTGTCCTAGTTCAAGAGTATGATATGTATAAGTTGTTACAGTTGAAAAGTCAGCAGGTAAACACTTTTGGACTTCCGTAGGTGTTGGGGGTGTTGGTTGTGGAGGAACACTCTTACCACAGGCAAAGCTAATTATTAGCGTCAATGAGCTCAATAGCCATATGAACTGCCTCTTTTGCGGTATTAGCTTTTTTGATATCTGACGATACATCCCAGGTACTGAGTCCTATGATTGGAATTTCAAGTCTTAAAGCGAAGGCTATTTCAGTTAATGTACCGAAGCTTCCCCCTATTGCAATAATAGCGTCACATGATCCTACAACAATAACGTTCCTAGCGTGGCCCATGGCCGTGACGACAGCATAATCTATGTAGGGGTTGCAATCGGTCTTAGAGCTTCCAGGAAGAATGCCTATACAGGTACCAGCTTTTGATTTTGCTCCTTTTGATGCTGCTTCCATCACACCACCCATACCCCCACAAAGAAGTGTATATCCATTACTTGCTATTTCTTCCCCTATGGTCTGGGCTATATTGAGGTCTTCTGGCACAGCATCAGCTGCACCAATTACACCTATGATTTTCTTCCTGCTTGATGTCATTGTGAATACCTATTTAGTGTTTTATATTAGTTTAGCTGAGTTCCAAATACAAGCTCACCTCAAGGATAAATAGTAAATATAATGAATTATTTAGACTGGATTGTCATAGGTGTCTACATATTATTCCTAATTGGGTTAAGTGCCTACATAAGTCGCGGCCAAAGAAGTGTAGAGGATTACTATCTTGGTGGTAGATCCGTTCCATGGTGGGCAATAGGGGTCTCAACTATGGCCACTCAGCTTGGGGCAATTAGTTTTATTTCTGCTCCTGCATTTGTGGCTCTAAAACCTGGTGGTGGGCTAAAGTGGATAGGGTTTGAATTTGCTGTTCCAATTGCGATGGTATTTATTATGATTTTTATAATTCCTATTATTCATAGAACAGGTGTTGTTAGTTTATACGCCTACCTTGAGCGCCGTTTTGATGTAACTACAAGACTGATTGTCAGTTTTATTTTTCAAATCAGTCGTGCTCTAGCAACAGGAGTTGGAATATACGCTATTGGTATAGTCCTATCTGCAATCCTAAATGTACCGCTAGTTCCCACAATACTAATAATAGGATTAGTAACAATCATTTATGATGTCCTAGGTGGAATTAAAGCGGTTATATATACAGACGTTGTTCAGATGTTAGTCCTCACACTCGGCATATTAGCTACAGGACTTACAGCATACTATTTAATAGGCGGGGCAGAGAATCTCCTAGTAGGTTTTGAAAAGGAGCGTCTACAACTTCTAAATATGAGCCATGGATTTGGAGATGGGCAGGACTTTAGCTTTTGGGCTCTAGTAGTCGGAGGGTTCTTTTTATATGTTGCCTACTATGGCTGTGATCAAAGCCAAATACAGAGAGAAATGAGTGCTAAAACTGTGGATGATGCTAAAAGGTCTTTAATGCTAAATGGATATGCACGTGTTTTGATCGTCTCAGCCTATCTAAGTATGGGTTTGTTGATAGGAGCGTTTGCGCTTCAGAATGAAACCTTTATGAACTTAATACCCAAAGATAAGTTCGACTATATGGTTCCGATATTCGTTCTTAATTATTTGCCACATGGTCTTATAGGTTTTATCGTTGTTGCACTCATTGCAGCATTTATGTCGAGCCTCGACTCTGCGATTAATTCGCTGAGTGCCGCAACAATGAGAGATGTTTATCAACGCTACATAAAGCCCGACGGCACTGAAAAGCACAACATCTTAATGTCAAGAGTTTTGACTATATTTTGGGGAGTTGTATGCACAGGTTTTGCTTTTGTTGTAGGAAGTATTTCAGACACCGTAATAGAGGCTATAAATAAAGTGGGTTCTCTATTTTATGGTCCGATTCTGGCTGCATTTGTATTAGGAATATTAATTAAAAAAACTACCTCTGCAGGGGTCAAGCTAGGAGTACTTACTGGCGTAGCTGTAAATTTTGTTCTATGGATCTTTTTCCCTAGCATATCCTGGCTATGGTGGAATGTAACAGGTTGTTTGTCGGCAGTTGTTATCGGTGTTCTTTGGAGTTTTATTTTTCCATCTAATAAAACTGTTTCACCGTCTCTCATATATAGCTCAGAGATATCTCAAAAATGGAAGTGGAGATATATATTTCTGATTGTATACTTTTTCTTGATTATTGTGGTGAGTTTTGCTATTGAGCAATTCTGGCTTGGATAGATTTTGATTTCTCTTACAAGTATTTATAATTTATATATTGATATTGCATTTGGAGGACTTGAATGAAACACCTAAAATTATCTGCTTTTCTTATAATAATGATGACATTATGTATGCCTTGGAATTCTTTTGCTCAGCAAAGTGATCTGTCTCCACTAGGTTTTAAATTTGGTATAAATAAGAAGGAAGCTAAGAATATTATAGATTCAAGAGGTAAAAGGATCGTTCGAGAGAATAAAGATTCTAAGGATATGCGAGTTATTTTGATGCAGGGAGTAATTGTTGAGCTTCCTATTGATGTAGCCGGTAGAGATGTTATGACTGAGCTTGAGTTCTACGACAAGAAACTTCTATCGACATCTTTGGTCTTTGCTACTACCGATGAGTCAGAGAAAGTTGAGATTGAAGATGAGTTTGAACAATTTTTTACAACTGAATATGGCGAGCCTGCGGAAAGAGACAGTATGCTGCACTTTAAAACTACCACATGGCATACGGACGATGTTCTTTTAGTTATGCATGTAAACCAAAAGGATCACAGCCTTAAGATTCAATATAAATATAAGCCTGGTCTTTCTAGAAGATTTGAAGACGATCTAGATTCTAAAAGAGGAACGGTTCATAAAGATCCTGCCTCGCAAATGTTCCTTGAGGGCGACTACAGTAAACCTACTGGATATGACGATCAGTACGGTACTCAGTAGAAAAACTATATAATGCAGCAAAGCAACCCATTTAAGGATTTTCTGAACTGGTTTGGCTCAACAAGAGCCGGAGCTTGGACTATAATTAATCTGGGTACTCCACTAGACAGATGGTTGATTAAAGCAACCGATGGCAAGTTTAATTCCACTCTTGCATGGCCATGTTTGCTTCTTACAACAAAGGGTGCAAAAACTGAAGCGCCACGCACTGTATCTTTGGTATATTTGGAAGACAGAGACAACTTGGTGTTAATTGGCTCTAAAGGTGGGAATTTGAAGCACCCTGCTTGGTATATAAACCTAAAAGCTAATACAGAAGTAGAAGTTTTCTTAGACGGCAAACAAGCAAAATATGTTGCCTCTGATGCTGAAGGTGATGAATACGACAGGCTCTGGCAGAAAGCGCTTGAGATTTACTCAGGGTACTCGGTCTATAAGAACAGGGCGGGGGATAGAAAGATCCCGGTAGTTATTTTGACACCTATTTCTTCTTAGGCTTTTTGGCTGGCAACGTTTTTACAAAAGCGATTGCCTTATCTATCCATTTGATCAGACTCTTCTCGGTCTTAAATCCTGCAGGTTCAACATATACATATTCCTTCATGGGTCTCCTAATAACTATAGTATAACTAATATAAATTGTTAAATAATATGTAGTTTTTACGGCAAGTTATGTCAGTAGATTTGTAACTTTTTTATTACATGAAGTATGAGAAATAACATATTGGAGGTATTGAAATAAAT
>JABAHR010003846.1_pt1 | contig 13402 bp, 10 predicted proteins | sample 7062101 | NCBI WGS metagenome assembly JABAHR01 (sample SAMN14534553, study PRJNA622989) | marine sediment metagenome | biome: marine biome [ENVO:00000428]; feature: marine pelagic biome [ENVO:01000023]; material: deep marine sediment [ENVO:00002113] | place: India: Gulf of Kutch | collected... | reverse complement strand
GGCCAAAGGTGGGGGCGCCTTGTCCGATGTCGATGATGCAAAAAGGTCCATTATCAAGCCGGTGGCGCGAGGCGTTAAAAGCGAGGCGCGACGAGGCCCTGTTGAGGGCCGGATTTACTCATAAAACAGAACGGTTATCCTGAATAGATTAACCAAGTTCGGATATTGTTGACAGGCTAACATACAGCTGTTTTTACCACAAGCAAATGATAGCCTAAGTGCTTGATTGTCATAGACTTTGGAGATGTCCTGTGGTAAGGTCTCAACGTTTTGGAGGACGTCTGTTTATGAAGCGAATCGGGATATTTGCCAAACGTCATCACAAAGACGCAATACGTCTGGCCGAAGAGGTCGTTGCCTGGCTGGACGAGAGGCGCATAGAGGCCTTTGTTGATGAGCCTCTGGCGGAAGCCATGACCGATGTCCAGGGTTATCCGGGTCAGTCGATCCCGCCGTTAGTCGACATGGTCGTTGTCCTCGGTGGCGACGGAACCCTGTTGTCCGTTGCACGACTGGTTGGTGATCTGCGTACGCCAATTCTGGGTGTCAACCTTGGCAGCCTCGGTTTTCTCACGGAGATCACCCAGCCGGAACTTTTCCCGATGTTGGAGCAGGTCGTTAAAGGAGATTTCAAGGTTTCTGAACGGATGCGCTTGCTGGCCGTGATCCGCCGCAAAGATCAGGAGGTTGCGCGCTACCGTGTCCTCAACGATATAGTGATCAACAAGGGTGCGCTCGCCAGAATTATCGATATGGAAGCCTGGATTGACGATGATTACCTGACGACTTTCAAGGCTGATGGCCTGATTGTTTCGACACCGACCGGTTCGACCGGCTACAACCTGGCGGCCGGGGGGCCAATTATCTACCCCGGCAATCACTGCCATGTGCTTGCGCCGATCTGTCCGCATACCCTGACCAACCGTCCGATTGTGGTCTCCGATGAAGCGATGATTCGTATTGCTGTGAAATCCCAGGATGAAGATGTGGTTTTTACCGCAGATGGTCAGGAGGGAATGTCGTTGCAATGTGGTGATGTCGTAGAGTTGCGTAAGTCGAATCACAGTACTTTACTGATCAAGAGCCCCAGCAAGGATTATTTCCAGGTTCTGCGGACCAAGCTTAGATGGGGGGAGCGATAGTCCGGGACGCGTACCGTGGAACGAGGGAAGCGAAAAAAACTTTTATCTTTTGACACTGACTTGATGCAATACTTTGGGCAGTTATACAGAAATTGAATCTATGGATATGTTTTTGTCGGTTTTGACTTTGTCTCGTCACGCGCCACGCGCCGCTCATCACTGATCCTATGCTTCTTAACCTCATTATTACAAATTTTGCCATTATCGACCGCCTCGAAGTGCAATTCGATCAAGGCTTCAATGTCCTGACTGGCGAAACCGGTGCAGGTAAATCGATCGTTCTTGATGCGGTTGGCCTTCTGCTCGGTGACCGGGCCCGTCCCGACCTGGTTCGTTCGGGTGCTGAAGAAGCAACAGTTGAGGCCCTGTTTGATCTTGCCGGACAGGATGATATCCGGCAGCGCTTTATTGCCGCCGGTTTTCAGGTGTCAGAAGAACTGGTTCTGCGTCGGGTTGTCCAGAGGGGGGGGCGGAGCAGGGCGTACATCAACGGTAGCCTGGCAACCTTGGCTCAGTTGCAGCCATTGGTTGAACGTCTGGTGACGGTTTGCGGTCAGCACGAACACCAGTCCCTCCTGCAGCGTAACGTTCACCTTGAAATCCTTGACCGTTATGGCTCGCTTGATTCACAGGTTGAGGATTACCGTCGAGCATATGATGAAATGCAGTCTGTGGCAAAACAGTTGGATGAATTACAAAGTGCCGATCGTGACCGGGAGCAGCGACTCGATCTCCTGCAACATCAGTCAGATGAAATCGCTGCAGCGGAGCTGGATGCCGAGGAAGAGGAAAGCCTGGTTGCAGAGCGACTGGTCTTGCAGAATGCAGAGCGACTGGCTGCGGTTTCCCAGGGTGGTTATGATGCTTTGTATGGCGAGGACGGCGCCGTATGTGAAGTGCTGGGTCGGATATCGGAAGAGTTGCAGGCTGTTTCGAGGATCGATAAAGACCTTGCTGACTTGAATGAGACAGTCAAGCGCAACCTCTACGAACTGGAAGATGTCGCCGCCGAGCTGCGGGCATATCTCGGTCGAATGTCGTTTGAGCCGGGTCGATTGGAGTCGATTGCTGATAGACTCGATCTGATTAACAGGTTGAAACGAAAATATGCTCCAAGTGTCGCCGAGATTCTTGAAATGAAAGAGGCCATTGATGATGAACTGGATGCCTTGAGAAACACCGAAAAGACCTATGGACAACTCCTTGAATCGCTCGAGGCATTAAAAGAAAAAACGCGACAGTGTGGAACTGTTTTGTCAAAGATGCGCCAGCAGGCTGCAGAAAAAATGTCTAATGCTCTGGTTGCTGAGCTGAATGACCTGGCGATGTCCGGAGCATCATTCAGTGTCTCATTTGAGAAGCTTGAAGAGCCCGGTGCTGGCGGGCTGGAAAAAGCTGAATTTATGGTCAGCCTCAATCCGGGTGAACCACTTATGCCGTTGGCTAAAGTTGCTTCCGGGGGGGAATTGTCGCGATTGATGCTGGCTCTTAAGCGACTTGCTCCTGAGGCGGACAGCATCCCAACGGTGATTTTTGATGAAGTCGATGCCGGTATCGGTGGCGTTGCGGCGACCGCGGTTGGCCGTAAGCTCGATTCAGTCAGTCGCTCGGCACAGATCCTTTGTGTCACCCACCTGCCACAGGTTGCAGCTTTTGCAGATATCCATCACCGTGTTGTTAAACAGGAAGACGCCGGACGCACTTTGGCGACAATGGAGCGGCTGGCAGGAGAAGACCGGGTTGAGGAGATGGCAAGGATGCTTGGAGGTGCCCAGGTGTCAGAGCAAACGCTGCTGCATGCCAGGGAACTTCTGGAAGTCTCTGCGGGCAATTAAGATTTCTCGGGAAGGATAATTATGATTCGTAAAGCAATACTGCAGGATGCCCGCCAGATTCACCAGTTGCTGTTGACCTATGCCAAGGATGGGATCGTTCTGCCTCGATCTTTAATGGAGATTTTTGAGGCGATCCGTGATTTCTATGTGTTTGTCGAGGATGAACAGGTCATCGGTGCGGCAGCATTGAATATCTGCTGGGAAGATCTTGCCGAAGTCAGGTCACTTGTAGTCGATAATGGGCATGCAGGAAAAGGAATTGGCCGCCATTTGGTCGAGGCATGTCTTTCTGAGGCGCGACAACTTGGAATTGGCAGGGTATTTGCTTTGACTTATCAGCAAGGTTTTTTCGAAAAGCTTGGCTTTGAAGTGATCGATAAATCAGAGCTGCCACAAAAAATATGGGGCGACTGCATTAAGTGTGCAAAGTTCCCCGAATGTGACGAGATTGCTCTCTCGTTGACTCTTTAAAGTCAGTGGAGTGTACTTGCATCATCAGAAGATAATTTAGAAAAAATCGTGTTTAACCTTGACAGTACACTTGTTAATCCTTTATTAATTAGCGGCAGAATCCGGTAACTGTCAGGTTTTCTTGGAGGTTTTCACTTTTGTCTGCAAAACGTTTTACCATATTGGTTATCCCTGAAGGGTCACATCAGGTCCGCCGTTTTGGCATCCGTCGATCAGTCGTCAAGGGTGTGCTGGCTGTATCAATGATCCTGATGCTGGGGCTTGCTGGTCTGGTCGCTGACTATGTCATGACCAACCTGGATCGCAATGAGTTGGAACGTCTGCAGGTGGAAAATCTTTCACAGCGCGAAGAACTTCATCGCCTGGTGGTTAAGCTGGAAAACCTGCGCCAGGAGATGGTCGTTTTGGCACAGAATGATGCCAAGGTACGTGTCATGGCGAAATTGTCGGCCCCCAAAGGCGATAGCATTGTTGGGGTTGGTGGTCCTGCCAGCCAGGATGATGTCAACCGTGAGTTCAGTGAAATCCAGCTGCGTATTGACGAAGTTCGTCGCCAGATTGATTTACGACGTGAGAGCCAGGAAGAGATTCAGGGCATTCTCAACGATCAGCGTTCCCTGCTTGCCGCCAAGCCTGTAGGTTGGCCGGTCAAGGGATGGCTGACCTCGAAGTTCGGCATGCGGCGCGATCCTTTTAACGGCCGTCGCAAAATGCATGAAGGTCTAGATATCGCCGCCCGTTCGGGGACTGCGGTTGTTGCTACTGCAGACGGTATTGTCAGTAGTGTCAGGACAGAGGCGGGATACGGTAAGATCGTCGTTGTTGATCATGGTTACGGCTATCGTACGATTTATGGCCACAATTCAAGGATTTACGTTAAGGTCGGTCAGCGGGTGAGGCGGGGTGACCGCATTGCTGCCGTTGGCAATACTGGCCGTTCAACAGGTTCGCACGTTCATTATGAAATACGTTTGAATGGGGTTCCTGTGAATCCAAATAAATACAGCTAGTATAAAAGCAATACAACAGTCTTCAAAGCCTGGCTCCTTGCCGGGCTTTTTTTGTTTGCAATAGGTGTTTTTTTTGTTTCGTAGTTGACACTTAATGAACATTAGATAATCTCTAAACATCTTGCTTTTTTTACTTTTTTTCAGGTGTTCCGCTCGTCAATTTATACATAGGGAGATTATCATGAACAAATTTTTCAGGTTACTAATTCCGCTGCTGTTTATTGCTCTTACCATTTGCTTGGTTATGCCTCTTGTGGCATCCGCGGAAATGGTCAAGAAAGTAGATAATTTTATCGTCTTTATGGATCAATCAGGCTCGATGGCCCCATCCGGAGCAAGAACCGGATCAGAAAAATTTGATAAGGCGGTTTCTGATGTTAAACGGTTTGAGGGTAATGTCCCGGATTTGGGTTACAACGGGGGACTTGCTTTGTTTGCTCCATATAAACTATTGAAAAGCCCCTCTCCATACGAAGTTGGTTCTTACGGGCCCAAGTTGGACAAGGTCATATTGCCCTTTACCGAGTTAACAACTTTGGGAGTTGGACTGTCGAAGCTTGACTCTGTGTTGTCTGGGTCAAATGGAAAAACAGCTGTAATTTTGTTTACAGATGGAGCACATAACGATGGAGTCAATCCTGTAAGTGTTGCAAGTAAATTGTATTCCAAATATGACCCAAACCTTTGTTTCCATGTTGTAAGCTACGCAGATGATCCAACTAGCGAGAAAATTATTAGCGAAATTAGTAGTTTGTCCAGCTGTAGTGTTGTCGTAGATGGCAAATCGCTTGAAACAGATGAAGCGATGACGCAATTTGCGAAGAGTGTACTCTATGAAGAAGTGGTTGCTTCCGCACCGCCGCCCAAGCCGGCTCCGAAGCCAGCTCCGAAGCCAGTTCCGGTTAAGGTTGCCAAGGAAGTTATTACCTTTAACCTGCTGTTTGACTTTGACAAGGCACAGATCAAGGATGAAATGATTCCGACCTTGGAGCAAGCCCAGATGATTCTTGAAGAGGATCCGGAAACAGACTTTGTCCTGTCCGGGCACACGGATTCTATTGGCACACAAGAATACAACCAGGGATTGTCCGAGCGACGTGCCGCAGCAGTTAAAAAATGGCTGGTGGATAATGGAGTCCCAGGCAATCGTCTTAAAACAGTTGGCTATGGTGAAACCAGAGCAAAGTATGACAACTCGACACGTGAAGGCAGAAAGCTGAATCGCAGAGTTGAGATGCAGTCACAATAAGATCGAATAAATAGCTGGTGTTAGCTGTGCGGCCGGGGGCTACCCCCCGGCCGCTTTTTTTTCTGAAACTTGAGTGGCTACAATGATTTTAAGCCTGACGATTTGGCCGAAGCCTTTGACAAAGATTGTCATTTGACCGGGTGACGTTCTTTTCTTTTTATCATGGTGTTTTTGAGTTTTTCCGTGCTTTCAATAGTTTGTAACCCAGATAACATCTTGGTATGTGGATTGCTTTATAAAGTCTCTAAAGAATTATAAAGCTGGTCGGGGTGTTAAAATGAACTCTATGAAGAGAACATTTCAGGTTGTTACGGTTTTGGCTTCCTTCCTGATGTTGATGTTTTCCGGGATAGCCTTCGCAGCATCAGTAACTGCTACTGAGGTCGATAAAGATCTCGCCGTGCAGCATCAAAACTTTTCGCGGTTTGCCGAATCTAAAATTAAACAATTGAACCGCAACCACAGGTATGCTCATTCACGTATGGTGATCACCAGACAAGCCAATGGCACATACAAGGCACGTTATCACCGGATCAATGGCTCAACGGTAAAAGCAAAAGTCAGGCGATCGAAGTCTAAAGATATCCCCTACGTTGGGATTCTCTCTTACCGGGAAGAAATTCTCGAGTCTTCAGCTACGGATATGGACGGTTTTGATGACAGTCTGTTTGCCGTCGTAGAAGTTATTCCAAACCGGCAGATTTTCAGCTACCAGGGAGGAACCTGGAAATAAATTTGTATGTCTTGTCTTTATTTATAATTGATAACGAAAGGGCTCTCGCGCATTCTCGATGAGAGCCCTTTTTATGTCATCTCAGCGACATTTCTTTGTCCTTAACTGAGCATATTGTTTAACCTTGTTAGCGCTCTCTCGGCTGTGCTAAAATTCCCAATTCTGATTGCGCTGGTACAATCAGAAATTTCCTAATAATTATAACCGGTAACCACTCCGGAACTGGAGTTTTAAATGATCGGAAGTGTAATAAAAAAGATCGTTGGCAGTCAAAACGAACGTGACCTGAAAAAGCTGCAGCAGTCTGTTGACCGGATCAACGCACTGGAACCGGATATTCAGAAGTTAACTGATAGTGATTTGCTGGCCAAGACGGACGAATTCCGCCAGCGTCTGCAAAATAGTGAAACCCTTGATGACCTGCTGCATGAAGCCTTTGCGGTCGTCAGGGAAGCCGCCGTCAGGACCTTGGGCATGCGTCATTTTGACGTGCAGTTGATTGGCGGCATCGTCTTGCATAACGGTAAGATTGCCGAAATGAAGACCGGTGAAGGCAAGACGCTTATGGCGACCTTGCCGGTTTACCTTAATGCCCTGGCCGGTAAAGGTGTTCATGTTATCACCGTCAATGATTACCTGGCGAAACGTGACGCGGAATGGATGGGTCAGGTTTATAATTTTCTCGGCCTTGATGTCGCCTGTATTGTGCATGGCTTGAGTGATGAACAGCGCAAGGCCGCCTACCGTGCAGATATCACTTACGGAACCAACAACGAGTTCGGCTTTGATTACCTGCGTGACAATATGAAATTCGCCCTGGAGGATTATGTCCAGCGCGATCTCTATTATGCCATCGTCGATGAGGTCGATTCGATCCTGATTGACGAAGCCAGAACGCCGCTGATTATTTCCGGACCCAGTTCTGCCACCAGTGAACTTTACTACGCAGCCAACAAGATCATCCCGCGTCTGCAGAAAGGCGAGATGATCGAAGACCGGGATGGTCAGATTGGCCGGACTTTCCGTTCTTATACGGGAGATTACACTATCGATGAGAAGTCAAAGTCGGCAACACTGACTGAAGATGGTGTGCTGAAAGTCGAAAAACTTCTTGGCATTGAGAATCTCTATGAGCCCGGTAATATGGCGATGCTACATCACGTCAATCAGGCATTGAAAGCACACGCGATCTTTAAGCGTGACGTTGATTATGTCGTCAAGGATGGTGAAGTCATAATCGTTGATGAATTTACCGGCCGCTTGATGCCGGGGCGACGTTGGGGGGATGGCCAGCATCAGGCTATTGAGGCCAAGGAAGGCTTGACGATTGAGCGTGAGAACCAGACGCTGGCAACGATTACCTTCCAGAATTATTTCCGGATGTATGAAAAGCTTTCTGGTATGACCGGTACAGCTGATACCGAAGCCGCCGAGTTCAATGAAATTTATAAGCTGGCGGTAACTGTTATTCCGACTAACAAGCCGATGATCAGAATTGATCAGGCAGATGTTATCTACAAAACTGAAAAAGAAAAGTTCAGCGCGGTTGTCGAAGATATCGTCGGCAGACATGAGACCGGACAGCCGGTCCTGGTTGGCACCATAACGATCGAGAACTCGGAGAAACTCTCGACACTGCTGAAAAAACGCGGCGTCCCGCATAACGTTTTGAACGCCAAACACCATGAACGTGAGGCTGAGATCGTGGCACAGGCCGGTCGTAAAGGGGCCGTTACCATTGCCACGAATATGGCCGGTCGTGGCACGGATATTGTCCTAGGCGGCAATCCCGAGATGCTCGCCAAGCGGGAAGCTGACACGACAGATGATGCCGATGCAGCCTATACCCAAGCCCTTGAAAAATATACTGCAATCTGTGTAGGTGAAAAACAGGAAGTTCTCGATGCCGGTGGTCTTTATATCCTCGGTACCGAGCGGCATGAGTCCCGGCGGATTGATAATCAGCTGCGTGGTCGTTCCGGTCGTCAGGGAGACCCGGGTGAAAGTCGCTTCTACATGAGCCTGGAAGATGACCTGCTGCGCATTTTTGGTTCTCACAGGGTTTCTTTTGTCATGGAGAAGCTCAAGGTGCCTGAAGGCGAGGCGATTGAACATGGCATGATTTCGAAGGCGATTGAAGGGGCCCAGAAGAAAGTCGAAGCACATAACTTTGAAATTCGTAAGCACCTGATTGATTACGATGATGTCATGAACCGCCAGCGTGAGGTTATTTATCAACAGCGTAAAGAGGTGCTCGCCGGAGAAAATATTCGTGAAACAATCGAAGCCATTTTGGATGAAATGGTCGAAGATATGGTCGCTACGTTCTGCCCTGAGAAAACTCCGGCTGCAGAATGGGACTGGGAAGCTTTGGCGGCGGATTTTTTCAACCAGTTCAATTTTGAAGCAATAATGCCTGAGCATGACAAAGGCCTTAAGCCCGAGGAGTTGGAAGAAGATCTCAAACAGCAGGTTGCCCGGCGGCTTGCCGAGCGGGAAGAGTCTTTCTCGACACCTGTCCTCGAGCATCTGATGAAGGTTATGCTGCTACAGACGATTGATGCCCACTGGAAGGATCATTTGCTGTCGATTGACCACCTCAAGGAAGGTATCGGGATGAGAGCTTATGCTCAAAAGAACCCGAAGCAGGAGTACAAGCGTGAAGCCTACGACCTCTTCATGGTCATGATGGGGCGTATCCGTCAGGATGTCTGTCAGAAACTTTTCCGCGTACAGATTGCCAGGGAAGAAGAGGTCGCCGAGATGGAGGCCGAACAACGAAAGTTGAGATTGGCACTCGCCGGTCAGGGGGGCCAGCAGAATGCAGCACAGAGTCCTGCAAAGAGGTCGGATGACAAGGTTGGTCGTAATGATCCCTGTCCGTGCGGAAGTGGTAAAAAATATAAAAAGTGTTGTGGCCAATAAGGTTTTAGCCCCCCTGGAGTCTTATCATGTCTAATGAGCTTTCAGCGGAAGAATGTGACAGGCTTCTGGTCCTGGAGGCCGAAGCCGAAAGCTTGACAGTGGTGGGTGAGGCCTGGCCTGATGCAACCATCAATGTGAAGAGTCTCGCTGATACGCAGGGTCTTCCGGACCATATCTCCCGAGAAAATATCCAACTGCTTCTCTGCGAGTTGCCTGTCAAAACTTCTGCCGGGCTGGACATTGTTCAGGAAATTCGCCGAGTCCATCCTTCGTTACCCATTTTGGCAGTTCTTCCTGAACCGGACCTTGATTTAACTTTGCGGGCGTTTCGCAGCGGAATCGACGATGTCCTGATCCGCCCCTTTGATCAGGCCTCCTTAACGGACGCCTGGCAGCGTCTGGCAGGGCGCAGGCAGTCATTGGCCCTGCAGGAGACCATTCAGCAGAGCGCAAAGCGTTCATTGGATGACCTGATTCTCCTCAAGGTTGTTGGTGAAACAATGCGCAGTGCTGGGACTCTGCAAAACCTTCTTGACCAGGTTGTCGACCTTATCCAGAGCGCTATGGATGTGGGTATCGTATCTCTCATGCTGGTTGACGATGAGGGGAGCTTGAAAATTCGCTCATCGCGTGGATTGCCGGAAGATGTCAGGCACAAAGTTACAATTGCACCCGGAGAAGGGGTTTCCGGTTATGTAATGGAACATGGTGAACCGGTCTTGATTGACGATTTGTCCACGGATGGACGTTTCCCGCCACGTGGAGGAGTTGTTCGCTATCGAACCGGTTCCTTGTTGTCAGTGCCGATACAGTATCAGCAGATGACCATGGGGGTTCTGAACGTCAATAATAAATGCAATGGCGAAGCATTCAGCCGGGCAGACCAGGAGCTGTTATTGATGATTGCCCATCAAACCGCCCTGGCCATTGAGAATACGAAGCTGGTCAGCCGGTTGCGTGAAAAGAGTTTAGAGATTGAGCACGCTCATGAGGACCTCATGAAACTGCATCAGGATCGGACCCGCTTTGTCTGCAACCTTTCACATGAATTAAAGACCCCTTTGACCTCTGTCCTTGGTTTTGCCGATCTGTTGCATAACTTTTTTGACCAGGTGGATGAGTCACAGGTGCGTGAATATATCGACAGTATCTATTCTGAAGGGAAACATCTCGAAAAGTTGCTGACAGGAATGCTGAGACTCTTTTCAATTGATTCCGGAAGCGAGAATTGGGACTGGGGAGCGTTGCCTGTTGATAACATTCTCGGCAGTGCATTATTGTTCCACGAGAATAGAATTGATGCACAAGAGCTTGATCTGAATGTCGAGTTGCCGAAAGACCTGATGAATGTTTGGGGAGATGAAGAAAAGTTGCAGTTATTGTTTGATGCCCTGATCGATAATGCGATTAAGTTCAACCGTAAAGGTGGTCAAATCTCAATTAGCGGCGGAAACCTGACATTGCATGGGGAACCGCTGGTCTATCTGCGTTTTGTCAATGACGGCCAGACAGTTCAGGAAGAAGATGCAGAAAATATTTTTCAGGGTTATTCGCAACTGGGAGATTTAAACGTTGGCAAGCCCAGTGGAGTTGGTATCGGTTTGGCAACGTGCAGGGCAATTCTGAGGCAAATGAATGGCGAAATATTTCTCGAACCGAATGAAGATGGTGCAGAAGGCACGGCAATCGCCCTGCTTATGCCCACAAGGGAAACGGAGCTGAAAAATGGCTGATTCAACAAACTATGCCGTTCCAAAAGGGTTTAAAGCTGCAGCCTGCAGCGCAGGGATCAAGAAGTCAGGCAAGCTGGATCTGGCACTGATTTGTGCCGATCAGCCAGTCGAATGTGCGGGAGTTTTTACGACCAACAAAGTTGTCGCTGCTCCGGTTTTAATAACAAAATCCAGGGTCAGCCAGGGGTTGTGCCAGGCTGTACTGGTGAACAGTGGCAACGCGAATGCCTGCACCGGTGAGCAGGGGCTGCAAGATGCCAAGCGTTGTGGTGACCTGGTTGCCGAAGCACTTGATGTTGCTCCGGAACTTGTTGCTATCTCTTCAACTGGAGTCATTGGCGCACCTTTGCCAATGCATTGTTTTGAGGATAGTGTGCCGACTCTTTGTCGGATGTTGAAAGAAGACCAGTTTGAGGGAGTCGCCAAGGCGATGATGACGACCGATGCTTTCCCCAAGATAGCTGGAAGAACTTCTGTTCTCGGCGGTAGGGAGGTACGCTTGTTGGGTTTGGCTAAAGGTGCCGGGATGATTCACCCGAACATGGCAACCATGCTTGCGTTTGTATTGACCGATGCTGTTCTGGCTGATGGTTTTTTGGAGAATTCACTCAAGCATGCCGTGAATCATTCCTTCAACAGGATTACCGTCGACCGTGATACCTCGACCAATGACATGGTGCTGTTGTTGGCCAGTGGAGAGGCAGGCAATGAAGAGATTGTCAAAGGTTCACCGGAAGCAACCCAGTTTGATAATCTCCTCGGTGAAATTCTTCTCGACCTGGCAAAAATGATTGTCCGTGATGGAGAAGGTGCAACCAAGTTGGTGCGCATTGAGGTCACAGGTGCAGCAAGCGATAACGATGCCCTGGCGGTTGCCAAAAGTGTTGCGACGTCCCCGTTGGTAAAAACAGCTTTTTTTGGCGAAGACGCCAACTGGGGAAGAATTATTGCCGCGGCCGGCTATGCTGATGCTGAGTTGAACCCCGATCTCGTCAGTATCACTTTCGACAATGTTGTTATGGTTGAAAAAGGCATTGGTCTTGGTTCTGACCAGGAAACGCTCGCCAGTGAAGTACTCAAGAAGCCAGAGTTTACCGTGACAATTAATTTGGGAATTGCCGATGGCAACGCTTATTATTATACTTCTGATCTGAGCTATGATTACGTCAAGATCAACGCAGACTACCGGACCTGATTGATTTTCTTCCCGATGGATTCTCCGGCGAAATTTATTGACCATACCCTGCTAAAAGCAGATTGTACCGTGGCAGAGATAGCCGATTTGTGCGAGGAAGCGGTGGAGTACGGTTTTGCCGCTGTTTGTATCCCTCCTGTGCACGTTCCAACTGCGAAAAAGTTGTTGTATGGCTCTGAGGTTTCTGTCTGTACAGTCGTAGGCTTCCCTTTGGGGTACCAGACGACAGCAGTCAAAGTCTTTGAGGCTGGCTCTGTAATGGAGTCCGGAGCAACCGAGGTTGATATGGTGATCAACCTCGGGGCGGCGCGTGCACACGATTTTGCCTTTGTAGAAGATGATATCCATCGTGTGGTTGAGGTTTGTGGTGACGGTGTAGTCAAGGTGATCATTGAATGCTGTCTTTTCGAGGATGAAGTGAAAAGAAAGCTTACAGAAGTCGTTGTCGCTGCAGGGGCCGATTTTGTCAAAACCTCAACGGGGTTTTCTTCCGCAGGAGCGATCGTCGAAGATGTCAAGCTGCTTTCTGCAGTCGGCAGCGGGCGCATTGGCGTGAAAGCTGCCGGGGGGATTCGCGACTGGTCCACATGTCAGGAGATGTTAGCTGCCGGGGNNGTGCGGGAGTTGCAATTCTACAGCAGTGGCAGAAAAGTGCAGGACTGAGATGCCGGTAGGCCGTGTCGTTTGGATAATCCTGGACGGCGTTGGCCTCGGGGCTCTGCCGGACGCTGATCAGTATGGGGACAGCAATGCAGCAACATTACCAAACGTTGCCAGCGCTTGTGGTGGCCTGTCCCTGCCGAATATGCAAAAGCTCGGCCTGGGTTGTCTCGCCGATATTGAAGGTGTTGCCCCTGCAGACTCCCCATGTGGAACTTACGGCCGTCTTGCAGAGAAAGCCTCCGGCAAAGACAGTATTGTCGGTCACTGGGAGCTTGCCGGGGTCATTGTCGATAAACCCTTTGCGACATATCCTCAGGGTTTCCCCAGTGAAATCATCAAACGTTTCACGGCTATTGCCGGTGTGCCGCCACTTGCAAATGTCCCTGCCAGCGGCGTGTCAATTTTAAAAGAGTATGGAGCGGAACATTTAAGGACGGGACATCCCA
>JABAHR010000559.1_pt16 | contig 13405 bp, 11 predicted proteins | sample 7062101 | NCBI WGS metagenome assembly JABAHR01 (sample SAMN14534553, study PRJNA622989) | marine sediment metagenome | biome: marine biome [ENVO:00000428]; feature: marine pelagic biome [ENVO:01000023]; material: deep marine sediment [ENVO:00002113] | place: India: Gulf of Kutch | collected... | reverse complement strand
AGCTCCTCATTGCTGGAAAAGGTATCTTCAATGACACGGACTCCATATTCAGCTTCAAATGCTTCATAGACCTCTGGGTCGATATATTCAGACCAGTTATAGATATGGAGTTCTTCTGCGAGTTGATTCTCCTCCGCACTGCCGCCACAAGCAGCTAGCGAGACAATTAAAATGCTTGTTAATAACAGTAACCAGTTACTTTTTTTCATTTTTTACCTCTTCTTTTTTGGTAGATTTTTTACCCGTTTTTTACCAACAGGTGTTAAAACATTTCGACTTTTCCGTCACCTCCTTTTTGAATGCTGAAAGACAGGAATACGAGGGCAAATGACACTAAGAACATGATTGATGATAGAGCATTGATTTCTGGCGTGACACCTAATTTGACCAAGGAATAGATTCTTAACGGGAGAGTTGTTGATCCTGGTCCAGATGTGAAAAAGGTGATTACAAAATCGTCCAAAGATAGCGTAAACGCGAGTAGTGCGCCACCCAAGATTCCAGGCATAATCAAGGGAAGTGTGACCAATCGGAAGGTATCCCAGTGGTTGGCGTAAAGATCCTGGGCAGCTTCTTCCAACGATCGATCAAATTGGGCGAGTCTAGCCCTGACAACGACCGCAACAAAAGAAATATTGAATGCGATATGTGAGATGATGATCGTGGTTTTTCCTAAAGGGATTTTAGTCAACACAAAGAACAGCAGCAGCATGACCGCCATCGCGATATCGGGGATGATAATTGGCAAGTAAAGCAAAGCATCAAAGGCTAATTTCCCTCTAAACCGGTAGCGTTCCATAGCCAACGCAACCATGGTGCCGAAAACAGTTGAAACCAATGTAGATGTGAATGCAATATAAAGGCTGTTTCGAAGTGCCAATCCTAATGCAGAGTCGGAAAATAATTCCCGATACCAATCCAGCGTGAATCCACTCCAAGTTCCGGATACAAATCTTGACGCATTAAAAGAAAATACAACCAAAATCAGTATTGGGGCATATAAAAAGACGTAACTGAGAATCCCGTGAAGGGCTAAGGTGCGTTTCCCAAGCCTAAGATAATATGAAGGACGAGATTTTTTTGATTTGGTTTTATTAATGGGCTTCATTAAGTTTTTCCTCTTCAGATGCCAGTGAGCGGAAATAAATCAGGGTGCCTATCAGCATGATGGCCATCAGAACAAATGATATTGCAGCGCCAAATGGATAATCTCTGGCAGACATAAACTGAGAATAAATTACGTTTCCAATCATGATCGATTTTGCTCCCCCGAGGAGATCTGGGGTTATGTAAGCGCCTAAAGATGGAATGAAGACCAAAATTGACCCAGCTACTACTCCTGGAAGGGTGAGAGGGAATGTGACACGAAGGAATGCTTGAATCCGATTGGCATATAAATCCTGGGCAGCTTCCACGAGAGAATTATCAAGCCTTTCTACAACTGCGTAGCATGGCAGAACCATGTCAGGCAGCCATCCGTAAACTAAACCTATAATGATTGCCAGGTCGGTCCCGAATAAGGGAAGGGGGTTAGAAGTAATCTGGACTAAGCTGTCGAGTGGCAGCCATGGTAGAAAACTCGAAAGGCCGGCAACCCAAGTGTGTAGTGTCCCAGTCCACAACGTATTGATCAGACCCTGGTCTCTGAGGATTAAAATCCAGGCATAAGTCCGCACGAGAAAATTTGTCCAAAATGGGATCATAAGCATTAGAAGGAGTGAATTTCTGCGTCTAGCAGGCTGTGAAGCAATCCAAAATGCCAAAGGATACCCGATAAGAAAGGAAAATAATGTGGTTAGTGAAGCGATATACAACGTTCTCCAAAAAATCCGGAGATATAATGGGTCTTGGGGATTTAGGAAGCGGATAAAATTTTGAAGGTTTAAATTCCATTCTACCCCGCCATAGGTGCCGCGTTCTCCAAAACTCATGGCAACCACAAGAAGGAGTGGGATGGCAAAAAAGATAATGAGCCAAATTAAACTTGGCAAAATCAGTCCGAATAACCGCCAATTTCTTTTGTGTTTTTTATTATCCATCGCGTTTCCTAATTAGTGAGAACACTTGCTTGGTCTCTTTGCCACCAGACAAATACTTCATCCCCAGGTTTGTAGCGTAATCCAGAATCCCCATGCGTATTCTGCTCACGAACCGAGAGGATTAAATTATCTGTAATCATCACTTCGTAGCGTAGATCAGTGCCAATGTAAATGGTTTCTGCTATTTTTCCAGGGATCGAGGCACCGGCAATTTCCTCATTTGATAGGGTTAACTTTTCAGGACGAACAGCTAAAAGAACTTTATCTCCCACTTTTACATCTTTGGTTTCTGGAGCAGGTATGGTAAATGAATCTGTGATATTAAGATAGAGTGTCCCGGATGAGATTGACTCCGCGGTCGCACTAATAAAGTTTGTCTCCCCAATAAAATTGGCAACAAAGCGGTTAGCGGGATGTTCATAGATTCTTTCTGGAGTATCTACCTGTAAGAGATGGCCTTCATTCATGACAGCGATCCTGTCAGACATGGTAAGTGCTTCTTCCTGGTCGTGAGTAACATAAACAAAGGTAATCCCAACCTTTTTTTGGATCTTTTTCAATTCGAGCTGCATCGCTTTACGGAGTTTTAGATCTAAAGCTCCGAGCGGTTCATCCAAAAGCAACACTTTTGGATGGTTAATTAGTGCTCTGGCTAATGCCACCCTTTGCTGTTGACCACCTGAGAGCTGATTTGTTTTTCGATTTCCCATCCCCGGTAATTGAACCAGTTCTAATGTTTCTTCTACGCTCTTGCTAATTTCTTTTTTTGTTACGTTTCGCATTTGTAATCCGAAAGCGACGTTTTGAAACACGTTCATATGAGGAAATAGCGCATAGTTTTGGAAAACAGTATTAATTGGTCTCTTGAAGGGTGGGGTAGTTCCTTGGGGATTTCCCTCGATATAAACTTCTCCTTCGGTTGGGATTTCAAACCCTCCAATCATTCTGAGCGTGGTTGTTTTTCCACAACCGCTCGGGCCAAGCAATGAGAAAAATTCCCCATCATTAATTTGTATAGATACATTGTTAACTGCTACCACACTACCGAATAGCTTGGTGATGTTATTTAATTCAACAGTGGGACGGTTTTCCATTAGGGATGATGCTCCTTCTTCAGGTTTTGAGAATAATATTATTTAGAATCAATGAATGGATCCTGAGAATCCTTGGGTATTACGGGGAGAGCTCCAAATGCCATCTTATAAGTGTGGAGTATGAAGAATGTTTGGGTACGAGTGACCCCTTTGATGGTTCGTATTTTTTCGTTCAGTAATTTAGTAAAACTGTCTCGATCTTTGCACATGACCTCCACCATTAAATCGACGTCACCGGATACATAAATCAAATAGCTGACTTCTCTTAAGTCAGCTATTTTTCTTACAACTTCATCCAATTTATTCGGTTGGACAGATAAAGCGATAATTGCTGGTGCATCATAACCCAGTTGATGGGGGTCTGCCATACCGATGATTTGAATGGTTTGGTTTTCAATTAATTGGGAGACTCTGTTGCGGATTGTTCCTTCGGAAACATTAAGTGCCCTCGCAATTTCAGTTAGAGGTTTTCGGCCATCAGTTTGCAAATGAGCAATGATCTGTAAATCTATTTGGTCCATACTGGTGCTTTGCGATTATCGTAATTTATTATAATAATATTACGGTATTCATAATTTGTCAATATCATTATTGCGATTTTCGTAATAATATTTCTCTTTTTTGTTGAATTTATATGTCATAGGCCCAAAAGGGCTATTTTCATTAAAGAAAAATGGGCTATAGTAATTAAAGTCTAGATGTTATTTCACTCTGGAGTAAAAATATATTTTAGATCTAAATCAAATTATCGTATAAAGATGAAAAATGATAAAATAAGGAAATCGTTCGACTGAAGAAGAATTTAAGAGGAAAGTAATGGCTAACATTTGTCTAGCGTGTAATCATAATAATCCTGAAGATGCAAAGTATTGCAATCAATGTGGTTCCAAACTTAATTTTAATAATGACACGACAACGAACATTGTTGGAGAATTAAAATCGGATGAGATATTTGAAGCCTATGATGATCTCCCTGTGGAAATTAAAGATTTAGAAAGTGAGGGATTTAGAGCTGCTTTATACCTTATTGGCAAAAATAATATTTTTTCGCTTGAAGACAAGAAAGAATTTATTCTAGGCCGCAGAGTAAAAAGTTCTGAAGAAGTAATCGACATAGATTTTGAACCTTTCGAGGGCTATGGGAAAGGGGTTTCCCGAATTCATGCTAAAGTCACTATTTCAGAGGACATCGTTACAATTACAGATCTTAATTCGTCGAATGGGACATATCTTAACCGCAAGCGCTTGATGCCTGCTAAATCATATACTCTGAGTCATGGCGACATTGTTAGTCTGGGTTCATTAATTCTTCAGTTTCATCAATATAATTGATGTCGTTATGTTACTCCAATCAGTTTGAAAAAGCTTTGTTATAAAGGATTGAGTCAGAATTAGGTTATGGAAACAAAAATTCTCCAACATACCGCTGATCTAAAAGAAGGGGATCATATTAATGGTTATGAGCTATTAGAATGCGTCCAGGTTGGCGGAGAAGGTGCTTTGTGGACTGCAAGGCATCGAGATCATCGCCACATTGTCATGATGAAGTTTGTCTCCAAACCAGATTGGCATACGCTCGAAATGTTTGAAGCTGAGCGGGCCCCTATTCTAAGCTTGGACCATCCCAACATCAGAGAAGTTTTCAATACAGGAATTTATAATGAAATTCCTTTTACCTGTATGCGTTTTTACCCTTCAGGTTCTGTACAAGGGTTGATTGAGGACCGAATGCTGAGCATACAGGAAACATTAATCATTTCTGCTCAAATAACTTCTGTTTTAGATTACATTCATTCACGCAGAATTGTGCATCGTGATCTCAAACCAACCAATATTCTCATTGACAGCAAAATGAATGTTTACCTGACAGATTTTGGATTAGCCAGGCAGGTATCCGATTCTACTCGGATGTTTCACACCGGTCATGGATCAGCACCATATTCTCCTCCCGAGCAGCATGTCCGTGAAGAGATCACACCACGGTCGGACATCTATAGTTTTGGAATTGTTCTCTACAGACTATTGTCTGGCGAGCTACCATGGGAGGGCAAAATTGCACTGGCAATCAAACAACTCGAGAATAACACTCCATTACCAGAGGACCCTTTTATCGGATCAGGTCTTCCTGAGCAATTAATTGATGGATTAAGGATCCTGACCGAAAGAGAGCCAGAAAAAAGGCCACAAACTGCATTAGAAGCTTTTGGACTGATCGCAAGTATCTTGGACGGAAATCCTTGTGAACCTGTTTCTTATGATACAGGAAAAAGGTATCTTGAAAAGTTTCTGGCCAAGGTTGAACGAAACAACCTGTTGAATTTTGAAAATGTAGAGGCACGAAAAATACTTGACCGATCTACTGATTTGTGGGTCATGGGGAATAAAGGCTTTGATCTATCCATAACAGAGTTTGCCTTCTTGGATTCTGTGTTAGCTCAATCAGATGATTTGGAGAATGAGATGATTGAGGACCAGAACCAATTGATGGCATATGGGGCGATCAAATATGATGTAAATCATGAATATTGGTGGAGCCGGGTGCTGGTACCTAAATCTAGAGTTGAGCTTGCGAAATCCGTTATTAAGCACGAAAAAGCGAAAGCAATTGAGCGCTGTTTGAATCTGATTGTCAAATTTGATCGGGAATTATTTTCAGCTGATGAAGAATTTTCTGATTTGTTTTTATCCTTATTAGATGTGATGGAAAAAGTTTCAGGAGAAATTATTGGTTCAAACGCCTTAAATGTTTTAGAGACCCTCGCCAAACCTGGAGATCATTGGCATAAAGGGGTAATACCTGAGTCTGCAGTTTACCAATTGGCTGAGTTAGCTCTTTTAGGACAACAATATTCTTTAGACGCAGCAAAACTGATTTCAACCTTGCGGCTAAGGGATGCAGTCAAGATCATTTGGCAAAAGTATCAAGAAACGAATGATTCTCAGGTGCTGAAAATTTTGATATTGATTTACAGTATCACTGGGGATGTACCTAAATTTATCCCCTGGAGTTTCCGATTAAATTTAATGGGACATGCAGCTGTTGAGCAATTAGCAGAACGCCGCTCCAAGTATCTAAGGTCATTTTTTCTCATGGCATTAGGGGTTGGTATGGGAATCGGTTTTTATGTTTTTGCAAGTTTTCGCCTGCCTAGTATTTTTAACACCGCTAGAATCTTAAGTACATTAGGAAGCGCATTACTCATTGGGCCTATCATCGGTGCTGGGCTTTTTGCTGCGGAAACCTTAGTTTCGTACCTGACAATCATGAAAAAAGCTCCTCGATTATTATTGGCCTCAGCTATTGGAACTGTTTTTGTCAGCACGGGTTTTATAGGTTTTCATACCCTTTTTTTGGATAACCCACCTTCAGGTGCTTTGATCGTACTGGCTTCTTTGTTGATTGTTTTTGGTATGAGCTTGACAAGCCTTTGGGACATTTCTAAATATATTCGCTCTACGCTAATCACACTATTAACAGGGGTGGCATTGTGGGGATCGGGTTACTTTTCTATTGGTACAGAACTTACACCTTTGCTATACTATGATTTAAATGAGCCAATTGGGACCCTAACCAAAATTACCATTACTTCATTATTCTTCGGATTAGCCACCATGGGGTATACGGATCACCAGCCAAATGATTTTGAAATAGAATAGAAAACCAATGGATTATGAAGAATTAGTACAAAAAACAGTGGATTTGAAAGAAGAGGGCAAGATTGAGGATTCTCGCAGTTTGATAATAGACTTTCTGCGTAAAGAACCTCAGAATATTGATGCCCTGTACCTTCTTACTGATTTACTTGACAATCCAGACGATAAAATTACTGTTTTAGATCAAATTTTGAAAATAAACCCTAGAGAACGAGATGCCCACGAAAAAATCAAACAAATTCAATTAGAGAATGCCTTAAATAACGCATTTGAAAAAGCAAAAGAAGGAAATATAGAAGATGCGCTATTGCTTGTTAATCGTGTGATTGAGGAAGATTCAAGAGTACCCTCAGCCTGGTACTTAAAAGCACGTTTTTCACAAGATCCGTTTATTGTGAAAGAAGCTTTTGAAGAACTAGAAAAATTATCTGAAACTGACGAAGATGCCAAGTTGTATTTAGATCAACTTGTTACAAAATCACAATCTGGTAAGTCGAAAAAATGGGGTATTCGAACTGGCTATCTCTTTATTATTACTGCAATTGTGATATTGCTTGGTGGAATATGTGGAATTATTTTTATCCCTTATTTAAACGGCAATAAAGAACCAACACCAACTGCTTTTTCGTTTGTTGAGGAAATTGATACTTTGGCAGTAGAAGTAGGAGAAACACAGGCATTGCCAAGTTGCCAGGAAATTATTGAGAAGGCAATCTTACTTGCAGAAGATGTTTGTTCCGGACTTGATAGCAATCAGGCTTGTTATGGTAACCAAAATGTATTTGCCGATTTTGTCCCCGACTATACTGGCAGATTTGAATTGGTTGGAGACCTTGTTGAGGTAGATAAGCTAACACGGATTGTTGCATCCCCATTGCAGTTTGAAGAACAATTATGGGGGATTGCATTTTTAAAGCTTCAAGCCAATCTTCCTGGTACCCTTCCAGGTCAGAATGTTACTTTTCTGGTTTTTGGCGATACGGTGCTTGAAAATGATTCACAGAACATGTCCACATTTTATTTCACAACAGGCCTCACTGGAATTAGTTGCGAGAGAGTAGATTATGATGGGCTCTTTGTTTCAATGCCAGATGGTTCAGGAATTTCGTTTCGTTCCAATGGCGTAGACGTGGTTTTGACAGGAGAAGCAATATTACAAGCTCAGCCAGAAGGCGAGATGAGTGTTGCTATGTTGTCCGGGTCCAGTGAGCTGAGTAGTAATGGGCAGTCAGTCTCTTTGAGCGCAGGAACCTATTCAACTATACCAATGAGTGAAGATCTTGAACCAACTGGACCAATATCAGAACCTCAACCGTTATCCGAAGAACTTTTAGCCGTTTCCTGTCAATTAATAGGTATTGGTTGTGGGGGAGAACAAATACCAACATATACTCCTACACCCACATCAACCCCAACACCAACACCTATTCCAACAAATACTCCTGTTCCTACAAATACACCAAAGCCTACAACACCTCCGCCAACGAAAACTCCAAAACCAGGTGTTTGTTCCAACATTTCCGTTACATATGCTGGAATGTCTGGATCACCCCAAAATGGATTGCTTTATCAGATTAATAATAACTATAACAGTCCTATTGTGATCACAAAATTGGATATGGCCTGGCCTTTGGATGTAAATGGATATTGGAAGAAAACAACTTTAGAGGGAATCGCCGTTCACAGCAAACAAATCGTTGAATCACCTGGAACCGCTGAACTGTTTGCAGATCCTTTGAAACGGACCGTACCTATCGGGACATCACGTGTGCTTGAATTCCAGTTCCAAAACCCCCCATCATCAACGGGATACTCTATCACGATCCAATTTGATGTTGGATGTACAAGATCAACGTCAAGATAAAAAACTCAATATTTTTTTATTCCCAATTGATTACAGCAAATAGGCCAGGATGATCTGATTCAGGTTCGGTCAGATACTCAATATAAGAAACGCCTAGACCCTGCGAAACAAATATGTGATCAATTCTTTCCTCTATTTCAAAAAAATCAGACTCCCCCCATGTGGTTTGAAATGTTCTTTGTTCTGCGATTTTAAACGCATCCATCAACTGATCGGTAGTGATTTTGTATTGTTCTTCGTATGGCCTGAAGTTGAAATCTCCCATGGCGATGACATTTTGTTTGTTCTGCATTAATTCAAGCATTTGGCGCATTTGAATTATCGGCCCACCATTGCCTAGGTGTGTGACAAATATATTTAGAGTTTCATCACCAACATTGATCTCTGCCTCGATGACAGCTACTTGCTCTCCTTCGCTAAACAGATAATATGTTCTTGCGTTTTCAATCGGAAATCGTGATAAAAGTGCAATTCCAAATGTACCGGTAACCGGTGATGGGCCATAATAAGAATACATGTTCAAGTGGTTAGCAAAATAAGCTACCACATCCTGATTCCCTCCCGCAATTCTGGCTGTGTCACTTTCTTGAAGCCCTACAATATCCGGAGACATGCTGCGAATTAATTTTAACTGACCATCAAAATTTCGCTCACCTTGGTCGTCAAACCCTTGTTGAATATTGTAGGTAAACGCCCGGAGCGAATTTATTTCTTTTTTTATTGAAGACGGTTTAGCATCAAACCAGACTAAACCTGTAAGGGAAATGATGGTCATTGCAATAACTGATACAAGCCACAGCCGATTTACACTCGAGGATAAGATTGGAAATTCGGTTTTGTGATCGAGTTTAAATGCCAAGGGTAGAAAGGAAAATAAGGCCGGAATAAACATTACAAGCCAGAATTTGTCTCGGAAAGCAGGACCGATGACTGGAATATAGTCATAAACCGTCGTGAACACTTGCGAGAGCACCATGATGAGCATCACTCCTCCGCCGATACTGAAAGCAATAGCGAGTGTGCTGGTTGATGGCTGATTCATTATGAGTTTGTTTAGATAGAAGACAAATGCAAAAAACAACACTGGAGATAAGATCGTTAACAAATAAACAGGAAGTTGATGCCATATTCTAAAGGATGGGGCAATTAAAGGATATCCTGTTTCCCCTGTGGACGGAAATTGAATCTGATGGGGAAGTATACTCATAACCAGGACTAGGCTGAATATCAACCCAAATAACAGAATTGTGTTTGCGAATAGCTGTTCCTTCTTTAGCCACCAATAACCAAATACAATCCATGCCATTAACAAGGTAATGTGAACGATTAAATTTGAAGCTGTTCCCCACCTAGAGATGATGTTTGGTGCAATAATCACAAAGTAAAAGACAATTGCGATATTTGCTAGGCCGATAATGAAGAGATACGCGTCAAGAGATCTCCCACCAGATAAACTGAGCTGATCCTTGGTTTGTAATCGGGGAAAGGGTGTTCTCCACGCCAGTAACAGTCCACTGCCCATAATTATCCAGGTAATAAGCCGGAACATGCCAAAAGTGGTGATATCACTCCCTGAGTTTACTGCCTTGAAAAGAATTAGGGCAAACATTGCCAAGGTTAATCCCACCCCAGTTTCTTTTGAAAACCTTCTCACTTTATCTGGATTCATTTTTGTCGAGAGATATGCAGGAAAGAAAAGGAAAAGCGCGGCGAAACCTATTCCTGCGGAAATCAGTCGCCCACGGGTTGGGAGGATGATCTCAAGCCCTCGAGTTAAAAAGGCAATAGTAAGAAGTATTCGCTGTCCCAGAGGTGTTCTCAGTAACTTGTTTAGTGGAATTAATATGATAGGGCTAAAGAATAATACGACCAAACCAATTTCTGGTGGAATTTCTGTTCCCAACAATCCAAATAGATAGATCGATTCAACAAAATCAGAAAGCAATTGAAAAAATGATAAAAAGATAATACTGGTAAGGACAATTCTCTGAAGTGATAAATTTTTTTCCCGACTAGATGTGTCCATGATCAATCTCCTCTATCGACAAATGATCTTTGTGTAATCATTAGTGGGTTTGATAGTAAATTTTTTAATTCATTGATCCAATGTTGCTACAAGTTTAGCATGAATAAAAAAACATGGAAAAGATTTGGTATTCAAGCGGGTGGTGAATCTATTTAATAAAACGTAGAGATTGGGTTGGTCGCTGCGCTCCGCCGGAAAGACAGAACATAAATCAATTTCATCGCGAGGGGGACAGTGCAGCAAAACTGTAACTCGTATCGTCGCCAATCTTAATTGATAAATACCCATGATTCACCACCTCCGAAATTAACCATCTATTGCATTGCATTTCACAATCAAAGGATAATATGTTAAAATGTGTGAAATTGGACGGCGGTCGTGGTAGATAAAATTTAGTCTGCCCCGGCGTGGGAAGTAATTCCCCCGAAAAGTGCCGCATTCCTATCGCCGTTCCATGAAAATTTGTAACCATTACTATCTTGCTAAAAATGTTGAAGATGCAGTTGTGAATTTAGCAGAATCAAAAGGTTCCGCTAAGGTAATTGCTGGGGGGACAGATTTGCTGCTGGATATTCAACAATCTCGTCATCCACAGCCTGATACTCTAATAGATGTGTCTCAAATTCCAGAAATGATGGAATTAGAGATCAGGGATAAGCATTTATTTATTGGTGCTTCAGTTCCTCACAATTGCATCACCGAGAATGACACTGTAATTAAAAATGCACAGGCATTAACCGAAGCATGCGGTTTGATTGGGGGGGCGCAGGTGAGAAATGTTGCTACGCTTGGAGGAAATGTTGCCCATGCCTTACCTGCAGCAGATGGTACTATCGCCTTGATGGCATTAGATGCCAGCGTTGAGATCGCTTCTCCGGGAGGGCGTAAATGCTCTCCTTTGGTAGATATATTTCTCGGGCCAGGTCAAAATTCACTCGCAAGAGACGAGTTGATTACTGGCTTTTATTTGCCTTTGAGGAAAGGTGGGCAGGCATCTTCCTTTATGCGTGTGATGAGACCGCAGGGTGTAGCCATTGCTATTTTAAACTGTGCTGTCTGGCTGGAAAGAGAAGAAGGAGTTATTCAGGATATCCGCATTTCCATTGGTCCTTCCGGACCAGTACCTAGGAGAATGGCTTTAGCTGAGGATAGTTTAAGGGGGAGTGAACCGACTTCTAAAAACATTCTTATGGTAATTGATAAAGTACTTGAGGAAGCAAATTTTCGTACCAGCCGGTATCGATCAACTCAACAATACAGGAAAAAGGTTGTAGGAGTATTAATTAAAGATTGTGTTGAATCAGCTTGGAATAGGGCGGGTTCTGAGGATATTAATAATGGAAAATAAGATGAATTTAAATTTATTGGTAAATGGTGAAAATTATGAAGTTGAAACCAACCCCGGTGAGAGTTTGGCAGAAGTGCTTCGTGAGCGTTTGGATCTCACTGGCACCAAGATCGGTTGCAACGAGGATGAATGTGGTATCTGTACCGTTCTGGTAGATGGAGATCCGATCTTATCCTGTACCTATCCGGCAATTAGAGCGAACGAAAAAAATATTCTTACCATTGAAGGACTTGCGCAGGAGAAGGCTGGAAATGGAAAAAGCCTTCTCCATCCGCTACAGGAAGCCTTTGTGGTATATGGTGCCGTGCAGTGTGGATTCTGCATTCCTGGCCAGATCATGACCGCATACGCACTCTTGAACAAGAACGCCAACCCGACAAGAGAACAGATTCGACACGAATTGAAAGATACGTTATGCCGATGCGCAGGCTATCCAACCATTGAAGCTGCGATATTGGCAGCGGCGAAATCGATGCGAGAAGAAACTCCAATAGAACCACTGAAGATCCAGATTTCTGGCGAGCCACAAAAAGTTATAGGTAACATCCACATCAGGCCGGATGCTGTAGAAAAGGTTAATGGTGAGGCAGTTTATACCGATGATCTCAAATTTGATGGGATGTTGCATGCCGCGGTAAAAAGGTCGGATATTGCCCATGGCACACTGCTAGGGGTGAATGTTGAAAAAGCTTTACAGCTCGATGGTGTTGTGGCAGTACTCACAGCCGATGATATACCAGGACAAAAAACTCACGGCTTGGTGATCCATGATTGGCCAACAATGATTGGGGTGGGCGAAAAAATTCGTTATGTTGGTGATGCGTTAGCTATTGTTGCGGCACAGTCCAGACAAAAAGCACTCGAAGCACTCGATTTGATTGAGGTCAGTTATCAGGCAGCGGAAGTTGTGATATCCGATCCGGTCCAGGCCATGGAAGGTACTGCACCAAAATTGCATGAAAACGGCAATTTGCTCAAGCACATCAAGGTCAGAAAGGGGAATATAGATCAGGGATTTGAAGATGCAGATATCGTTTTAGAGCAGGTTTACTACACTGCAACTACAGACCATGCTTTCTTGGAGCCAGAATGTGCGATTGCCCGTCCGTTAGAAAATGGGCGAATGGAGATTTACGTTGGTTCTCAAATCCCTTATGCTGACCGCTATCAGATTGCATTGGCCTTGGGATGGGAAGAAGAACGGATCAGGGTCATTGGACAGTTAATGGGTGGAGGATTTGGTGGCAAGGAGGATATTGCAGGACAGATACATGCCGCCCTCTTAGCACAACGAACTGGAAAACCAATAAAATTGCTTTATGATCGGCATGAAAGCCTAATTGCACATCCTAAGCGGCACGCAACACAAATCAGCATAAA
>JABAHR010007976.1_pt1 | contig 13408 bp, 15 predicted proteins | sample 7062101 | NCBI WGS metagenome assembly JABAHR01 (sample SAMN14534553, study PRJNA622989) | marine sediment metagenome | biome: marine biome [ENVO:00000428]; feature: marine pelagic biome [ENVO:01000023]; material: deep marine sediment [ENVO:00002113] | place: India: Gulf of Kutch | collected... | reverse complement strand
GTTGCCGACGCGGAAGATATGCGTGTCGACCGCCTGCGCCGGGTGGCGGAACCACATGTTCAGCACCACGTTCGCGGTCTTGCGGCCGACCCCCGGCAGGCTGGTCAGCGCGGAACGCGACGAGGGCACCTCGCCGCCGAAATCCTCGATCAGCTTCTGGCTGAGCTTGATGACGTTCTTGGCCTTGTTGCGGTAGAGCCCGATCGTCTTGATATGCTCGATCAGCCCCTCCTCGCCCAGGCCGAGCATCTTTTCGGGCGTGTCGGCGATCTTGAACAGCTCGCGCGTGGCCTTGTTCACGCCCTTGTCGGTGGCCTGGGCGCTGAGCGCGACCGCGACCAGAAGGGTGAAGGCGTTGACGTGCTCGAGCTCGCCGCGCGGTTCGGGCTCGTTGGCCTGAAACCGCGAGAATATCTCGTGCACCACCGGATAGGGAAGCTGACGTGCCATGGCTGGGGAATGGCATATGGGCGATGGCCACGCAAGCGGCTTGGCACCCTATGGCGCGGGTTTCACGGGGTTTTGCCGGGTCGCCGGCGGCTGTCCGCGACCCGGCCGGCGAAGGGCGCTTGCCTCGCCTGGCGTCTTGGCCAACACTGCCCCTCGACGGTGCAGGAGGGGCCAGATGGGCGTGCTGGACGGCGTGAGCGTGGTGGAATTCGCAGGGCTTGGGCCGGCGCCGCATTGCGCCATGCTGCTGGCCGAGATGGGCGCGCAAGTGCTGCGGATAGACCGCGCCGCGGATGCGGGGACCGAGCCGCCCTTCAACGCGCTCACCCGCTCGCGGCCCAGCGTGGCGCTGGACCTCAAGCAGCCGATGGGCGTCGCGGCGGCGCGGCGGCTGTGCGCTCAGGCGGACATCGTGATCGAGGGCTTCCGGCCGGGCGTGCTCGAGCGGCTGGGGCTGGGGCCGGAGCTGCTGCTGGCCGACAACCCGGCGCTGGTGATCGGCCGGGCGACCGGCTGGGGCCAGGACGGGCCGCTGGCGGACGCGCCGGGCCACGACATCAACTACATCTCGATCAGCGGCGCGCTGAACAGCATCGGCGCGCCCGGAGGCCCGCCTGTGCCGCCCCTGATGCTGGTGGGCGATTTCGGCGGCGGCGCGCTCTACCTGGCGATGGGGGTGCTGGCGGCGGTGATCTCGGCGCGGTCCACGGGCCGCGGCCAGGTGGTGGACGCGGCGATGGCCGAAGGCGCGGCCTCGCTGATGAGCCTGGTCTACGGGCTGACGGCCGAGGGCGCCTGGACCGACGACGCGCGCGGCCGCAACATGCTGGACGGCGGCGCGCATTACTACGGGGTCTACGAGACGGCGGACCACAAATACGTCTCGATCGGCGCGCTCGAACCGCAATTCCACGCCCGGCTGCTCGAGGTGCTGGGGCTGGAGCCGGATGCGCTGGGGGATCAGAACGACGCGGGCCGCTGGCCCGAGAACCGGGCGCGGCTGGCGGCAATCTTCCGGACGCGGACGCGGGACGAGTGGACGGCGCTGCTGCAGGACGCCGGTGTGTGCTTCGCCCCGGTGCTGAGCATGGCAGAGGCGCCAGAGCATCCGCAGAATCGCGCCCGCGGCGCTTTCGTCGAGGTCGACGGAGAGATGATGCCCGGACCGGCGCCGCGCTTCAGCCGCACGCCTTCGGCAGTGCGCCACGGGCCGACGCGGCCGGGACAGAACACGCGCGAGGCGCTGGCGGCATGGGGCTTCTCGGCCGAGGAAATCGCCGGGCTGGAGGCTGCCAAGGCAGCGAAGCAGGGGTAGCGTGCCGCTATGATCGGCAACGCCGGGCCAGCGGCGCGCAGCTTGGCAATTGCCCCGTCCGGCGTTCACGCCGGATGGGGCGCGGCCCTGCTCGTCCTCGTCAGGCCGCCACTTGCGCGAGCGCCCGTCCCTCGGCGGCCCAGAGCAGGCCGCGGCGGACGATCTCGGTGACTTGCGGGACCTGCAGATCCTCGAGCCGGTGGCCGATCGAACAATAGAACACGCGGCCCTTGTCCCAGCGGCGCTTCCAGACCACCGGGATCACCGTGCCCTCGATCCACCACAGGTGCTCGCCCGAGAAGGTCGTGGTCGCCAGAACCTCGTTCGAGGGGTCGGTCAGCATGTAGTATTGCTCGGAAAACAGCCGGAAACTGGGAATGCCGCGCACGATCGGATCGTCGGGCCGGCAGATGGTGACGTCGTAATCGACGAAATCGTCCGAGGGCACCGGATTGTCCGGCCAGCCCGGCGGGTGCGCGACGAACTGACCGCCGATCAGGAAGTGATAGGTCGGCCGGTCGCGGAAGGCGTCGCCCATGTGCCCATGCCAGCCAGCGATGCCGCAGCCCTGCGAGACGAGTTGCAGCAACCCGTCCTCTTCTTCCTTCGTCATGTTGCCGAATTCCGGCCGGTGCGCCGAGCGGGCCGAGGACCAGATCGGCACGATCAGGTCCAGATCCGCCAGCCGGTCGGGTTCGGCCAGAGGCGCGAGCGTGTCGTACACGTCGACCTCCATCCCCTCGGCGCGCAGCAGTTCGGCGCACCAATCGCTGAACCGAGTCGGATCGTGGCCTTCCCAGCCACCGGCGAAAAGGGCTGCCTTCATGGTCTCTGCTCCCGCATGAATTCGAGGATCGCGGCCATGTCGCGCTGGCCGAAGCCCTGCGCCATCGCCGCGTCCAGGATCGCGCCAGTCGCGCGGCTCTGCGGCATCGCCAGCCCGGCCGCCTCGGCCAGGGCCAGCGCCACCGCGACGTCTTTGCGCGCAAGCTCGACCGTGAAGCTGACGGGATGCGCGGCCTCGTCCAGATAGAGCGGCTTGCGGTAGGAGAGCATCGGTGCCGCGGCCGCCGAGTTCTCGATCACATCGAAGGCGACATCGGGCGCAATGCCGCTGGACTCGGCCAGCGCCATCGCCTCGGCGAGCGTCTGGTTCAGCCCGTGGATCAGCAGGTTGACCGACAGTTTCATCGCCGCCCCCGCCCCGGGGCGGCCCAGCCAGATCGTCTTGCGGCCGATCGCGTCAAATGCCGGGCCCAGCCTCTCGGCCAGGCCCGGTTCTCCCCCGGCCATAATCAGCAGTTGCGCGGCCTCGGCGGCGGCGGTGGCGCCCGAGACCGGCGCATCGACGAAGGTCTTGCCGTGGTCGGCGGCAACGGCGGCGAGTTCCGCGATCAACTCGGGGCTCATCGTGCCCATCTCGACCAGCAGGTCCGCGCCGGGCGCGGCGATCGCGCCACCCTCGCCAAGATAGACGCCGCGCGCGGCGGCATCGTCGGCGAGCATCGTGATGACCACATCGGCGCCCGCCGCCAGTTCCGCCGGGGTTCCAGCCACCGCCGCACCATGCTCGGCGGCGAAGTCCTGCGCCCGCTCGGGGCTGCGGTTCCAGACCGTCAGATCGAAACCCGCCGCGTGCAGATTGGCGGCCATCCGGCGGCCCATCCGGCCCAGGCCGGCGAAACCGATTCGCATCAGGCGACCTTTTCGCTGCCCGGCCCGATCCCCGAGATCGCTTGGATGAGATTGTCCTCGGTCACCTCTTCGGCGGTGAACTCGCGCATGATCTGGCCCGAATACATCGCCACGATCCGGTCGGCGACATGCAGCACCTCGGGCATTTCCGAGGACACCACGATGACCGCGTAACCCTGCCCGGCCAGCTCGCGGATCAGGTTGTGGATCTCGGCCTTGGAGCCGACGTCGATGCCGCGGGTCGGCTCGTCGACGATCAGCAAGCCGGGATGCATCGAAAGCCATTTTCCGATGACGATCTTCTGCTGGTTGCCGCCCGACAGGTTGCCGACGCGCGTGCGCCAGGTGGGCGCCTTGATCTCGAGCCGGTCTCGGTACTGGTCGTAGATCGCGATCTCGGCGCCGTTGGCCACGAAGGGACCGGCCGTGAGGTCGTTGATCTGCGGCAGGGTCATGTTGTCGCGACAGTTCATGCCCAGCACCAGCCCCTGTTCCTTGCGGCTTTCGGGGACCAGGCTGATACCCTGCGCGATCGCCTCGACGGGCGAGTTGATGCGCACCTCCTCGCCGCGCAGGAACACCTGCCCGGCGGTCGGGCGGCGCAGGCCGAACAGCGTCTCGACGATCTCGGTGCGGCCGGCACCGACGAGGCCGTAGAATCCGACCACCTCGCCTTCGCGCACGGTGAAGCTGACGTCCTGGTAAAGCTTGCCGCAGCTCAGACCGCGCACATCGAGCATGACGTCGCCCAGCTCGTGCGTCGATTCCTGACGAGACAGGTCGAGCTTTCGCCCGATCATGCTCTGCGTCACCTCCTCCTCGTTGGTATCCTTGGTGATCAGCGTGCCGCGGTAGGAGCCGTCGCGCAGGATCGAGATCCGGTCGGTGATCTTGAAGATCTCTTCCATCCGGTGCGAGATGTAGACGATCCCGACGCCGCTGTTCTTGAGATCCTCGATGACGTCGAACAGCACCACCTTTTCTGCGTCGGTCAGCGAGGCGGTGGGCTCGTCGAACACCACGATCTTGGCCTGGTGCGTGAGCGCGCGGGCAATCTCGCACATCTGCTTCTTCGCGATCGAGAGCGAGCCGATGCGGGTGCGCGGCCCGAAGTTGCAGTTGAGCTTCTTCAGGATGGTACCGACCCGGTCATCGAGCGTCTTCCAGTCGACGAAGCCCCACTTGGAACGCGGCAGTTCGCCCAGAAAGATGTTCTCGGCGACCGTCATCTCTTCGGCCAGCGACAGCTCCTGGTGGATCAGGATGACGCCGTTGTCCTTGGCCTCGATCGGGTTGTTGATGACGACGGGCTGGTCGTCGATCACGATGCGGCCCTCGTTGGGCTGATAGACGCCGGCCAGCACCTTCATCAGCGTGGACTTGCCGGCGCCGTTCTCGCCCATCAGGGCATGGACCTCTCCGGGGCGGACATCGAAGTCTACGCCGTCCAGGGCGCGGACGCCTGGGAAGGTCTTGACGATGCCCTCCAGGCGCAGGGTCGGCTTGGTCTCGGTCATATCCGCAACTCCTCTTCACCCTTGCGGTTCAGCTGCTTGTCGAGGAACAGCACCGCGATCAGGATCGATCCCAGGATCACCAGCACGTAGAACGCCGGCACCTGCATCAGGTTCATGCCGTTTCGCAGCATGCCGATCGCCAGCACGCCGCCGAAGGTGCCGACGATGCTGCCCGCGCCGCCGGTCAGCTTGGTGCCGCCCAGAACCACCGCGGTGATCGTCCACAGCTCGTACTGCATGCCAAGGTTCGGCGTCGACGCGCCCATCTGGGTGGAAAGCATCACCCCGGACACCGCGGCGAAGAAGCCCACAATGATGAAGTTGATCACCATGTGAGGACCGACCTTGATGCCCGCGTTTACCGCCGCCTCGCGGTTGTCGCCCACGGCATAGGTGTTCGAGCCGTGGACGGTGCGCGAGAGCAGGATGTGCACCACCACCGTCGAGATCAGGAAGATCGCCGCCAACGTCGGCAGGCCGACGATCGAGCTGGCGCCGAAGTCGGAATAGGCGAAGTTCATCGAGAAGAAGGATTCTTCCTGGGTATAAACGAAGACCAGCCCGCGTATGCCCAGCATCGCGCCGAGTGTCACGATGAAGGCGTCGACGCCGGTCTTCCACACGATGACGCCGTTGAGCGCACCCAGCAGGATGCCCGAGCCCAGCCCGACGCCCACCGCCGGCAGCATCCCGATGTGCTCCTGCAGGCCCACCGAGAGACTGGCGGCAAGCGCCATGGTGGCCCCCACCGACAGGTCGATGTTGCCGTTGATCATGACCAGCGTCATCCCCAGAGCGATCATCCCGATGAAAGAGGTCTGCACCAGGATGTTCTGGAAGTTTCCGACCGAGAAGAAGTGCTCGGACATGAAGCTGAAGAAGATGAAGATGATGACGATGAACCCCCAGATCGGGTGGTGCACCAGCCAGTCGAGAAAGCGGTTTCTGCCGCCGGTATCCGTCGAAGTGGCGTTGATGTCTGCCATGGTCCCCTCCCTCAGGCAATCGGCGAGAACAGCCGCCCGCGCTTGCCGGCAACGTCGAGCCAGACCGCGAGGATGATGACGATCCAGGTGACGATCCACTGGACGTAGAACTGAAAGCCCATCAGCAGCAGCCCGTTCTGGATGAAGAACAGGATCAGCACGCCGATCACGGTTTTCAGGATGCTGCCCGAACCGCCCAGCAGCGAGGTGCCGCCAAGGATCACGCAGGCCAGCACCAGCAGCTCGTATGTCTCGCCAACGTTGTTCTGCGAGCCCATGACCCGGCTGCCCAGGATCATCGCGGCAAGCCCGACGCAGAAGGCCGAGATCAGGTAGGTGCTGAACACCGTCCAGTTGCGCCGGATGCCCGAGAACACTGCCGCGGTCGGGTTGCCCCCCACCGCGAACACGCGTCGCCCGTAGGGCGTGTTCGACATCACCACGTGTATGAACAGCGCGAGAACGATGAATATTATGATCTGGGTATCTATCCCCATGATCGAGCCGCGTCCGAAGATCGCGAACCAGGTCGCGTCCTGATCGGCGATATCCACGTTCTTGCCGCCCGAATAGATCAGCGTCAGCCCCTGAATTGCCGAAAGCATGCCCAGCGTCACGATCAGCGAGTTGAGCCCGAGATAGCCGATCAGAAAGCCGTTCACGGCGCCCAGTACCAGCACCGCCATCAGCATCACCAGGATCGCGGGGCCCGGTCCGATCTTGTCGTGAAGGTCGACCACCATGACGGTGGCGAAGGACAGCATCGAGCCCACCGAAAGGTCGAGGTTGCCGCTGATCACCACCACGGTCACGCCGACCGCCATGACGCCGATGATCGCCGACTGGCGAATCACGGTGCCGACGTTGTCGAATGTCAGAAATCTGTCGTTGATCAGGCCGAAGCCGATCAGGAACAGCGCGAAGGCGATAAAGATGCCGTTCCGCGCCAGCATGCCCCTGATGTCGGCCATCTGCTTTTGCCGCTTTGCGGGGCCTCCCCGCCCTTTCGTGTCGCTGACCGCCATGTCATTCCTCTCCCGCAATGCGTATCTTTGGCCGCGTCTCCGCGGCGTGTCAGACCAAGGTCATGCCGCCGTCGATCATCACGATCTGGCCAGTCATGTAGTCGCTGTCGGCCGAGGCCAGGAAGGTCGTCGTACCCGTGATGTCGGCCGGAGTGGCTACCCGCCCCTTCAGGATCCCGGCGGCAAATTCCTCCATGGCCTGGCCCGGCCGCTCAGAGGCGCCGATCTGCATGAGCTCTTTGTCGAGGTTCGACCACATCTCGGTATGTACCACCCCGGGGCCAAAGCCAGTAACGGTAATGTTGTGCTTGGCCAGGTCCCGCGCCGCTGACTGGGTCAGCGACACCACGGCCCATTTCGACGCGCAGTAGGGCGCGACGTTGTCGAATCCCTGCCGGCTGGCGATCGACGCGGTGTTGACGATCTTGCCGCCGGTGCCCTGGCGATCATCTGCTGCGCGGCCTCCTGCATGCCGATCAGCACGCCCAGGCCGTTGATTGTCATGATCCGGTTCCAGTTTTCCTCGGTGACATCGAGGAAATTCATCGGCGTGTTGATGCCCGCGTTGTTGAATTTCACGTCCAGCTTGCCGAAGGCGTCGACGGTCTTGCCGATCATCGCCCGCACCTGGTCGCGATCGCTCACGTCCACCCCGGCCCAGGCGACCTTGCCGCCATTTTCGGCCGCGCGCCGTTCGTTGGCGTCCGCGACCTCCGCGGCCTTGTCGCCGTTTATGTCGGCAAAGCAAACGTCGGCGCCTTCGTCGAGCAACGCTTCACCGATCGCTCGGCCGATGCCCTGCGCCGCGCCGGTCACGATGCAGGACCGGCCGGATACGCGTCCCATGGCACGTCCTCCCCTGCTGAAAATTTCTTGTTTGTTGTTTATTGGGAAGGCGCGGGGCCGAAGCCCCGCACCCCCGGGAGGTAACTCAGAACACAGGCTTGGTATACTCGCCCTGGTTTTCCTGAGTGATCTTCGGCGTCTCGAAGTAGTTGAGGAAGGGGACTTCCTCGCCATTGACCACCGCAACCGCGGTGTCGAGCGCGTTCTTCGCGTCGTCGACCGGCGACTGGTAGATCGAGCCCCAGTACTCGCCACGCTCCATCGCCTCGTAGCCGACGGCGAAGTTGGTGGCACCGACGAAGATGATGTCCTCGGCACGGCCGGCGGCCTTGGCGGCGTTCAGCGCGCCGACGCCCATGTTGTCGTCGCCCGAGTAGACGCCGTCGATGTCGTCATACTTGACGAGGAAGTTCTCCATCACCCGCTGGGCCTTTTCGCGGTTCCAGTCGCCCGGCTGCGTCTCCATCAGCTCGACATTGGGGCAGACCTCGGGCAGGCGATCCTCGAAGCCCTTCGCGCGCTCGATCGCGGTGGTGTAGCCGGGCTGGCCGGAGATCTGGACGATCTTCGCCTCGTCCTCGATGCCCATGTCCTTGAACTTGTCGCACATGATCTCGGCCGAGTACTGGCCCTGGGTGATGTTGTCCGGACCCGAGAACGAGGCGATGAAGTCGAAGCCTTCCTCGGAGATGTTCGAGTTCGTGATCACCACCGGGATGCCGGCCTGATGCGCCTTGCGCACGGCGGGCACGACGGCCTTGCCGTTGGTCGGCCAGATGATGATTGCGTCGACCTGCTGCTGAATCAGGTCCTGGATCTGCGCGATCTGACGGGCAACGTCGCCGCCAGCATCCAGCACGATGGTGTCGACCCCTGCCATTTCGGCCGCGTAATCCTTGAACGCGTTCTCGTAGGTCGTCTGATAGCTGTCGACACCGACGTTATTCTGAGTGATGCCGATCGTCATATCCTGCGCAACGGCCGCTCCGCCGATCGCCATCGCGACCATCGCGGTCGAACCGGCAAGCACATGTCTGATTTTCATTTGGGATCCTCCCAACACGTTTCCCTAGGTTCCTCGCCGTCCCATTTCGTTCGGGACGGACATCCGATCTTTCGGACGAGCCTGCACACAGTGCGACGGAAGCGCGGAAGCGTGACCATAAAAAATATCCATATTGAATTTTCTAATATCCATTTCGGTTTTTTTTCGCGTTACGCTGCCACCGGCTGCCGCGCAGATTGGGGTGGATATCAAAATGGCGAAATCAGAATCGTTCAAAGCGAATAAATTTGCGCGCGAGCCGCGACGGCCGGCGCACAGGGGAGCGAGACCGGACAGCCCGATGGACGGCGCACACGCAACAACCGGGTGGACCACCAGCCAGGCCGAGACCGAAATCCTCACGGTGATCCGTTTCCTGGAGGATTTCAGCGACGAGCTGGAGGGCGCGATCGAGGTGCTGACCCCGAACGCGCCGTTGCGCATGGTGATGACGCTCGTGCGCAGCCATCTCGAGGGCAAGACGGTCACCCCTACCTCGCTGATCGCCGCCTCGCGCGTCCCCTACGCCACCGCCAACCGGCGCATGCGCGACATGGTCGAGGCCGGGCTGATCGAGATGCGCCCCCGGACCAAGACCGGCAAGAGCTTTTCGCTGCATCCCTCCGAGCGGCTGCTCGAGGACTGCATGCAGCTGTGCGACCGGATCGGCCGGCTGGCCGAGAACGCCTTCGGCAGGGCCGGCTCTGCATCGGATGCGCGCGACTATTATTTCGGCGGTTCCTACATGGCCGCGGCGACGATTCCGCCGCTGCAGGTGCTGCCCGAACCGCTGCGCCTGCCCGGGGGCCTGCGCGTGCTGGTGCATGGCGATCCGACCTTCATGGTCATGGCGAATCTCAAGCGGCAGTTCGAACAGGCCGTCGGCACCGAGATCCACCAGCGCGCCTTCTCGATCGACCGGCTGCGCGAGGAAGCGCTGCGCAACGCAACCCGGGCCAAGAGCCGCTATGACCTGATCGCCGTCGACCNNAGAGGCGCTGCGCAACGCTGCCCGCCCCGCCAGCCGCTACGACATCATCGCCGTCGACCTGCCCTGGATCGGTGAGTTCGCCGACAAGGGCATCCTGCGGCCGCTCGACGAGATCATGGATATCGGGCGGCTCGACCCGGCCGACTTCCATACCGCGGGCTGGAAATCGGCGCATTGGGGCGGACGGCCGGTCGCCGTGCCGGCCCAGACCACCCCCGAGCTGCTGTTCTACCGCCGCGACCTGTTCGCCGAGGCCGGCCTCGAGCCGCCCGCGACCACCGACGACCTGCTGCGCGCGGCCAAGGAGTTGCACAAGCCGCAGCGCGGCCAGTATGGAATCGCCTGGAACGCCGCCCGCGGCACCGCGCTGGGCCACACCTTCCTGATGACGCTGTGCGATTTCGGCCAGCCGATTCTCGATCTGCGCCGGATCGCGGGCGGTTTCGACACCGACGATCTGCATCTGGGCCATCACCGCCCGACGATCGACACCGAGCGCGGGTTGCAGGCGGCCGAGTATCTGCTCGCGCTGCTGGAGTATTCGCCGCCCGACATCCTGTCGATGTCCTGGTACGAGCGGGTCCGCCCCTATGCCGCGGGCAAGATCGCGATGGCCTACGGCTACACGCTGCTGGCGCCCTATTTCGAGCTGGACCCGTCCTCGCCCGCCCATGAGAATACCGGCTATCTGCCGCACCCCGCGGGCGCCGGGGCGGCCCAGATCGCGCCGGTGGGCGGATACGTGCTGGGCATCCCGGCGAACTTGCCCGACGACCGGATCAAGGCGGCGGTCGAGGCGCTGATCGTCTTCACCTCGCCGCCGGCGCAGAAGCTCTACGTGCAGAACGGCAGCCGCACCAACGCGCGCTACTCGGTCGCCGCCGACCCCGAGGTGCGGCGCATCTCGACCATCTTCGAGGCCGTCGACGGCATGTCGATGCGCGACGAGCTGCAATTCTGGCCCCGCCCGCCGATCCCAAGGATCAGCGAGATCATCCGGATCTGCGGCGAGGAGCTGCACGACATGCTGCGCGGCAGCATTCCACCGAAAACCGCCCTGCGACGCGCTCAGGAGCGCGCCGAGGCAGCCTTAGACCATCCAAACTAGACCGACGAGGAGGACGTCATGGACGCCAATCGCCTGCAAGGCAAGAACATCCTGATCACCGGTGCCGCCCAGGGCATGGGCGCGGCAAATGCCGAGTATTTCGCCGCGCAAGGCGCCAATGTCTGCTTGGGCGACGTGAACGTGGACGGGGTCAACGAGGTGGCCGAGCGCATCAACGGCGCCGGTGGCGGCAAGGCGATCGCGGTCAAGCTCGACGTGACCAAGCGCGAGGACAACACCGCGGCGGTGCAGGAGACGGTGAAGGCCTTCGGCTCGATCAACGTCGCGCTGCTGAACGCCGGCGTGAACAAGCCCAAGATGTTCATGGACATCGACGAGGACAACTGGGACATGATCATGAACATCAATGCCAAGGGCCAGCTCTTCGGCATGCAGGAGGCCGCGCGGCAGATGATCGCGCAAGGCCCGATGCCCGATCATCCCTACAAGATCATCAACGTGGGCTCGATCGTGTCGCGGACCGCCTTCCTGGACGTTGTGCCCTATTCGTGCTCGAAATACTGCACGCTCGCGCTGATCATCGGCGGGGCCAAGGCGCTGTGGGAGCACAACATCACCGTCAACGGCTACGGCCCCGGCGTCGTCAAGACCGAGCTGTGGGAGCAGCTGGACAAGGACCTCGTCGAGATCGGCATGTTCGAGGAGGAGGGCCAGTCGATGGACCACCTGGCCAAGACCATGATCCTGATGAAGAAGCTCTCGACCCCCGACGACGTGAAGGGCACCGCCGCGTTCCTGGCCTCGGACGAATCCGACTACATGACCGGCCAGCTGATCATGATCGACGGCGGCATGATCATGCAATGAGGCCTCGCGGGGTGCGCGATCCCGCGCGCCCCGCCGCCCCCGAACCGCAAGACAAAGGTGCGTGCCCGCACGCACCCCATGAAAGGGTTTCCCGATGAACACCAACGCGCTCAACCCCCGCATCCTGCAACCGGGCGACATCGACCCGAACTGGCGCTGGGACCGGCACCTGCCCGCACTGGGCCACACGGCGGTCGATTTCGAGCGCCGGGTCGATCATGACCGCCTGCGCCGCTATCGCCTCAGCCGTGCCAAGGACGCGCTGAAGAAGAGCGACTGCGGCGCGCTGCTGCTCTTCGACGTCAACAACATCCGCTACGTCTCGGCCACCAAGATCGGCGAGTGGGAGCGGGACAAGATGTGCCGCTTCTGCCTGCTGGCCGGCGACGAGGAGCCCTGGACCTGGGATTTCGGCTCGGCCGTGGTGCATCACAAGCAGTATTGCGACTGGCTGAACCCCGAGCACTGCCTGCCGGCGGTGACCGGGATGCGCGGCACCATCCCGCCGCATCTGGGCCTGATGAAGAAATACGCCGAGCAGATCAAGGACCTGCTGGTCCAGGCCGGCGTGGCCGACATGCCGGTGGGCGTGGACTATGCCGAGACGGCGATGTTCTTCGCCCTGCAGGAGGCCGGGATCAAGGTCGTCGACGGCCAGCAGATCATGCTGGCCGCGCGCGAGATCAAGAACTTGGACGAGATCCAGCTGCTCACCCAGGCGGCCTCGATGGTCGATGGCGTCTACCACATGATCTACGAAGAGCTGAAACCGGGCGTGCGCGAGAACGACATCGTCGCGATGTCCAACAAGATGCTCTACGAGTTGGGCTCGGACGACGTCGAGGCGATCAACGCGATCTCCGGCGAGCGCTGCAACCCGCATCCGCACAACTTCACCGACCGGTAGTTCCGGCCCGGCGACCAGGCGTTCTTCGACATCCTGCAAAGCTATCAGGGCTATCGCACCTGCTACTACCGCACCTTCAACATCGGGCGCGCGACGCCCGCGCAGCATGACGCCTATGTCAAGGCGCGCGAGTGGATCGACGCATCGATCGAGGCGATCAAGCCGGGCGTGACCACCGACCAGGTGGCCAAGCTGTGGCCCAAGGCCGAGGAATTCGGCTTCCCCGACGAGCTGACCGCCTTCGGCCTGCAATTCGGCCACGGTCTGGGGCTGGCGCTGCACGAGCGGCCGATCATCAGCCGCGTCATCAGCCTGGAGAACCCGATGGAGATCCAGACCGGCATGGTCTTCGCGCTCGAGACCTACTGCCCGGCCGCCGACGGCTACTCCGCCGCGCGGATCGAGGAAGAGGTCGTCGTGACCGACACCGGCTGCGAGGTCATCAGCCTCTTCCCGGCCGAGGAACTGCCGATCGCAAACCGCTATTGACCCCAGAAACTGCCCGACCCCGAGGGGTCGGGCTCTTTTCAAAAGAGACACTCATGAGTCCCGCAAAAAAGAAGTCCAACACCGAAGATTATCTGCGGATGTACCGCCAGATGGTCCGCATCCGCACCTTCGAGGACAACGCGAACCAGCTTTACCTCTCGGCCAAGATGCCGGGGCTGACGCACATGTATTCGGGCGAGGAAGCC
>JABAHR010016263.1_pt1 | contig 13428 bp, 11 predicted proteins | sample 7062101 | NCBI WGS metagenome assembly JABAHR01 (sample SAMN14534553, study PRJNA622989) | marine sediment metagenome | biome: marine biome [ENVO:00000428]; feature: marine pelagic biome [ENVO:01000023]; material: deep marine sediment [ENVO:00002113] | place: India: Gulf of Kutch | collected... | reverse complement strand
CACACCGTCAGCTGCCATCGACGGCCAGGCCAGCGTTACGCAGGCGAAGACAATGGCGTTGGGGAGGAGCTGACGGATCATTCGCACAAGCTATTCGAAACTCATCCGATGGCGCGTCGTAATCCGTCACGTTTTCTACATAAGCCGGTCAACGAAGGAAGAGAGTGTGAACTGGTCGTTACTTTTCGGCTTCCGGCGGATAGGCGAGATAATAGCCGTCCACCCGGGCGATCCTTATGTCGGTCCCATAGGCCTCGCCGAGGTGCGAGGCGGTGAGCACCTCTTTTTTGTGGCCATCGACAACGATTCGTCCTGCGCGCAGCAGGATGACGCGCTCGATGTCCGGGGGTATTTCGTTCAGGAGGTGCGTCACGAGCACGATATTCTTGCCGGCGGCGGCCAGGTTGCGGATCCTGGCGAGGTAGTCGAAGCTCGCCGAGATGTCGAGTCCGGCCGTCGGCTCGTCGAGAATCAGCGTGTCCGGATCGTGCACCAGGGCGCGCGCCAGCAGGCAGCGACGCTGCTGACCGGTCGACATCTTCTGCAATTCCGTGCGCTCCAGCGACTCGACGCCAAGCTCCGCCATGACTTCCCTCGCGCGCTCCGTTTGCGTCGGCGTGATCCGTGACGCCAGCGTGCCGTGGACGCCGACGCTCGACAGGTAACCCGACAGCACGACGTGCAGGCCGCTGGTGGCTGGACGGTAGCGAGCCTGCAGGTCATGGGAAACCACGCCGATGTGCGCGCGCAGATCCCAGACGTTCCAGGTCTCGCGACCGAGGATCCGTACCCACGAGTCCTCGCGGCGCACCGCGTAAAGTTCACGGTTAATGACCTTGAGCAGCGTCGTCTTGCCGGAGCCATTCGGCCCGAGGATGACGGCGGGTTCGTGCTGATCGATGCGCAGCGTCAGGTCCTCGAACACCTTGGTATTGCCACGATAGATCGTGGCATTTCCGATATCGATCAGCGGCGCATCGTTCATGTCGTCTGTCAGGAGCCTATCTGGTGTCGCAGGTGGGAAGGCATCCAGTCCTTGTGGGCGACGTACGCGGGATCGGGATCGAACGCGTGATAATCCTCCAGCCGCTCGACCAGCCACTGGAACCATTCGAAAGCTTCCGGCGAACCCTGTTCCAGGCGCAGCGTGTTTGCCCATTTTTCGAGTTTGCGCCACAAAAGCGGCGCGCTCGCGCCCATCAGGTTATTGACTACGATAAACGGAACGATGCGCTGGTAGGTCATTACGCCGATGTTCTCCATCGTCGCGCTGATCAGCACTGCGGCATCCTCGAGTCCGGCTTCGCCGGCGCGAATGTCTTCTGCCGTCGTACCGTCCGGCAGCCGCAGAATCGTCTTGTAGGCGGCCGTGAACTGCGGGTTGCCGAAGAACCGGAACAACTCGATCGCGGCCAGTTCGCGACGCTGCTGCCGGATCTGGCGCATTTGCAGGAGCGCAAAAAACAGACCGCCGACGACGATAATGACGCCGACGATCTCTGCGATATTGGCCAGTCGAGCCAGATCATGCATAGCGTTTGTCCTTGTTCAGACTTCCTGTGTCCGCCAATTGCCGCGGCGAAAGACGATAACGCCCAGCAAGGTCAGCGCAGATTCTGACACCACTATCGCCGTGAAAACACCGTTTGGACCCATTCCGACCGATGTAGCCAACCAGTAGGCGAGCGGAATCTGCAGCATCCAGAAGACGACGAAGTTCAGGAACGACGGCGTCCGCGTGTCACCGGCGCCGTTCAGCGCCTGGATGACGATCATGCCGACTGCGTACATCGGGTAACCGACGCCAAGAATGCGCAGGCAACTGATGCCATAGCGGCGAATCTCCGGATCGTCGGTAAACATGCCGACGATCTCGGGCGCAAACACGAAGAAGCCGAGGCCCAGCACGGTCATGAAGATCGTGTTGTAGCGCGAGGCGGCCCAGACAGCCTGTTCAGCGCGATCGTCTCGCTCCGCGCCGAGGTTCTGGCCGACCAGTGTCGCTGCGGCATTACCGAGCCCCCAGGCGGGCAGGAACACGAATTCGATCAGGCGGATGGCAATCGTGTAGGCGGCGATCGGCGCGCTGCCGTACAGCGCGACAACACGAATGATCGCTATCCAGCTTGAGGTAGCAATCAAGAATTGCGCGATGCCGCCAAGTGAGATCCGGATCATGCGTACGATCAGTGATGGCGCGATGGCGAGATGACGAACGCCGAACTGCAGCCGGCCGCGGCCGCTGAACAGGTACCAGAGCAAGTAGGTAACGCCGATGCCGCGGCCGATGGTCGTCGCGACGGCCGCACCCGTGACGCCCAGTTCCGGGAAGGGTCCGAGCCCGAAAATCAGGCACGGGTCGAGCAGGATGTTCATGCCGTTGGCGAGCGTCAGCGAACGCAACGCAACCGGGGCGTCGCCCGCGCCACGGAATCCGGCATTGAGCAGGAACAGGAACAGGATGCTCGCGTTGCCGCCGAGCAGCATCGCCGTGAACCCCTTGCCCTCGGCAATCACGGCTTCGCTCGCGCCCATCATCCGCAGCAGGTCCGTTGCGTATATAACGCCGAGTGAGCCGATGACTATCGAAATCGCGAGCCCTACCCAGATCGCCTGACCCATGACATAGGCGGCGGCGACCGGGTCTTTTGCGCCAATGCGTCTCGAGATCATCGCGGTGACGCCCATGCCGAGGCCGATCGCGAGCGCATAGAGCACCGTGATCAATGCTTCGGTCAGTCCCACCGCTGCGATTGCGTTGGTACCCAGGCGGGAGACAAAGGCAATGTCGACCACGGCGAAGACGGCCTCCATGGCCATCTCCAGCATCATCGGGATTGCGAGCAGCCCGAGCGCGCGATTGATCGGGCCGACCGTGAAGTCGGTTTCGTTATCGCTGAGCGCCTCGCGCAGGAAGTCTCTGGCTCGTCGCCAGGTTCCCTGTCGGTCGGTCGACGGTTCGTAAGTCATGCTGACATTCTTTTTTCATGGTCTGCGCGGGGCGGCCTGAGCGTTCGATCTGCGCATGACACTGAATCCGGGTAAGCCGGCCCGGACATTCGACAATAAGAATGTACCGGCTAGCGGGTCTGCGGCGTCGCAGCGAAGCCGGCAATATCAGGAATGCCAGGCGCACGAACGAGCCGGGTCACGACGGCCTTGTTCGTTTTGGTCGTATGCATATCGGCAACATCCGTACAGTGGGAATCGACTGACCGGCGCAATCCTAGCCAATCATGCTTCGATGTCAAAGTGACGCCTCGCGTTCAACGCGAATCGGCGCTTGCTGCCTGTTCCCGCTCCCACGCGTCGATCAACTCACGATTGTCGTGCTGCCAGGGGTGGAAATCCTTGCGGAAGAAACGCAGCCAGGCACGGAAGACCCGGCGCAGGACGCCCGGCTTGATCAACAGGTACTTGATCCCTGTCGCCCACTCGCGCGCGCTCCACAGCTTCCCCTGCTGCTGCAGCTGGATACAAAGGTTCCGGAACGTGTCCTTAAAGAAGAAAAAGGTATTCATCAGCAGCGCCTGGCGACGCTCCGCCAGCGTACCGCCGACGGCCAGGAAGACGTCGAACGCCACGGCCTTGTGTTCGGTCTCCTCGATGCCATGCCAGCGCCAAAGCTGGGCCATGTCCGGATTGACGCCCGCCAGTACATCATCATGCGTCAGCATGTCATGCGCCATGATCGCCGTGAGGTGTTCGTTGGCGACGGTCCCCGCAAGTCTTCGGCGGGCAGACAACTCGCGATAAGCCCATGCCATGCGTTCGCGTTCATGCTTCTCGAAGCGCTCGAGGCTATAACCACGCAGCTCACACAATTTCTCATTGTACTTCTGGTGTTGAACCCGGTGCGTCGATTCCTGTGCCCGGAAGGCGGCGACTTCCGCCTTGAGTTGCGCATCCTCGATGCTGTCCTCGAAGTGCACGACGCTGTCGATGAAGAACTTCTCACCGAGCGGGAACAGCAGCGACATCGCGTTGAACCAGGCAGTGATAAAAGCGCTGTCGCTGTGCCATTCACCAGCGAGCGCCGCCTCAATGTCGAAAGCCTTGCGGCGCGGACCGAACTCGAGGCCGTCAGGGCTGTTGCTTTGTGGCAATACAGGCATACGTTGATTTTATCCTCTTTAGCCGCCTTCTAGGACTGTTTGAGGTCATTTCTCAGCAGCAGTTCAAGTTCCACGGCCGTATCTTTTGCGCTCTGGATAACTTTTTCCTCGTCGTGCTGTACGGCATGCTGCTCACGGATCAGGCGTTCGTCATGACTCCGGAACATCTCGACGGCGTTCGCAGCCTCCTGCGCAGCCATGCCGAGTGACCGGAGCGCCTGCTCGCCCATCGCCAGGCTCGACAGCAGGTTTTCGCGGAATATCTTCTCGATACCCAGGTCCATCAGGTGGTACTCGTGCCGCCGATTGCGCGCCCTGGCAATGATCTCGAGGTCTGGAAAGTGGCTGCGTACCGTCTCCGCCGTGCGCATCGAGTCTTCGATATCGGCGATGGCCAGTATGAAGAGCTTCGCCTTGTCCGCGCCCGCCGCGCGCAAGAGGTCTAGCTTGGACGCATCGCCGTAATACACCTTGTTGCCATAGCGGCGAACGATGTCGACCTGTGCGGAATCACTCTCGAGCGCGGTAAACGATTGCCCTGTGCCCGACAGCAGGCGGCCCGCGATCTGGCCGACACGCCCGAAGCCGGCGATGATCACCGGTTGATGGCCGTCGTCGATTTCGTCGAAGTCCTGCGCCTCCTGTTTTTCCAGCTTCCCGGTCAGCCTTTCGCTCAGCAGATAGGCGATCGGCGTCAGCAGCATCGAAACGGCAACGGCAAGGATCAGGCGGTCGATCAGCGCTGGATCGAGAGCGCCGCCACGGCCGACGATGCCGAACAGCACGAATGCGAATTCGCCGCCCTGCGCAAGCACGACCGCGAGCTTGACGGCACCCGGCGTGTCACAGATGTCGAAGATCCTGGCGAGCGGGAACAACACGGCAGCCTTGACGACCATCAGGATCGCGACGATCGCGAGGATTGTCACCGGTTCCTGCATCAGCAGTCCCAGGTTGACGGTCATGCCGACCGCGATGAAGAACAGGCCGAGTAACAGTCCTTTGAACGGCGCGATATTCGCCTCGAGTTCGTGACGGTATTCCGAGTCGGCCAGCAGCATGCCGGAAATGAACGCGCCGAGGACCATCGACATCCCGGCAAACTGCATCAGCAGCGCGGCGCCGATGACGACGAGCAGCGCCGTGGCCGTGAATATTTCAGGGATATCGGTGCGTGCCGCAATCCGGAGTACTGGCCGCAACAGGTATCTTCCGCCGATGATCAGGCCACCGATGGTCAACACGGCGATCATGACGCTTTGCAGGTTCATGCCGGCGTCGCCCGATTGACCCAGCATCGGCAGTAACGCAATCAGCGGGATGACGGCGAGATCCTGGAGCAGGAGGATCGCAAACGATGCGCGGCCATGCGTCGTCGATAACTGCTTTCTTTCGGCGAGCATTTGCAGGACGAAAGCGGTGGATGACAGCGACAGGATCAGGCCCACGGTCACCGCGGAACGGAACTCCAGCCCGAGCCAGAATGCCGCTGCAGTGATAGCGACTGCTGTCAGCAGCACTTGCGCGGTGCCGAGCCCGAACACCATTTTGCGCAGCACCCACAAGCGCGATGGCTGCAGCTCCAGGCCGATGATGAACAGCAGGAATACGACGCCGAGCTCGGCGAAGTGCAGGATGCTCTCGGGATCACTGACCAGTTTGAGTACGCCGGGGCCGATGACGATGCCCGCAGCGAGATAGCCGAGCACCGACCCGAAGCCGAGCCATCTGCTGATCGGTACCGCAATGAGCGCTGCGAGCAGGTAGACCAGCGCGTCCTGAAGGAAATACATGGCCAGGGATCTCCGGTTGCCATCGACGGTGGACGAGCAATGTTGCCAAAAGTGACGCGGTACGTGCCAGACACGAAGCAATTGCTTTACACTAGCCGGCAGATTGCTACGGGGGCGTTATGGGCACGCAACGACCTATTTCAATTGCGTTTTTTCTGACCGCGGTGATGTTTACGGCAACCGGCTGCGACACGGGCACGGGCACTGGCGGCGGCGGGGCGCCGAATGCTCCCGGTACTGTCGGTGCGCCGTCCGGGATCTCCCCGGCCGCCACGGCGCCGGCAATGCCGGGGCCGCAGCCAGGACGACCCATCGAATCTGAAAGATGGGCTTATGCCGAGATCAACGACCAGCTGGTCTACGGCCACTTCGCGTTTCCTGAGGATATGGTCGAACCCCTGCCGGCGATCATCGTAATTCACGAGAGCTGGGGTCTTAACGACAGCATCCGAGGCATGGCGGATCGACTGGCTGCACAAGGCTATGCGGTGCTTGCGGTCGATCTGTTTGGCGGCGAGACCGCGACCAGCATGAGCGGCGCGAGGGCGCTGGAGCTCCCGGTCATCGAAAATCCGGATGTCGCCAACGAGAATATCCGCCAGGCCTACCAGTTTTTCGAATCTGGACAAGCCCCGTCGATCGCTGCCCTCGGCTTGGGATTCGGCGGCAACTGGGCGCTGAACACGGCGCTGCTGTTCCCGGACGAGCTCGATGCCGCGGTCATCTACTACGGACAGGTCACGAACAACGAGGAAAAACTCGAGCCGTTGAACGTGCCGATACTGGGCTTGTTTGGCGCGAACGATCGCGGTGTGACCGTCGCTACGGTGCGGGAATTCGAGGGCGTGCTCGAATCGCTAAGCAAGGAGTACGACATCGAAATCTACACCGGCGCCGGTCACGCATTTGCCGATCCGAACCGGTCGAACTATGACGCAGCGGTCGCCGAGCAGGCTTGGGCGAGAGTGCTCGTCTTCCTCGAGCAGCACCTGCGGTTCGACAACGACTGAATGCGTTCCGCTCAGCGGATGCTGTGTGTAGCCGACTCGTCGATCTCGCAACGCAGCAGCACATCAAGCGACTCCGACGCATAAGTAATTTCGCTGCTCGCTTCGTTGCCGCAGGTGAGGGCAGCCTGGGCCGACAGTATCGATGGGATTCTCAGGGTGCCGTGCTCTTCCTTCCCGGTTTCCCGGTCATCTGGGGTGCAGAAATCTGCGACGGCGACCGGCGCAATTTGCGTTGCAGGCACCGTGACGGACATCTCGAGGTTTGACCCCGCGGTAATTTCATCCTGGCCGACCGCCACCCGGGTGTCGGCGATGCTCAGGCTGACCGACTGCGCCGATAAGGCCCCTGGGCAATTCGCGGTGAGGACAAACTCGTAGCGCAACGTCGGCAGGCGCATGAAATTTCTGCCTGCTGGACGAGTCGAAACCTCCACAGCCGGCGTGCTGGCGGAGACCACGAGATCGCCCGTCATTGCCGCCCCGGACAGACAGAGTAGCAGGAGCGGGCTCATGCGCGTTACTGCATTCATTTGCCCAAGGCTACGATATGCTTCCAAAAATACAAGCGAGTGGATTCGTTAACTGAGAAATTTTGCCAGAACTCTGCATGAATCCTTTTCATATTACCTACAAGATTGCCCGTCGAATCATGATTTCGATCGCGGGCGCGACGGTTCTGCTGATCGGTATCATCATGATCGTCACGCCCGGGCCGGCGATCGTTTTCATCCCCATCGGGCTGGCCATACTCGGCCTCGAGTTTGCCTGGGCGCGAACCTGGTTGCGCCGGATCCGGGAATCGATCAGTGCCGGTAGTTCACAGGCGCGCGGCGAGCGCGCGGAGATGCACAGGCGGCGGCACCGGCGGAATTGATCGCGAGAAGCGCGGCAGACAAAAAGAAAGGAGCCGGAGAAACCAAATGCATAGCAAATTCGGCGGGCCGTTCCGACACGGAGCGGTCTCCGGCTCCCCAGAGTTGACGGCAAGAAAGGGGGAACTGCCGTCGGGCCTTGGCGGCCCAGCTTGCGGCAACCGGAGTACAGGACCGTCGGGGGAGTTGGCCCGGCACTCCTGCTGGCTGCCGTTTTCTTTGCCGCCGGACTAGCGTCGGTCAGCAACTGCCAGCGACGTGGGTCCTATCAGGCGAATATCAAGGTCGAGCCGGGTCGCGTTCCTAACCGCGTCCGCGGCTTCGCGCGCTGCGTCTTCGTTCGCCTCCCTTGCCTGCTCGCGACTCGATTCCCGGCCCGCGCCAGCATCGTCACTTGCCCACCCGGCCGGCGCCACGAGTACGCCTGAAAGCGCCAGGATCCAGATCCATCGCGTGTTTTTTCTCATCGGTTCGTCCTTGTCTTTGCTTGCGGCATCCTGCTTGAGCCGCAATTTCATTGGATTGATACTTATGACGATTGCAATGCCCGTGCCAACTTTATAAATACAGAAATATCAGTAACTTACCGATTAATCGATGTTTACGATATTTCGTAAATTACGAAATATCGTTAGAAAAAACACGGAATTTCGGTATAGAATCGGGATATGCCCACACTGGAAGACTATCGCTGGCTGTTTCGACGCGCCCCGGTGATGGCGACCTCCATCGGTAAGGATGGCCGCTATCTCGACGTCAATGACGCCATCCTCACGAGGCTCGGATACGCGCGCGACGACATGCTCGGCAAGCGGCCGGAATCCTTTGTCACCCCCGAGTGTGCCGAGCAGATCAGCCACGAATTCCTGCCGACTCTGCGGCGCACGGGCAGGCTGGAGGACAAGCCCATCGCATTTGTCGCAAGCGACGGGGAGATCGTCGACTGCCGGGTCAATTCTCTCGTCGAGCACAGCGCGGACGCCGAATTCATCCGCACGGTTGCGATCTACACGGAGACCTCTGACCTGGCACGCGCCGACAGCAAGTATCGCCAGCTGTATCGCGCGACGCCCGCGATGCTGCATACAGTGGACGCGAACGGCTGCATCATCAACGTGACCGACCACTGGCTGCAGAAAATGGAGTACGCACGCGAGGAAGTGGTCGGGCGTTCGATCCTCGATTTCTACAGTGAAGCCGATCGCCACAAGTTTGCTGCCGGTCAGCTCGAGAAGCGTATCGGCCAGGGCGCATTCAATAACGAAGTGCGGCAGATGGTCACCCGCAGCGGCAAGGTTCTGGACCTGCTGATGTCCTCGGTTCCGGAGCGCGACGCCTCGGGCCGGGTGCTGCGGATGCTGGTGGCCTCGAAGGACGTCACCCAGCGGAACCGGGCAGAGCGGGAGCTGCGTGACGCGCTCGCCGAGAATGCTCGACTGCGCGAGGAGCTCGAGCGTGAACGAGACTACCTGCGCGAAGAAGTGAACGTGTCGATGAATTTCGGCCGGATCATCGGCGGCAGCGCGGCGCTCCGGCAAATGCTTGCGCAGATCGAGGCGGTGGCGCGGACGCCGGCCAATGTCCTCGTTCTCGGCGAGTCGGGCGTCGGCAAGGAGCTCGTCGCCCGAGCCATCCATGCCCGCAGCGAGCGCGCCGACATGGCGCTCGTCAAGGTGAACTGCGCGTCTATCCCGAAGGAGCTGTTCGAAAGCGAATTCTTCGGCCACGTCAAAGGCGCATTCACCGGCGCGCATCGCGACCGGGTCGGCCGCTTCCAGCTCGCCGACGGCGGCACGCTCTTTCTCGACGAGGTCGGTGAGATTCCGCTCGAACTGCAGGGCAAATTGCTGCGCGTGCTGCAGGAGAGTGAGTTCGAGCGTGTCGGCGATGACCAGACCCGGACCGTCGACGTCCGCGTGATCGCGGCGACCAACAGGGACCTCGAGAAACTCGTGCTGTCCGGCGAGTTCCGTGAGGACCTGTTCTATCGGCTGAGCGTGTTCCCGATCGAAGTACCGCCGCTACGCCGCCGCCGGGAGGATCTCGTGCCGCTCGCGCAGCACTTCCTCGAGCAGACGTCGACCGATTTCGGCAGGGAACCGCTGCGGCTTACGCGAGCGCAGGCGGACGCGATCGAGCAGTACGACTGGCCTGGGAACGTACGTGAACTCAAGAATGTGATCGAGCGGGCTGTCATCCTGTCCAAGGGGAACACGCTGCGGCTCGACTTGTCATTACCTGGTGAGCGGGGCGACGGCGGTGGCCGAGGGCAGATTCAGCCGGCCGAGGATCGTGTGCTGACCGAGAGACAGATGCGGGAACTCCATAAACAGAACACGGTAGCGGCGCTCAAGAGGGCGGAGTGGCGGGTGTCCGGCAAGAACGGGGCGGCAGAAATTCTCGGTATCAAGCCAACGACGCTGGCGGATCGGATAAAATCCTACGGCATAAGACGACCGGGACGCGGCTGATCGGGTTTCAATGACATGAGAACAATAAGAACAGTCATCGCCATCGCGGTTCTTATGCTGTCGCCATCCCTGTTCGCAGAGCAGTCCGCGCTGCCGGCGGCAGTCTCGAATGCGCTCGACTATCGCAAGGTTCCTGCCGATGCGCTGAGTGTCTATGTCGAAGATCTGGCCAGTGGCGATGTCGTGCTCGCCTGGAACGACAGCGCGCCCCGCAATCCCGCCTCCGTCGAAAAGATGGTCACGACGCTGGTTGCGCTCGACACGCTGGGGCCGGCTTACCGCTGGAAGACCGAGATCAGCGCGCTCGGTGACATTCGTGACGGGGCGCTGGACGGCGACCTGTTGCTGAAGGGCTACGGTGATCCCTACCTGGTGACTGAACGCTTCTGGCAGATGCTGCGCCGCGTCCGCCAGGCAGGCATTGAAAGAATCGACGGCAACCTCCTGCTCGACGACAGCTATTTCGACGTCGGTGACTACGATCCGGCCGCTTTCGATCGTGAGCCGCTGCGGGCCTACAACGTATCGCCGAACGCGCTGCTGACGAATTTCAAGGTTGTTCGCTATTTCTTCGAGCCTGAACCGGCGACGTCGCGCGTGCGGGTGACGTTGGAGCCGGCGCTGGAGAATCTCGACATCGTCAACCAGCTTAGGACGACCAGTGGCGCCTGTCGCGGATACCAGCGAGGCATCGCCATCATCCCGAATGATGACTACAGCCGCATTACTTTCAGCGGTCGGTTTCCGACAGGTTGCGCAATTTATGCGATGGACCGGACCGCGCTCGGTCACAACGAGTTCACCTACGGCGTCTTCAAGTCGCTTTGGCAGGAGTCAGGAGGCGAGTTTTCGGGCGCATGGTCCAACGTCGTCGCAAGCGACATTCTCTCCGTCGACGAGCTCGAACCCATACTGGTGTTTGATTCGCTGCCGCTGTCCGAAGTGATCGCCAAGGTGAACAAGTACAGCAACAACGTGATGGCCAAACAGCTGCTGTTCACATTGGCCGCCGAGCAATACGGCCCCTCGGGCACGGAGGCGAAGGGGCGCCAGGTGGTCCGCGAGTGGCTCGGGGAGCACGGCATGGATTTCGAAGAACTGCGCATCGACAACGGCGCCGGCCTGTCGCGAAACTCGAGAATGACCGCCAGGCACCTGGGGGACATGCTGCGCTACGCGTATGAAAGCCCGTTCATGCCTGAATATCTTGCCTCATTATCCCTGTCCGGCCTGGACGGCACTCTTTCACGTCGCTTCAGGAACAGCGCGTTGACCGGCCAGGCGCATATGAAGACAGGTTCCCTCGATCATGTCAGTGCGGTTGCCGGATACTTCCAGGCGCGCAGTGGCAAGCGCTATATCGTGGTCACGATGCTCAATCACACCGACGTTCATCGCGGGCCCGGAGAAGAAGTCCAGGAGATGCTCCTGCGCTGGCTGTACGAGCGCTGAGCGGAAGGCCGAGTCGCAAAATGGCGACGCATTTCCGCCGTTCATCGTATATCGACTGTAGTAAACTGCGGCCTGCCGGAAATATGATCGCGCGCACTGGCGCGACATCACCGGGAGGAGCGATATGCGAAGAGCATTCCCGTTGCTGGTTGCCGTTCTTTTGCAGGCGCCGGTTCACGCGCAGACAGAGGTTGGTTACGTCACCGACAATCTTCGACTGGGTCTTCACCAGGCATCCGATACCAGCGATCGCGCTTTTCGCACGCTCGAAAGTGGGCAGGCGCTGGAAATCATTTCACGGAATCGTAATTACGCGAACGTGAGGTTGCCTGATGGCGTCGAGGGCTATGTAAAGGCCGCTTACCTCGTTTTTGAGAAGCCGGCGAAACTGATAGTTGCCGAAACCGAAGCCGAGAGAGCCGCGTTGCAAAAGGAGCTCGAAGACACGAAGGCCGCTTTTGCCGCGCCCGCAGCCACGATCGCGTCGCTCGAGGCGCAACTCGCGGAAAGCAAAGCGGAAGCCGAGGCCAATGCCGGCCTTGTGGCGGACCTGGGCGCGCAGGTCGAGGATTTTCGTGGCCGCCAGGATCAGTTCAAGTACAGCATGCCGGTCACCTGGGTCGGCGGCGCGATGTTCGTCTGTTTGCTGGCCGGATTCCTGGCGGGACTATGGTGGGTGGACAGAACCAGCCGTAAACGGCACGGCGGTATTCGCATTTACTGAGCTTGCCCGGCTTCACGCAGCGGCAGATGTTGCGGACATCTTGCTCGATATCCCGTTTCTGACCGGCAGTCCTGACCCATTGGTGACCTGGTCGACCTCCTGCTGAGACGCGGCGCGCGCCGCGCGCTCGATCTGCTCGCTGCTCAGGTGCGGCGCAATCAAGCGCAGAAAATCGGCCATGTAGCAGCGCAGCATCATGTTACGTCGCAGACCGATCCACGTCGTGCTGCGTGGAAAAATGCCGTTTACGGGAATCGCCGTCAGCGTCTGGCGATCCGCAGGCTCGAATGCCATCCCGGCAACGATGCCGATGCCGAGGCCCATGCGCACATACGTCTTGATCACATCCGAATCACGCGCGGTGAATACGATGTTCGCTTCGAGCCCTTCCGCAGCAAAAATCTGCCTCAGGTTCTGGTCGCTTTCGAAGCTGAATACATAGCTCACGAGCGGATACTTCGCGAGATCCTGCAGGGTGACGGGCTTGTCGTGTCCGGCAAGCTCGTGATCCCTGGGGACGAGTACGACCCGGTCCCATTGGTAACCAGGGAGTCGTAACAGGTCGTCGAAACGATCTTCGCTGCCACTCGCGATCGTGAAGTCGATATCGGTCCTCGACATCATGTCGGCAATCTGGTCGGACGTGCCCTGGTGCAGGTTCAGCCGGACTTTCGGGTACTGCCGACGAAGTTCGCGAAGGATTTCCGGGAGGACGTAGCGTGCCTGCGTGTTGGTGGCGGCGATCGTCAGCGTGCCTTCCTCTTGCTGGTAGAAATCGTCAGCCAGCGAGCGAATCTGGTCGACCTCATCCATGATGCGTCGGGCACGTGCGATGACCTGCTCGCCGGCTCGCGTAATGCGATTCAGGCTCTTGCCCTTGCGGGCAAACACTTGCAGCCCCAGTTCCTCTTCAAGCAGCTTCAGTTGCTTGCTGACGCCGGGCTGCGATGTATACAGACGTTCGGCGGCCGCCGTAATGTTGAGACCATTA
>JABAHR010005735.1_pt3 | contig 13431 bp, 10 predicted proteins | sample 7062101 | NCBI WGS metagenome assembly JABAHR01 (sample SAMN14534553, study PRJNA622989) | marine sediment metagenome | biome: marine biome [ENVO:00000428]; feature: marine pelagic biome [ENVO:01000023]; material: deep marine sediment [ENVO:00002113] | place: India: Gulf of Kutch | collected... | reverse complement strand
GCTACCAAGACTTCCTTTATGATTTAACAGATACTTTGATGCTATACTTCCAAGACACACTATTACTTCTGGGTTAATTGCATTTATTTGTTTAGTAAGAAACTGCCCGCATGTGGTCATCTCATCAGCTTCCGGGTTTCTGTTGTCGGGCGGCCTGCATTTTACTACATTACAGATAAAGACATCAGTGCGCTGAAGCCCCATTGCGTGTATGACCTTGGTTAAAAGCTTGCCCGCTCTTCCAATAAATGGCTTTCCCTGCTCGTCCTCATCCCTTCCGGGGCCTTCACCAACAAATACTAACCTGGCATTGGCATTGCCCTCACCAAAAACTATATTAGTTCTTCCTTCATGTAATTTGCACCTTGTACAATCACCTATTTCTTCACTAATTTCATCCAATGTCATTTTTTTTGCTGTGCTATCGAGAAGGTTCATTTGATGTGTATTATCAGGCATGTCTGCGCCTCCTTCTGGCTTGTCTATAGTTAGTTCTTGTTGAGCTGTGTTTACTACAGCAGGTTTCTTATAATAAAACTCAACTCCCTGCTCTTTTTGCTGCTTAAAATATTTTATAAGTTCTTCCCTTTTTTCACTCATAATAATTATTTGATAATATCATGTTTTGATATTTAATTTAAATTCTACCGGTGTTGAAATGCATGTCACATTATTTAATATAAGCTCTTTAAAAAATAATAGTTTATTAGGGATCTGTTAATGGAAGAAAATTATAAACCGCAGGAAATTGAAGCCAGGTGGCAGAAGGTCTGGGAAGAGGCTAAGACCTATGTGGCCAAAGAGGATAGCCAGAAGGAGAAATACTATGTCTTAGAGATGTTTCCCTATCCGTCCGGCAGGATTCATATGGGCCATGTGAGAAACTACACAATTGCCGATGTGATAGCCCGGTACAAACGGACAATGGGTTTAAATGTTCTTCACCCAATTGGCTGGGACGCATTTGGCCTTCCTGCAGAAAATGCTGCGATCGATAATAATACACACCCTGCCAAATGGACTAAATCAAACATTGCTCAGATGAGGGATCAATTAAAGAGGATGGGCTTTAGCTATGACTGGAGTAGAGAGCTTGCTACATGCGACAGCTCATACTATAGGTGGGAACAGTTGGTTTTTACTAAGATGTTTGAAAGGGGTATAGCTTATCAAAAATCATCTCAGGTCAACTGGTGTCCGTCATGCGAAACGGTGCTTGCAAATGAACAGGTAGAAGAGGGGCTCTGTTGGAGATGCTCAAGTGAAGTGCAGCTAAAAGAAATGGAGGGATGGTTTTTTAAGATAACTGATTACGCAGAGGAGCTACTACAAAGTATAGATTCATTAAAAGATGGATGGCCCGAACGGGTGCTTCTCATGCAGCAAAACTGGATAGGTAAGAGCAGCGGGGCAGAGATAGATTTTCCTCTCGAAACACCCATTGGAGAAATATCAACTCTTCCTATATATACTACAAGGCCTGACACTCTATTTGGTGTGACCTATATGTGTATAGCCCCTGAGCATCCGCTAGTCAGCAAACTTATCAGTGGAAATGAAAATAAAAACAAGGCTAAAGAATTTATAAACAAAACAAAAAAGCAGAGTAATATTGAAAGGATTGCTGAAGGTGCAAAAAAAGAAGGTGTATTTACAGGTTCATACTGTATTAATCCCTTGAGTAATGAAAAAGTACCAATTTATATTGCAAACTTTGTGCTCATGGATTATGGAACGGGGATTATTATGTCTGTCCCTGCTCACGACCAAAGGGATTTTGAATTTGCAAAACAATATGACCTTCCTATAAAGGTTGTTATAAGCCCCAAAGACGCAGAGTTAAAATCGGAAGAACTCGAGATGGCTTATGTAGAGCCAGGTGTTATGGTCAATTCGTCACATTTTGATGGTACTCCATCTAATGATGGTAAAGAAAAAGTAATAAAATATTTAGAAGAAAATAATATTGGTACAAGGCAGATAAACTACCGCTTAAGAGACTGGGGAATTTCGAGGCAGAGATACTGGGGTGCTCCTATACCAATGATAAAATGTGAAAAGTGCGGCACTGTGGCAGTACCTGAAGAAGACCTGCCTGTAGAGCTTCCTCTGGACATCGAATTTACAGGAAAAGGTGGATCGCCACTACAAAATATTAAAGAGTTTGTAAATGTGCAGTGTCCAAAGTGCGGCTCTGATGCAAAAAGAGAAACCGACACAATGGATACATTTATGGAATCATCATGGTATTTCTTAAGATATGCATCCCCGGATTACGATAAAGGAATCTTCGATCCTGAAAAAGTCAAGTACTGGCTATCCGTTGATCAGTACATTGGTGGCATAGAACATGCTATCTTGCATTTGCTATACTCCCGATTTTTTACAAAGGTTCTGAGGGATTTAGGTCTTTGTGAATTGGATGAGCCGTTTAAGAATCTTTTAACACAGGGCATGGTAATTAAAGACGGTACCAAGATGTCAAAATCAATTGGTAATGTTGTTGACCCTGATGACATGATAAAAAAATACGGCGCAGATACCGTAAGGGTATTTATGATGTTTGCCTCACCGGTGCAAAGGGACCTTGACTGGAGTGATGAAGGTGTTGAAGGATCATACAGGTTCTTAAACAGAGTCTGGAGAATTGTATACGAAAATATTGATCTACTAAAATCTAATGAGGATTTAGTTTCTAATCTGGCTGATTTGAATAAGAGTGCAAAAGAATTAAAAATACAGGTTCATAAAACAATTAAGAAAGTTACTGATGATCTGGAAAAATTTCAGTTTAATACCTCTATTGCTGCTATTATGGAGCTGCTTAACTTGGTTTCAAAATTTGAGCCCGAATCGGATGCAGATAATAGTGTAATTGCAGAAGCTATTACCTGTATAATCAGGCTTTTGTATCCAATAGCTCCCCATTTTTCCCAGGAACTATGGGGCGCAACAGGCAAAGAGAGCTCACTTGTGGATTTGCAGTGGATCACATGGGATGAAAAAATTGTAGGGAGCGCATCGGTTAGAGTGGTATTTCAAATAAATGGAAAGCTTAGAAGTCAGTTGGATATGGATCCGGATTCAAGCGATGATGAGCTAAAGGCTGCTGCTTATGCCGATGAAAGAATAAAGAGCTATATTGATGGTAAAGAAATTAGAAAGGTTATTGTAGTTCCAAAGAGACTTGTAAATATTGTTGTTGGATAAAATATTAAATAATTATTTTTTGCAGGAAAAACATGAGCGAAAAGAACTTGTTTCAACAAAAAGTAAATGCAATTGAGGTCGGTGATACAAAGACAGTTTCTCAGTTATTACAACAGATGGGTAACACCGGGTTTCAGGGAAAGAGTCTTGCAAAAGTGGTTGATGTTTATGAGGATATGATAAAGGATAAAGACGTTACGATACTTTTTGGTTATACGGGTTCATTATCAACTACCGGGCAGTGGAAGATCATCAACTGGCTTATAGAGAACAGATACATAGATATTCTAATACCTACTGGGGCCAATATTTCTGAAGACCTTGTGGATGCAATGGGCTTTAAATACTGGCAGGGGGATTCTAATGAGAATGATGAGATGTTATTTGAGCAAGGAGTAAATAGGTATTACGATGTTTATGGCAAGGAAAGTGATTATCTTGAAATGACTGAGCTAATAGCGGATTTCATAGTTACCTTAGAAGATGGGTATAAATATTCATCCAGAGAATTCTTAAAGCTGTTTGGTTTGTGGCTCTCAGAAAAAGGTATAAAAAGCATAGTAGCTACAGCAGCAGAAAACGATGTGCCCATTTTCTGTCCTGCGATTGCAGACAGTCCATACGGAGATGCAGCACTTATTGCAAGGAGCAGGGGTTTTAATCTTACTATAGACGCCATAAAGGACTATGTGGAGTTTATGCAGTTTAGTGAGGGAGTAAAGCAAACGGGAGTAGTCTATATAGGCGGCGGTGTTCCAAAGGACTTTATACAGCTATTTGCTGTCACAGCAGATCTTTTATATAAAGACAGGAAGGTGCCGAACAGACCCGGTGGAAATACGAGAAAAGGGGTTGGTGATCTTGAAACCTATTATCCACATAAATATGCGATACAGGTCACAACCGATTCTCCACAGTGGGGAGGTCTTTCAGGATGTACATTTAGTGAGGCCGTATCATGGGGAAAAGAGCAGCCCGATGGAGGACTTGTACAGTGTTATTGTGACGCTACAATCGCTTTACCACTTGTAACACAGGCACTTTCTGAAAGATTAGGTACAAAGAGAAAAGGAACAGTTTTTACCAATACATAGACTACATAGCAAAAGTTATAATTATCCATACTCATACAAATCTATTAAACTTTATTGCATGTATTTGTGATATTCCTGTCAAGAAATGACATTATTATACAATAATTGTCATAATATATGCGACTTATATAGTAACACTCTTATTAAATTTTTTTGTAACTTACTTCAATCATTACCTATTCATTTCTTTCTCTCAATGGTATAACTTTTGCATATACTACTATTAAAGTCGTATATTATTAATCAGCGGGGGAACTGATGAAAACAATATATATTCCAAACGAAAGTTTCGTAGACAGTAACGACGTCAAGGTCGCCAATAAGCTTTTATCACGTTTAGCTGATAATTTGCTTGATGAAATTGATGACAATATAGAAGTATGGATCATAGGAAACAAAGACAAGGATTTTTTTAACAAGCAGATTAATATTCCTATGAAAAAGCAAAGGGTTTTAGATCCTTTCGATCAACTACCTATATCTGATTTTAGACAGTTGCACCATGTATCTATTGTCATTTTAAAAATAGATCGTACAGATATTGTAAAAGAGTATTATTATGGAAATACAGATTATAATATAACAGATTTTATTACTGCTCTCATAAAAAGATTGGGTAATCAATTCCCCAAAAATAAAGTTAATATAAAAAATAATAGACAAGAAGATAAGTATATCAAAGAACAAAACAGGCATTGTTAAATCCGAAAGAGCTTAATAAAAGAAATTGCAGCTGTAATTTTATCTGTACTAGATGTAGAGTATTCACAATAGTATGGATTGTCTAATTGCTCATAATTTACTGAAATCATTATACAAAAATATCCGCCTACATGACAAAATGTGTTGCATAGTAGCGCTTTCTGTTATTATATGCCAAATTTCTGCATGCTCTCTGTTTTATTTAACTATATTTAAGTCTCCTGCACTCTTGGATATTTAATGTTTTATCATTTTTGGCATAAAAATTGCTCTATACTAAACCAAAGTATTGTTAATAAGCTTTGGAGGCACAATGAAATCGATATTCGTACCAAATGAAAGTTTTGAGAATAAAGCAGAGATTGACAGCATTAATAGTTATCTATACAAAAATTCTCAACTACTATTAGAAGAAATAGACGATCTAACCGAAATTTGGATAATAGGAAAAAAGGATGAAGACTTCTTCAAAATGCAAACCAAAAAAGCATTTGAAGAAAACAGGGTACTTGATCCATTTGACAATATGCCTGTAGCACCATATAAAAAAATACAGCACATTGCAGTTATAAATCATAAATATGGAGCTGATTCCAGTTTAAATACTGAAATAATTTATGCTAATGCTGACAATGACGTTACAGGTTTTACTCAGATGGTTATACATCTGTTAATGAAAATATATCCTAAAAATAGTACAGATAACGACAATTCTGAAATAAGTAAAAGCGACAAGGGCAAATTGGCGTTAACAGGTTAATTTGATCATAGCTGCCTGTTTTTCTAAAACAACATAAATTTTAACTCTTAAACTTCTAAAAAACATTTAACAACTAATTATCAGTATCTTCCTAGTATAGTATTAATTCTGTTCATATCATCTTTTTCTATAGTCCAGCCCTGTCCACCAATGTTTTGTTGTAGTTGGTCAATATTTTTAGCCCCTACGAGTGCCGATGAAATTGATGGATTAGAAAGAACCCAAGCAATAGCTAGCTGGCCAACTGTTTTATCATATTTTTTGGCCACCTTTTTTAATTTTTCCACTATTCTTAAATTTCTTAAATATTGTTTACCCTGAAAAATATTTATATGATATTGCCAGTCTCCTGGGTCTGGAAATAGTTTTCCAGAACGCCAGTCATTATCAGGAAAGGTTGTTTCAGCATCAAATTTACCGGTCAGTAGTCCATACGCAAGCGGCCCGTAAGCAATAACTCCCACTCCGTTTCTTCTACAGTATGAAAGAAGTGTTTTCTCGGCATCTCTCATAAGCATATTATACGGTGGCTGAAGAGAATGAATTGCTCTTGTTTTCATACACTCTCTTATTTGCTTAACGGTAAAATTAGAAACACCTATATATCTCACCTTTCCTGATTTAACCAAACTATCCATAACATTCATCGTAACTTCGAATGGAGTATTGGTGTCCGGCCAGTGAATTTGGTAGAGGTCTATATAATCTGTACCAAGTCTTTTAAGGCTTGCTTCAAGCGCGTGGGTTATGTGCTGCTTAGTGGATGCCCTGAACATACAGCCATGATCGTCCCAGGCAAGACCTACTTTTGTAGCAATAATTACATCCTTTCTTTTTTTGCCAAGTGCTTTACCTAGCAGAGTTTCTGAATGGCCAAACCCGTAAATGTCAGCAGTGTCGAAAAAATTGACACCCAGATCTAGAGCTTTTCTAATAGTTGCTATGGACTGTTTGTCATCAGTATCTCCCCAGCTTCCGCCTACAGCCCAGCAGCCAAAACCAATTTTGGATACATTTAAATTAGAGACCCCAAGATTGTTGTATTCCATGATGTATAACCCCGTTACAATGTTGTTTAAATAGATATTATCCTTTTATTATAAATGGTATGTCAACCCCTATTTAAAGAACTGGCTGAAAAAAGTGTTAAACTCCTCTCTTTTCGCCCCATATTAACTTATGAAGCTGAGGTAAAACTCTAACATTTTCTAGCCTTTCCTTTAGCACTTTGTCGTACAACCAATTTGTATCAGAATTATACACAGGTTGAAAGATTATATTTGCACTTATATTGTTTTCTTTTAATATATTTTTTGCATACTGATAATCTTCCACATCACTAATAACAAACTTGAGCTGATCTGAAGCTCTAAGCTTTTCAAAAAGTGAGAAATCCATCCTGTCGTGCATTGCCGAGCTTGGACACTTACAGTCCATGCTTATTAAACATTTTTCATCCCAGAATATCTCCGGTGGGCTTCTGTGACCGCTTGTCTCAAGAACTAAAGTGAAATCCTTATCTAAAAGAATTGTGGTTAATTTGATAAGCTCCTTTTCCTGCAATAGAGGCTCGCCTCCGGTAATGCATACTCTTTTACATTTAAAATTATTAATATTTTCTATGATCTGATCTATATCCAGAATTTTAAATTCCGTACCCTCAACGGCATACATCGTATCACACCAATTGCACCGAAGGTCACAACCAAATAGTCTTAAGAATATAGTAGGAAGACCAATCTGTATTCCTTCACCTTGAACTGAAAAAAATATTTCGCTTACTCTCATTTTATGTAACTAGTCATACTATCACTGGCTTTGATAATCTGTCGGGTCTGTAACATTGGCCTCATTAAAAGCTCTTTTTCTTTCCCTGCAGGAACTGCAAACTCCACAGTGTTTTTCTTCACCTTTATAGCATGACCATGTTTTTTCAAATTGTACACCAAGTTCTTTACCCTGTTTTACGATATCTGCCTTGTCCATATCTACAAAGGGAGCACAAACTCTTAAGTCTATATTATCATTTGCAAGTATCTGGCTTTTTTCAAAAACCTCAACAAACTCTTTTCTGCAGTCCGGATAAACGCCTCTATCTGAAAAGTGAGCTCCAAAAAATACATCATTACATCCAATCGACTGCGCATAAGCTACTGCAAGGGTTAAAAAGACAGAGTTTCTATTTGGAACTATTGTTGTTTTTAGAGTATCAAAATGCTCAGAAGTTTCTGGTACTTCAGGGATATCTACATTTGAGTCGGTTAGTGCTGAGCCCTGTAGTAAATCTTTAATTCCTGTGATATCTACAGTAATGTTGTTTACGGCTAATGAACTGCATGTCTTATGAACATATTCAATTTCTTTATTGTGTTTTTGACCATAAAGAAATGTTAATACAATTGGTTTATATCCTTCATTTATCAGTTTATAGAGTAGAGTGGTACTGTCTATGCCGCCTGATCCAATAAGAACTGCTTTTTTATTCATGGCGGAGTATTATACTCTAGTTTTAAGTAAAAATAATAGAATGGTTAATTTGTAGTAGTTGATTGTGAATCGCTGCCTGTTTCTTCGTCAGTGTTTTTTGATACTACATCAAAAAAGTCTACAAGCTTTGTTTCCAATTCATCAACATGGGTAATAACTTCATGTATCTGTTTATCAAGGTCTTCAGCCTCGAGATCTATGTCTTCACACCTTTTCCATTCAATGATATGACCCTTTATATGATCAAACGCCTCGTGCATGGATTTCATATCCTCGGAAATTCTGGTAACACTAACAGCGATTTCCTGTCTTTCTCTTTCCTGTTTGATTACAAATATCCATATAATCGCAAATATACCAGCCAGGAAAAGTACTGCCTGAGGGGCTGTAGTTTGCAGAGTTGGGTATATTCCTAGAATATCTATATTAGGAATATACTGAATGGGAGTAATTCCTATGATTCCGGCCTCCTGGAATTCTTTAATTCCTTTTCCTACAAGCACGAATGAAAGTAAATAAAGAAGTCCGCTTGATATGGCAAAGAACTGTCTGAGAGGCATTTTAAGACCCAGTTTGAATATAACAACAAAAATAGCAATAACAAAAACCGTACCGATTAAAAAGCCCCAAATTACTTCGGACTGAGTGTTCTCGGCCTGAAGCCAAAGGGCCTGGTAAAAAAGAACTGTTTCAAATGCTTCTCTGTATACGGCAAAAAACGATACGCTTGCAAGGGTTATAACGTTTTTTTTGGTAAGAGCCTGTTTTACTTTTCCTTCAATAAATTCCTTCCATTTCTGTACCTCTATCTTTGTAATAAACCAGTAACTTACATAAAACAGCACTGCCGCTGCAATAAGCGATGTAGCACCCTCGATGATCTCTCTTTGTGCACTTGTAATTGAGATAATTGTCTGGGCTGCTATCCATGTAATTACACCTGCTACAAGTGCCGATATCCATCCATAATGAACGTATTTAACTGCCTGCCTTGAGCCTGTAGTGGTTAGAAATGCAATAATAGCTGCTACTATAAGTACAGCTTCAAGCCCTTCTCTGACTATGATTGCAAAAGACTGAACAAATGATAGAAATTTACCAAGTGGTTTTGTATTTGTAAGAAGAACAGATGCATCATTAAGCCCGGAGTTTAGCTGTTGATATGTAGTCTTAACAGTTTGCAGAGGTTCACCGCTCTTTATCTGTCCTCTATATTCACCAAATTTATTTTCAATATTGCGTGTAAGTTTATTATCTTTAATAGCAAGCTTGTTTTCTATCTTTTCAAACCCGTCAAGATAGGCATCAATTGCTTTTGAGTATGCAAGTTCTTTGTCACCTTTTTCATATAAACTAATAGATTCTTTTAATAAGCTGACGGTAAGAATCAAAGGTTCATTATCACTATTTATATCCTTGGATAAATGGGAGTGAGTTCTTACTCCAGCAATAATATTATTTATCTGATTTTCATTATAAGACCTAGAGCTAAGTCTGCCTCTAATATCGTCATCAGATATTGTAGCAAGGACTTTATGGTTGTTTAAATCCTGTGGGATATCAACTGTAGACGCAAGGTATTGAGAATCGTCTTCATATCTTATTGAAAGCACATAAAAAGCAATATCCCACTTCTGTTCTTCAGAAAGATTAGGAAATGAAGGCATGCCTGTACCACTAATACCAAAACTTACAGTATTATAGACTTTAAATGCAGAGAGACCTTCTATTAAATCACCTTTTGCGAAGTTTGCCGGATGAGGTACAAGACCATCTGCCAGTTGTCCGTCTGCCATACCTGTAAGACCGTGGCATTGAGAACAGTTATTAGCATAGAGCATCCTGCCTACTTTAATTGAAGGTGCTGTATCCGGATATGTTTTTAGGTTGAAATCAGAAATAAGGTTTTGCTTGATTTTATTGGATAGGTTTAAAACGCTTTGAACATCTGCTTTATCGTTAATAAGTTTGCTTAACAGCCGGGTATCATCTTTTACGTATTCTTTATCAGTTTTAATACTACTTCCAAGTTCTGATGCAGTTGCAGAAAAATCGAGCATCTCATTATATTCATCAGTATTGATGATTTTTCCATCAGCTACTGCGTTTTGATAATCACCACCAATGTAATCAACAAGAGACAGGATTCTCTTTGCATCCTTGTTTTCTGATGCCACTAAATTCAGTGGCAATATAAAAACTAAGCTACATAATATATAAAGTACTGCTCGTAACCTATTAAACTTACAGCTTTTATTCAAATTCAATTTTAATCCCCACTATTATGTATATATAATGTCCAGAATATTAATAAGAAGAGAAATAAATATCAAAAAGCAGATGGTACCATGAGCCATTTAGCTGTCAAGAATGTCACGAATCTGTGTTTATATATATTAATAAATTATCAAATTTGATTAAAAACAAAGCATATGTACAATTTTTGAGTCATGTCCGGTATGAACAATTATAAAATAGAACCTATGACAGAAGAGCACATCTCTCAGATATTGGAAATAGAGAAAGTCAGTTTTCCTACCCCATGGCACAAGAGGATTTTTGAGCTGGAAATCGGAAAGCCGCGCTCATTTCATTCTGTCTATAAATTAGATGATAAAGTAGTAGGATATCTGATTTCATGGATGCTTTATGATGAAATACATATTCTAAACGTTGCTGTACATCCCGAGCATAGACGAGGCGGCATAGGCAGAAAGCTTATCGATTACACTATCGCTCACTTTAGACAAAAGGGGGCAATGACAGTGATTTTAGAAGTGAGAACAAGCAACATCGCGGCACAAAGTCTTTATGAAAAGATGGGTTTTCAGGTTCTGAGAACCAGAAAAAAATATTACTCAGACACGGGAGAAGACGCGCTTGTTATGATGCTCGACCTAAGCGGGGATTTTGCAAAGGATTGGTAAACCGATAGTTTACACAGCCTGGCTTTGCCTGCCATAACGAGAATAGACCTTTTCTAATGCTTTTGTCATCTCTCCGATTGTAGTATAGTTCCTTACAGATTGAACTATAAAGGGCATAAGGTTTTCACTGTTTCTGGCCGCATTTTCAAGCTCATCCAGACCATTTGCAACTTTCTTATTATCTCTTTTCTTTCTGAGCTCTTTTAGTTTCTTTTTCTTGATTGATTCAATCTTTGGATTTATTTTTAGAAGATCAACAGGTCCTTCATGATCTGCAATATAATCATTAACGCCTACAATAATTCTTTCCTTCTTTTCGACTTCAATTTGATAGTTATATGAAGCCTCTTCTATTTCCTGATTGATGTAACCGTCTTCAATGCACTTTATCATCCCGCCCTTTGAATCAATCCTTGCAATGTACTCTACAACTTTATTCTCAATTTCATTTGTAAGTGATTCAATCACATAAGAACCTGCCAGTGGGTCTATGGTGTCTGCAACACCGCTTTCATGTGCTATGAGCTGCTGAGTTCTGAGCGCAATTGTGGCTGCCTCTTCAGACGGCAGAGCAAGGGCTTCATCGTATGAGTTTGTGTGCAGTGACTGTGTGCCTCCAAGAACTGAAGCAAGAGCCTGCATTGTAACCCTCATAATATTATTTTTTGGTTGCTGTGCAGTAAGTGTGACACCTGATGTCTGCGAATGAACCCTGAACTTTTGGGCACGTTCACTTGTTACATTAAATCTGTCTTTAAGGATTTTTGCCCACAGCCTTCTAGTGGCTCGGAATTTTGCAACCTCTTCTAAAAAGTTATTATGAACAGCAAAGAAAAAAGAGACCCTCTCTGCAATTTTTTCAATATCCAGGCCTCTCTGTCTGGCATTTTCAAGATATTCTATTGCATCTGCAAGCATAAAGGCTGCTTCCTGTACAGCCGATGATCCAGCTTCTCTAATATGATAACCGCTCACACTAATGGGATTCCAGCTTGGTATATGATCCCGGCAGTATTCAAGGATGTCTATTGTGATCTTTACTGACGGTCCCGGGGGAAATACATATGTACCTCTTGCAATAAACTCTTTTAACAGATCGTTTTGTACAGTGCCTTTAATCTGTTCCGGGCCTGTTCCCTGTTTTTCTGCTGCAACCATATACATCGCAAGGAGCATTGATGCTGTAGAATTTATAGTCATGGATGTGCTTACATCTGATAGTGGTATTCCAGAAAAAAGAATTTCCATATCCTCAAGGGAATCTATAGCTACCCCTACCTTTCCAACCTCTCCTCTACTTATTGGGTCGTCAGAGTCGTATCCCATCTGTGTGGGAAGATCAAATGCTACGCTAAGCCCGGTTTGTCCCTGATCCAGAAGATATTTAAATCTCTCATTAGTCTCTTCAGCAGTACCAAAGCCTGCGTACTGACGCATTGTCCACAGCCTTCCGCGGTACATAGTAGACTGTACTCCCCTTGTAAACGGGTAGCTTCCGGGCTTCCCTATCTCGTTTTCATAGTCAATGTCTTTAGTATCTTCTGGACCATAGAGCCTGTTAATCTCTATTCCCGAAGGGGTGGTAAATGATTCTCTTCTCTCTTTTGATTTTTTACTCATCGGTTTTGTTAATGGGTTTGATGAAAATTTAGTTTCTGCGTTCAACAACAAAGTCGGCAAGCAAATCAAGGGATTTATTAAATTCATTTACCGGCAGATATTTTAGTGACTCTTTTGCTTTGTTAACATATGACTTTGCTGAATCTTTTGTTTTATCCGCTCCCTTATATTTACTTACGATTTCAAAAATAAATGATAGTTCCTCTTCATCGAAACTATCTTTTCCCAGTATTTTACTAACTTTGTCCTTTTCTGGTTTTGTCGCGTCCTGAATGGAATAATATAGCGGCAGAGTCATCTTTCCTTCAACAAGATCCTGGCCAACCTGCTTTCCAAACTCCTGTTCTGTGGAGCTATAGTCGAGTGCGTCGTCAACTAACTGAAATGCTATACCAAGGTTAAGTCCGTAATTTCCTACGGCATCTACCTTATTTGTTTCATCTGAATCTGTTGCAATAAGTGCTCCTACTCTTGCGCTGCTTTCTATTAAAGAAGCGGTCTTGTTTTCTATTATTCCAAAACAAACATCTTCAGTAGTCTCTATCATGCTTGCCGAGCTCATGACTTCCAAAACCTGCCCTTCTGCAAGCTTGGCCGAAGCATCTGTAACTGCTTTTATAAGTTCCAAGTT
>JABAHR010000647.1_pt5 | contig 13459 bp, 9 predicted proteins | sample 7062101 | NCBI WGS metagenome assembly JABAHR01 (sample SAMN14534553, study PRJNA622989) | marine sediment metagenome | biome: marine biome [ENVO:00000428]; feature: marine pelagic biome [ENVO:01000023]; material: deep marine sediment [ENVO:00002113] | place: India: Gulf of Kutch | collected... | reverse complement strand
CTTTCACGCACCAGCCTCCATAGCGGTCAGGGATTTGATCAATGTGAAATTTCATCTCTGAGTGACCTGCAAAAATGGAAAACTAACAGCCCTTATTCGGTCGTAAACCTTTATATCGGGGGAAAAGCGAGAGCGTGCGAAAATGTTAATTTAAGTCCAGAATTTATAGAAGCGCTCAGTCTCCAGGGCTGGAAATTTATTCCAACCTGGGTCGGACCTCAAGCATATTGCTCCAGTTTTAGTGTCACCATGTCTGGAACACCGAGCACAGCGTACCAACAAGGTAAAGATCAGGCAACCGATGCCGCAAGAACCGCAAGAAAATATGGACTTACCTATTCAGATACTGATGAAAGTGGCACAGTGATTTATTACGATCTAGAAGCATTCAGCATTGGTACTACACCTGGTTGCCCTAATGACCCCTTAACGGCTGCTAAAGCTTTTATTAACGGTTGGGTGGAAGAATTACATTCAAAGGGGATTATGGCTGGACTATACGGGTCTGCTTGTGGATCTTGGTTGAAAGAATTCAATAACATTCCAAATCCACCAGATGTCATTTGGCCCGCTGCCTGGATAGCAGACAGCTATACAAGTTCAATTACTGCCGATAATCTGCCCTGCATTACAAACGTCATGTGGGACAACCACAGGCGAATATACCAGTATACCGGTGCTCATTTTGAGACCTGGGGAAATACCGCTATGTATATCGATGCCGACGTAATTGATGGCATTGTTGCTGATATATCAAATGTAGTGGGCGTGCCTTCTACAACACTTAGTAACCACTCCTTCGAGGATGGAACAATTACACCTTGGGAAATCTTGCCCAATAATACAGCTTGTAATGGACAGGTACTCTATGCACCTAGTACTGCTCGTTCAAGAGATCATACCCTTAGTTTAAACAAAACCCCTGCACAAACTTCTTGCCTAGGTGTCACTCAATCATTAAGTTTTACTCCAATCGTTGGAGACACATACCGGTTTGCAATTTGGGCAAAATCTTCAGATGCTGATTCATACCGATCGCTAAGACTTGGAATAACTGCAACCGGTCCTACATCTGAAGAAACAACCCAAAAATTTTCGGGAATTGGAAATCAATGGATGTGCTTGGAGGTAAAACATACAATCAATCAAAGTAATTTAATGGGTATTCAAGTACTCGTCCAACCTGAAGACTCGGATGGTATTGATCTATATCTGGATGATGCACATTTAGCCCTGAATACAGGACCAGTGTGCGCTCAAGTTTTACCCCCGACCAATCTAAGTGCTAGCGATGCAGCCGCAGTTGATGCAGTTATTCTACAATGGGATGATGTTCCTGGAGCGACATTTTATAAAGTCTTTCGAGGCACGGATATATCTTCCCCAAAATCACAAATTGGTGGTTTGATTCAGGACACCATCTACATTGATCAAGACGGCAGTTATTACGATAACTTCTATTATTGGATAAAAGCCTGTAACGCCAACAGCTGCTCTATCAATAGCGCCCCAGATCGAGGTGGGTTTGCGTCACCATTCCTGGATTTCTTTGACGGTTTTGAAAATGGGAGTACCTCAAGGTGGGTTGAGAGTATAAATTCAGAAAACATCTCTGTGTGCAACTTGAACGCAATCAACGGACAATATCACCTTTGCATCGATTCAAGCCTACAAACTAGCGCCTATGTGTTACACAATCTTCCAAATCGGACCAATCAAGCTGAGGTAGCCTTTACGATTGATCCAAATTCCTCCGATCTTCACAACAGGATTTATACTATCTTGGAGGCCAGGGATACTGCTTTGAATAAAAATGCCTTTGCTGTAAAATTAACTTACAACAACTCTGCTTACAGAATTAAGGTTGATGGACAGGACAATAATGGGAGTTATTTCTCAACTACCTGGTTTGCTATTCCAAATCAGCCAACAACGGTAAAGGTTCTGTGGAATTCCACGATAGGACATTTACGTACTACTCCCCCATTTAGCGGAGTTACATTACTTATAGACAATACTGAGAAAGCCAAGATTTCAGGGATTTTCAATCAACAAATAAAGGTAGATAGATTTGCTTTTGGTGCGATTGTAAGCGAAACAGAGGTCGGCAATGGTGAATATTTTTTAGATGATTTTTCATTTGACGGACCGCAATTTATCCGGCCATCTCAACCTTGATTATTTGGAAAGCTATATAATTTACAAATTTTTGGCGGTGGAATCTCTAACTCAACTGAGGAGGAAATATGATGAGGATTGGTTGTATCCAGTTCGAACCAACATTGGGGAATCTTGGCACAACAATTAACTCCTTGTCCAATTTAATTCAAAATGCAAAAGATGCCGATTTTCTCGTTCTTCCTGAATTGTGCAACTCTGGATACAATTTCGTCGATCAAAAACAAGCTTGGGAATCTTCGGAATCGATTGACAACAGCGAATTTATTCAATTTTTATCAGAATCATGCAAGAAATTTGATATGCACATCGTTTCAGGATTCAACGAAAGACTGGACAACAACCTTTACAATTCAGCGGTTTATGTCAGTCCAAATGGATATATAGGCAAGTATCAAAAATTACATTTATTTAATACCGAGAAAGATTTCTTTAAACCTGGCAGGTGTGGATTACCTGTTTTTCAGTTAAATGGCTTAGTTATTGGTATACAAATTTGCTTTGACTGGATGTATCCTGAAGCATGGCGAATCCTAACACTTAAAAACGCAGATATTATCTGCCATCCATCTAACCTAGTATTGCCTGGATTGGCCCAAAAGGCAGTCCCCGTTCATGCAATGATTAACAGAGTTTTTACAATCACAGCCAATCGGATCGGGAGTGAAGGAAACTTAACATTTACTGGTAGTTCAACGATTGCAAATACCAAAGGAGAAATTTTAACCCAAGCATCCAAAAATCAGGAGGAAATTTTAATTGTAGATATTAATCCCGAGGAATCCAAAAACAAATGGATAACCCAAAAAAATCACATTCTAGATGATCGGCGCCCGCAAGATTACCAGATTTTAACCAAGCATAGGGAATAATAACTGAAACTATTGGTGTGTAATCAAAATCATGTCTCCGTATTCACCCAGTTTATACCAAGAAATTATAGACTCGATTACCAGTATCGAAGGAAATCCAAAAACATTGATCCTCCCCCATGATGCTGGAGATAAAATGCTCCCAATAATTGCTGGCGGGATTAAACAGTTAGAAAACTCTGATTCTAACCTCTTCATTTTCATTTTGCCTATGCGGGATAATAATAGTCAGAAAATTCTTCCAAATGGGATAAAATTTCTTGTTAGCAAAACTTTCAATATTCACCAGTTAAATTTCGATCTCGATCTGAAAAACACTACCCTTCTTAACAAAATAGTCGCGGAAGAGAGTAGTGAAAACCAAGAAGAATTTTTGTATGATCTCATCATTAGCTTGCCTTTACTTGAAAAGGTTCGTCCGAATGCAAAACTGATTGTTGTGATGATTGGTTACGCAGAAATTAAAAAAGCTTTAATCTTAGGAAAGTCGCTCTCAACCGAATTAAAGAAAGCAAACCCAATCATTATTGCTGTTAGCAACTTCAGCAATAAAGGATTCGACCAAGCAGAATTCTGTGACTATTCACGTTTTTACAATTATTCCTCAAAAGAATTATCTAAAAATCATCATATTGGCACTAATTTTGCTGGGATTATTTCTGGACTAGTATTTGCAAACACCAAAGGAAGTAATTGCTTCACAACAATATCAAAATTTGTTCAAAGTCAAAATGAAATTGATTATGGAGTGTGTTCCGCGTCGGCAATAATATGGGATTATCATCCTCCTCACTTTTCGAGGGATCAAAAATTACAACTCACCCGTGCCGGATTCTTAGCCATTCAAGAATACCTAACTTCAGGAAAAATCCCAAATTACAAAACCGTAGATGCTGCCCTCCAAAGAAAATCCGGGGTTTTCATTACTTTAAGGCAAAACTCAATTCTTAGAGGATGTATTGGTCAAATAACTGCCAATGAGCCTCTTTTCAAAAGAGTCCAGAGATTATCCATAGCAGCTGCCACATCCGATCCACGATTTTCACCATTAAAATTAGAAGATCTTCCAAATATAACCTTAAAAATTGCAATCCTTTCGCCTATTAAAAGAATAGAGATCGACCAAATTAGAGTTGGCAAACATGGTCTTCTGATTGAACACGATGAGCGGAGAGGGGTATTGTTACCAGAAGTTCCTGTTGACAGAGGTTGGAATGTTCAAACTTACTTGAAACATCTTTGTATGAAAGCAGGTTTGGACCAAGGAGTGCTGAAAGAAAATCCTAAATTATATGGGTTTACATCAATGACTTTCGAAAATTCGTATTGCGCACAAGATCACCAATAAAATATTTTATCAAGATCACATCAGAAAGAGAAATTGCCATAATTTTACGAAAAAGATTTCTTCAAAGAAATCTGAACAATTTTTTCAGTAGACTCTCCAACCTTTACATCTTCTGATATTCGATATCCTGGAATCCAAATCAGTTTTTCTCCAGAAAACACAAGGGGCCAAAATTTCCTTGCCCGAACAGGTAGCTTAAGATTGATCATAAAATCTGAAACCTTGATCTTATTCCCTTCCATTCCCAAAGGACTGAAACGGTCTCCGGGAATTCGAGGTCTTACAAGAAGCTGATCTCTACACGCAGAAGGATCAATATACGCCATAAATGGATTTTTATTGTTATATACCAACGCCATATTTTCCATGTCTGGTTCTAGAATGGTTGCCTTCAATTCCCAGTTCAATCCAAAGTTTGAAGTTCCTGGGATTGAAATCTGAAAACTTTCTCCAGGATTTAATTGGGGCCATGACGGATTCGGTGAATATGAATCCCAATCGGAAATTATAAATTTTTCCTTTTCAATACGCAATCTGAGACCAGAAAACAAATCTGTTTGACCAGAAGCTGGAGGGTTTGAGATAGATTCAATCAGCCTCTCAATTCTTTCATAACCGATATCCCTTAATCCAGGACGAAACCAAGATATAATATTTCTAAGCACACGCCTTTTCATTCCTAAATCTAGATCTTCAAATCCGTGTAAATTAAGAGCAACATGGGATTTTCCCTTTTCACGAATCAACGATTTGATTTGTTTCCCTGCCGATTCTTCTAAAACTTTTTTATCTTCTGAAATTGTCTGACTCATTTTCCATAGAATATTCTTAATCTTTGGATTAAAAGTTTCCAGGGTTGGGATTAACTCGTGACGAATTCTATTTCGAAAATAAGTGATATCCAAATTACTTAAATCATAAAGAGGTTTCAGATCATGAGTATCACAATATTTAAGGATTTCCTCGCGCTCTACACCTAACATCGGCCTTAAAAGAGGAATATTCTCCGACCATTGTGTATATGAAAGATAGCTCATACCTGACAAACCATCCAGGCCGGAGCCGCGTAAAAGATGCATCACTACTGTTTCAACTTGGTCATCAGCATTATGCCCAACAACAACAGCACATGCATTAATCTCTTCAGCAGATTTGAATAAGAATTGATATCTTAATTCTCGGGCGGCCTCTTCGATAGATAGACGATTTTTTTTAGCATATCTCTTGGTGTCACAAGTATCAGATAAAAATTCAAACCCTCGAGAATATGCCAAATTCCTAACATATTCCAAATCTTTCCCCGAGTCATCTCGGAGTTGGTGATCTAAATGAGCAACGACAACAAAATAATTGATTTTATCTAATAAATCGAGAAGAACAATGCTATCTGGACCACCTGAGATACCAACCAACAATCTATTGCCCCGATATATTCCGCATTGGATCGCCAATACATCTTTAATCCGCTCTTCTAACATACAAAAATTATAGCACTCGTTTTCAGCACCAATCAGGATATTTTACTGATCAATGTATATTTGAAGAAATTAGTAATGAAAAAGCAATCATTTATAATAGATTATGCTATAAAATAAAAGAGGATTCCAAAATGGGTTTTCTAGAGTCTTAATTTAAGACACACACCGAGGATTAGATGGATAAAATAATATTGATCGTCGACGATGACTTTGATACACTGCACATGGTTGGGAAAATGCTTGAACGCCATGGTTTTACCATCATTGCTGCGAATAATGGCGACAAAGCACTACAGCTGGCCAAGACTGAAAATCCAGATTTAATCATCCTCGATGTAATGATGCCTGGTATGGATGGATACGAGGTAACACGTAAATTAAGATCACAGGAATCTACTGCATTCATTCCTATAATTTTATTCACTGCAAAAGCCCAGGTAGATGACAAACTCGAAGGTTTTGAGGTTGGCGCAGATGATTATCTAACAAAACCAACACATCCCGCAGAACTTATTGCTCGCGTAAAGAGTATTCTCACGAGGCCTAAAACAGGTAATCTTTACCAAGATCCTGAAGATGCAGTGGATGGGGATGGAACCAAGAATAATCTGATCGGGGTCATCGGCACAAAGGGGGGACTAGGAACGACAACCGCAGCAGTTAATTTAGCAATCAGCATGTACCAAAAAACAGGTGACCAAGTCACTCTGGCAGAAATTCGACCTGGAAACGGTTCTATAGGATTGATGTTAGGGTACCGAAATTCAACGGCCCAAAACACACTAATTAATTCTGCCATACAAGATATCACATTAAAAAAGGTCAAAAAAGCCCTTGTAATGCACGGGTCGGGTATTCAAATTATGCTTTCTTCATATCTGCCAGCACATGCTGAATTGCAAACCAACATAGACCAGTTAGAAACGATAGCAAATTTGGTTAAAAAAGTAGCACCACATACAGTTTTCGATTTAGGTGTTGGATTAAATCCAATCGCGCAATCCATTCTACCGTTATGCAATCAACTTGTAGTTGTCCTTGAACCAGTCCCGTCAACAATTATTCAAACGAAAGCCTTGCTGCAAAACTTACAAGATCTCGATTTTTCGGAACAAGATACATTTGTTCTTCTCATCAGTAGAACTCGACTCGAGATCACAGTGCCTAACACCAGAGTGCAAAACGAACTTAACACAGAACTATCTGGTGTGATCATGCCTGCCCCTGAAATATCCTACCAGGCTGCGTTACGCCATGAGGCAATTATGACCCACCAACCAGATTCTATTCCAAGCAAACAATTCCTCAGATTGGCTGACACCCTGATTCATGCAAAAGAAATTAAAGGCTAAGGTATGCTTATAAAGCAAGCAGCCAAAATAATTCGAGCATCCAAATATGCTGTCGCACTCACAGGTGCAGGAATATCGACCCCATCAGGTATCCCGGACTTTCGGTCCAATAATGGTGGACTGTGGCATAGATTCAACCCTATGGAGGTAGCCTCTCTATCGATATTCCGCGTGAAACCAGAAAGATTTTATAATTGGTTTAGACCATTGACCAAACAAATACTTACTGCTGAACCGAACGAAGCCCACAAAGCACTGGCGCACCTGGAAACCCAAGGTAAATTAAAATCTGTAATTACTCAAAATATCGACGGGTTGCATCAAAAAAGTGGTTCTGGAGTTGTGCTTGAAGTCCATGGAACAATCTATACTTTAACTTGTGTATCGTGCTATGCCAATTTTCCTGTTTCCCAGTTTAGTGATGCATACATCAATACTGGAGCGATTCCTCACTGTCCGAACTGCGAAAATATTTTAAAGCCAGATGCAATCTTGTTTGAAGAACAACTCCCTCAAAAAACATGGCAAATGGTGGAAAATGAGATAATAAAGTGTGATTTGCTCATCGTTGTTGGCTCATCCTTAGAAGTGTTTCCTGTTGCTCGTCTCCCCTTTAAAATCGTGAATCAGGGCGGAAAGTTGATTATAATTAACAAACAAGAAACATACATTGATTCAAGAGCAGATGTAGTTTTGCACAGAGATGCTGCTGAAATTTTGCCTTTGATCGTGGACCGGGTACGGGATGTCGGATCGATCTGAAAACACATTATTAGACCGCTACTTGAGCTTGGTCGAGGTGGCCAGGGTGTTAGCCTCAACCCTGGATTTAGATCGCCTACTCTATCAAATTGTCCTTGCAGCAGCTTCTTTAACAGATTCGAGCGCTGCCTCAATTATCTTATATGATCACAACAAAAACCAACTATTTTTCCAGTCTTCAACAAACATGGACTCTAAGGTAATGAGAGGTTTAGAGGTGCCGATTGACAACAGCATTGCTGGTGAAATAGTACAAAATCGAAAGCCGATCATTGTCTTAAATGCAGATAAAAACCCCAGACATTTTAATGGTGTTGGAAAATCTACCGATTTTAAAACAGAGTCACTCGTCGGTGTACCAATGATCACAAATGAAAAAGTTGTAGGAGTGTTAGAAGTGATCAATAAAAAGAATGGACAATTCTCAGACGAGGACGCGGGTGTACTGATGGCGTTAGGATCTCAAGCAGCAGTAGCCATAGAGAACACTAGATTATTTCAACAATCAGACTTAATATCAGAGATGGTTCATGAACTACGCACCCCTCTGGCATCGATTCAAACAGCAGCACACCTGATTTCAAAATTAGAAATATCCGACGAACAAAGAAGAACCATGGCTGAAACAATTCAAAAAGAAGCCAACCGACTATCTGATTTGACCACCTCTTTCCTCGAGATGGCTCGTTTAGAATCAGGCAGGACTCAATTTCGCAAAGAAACCGTAAATCTTGAAGCACTATTGAATGAAGCGGCAGATCTGATGCGAGTCCGGATAGAAGAGGAAGGATTGCAGCTAAAAATGGAGATCACCCCTCCATTACCTGAGGTTGAAGGAGATTGGGACAAATTAAAACAAGTATTGATTAACTTGATGAGCAACGCTATTAAGTATAATCGGCCTAATGGAGTTATCACATTGGGAGGTTCTAAATATAAGGATCGGGTCTCTTTTTATGTAAGAGACACAGGACGCGGAATAAAACCTGAGCACGTTGAACAGCTTTTCGAAAAGTTCTACCGTATTCCAGGAACGGAAAATATAGTAGGAACGGGCCTAGGATTAATCATCTCCAAAAAAATTGTTGAAGGACATGGGGGAACCATAGAGGTAAATTCCGAATTGAATTTGGGAACCACTTTTACTGTAAAATTACCACTTGTGAATTAACAAGATTTTCAATACGCAACTTGTCCATTTGAAATATGACAATATTTCTCCAAAAATATCTATTTTCCTATATAATATACAGGTATTAATCCAAATGGAGGTGAAATGGTCCACAGCGAAGTTCAAGATATTGAGTTAATCGAATTTCTTGACTCAAACAAAGAACAAGGGAGATCACTACTCCTACCAGCCCTGATAAAAGTTCAGAAACTGCACGGGTTTATTTCCAAGGCTCATGCTGAACTTATCGGGAAAGTATTGAGGGTGCCTTTAGCAGATATCACCGGTGTAATTGAATTCTATTCAATGCTTTATGATCATCCAGTCGGTGAAACAAAGATTGGTATCTGCACAAGTCCGGTTTGTGTTGCTAAAGGATCAAATCAATTATTAGAAGAAATAAAACACAAGAATTCAACCGATGTGAGCAGCAATGTTCATATTGAAGCTGTGGCATGTCTTGGTCTTTGTGATTTTGCACCTGCAGTATTAATTGATGAGGTTCAAATCGGACAAGCAAACTCAGAAAAAATATTTAAGCGAAAACCTATCCAGCCCTCAAAAATTTATGGTAATCAAAAAATATTAACAAAAAATTGCCAGTATCAAAAATCACCTGATATCAACCAATATTTAGAAAGTAATGGTTTTAAATCCCTTGAGAGAGTTCTTTCTATACCTCCAGGAAAAGTCATTGAAATTGTTAAAGCTTCCGGATTACGGGGGCGCGGAGGGGCAGGATTTCCAACGGGCATCAAATGGGAAGGAGCATTAAAAGCCGAGGGTTACCCTAAATATGTTGTTTGTAATATGGACGAATCAGAACCCGGGACTTTCAAAGATCAAGCACTTTTTTTAGGAGACCCTTTTAAAATCCTTGAGGGAATGTTGGTTGCTGCTTACGCTACCGGTGCACAAAAAGGATATTTCTATATTCGTGGAGAATATGCCACCTCGCATATTGTCCTGGAACACACAATCTCGCAGGCTCTTCAAGCGGGATATCTCGGTAAAAAAATACTAGGCAGCGATTTCGATTTTGACTTAGAAATACGAAGCGGGGCCGGTGCCTATATTTGCGGTGAAGAGACTGCACTTTTTGAATCAATTGAAGGCAAACGAGGATTCCCAAGGATTAAACCACCCTTCCCAACCACTCACGGGCTTTTTGGAAAACCAACAGTTATCAACAATGTTGAAACCTTTGCCAACATCCCGGTTATATTTAATATGGGGGTTGAAGAATACAAAAATATGGGATCAGAAACTGAACCTGGACCACGATTGTTTTCCCTTTCTGGAGATATCGTGAAACCCGGTGTTTATGAAATCACCAAGCCGATTACCATAAGGAAATTAATTTATGAGTACGCAGGTGGAATTCCTAACGATCGCCAATTGCAAGCAATATTACTTGGTGGCGCTGCTGGGAAATTTATTGGCCCCGATAAAATCGACATCTTACTATCTGAAAATGATTTACGCGAGCATGGTTTGTCAATCGGTTCTGGTGCTGTTATGGTGTTTGACGACAGGCAGGATATGCGGGAAATTATAGCTTCTTTAGCCCATTTCTTTGCCCACGAAAGCTGCGGAAAATGCTATCCATGTCAATTAGGAACGCAGCGGCAGGCAGAAATACTTGTCCGCAATCTTAATGGACAAGTTCAAAATGGAGATATCACCAGATTACAAGATGTTGGTTGGACAATGACAGATTCATCTTTGTGCGGATTAGGGCAAACTGCAGCTTTAGCTATTTTGAGTGCAATTGATTTATGGCCTAATTTATTTATACAAAAGGGACAATCCAGTTATGAGTGAACAAGATAATATTGAAATCAATATTGACGGTAAATCTTTTCATGTAAATAAAAATTCAACCCTGATGGATGCTATTGAAAATGCTGGAATTCATACCCCCATTATTTGTTATCATGAAGCAACAACTTCAGAGGGATTATGCCGATTATGTGTTGTGGAGGTTGAAGGATGGCGGACGTTAGCTCCAGCATGCATCACTAAAGTAAGCCCAGGGATGGAAATTAAGACAAAAAGCGAAAGGGTAAATCGATCCCGCAGAACAATCCTCGAAATGTTGGATGCCAGTGTAGACTTATCTGAATCCCCTGAAATTCAAGAATACATGCACGAGTTCTCTGCAGACCCAGACCGTTTCCCAGATGCACAAAACAGACATTTTGAACCGTTAGATGACAATCCATTTTATATTCGGGATTACAGCAAATGTTTGATGTGCTGGAGATGTGTTCAAGCCTGTGGAGACGATCTTCAATTTACATATTCGCTTTCTGTTGGTGGAAGAGGGTTTGACTCGAAAATTTCAACTTTTTTTGAATCACCAATGCCAGAAACAACCTGTGTGTTCTGTGGAAATTGTGTCGCTGTCTGCCCTACAAATGCTCTAATTGGGAAAACAGAATATTTCCTTGAACAAGGACTTGATTACGATGAAATCAGACAAAAACGACGAGCTGAAAAAAGATCGAAAGAGGTAAAATAATGGTTAAACCTCAAAGTTCCGTGAGAAGCACGTGCCCATATTGTGGTGTTGGCTGCCAAATTGACCTGAAAGTTAAAGAGGGGCGGATTTATAAAGTCGATGCGCCTTTCAATATCGCCCCAAATTATGGTCGGTTATGTTCAAAAGGCCGCTTTGGGGTTGATTTTGTCCACCACCCCTCCCGTTTACAGTACCCATTGATCCGCAAAAATTTAGGGGCATCTCCGCGCCAGGCAGTTGGAATAGACGGTTTTAGAAAGGCCTCCTGGGAAGAAGCTTTAGACCTCGCAGCTCAAAAATTATCCTCTCTCGTAAGTCGTTATGGCAGCGATTCAATTGGGACATTTTGTTCAGCTAAAGCGACAAATGAAGATAATTATGTATTTCAAAAATTTGTTCGCGCAGTCCTTGGTACAAATAATGTTGACCACTGTGCCAGATTATGTCACGCAGCGTCAGTAACTGGACTGCAAATCGCGATTGGCTCTTCTGCAATGTCAAACTCGATTGCAGAGATGAAAGACCTCGATGTATTTATCGTAACTGGGTCAAATACCACTGAAACACATCCAGTTATCAGCACCTTTCTTCGCGAAGCAGTAGTGAGAAATGGTGCAAAACTGATTGTTGTCGATCCACGCGGGATTGAACTGACCCAATTTGCTACTCACTGGCTGAGACAAAATGCTGGAACCGATGTGGCTGTATTTCAAGCCATGGCACAAGTAATCATTGAAGAAAAATTGTACGATGAAAATTTTATAAAATCTCGTGTAGAGAATTTTGAGAACTACAAAGATCAGATCATATCCTGCACACCTGAATGGGCAGAAAAAATTTCAGGTGTGCCTGCAAATCAAATTCGCGAGGCAGCTCGTTTATACGGGACCGCTAATCGCGCCGCAATCTATTGGGGAATGGGTATTAGCCAAAGCGTTCATGGCACCGACAACGCCCTTGCCTTGGCAAATATTGCACTCTTAACAGGAAACCTTGGAAAAGCAGGTACAGGGCTAAATCCTTTAAGGGGACAAAATAATGTTCAGGGTTGTTCAGATTCAGGGGGACTCCCGAATGTTTTTCCTGGTTACCAAAGTGTTACCGATCCTGATATTAGGGATAAGTTCGAATCGAATTGGGGGGTAAAATTAAATCCTGAGGCAGGATTAACCACTATGGAGATGGTGGATGCTGCTGAGAAAGGAGCTATAAAGGCTTATTATGTCATGGGGGAAAACCCCATGATGAGTGAACCAGATCTTCGACACGCCAGACATGTGATGGAAGAACTTGATTTTATATTAGTTCAAGATATCTTTTTCAATGAGACTGCTGAATATGCGGATGTAATCCTCCCTGCAGCCAGTTTCGCAGAAAAAGAAGGTACATTTACAAATAGCGATAGACGCGTCCAGTTGATTCGGAAGGCAATTGAAACACCTGGAGAGGCTCGGGCAGATTGGGAAATAATATGCGAATTAGCCAAAAGGATTGAGAAAAAATTGGGGATAGCCTCCAGCGCTGGCTTTGTATATTCAGACCCTGCTGAAATTTGGGACGAAATGGCATACCTGACTCCTCCATTCGGTGGAATTACCCACAAGAGAATTGTGAAGGAAAATGGGGTCCATTGGCCCTGTCCCAGTGATGACCATCCAGGAACGCCATACCTATTCACCGAAACCTTCCCGCGCGGCAAAGGCCAATTAGTTCCCTTGGAATATGAACCCTCTTCTGAGTTACCGGATTCTGAGTATCCATTCATCCTATCTAC
>JABAHR010007947.1_pt1 | contig 13460 bp, 11 predicted proteins | sample 7062101 | NCBI WGS metagenome assembly JABAHR01 (sample SAMN14534553, study PRJNA622989) | marine sediment metagenome | biome: marine biome [ENVO:00000428]; feature: marine pelagic biome [ENVO:01000023]; material: deep marine sediment [ENVO:00002113] | place: India: Gulf of Kutch | collected... | reverse complement strand
AGGGGGATCTGGCCGGCAGGTGGGACAGCGCCCGCAACAAGGAGACGGTCCTGAGCCTGGGGAAGGTGGACGGCGGACCGGTGGGCGGAAGGAGCCTGCGGGTTGAAGCCCACCTCGGAAAGGATACCGGGGGCGGCTTGACGAAGTGGTTCAAGCCGGCCCCCGCCGTCTTCGTGAGATTCTACACCCGTTTCGATGAGCAGTGCGATTACGTCCACCACTTCGTGACCCTGCGGGCCAACAAGAGCCTGCGGGGACGGGACAAGTGGAGTGGATTCGGTGGTGCAGGGGTCAAGCCGGACGGCGACGAACGCTTTTCCACCGCGCTCGAGCCCTGGGGCAACTGGGGACGCAATCCACCCCCCGGACGGTGGAACTTCTACAGCTACTGGCACGAAATGAGCGCCGCTCCGGACCGGAGGTACTGGGGTAATGGCTTTCGTCCGGCCGACCAACCGGACATCGAAAAGGGGAAGTGGATCTGCTGCGAGTTCATGCTGAAGGAGAATACCCCGGGTAAACGGGACGGGGAGCAGGCCTACTGGATCGACGGCACCCTGCGCGGCCACTGGAAGGGAATCAGCTGGCGCAACAGCCCGGCCCTGCGTGCCAACGCCCTCACCCTGGAAGCTTACATTACGGATCGCTGGACAAAGAACCCCGTCAACGTGGTCTACTTCGACAACGTGGTGATCGCGAAGGATTACGTCGGGCCCAGCGGACCCTGAGTGACAGATCCTGCTTGCGCCGTCGGGCCCCGCCTCGCTAGCGTGCCAGCGTGAAGCACAGCGTTGTATTGAAGGGCGCCATCGGGCTGTTGGGGGCGGGTGGCTCGATTCTTCCGATGGCGGGCGATGCTCAGAAGTTCGTCCCGAACTATGACGAGGCCAAGGTGCCCGAATTCACCCTGCCCGACCCGCTCCTGGTAGACGGGGGGACCAGGATCGAATCCGCGGAAGCGTGGGAGGAAATGGGCCGGCCCGCCACTCTGAAGCTCTTTGCGGAGCAGATGTACGGCAAGGCGCCGATCGGCAAACCCGAGGCGATGTCCTTCAAGCTGGACAAGGAGGTCGACGACGCCCTGGACGGTAAGGCGATCAGGAGGGAGTACCTGGTAAGCTTCGCGAAGGACACGGGGCCCCGGGTCCGGCTGCTGCTTTACCTCCCGAAGGAGGCCGACGGTCCGGTCCCCGGTTTTCTCGGCCTCAACTTCCGGGGAAACCAAACCGTGGAGGCCGATCCACGCATCACCCTGGAAGAAGGATACGTCCTCGGCGCCAGGAAAGACGGCGACAACCGGGAAATGGCCGAGAAGCTGCGTGGGAACGCGGCCGGGCGTTGGTCGGCCGGCATGGTGGTCTCGCGGGGATATGCCCTGGCCACCGCCTGCTGCGGAAACATCGACCCCGACTACCACGACGAATTCCAGAATGGCGTGCATCCTCTCTTTACCGACGGCCGGCCCAAACCCGAAGAGTGGGGGACGATCGCAGCGTGGGCGTGGGGGCTGAGCCGCCTCCTGGATGTGCTGGAAGAAGTGGAGGAAGTGGACGCGGGGCGGATCGGGGTGATCGGCCACTCGCGCCTCGGCAAGACCTCGCTCTGGGCCGGGGCCACCGACCAGCGCTTCGCCTTTGCCATCTCCAACAATTCCGGCTGCGGCGGAGCGGCTCTCAGCAAGCGCGCCTTCGGCGAAACGGTGGGCCGCATCAACCGGAGCTTCCCACACTGGTTCAACGGAAACTTCAAGAAATACAACGAGAAGGAGGGCGAACTGCCTTTCGACCAGCACCAGTTGATCGCCCTCATGGCACCGCGGCCGGTCTATGTGGCCAGCGCCACCCGGGACCAGTGGGCCGATCCCAAGGGGGAGTTTCTCTCCCTCGTGCACGCCGAGCCCGTCTACCAACTTTATTACGACGCTCCCTTCGGATTCAAGGAGCAGCCGAGTCCCGGGCGTTGCGCCGGCAATGTGATGCAATACCACGTCCGGGAGGGCAAACACGACGTCACCCCCGAGGACTGGAAGCACTACCTCCAATTTGCCGACAAGTGGACCAGGAAAAAGGAATAGCGGAGCCTTTCCCCGGCCCCGAAACCCGAACTCGGACTTGTCATGCCATCAAGGCCGGCCGCCGCGGCGTCCCTGCCGGGATCGTAATGCGGGATCGCCTCGCTCCTCCATCCGGTCCCGGCTTGTCGTTGCCATGAAGATGAATTCGTGCCCCGCCCGGTTTGCCACCCCGATCCTGGTAACCGCTGCAGCGGTTGCGCTCCCCCTCCACGGCCAGACCATCATGGACGACTTCGACACGGGCGACGATGCGGAATGGACGCGTCTCATTCCGCTGGCCGACATCGGGGGAAACGCCACCTTTTCGTTTCCCGAAGGCAACACCTATCGCATCCTCTCCGACGCCTCTCCCAACCCCGGCCTGGCCGGTCCCGCCCGGGCCGGGGCGATGCGCGGCGATGTTTCCTACGAAGCCTTCCGAATCGAGGTGGACCTGGTCGATTGGGATGCCGGTCTGAACCAGGACATCGGGATCCTGGCCCGCGTGAGTTCGGCAGGATTGGGAACCCTCGACGGTTATGCGTGGGCTTATGAAACCGGCGAGGAAGAGATCTACCTCTCGCGCCTCGACGGGGAAGAGCCCACCATCCTCGGGTCGGCGCCGGTGGCCCTGGCCGAGGGACAGGCCTACCGGTTGGTCTTCCAGGGGTTCGAGGGCAACTTCTGCGCGGAGATTTTCGCGGCTGACGATCTCGAGAACCCGCTGGCCACCGTGCTTGCTTTCGACCTCGATCACCCGTCGGGATTCGGCGGCGTTTTCAATAACTCGGTCCCGGACGGGGGCACCACCGATGCCACTTTCGACAATTACTTCTCGTCGACCGACACCGACACCGACAAGGACGGGATGCTCGACCNNCGACCAGTGGGAATTCGATTTCTTCGGCGAATTGTTCTGGTTCGACGACGAGGACTTCGACGATGACGGGGCCACCAACCTCGAGGAATTCCTCGGCGGAAGCGACCCCACCGATCCCACTTCGCTCCCGGGCAGTTCGCAGCTGGTCATCACCGATGCCCGGGTCCAGGACGGGCAGTTCACGCTGAGCTTCCCCGTCGCGCCGAACCGCAACTACGGCCTGGAAACCTCGTCCGATCTCGACACCTGGATCCCGCAACCCAGCGCGGTGTTTTCCGAGAACGGCGCCACCGGATCACTCACCATCCCGACCGGTGGACAAGCGAAGTGGTTCGGAAGGGTGGTGGAAACGGAACAATGAACGAACCTGACCCATACGCCCCGCCTGAATCGGAACCGCCCGCAGTGGTCACTCACAGTGACTCGCAATTCAGCCACCTGGAATTCGCACAACTAAAAAAAATCTATTACCGATCGTGCAATGTGAACGCCATCACGGTTCTCCTGATACTGGGAACCGTGTTCCTGCTGGGATTCGCCCTGATGCCCGATAACGAGCTGGCGGAGACCCGGCCCCTCCTCCTGGTGCTTTCGCTGTTCTACGGGGCCTCGGTCGCAGGTCTCGTCAAGCGGACTTCCTGGGGCCGCATCCTGGGGATCATCGTCTGCATCCTCGCGCTCATCAACATCCCCCTCGGAACATTGATCGGGATATTCGGGTTGTTTGCCTTTTTCGGGGCTCCCGAACTCTTCGGCCGGGACCGTGTCTTGCACAAGGATCTGAAGGCCGCCTTCAAGATCCGAAAGGTGGGAAACCGAACGAGCAGGTGAGCCCCTCATGCCCCCTTGGATCCGGTCTGCCTGCCCCCCGGTTGACCGCCACCTCCCATCTCAGCGCCATGGCCACTGGAGCTGAGACCGGAACCCGAGACCGTCCCCCCTGTTGGTTCAGCCCATGGCGCCCCGAAGCGAGGGCTAACCCACATGGGTAGGGTCACCATTACCCCCATTGCCTCGAGGCTCGCAGCCGCGGAGGTTGCACAATCCCTTTGCGAAGCTTCGGCCATATTAAGCAACCTGTTGTTTCCTCCCAGAGCGGGCAAGAGATCCTCCTTTGGAACTGGACAGAGAGGGATCTGCATCTTAGGTCGAATGGCATGCGAAAATCCCTTCCACTGATACTTGCGGGCCTGGCCTCGGTGGCCCTGGCCGCAGACGACCAGGACAAGACCACCACCCCCTCCCCGGCCGAAGATCAACCGACCGAAGAGGTGGCTCCCGATCAGGGCTCGGACCCGGCTGATGCGGGGGAGGCGGAGACCGACGAGGAAGCGAAGCTTTTTGCCGAATTGGAAGCAGCCGCGGCCGCGGCAGCCGAAGAGAAACGCGAGAAGGCCGCCAAGATCACCGCCGAACGCGCCGCCGCCAAGGGCGAGAAACACGACACCCTCAAGACCGCCAAGGGCAAGGTCTACAACAAGGTCACCATCAGGGGCGTGGACGATCTCGGGGTAAAGATCATGCACGAGGCCGGAACCGCCCGCATCAAGTTCGCGGACTGCCCCATCGAGATGCAGGAGCGTTTCGGCTATGATCCCGGCAAGGCCGAGGAGCAACTCACCAAGGAACAGAGCCGGGAATCCGAGCGGACCCGCCGCGCCATCGCCCGGCTTCGCGCCGAGGCCGGCAAGCCGCTTCCCAAGGTCGTCAAAAAGACCGTCCCACGCACCACCCCCACCACCAAACCGGTGGACGAACCGGAAGCCGCAGACCTTCCGATCGATGAAGGCGATGCTCCGGACCTCACCGAAGGCGAAGTGGGCGGGGAGGAGGTGGCCGATATCCCGACCCTTCAGAGAAAGATCGCGGTCCTTGAAGCAGGTATCGAAAAGCTCAAGAAGATAGGGGACCAATACGAAGCCAAGGCCAAAAAGGTCGAGGACCGCATCTTCTCCCGCACCGCCACGGCCGGCCGCGATCCCGAACTGAGTCCCGCCGCCATGAAGGAAATCAAGGAGTGGCGCGACAAAGCCGATGCGGAGTTCGACAAGATCGCCGCAGCCCGGCGCCTCATAAGCAAGCACCGCAAGGCCATCAAGAAGCTGGAGCGTCAGGAATAATAAGGCCTCCTTCCCTTCTGCAATTCCGTGCGGGGCGGGTCGGCCCGCTTGTCCGTGACACCAGGTCAGGGAATAACTCGGACCATCGCTCGCCGGATCGTCCGTTTCCCTTGTCCGGCAGCCGACCCGACGGGCCGGGGAGCGTCCAGGGAAACGCAGTCGGCAGCTGAGGGGGCATCATCCAACCCAGCGGTAAACCTCCGCGGGGGCGATCCCCTTGTTAACGCTACGCAGGGCAATCGGAACCCGCAAGCCGCCGGTTTGGCTGGCGGCGGCCCTTCTCACCCCCCAGATTGCCCTCATGAAACGCCGCACCTTCCTCGCCACTTCGGCCGGCAGCCTCGCCGCCGCTCGTTCAGCCTCCGCCGGCCGCGGGCAAGGAGCTCCGGCCAAGCTCCCCAACATCCTCTATCTGGTTTCCGACCAGTGGCGCACCATCGACCATGGTTACATGGGCAACCCGGAAGTCCGGACCCCTCACATCGATCAGCTGGCCGACCAGAGCGTCAACTTCGTCAACGCGGTGTCCGGCATCCCGGTCTGCTGTCCGCACCGCGCATGCCTGATGACCGGGCAATATCCGCTCACTCACGGACTTTTCCTGAACGACCTGCGCCTCAATGACCGGGCCACCTCCTTTGCCGAGGCCCTCACCCGTGCAGGCTACGATACCGGTTACATCGGCAAGTGGCATCTCGACGGGTCCGGCCGCTCGGCCTACATCCCACCCGAACGACGCCAAGGTTTCGATTACTGGAAGGCGCTCGAGTGCACCCACAACTACAACAAATCGCAATATTACGACAAAACCTCCAAGGAGCCGCTGGTATGGGAAGGCTACGACGCCTATGCCCAGACCAGGGACGCGGTCTCTTATGTCAGGAGCCGCGCGCCGCGGGACGAGGAAGACGCCGGTCACAAGCCTTTTGCCCTCTTCCTCTCGTGGGGACCTCCTCACGCTCCCTACCGCACCGGGCCGGTCAAGTGGCTGGACCGCTACGACATGCGGAAGCTCACCCTCCGGCCAAATGTTCCGGCCCACCTCGGCAAACAAGCCCAATCGACCTATGCCGGCTACTACGCCCACTGCAGCGCCCTCGACGAGTGCGTGGGATGGTTGGTGGAGTCCCTCCGGGAGTCCGGACAACTCGAGAACACCATCATTATCTACACCTCCGACCACGGCGACATGCTTTACTCGCACGGCCAGCTGAAAAAACAACGTCCCTGGGACGAGTCGATCCGGGTGCCTTTCCTGGTGCGCTGCCCGGCTTCCATGCGGGTGAAGCCCCGCCGCCTCGAGGCCCCCATCAACACACCCGACATCATGCCCACCGTCCTCAACCTCGCGGGGGCAGGGGTGCCGGACTCGGTGGAAGGGGAGGACTTTTCAGACGTCATCCGCGGAACCCGCAAGCTGGACGACAACCACGCCCTCATCACTTGTCCCAGTCCTTTCGGCCAGTGGCCCCGTCAGCGTGGGGGACGTGAGTACCGCGGCGTGCGCACCAGGCGATACACCTATACCCGCACCCTCGACGGCCCCTGGCAGCTCTTCGACAACCAGGAAGATCCCTTCCAGCAGCACAACATGGTGGCGCAAGCGGACCTGAAGGGCCTGCGGGACGAACTGGAAGACAAGCTCGGGGCACGGCTCGCGCAGACCGGGGATGACTTCGCTCCCGGCCCCGAACTGGTCAAGCGCTGCGGCTACCGGACCGATTCGAGCGGCACGGTCGGCTACCGCGACCCGGCTTCCTGGGGACAGGTGTCGGTTCCGGCCAGGAAGGGATAGCCGATGCTCCCATCGCTCCCCAAACCCGCTGACCAGTTTCCGGAACAATCCCGACCTCCCGGGCTCAAATCGGGGAAGGTGAGATCTGATGCCGGGGTCGTCAAGCGCCAGGACGGCCCGCCCGCAGCGGATTCCGGTTCATGCCGAGTTCCAGAATTCTTCTGACTATTGGACCTGAGGAAAGGGTTGAGAAAGACCCGATCTGCGATCGGCAGCGGGAGGGGGAGCGAGCTCCCCGACCTCCCGAGCCACGCAGCCATGGGGCAAAGGCCGCCCGCCCCGTTTCTCTCCCCGGTCGGAGACCGGCAGACGGCAACTCCTCAGATCCAATGGTCCGGTTGATTCGGCCACTCGGGATTACTTCTTTCCTCGATAGACCCGCTTTGACTTCTGGATGAATTCGGTCCGCACCCGCGTCTTCTGTTCTCGCGTGATGTCCTGCAGGGTCTGGTTCTTGTCGAACTCGAGAGAGTAGGAATAGGTCAGGGCGGTGGCGTCTTTCCCCGATCCCGGCTTCACATCGAAACTCCAGAGCAGGATTCCCTTGGGTTTTTCAAATCGCCGGTAGTTGGGGTCNNGTTTTTCAAATCGCCGGTAGTCGGGGTCCTCGCTCAGGGGTTGCGACATCTCGCCCAACGCAACCCGCAGGCTGGCCGCGTCTTCCATGGTCGGGGTCCGCTCGCGCAGGCGCAGGCTCACTGGGGAATCCTTGTAATTGTCGAGCACCACCTCCACGGCGATCTCGACCTGCTGGTTTCCCCCCTGCACCGCCTCCCGCCGGTCGACCAGGCTGCGCCGCGCCCGCAACTGACCGTCCACCCCGAAGCCCAGCGTGAAGTTGCGGCCCCGCGCAATGGTCGGCATTTCGGTCCGGCCCGTGAATCGGTCGTCCAGGTAGACGTTGACCGCACCGCCCAGCAGGTCCTTGGAGGTGGCGTTGGTGAGCTCCGCCTCCCGGAAAACCGCCGCGGTAAGGACTGGCACCGCCACGTGATAAAACTCCGCCTTCCCCCGGTGCTGCAGCACGGGAACCATCTGGGCCTCCCGGCGACTCACCAGGGTCACCGGCCGATCCAGTCCATACTCGATGCTCAAGTCGTCCTCGCTGCGATCCTCCCGCAGGCGTCGCAGCTCGCTCATGCGCTCCGAAAGCTCGATCAGCTGCACGCTGGCAGCCGAGTCGTTGGCATCGAAATTCGCGGTGGCGGCTTCCTGGATCGATTGCCCGCGAAACTGCCCGGCCAAGGCCTCCCGTTGCTGCTCNNCTGCTCGAGGGCCTTGTTGTAACGGGCGGTATTACCCACCAGGTCCGGCTGTTCCTGCCCGTTGGAAGTGACCCGCACGTAGAGCGGCGCGAGCTGCGGATTGTAGGCGCTCACCGTGGGCGAGACCGTCGAAAGCGCCAGCTTGACCCCTTCCCATTTTTCGCCGCTAACCTGGTGGATCAGGGCGTTGAACTCGATCTCGATCTCGTTCCGGGTGGTGTCGCCCCGCACGTTGTAGACCGGCGACCAGCCGCAGTCCTTGACGAGGTAGTTCAGCTTCAGACTGGCCGGCCCCTCCTCCGCCTTGTCCAGGTAGAGCACCGCATCGTAGGTGACCGGCGGTCCTGCCGCCAGCTTCTCGCGCTCGCTGGTCAGCCGCCCCAGCCTTTCCTGACCGGCCTCGATCTTGAAGTCGAGTTCCATGATCTCCTGCGAGGCCGTCTCGTATTCCTCGAAGTGCATCCGGGTGATCTGCTCGATCTCCTTGGCCTGCAGGACTCCGTGCGCCATCTCCTGCGAAACCGCCGGCGCCACGAAGTTGCCGAGCGACTTCAGGTAATCCTGTCGGATCCGGCGCAGCGCGATCTCGTTCTTCGAGGTGGCGAGCTCCTGCTTGAGTTTCCGGATCTCGCCCTCCAGTTCCACCACCGCGCCCTTCATCTGTTCCGCCTCGGCCGGCGGCCGCGAGCGACAGGCCACCGAACGCACCTCCACCCCCTCGGCGCGATCGGCGAATACGCTGCCCGGGTCCGTCGCAGTCGGAAGCGGCGCCACCACCACTTCAAATGGGCCTTGCTGTTCAGGCGGCAGGTCGATGTGCCGCGTCACCATCGCGGTTCCCTGATACAGGATCACCTCGGTGAGGTGCCCCGTGACGACCGGGAGGCCCGGTGCATTCCCGGCCTCTCCCCGCTCGTTCCGGGCTGCCCGCAACCGCGCCAGCGGCCCCGCGGGGGTCGGGTTGATCGCACCGCGAGGAGGTCCCTTGGGCAAGGGAGGCTCCGGCTCGAGCGGGGGGGCCGGGGATGGCTCTGCGGGTGCTTCGGAAGCGGGCTGGGCCTCGGGTTGCCCCTCGGCCCGCAGCACGGGAATGCCCGCAAGGAAGAAGGGAATCGACAGGACAAGCAGGTGTTTCTTCATGGCAAGTGCGGGCTAAACGGCTTACGAGACCGGCGGTCTCTCCAAGCCACAGCGGGAGGGACCACCTTCCTCGTCTTTGCAGACCTATTCGATTTCAGCTAGAAAACCATCGCAAGAATAATCCCAATTTCCCTGAATCTCCCCATGCCTTCACACCTGCTCACGCTCGCCCTGCTCCTGGTTCTCGGGCTCCAGGCCCTCCACTGCGCCCCTGAACCACCCAACGTCGTGCTCTTCGTCACCGACGACCAGTCACCCATCGCGGGTTGCTACGGCAGCACCGATATCCGGACGCCCCACCTCGACGCCCTCGCCGCGGAGGGCACCCGCTTCACCCACGCCTTCGCCACCACCGCCTCCTGCTCGGCCAGCCGCTCCGTCATTCTCTCGGGCCTTCACAACCATCTCAACGGCCAGTACGGACACACCCACGCATTTCACAAGTTCTCCTCCTTCCCCTCGGTCAAGGCGGTGAGCCTCCCCCTCCAGATGAGCCGGGCCGGCTACCGCACCGTGCAGATCGGCAAGTACCACGTCGCGCCGGAAGCGGTGTTCCACTTCGAACAAAGACTGCGCGGCAACACCCGCAATGCCCGCGAGATGGCGGAAAACTGCCGGCCGGTTTTCACTGAGGAATCCGACCGGCCGTTTTTCCTTTATTTCTGCACCAGCGACCCGCACCGCGGCGGCGGGGTCGACAGGGATTCGAAACTCGAACACAAGCCCGACCTCTTCGGCAACCGTCCCAACCGGGGCTCCCACAAGGGCATCGAGGAGGTATTCTATGATCCGGCCGGGGTGAACGTGCCCGCCTTTCTGCCGGACACCCCGGCCTGCCGCGCAGAGCTCGCACAGTATCACCAGTCGTGTTCGCGGATCGACCAGGGCCTGGGACACCTCGTGTCCCTTCTCAGGGAAACCGGCCGGTGGGAAAACACCGTCCTCATCTACACAGCCGACCATGGGATGGCCTTTCCCGGCGCCAAGACCACCGTCTACGAAGCCGGACTCCGCGTCCCCTTCGTGGTCCGCCACCCGGGAGCGAAACGCAAAGGGGTCGTCAGCAATGCCATGATCAGCCACGTCGATATCGCCCCATCCATCCTGGACCTCGCCGGCGCCTACGACCACCGGAAAGGCGCGCCCCGGAAACTCCTCCCGGTCGAGAAGGTTCCCTTCGGCGAAAACCCCGGCCAACCCATGAAGGGCTATCACGGCCGCTCGTGGGTCCCGATTCTCGACAATTCCAATCCGACCGGCTGGGACCAGATCGACGCTTCCCACACCTTTCACGAAATCCAGATGTACTATCCGATGCGGGTGGTGCGAGACCGCCAGTTCAAGCTCATCTGGAACATCGCCTACCGTCAGCCCTATCCGTTCGCCTCCGACCTCTGGGCCGCTTCCACCTGGCAGTCCCAGTTCCAGCAGGGCCCCGCCGCCAGGTACGGCAACCGCACCGTCGATTCCTACATCAACCGCCCGCAGTTCGAGCTCTACGATGTCTCCTCCGATCCGGCCGAGACCCGGAATCTCGCTGCCGACCCCCGGTTCGCCGCCACCCTCGGGCGCTACAAGGACAAGATCCGGGAGATGCAAAAACGCACCGGTGACCCCTGGATCATGAAGTGGCGCTACGAGTAGCTGGATCGCGCCGTCCCCCGCGCCATGGCAAATCCACTGCCCAGCCGGCGGGAACGCCGTCATCCACCCCTTCCCCGCGATTCAATTTGCCGGTCGTGCATCCCGACGCTACACCCCCGGCCATGAAGAGCATCCACGCGCTGCTTCTCTCTCTTCTGATCACCGGTTCCTGGGCTCCCGTGCCTGCGGCTCCGCCGGACTATCTCACCTTCGACAACACGCCCATGGGATCCGAGAAACGGCCCCTCATCCTGCGCACCTACATGCCCGATCCCGGACTCGAGGACGCGGTCTTTGCCAACCATGGGAAGGCCGCCAACTCGCCGCGCTACAACGTCGGTGAGGGCCGGGACGTCGGGGGCGAATACAAGCCGGTGAAGGGAATCCCCGCAGCCATCGGCGTCAATCACGGCGCTGCCCTGTCCTACTGCTTCGACACCACCGAGTGCCGCATCATGTATGCCTGGCAGGGAGGCTTCCTCGACATGTTTCCCTACTGGGGGGACAAGGGTCGCGGCAACCGCCAGTCATTCAATTACGTCCCGCACCTCATCGGGAATCTCTTCTACAGGACGAGCGGCACCCATCCGCTCCACATCGACGGCACGTGCATCTCCGGAATCGGCGCGCCGGACTTCCTCGGCTATGAAATCCGCGACAAGTTCCCGGTCTTCCGCTACCGGGTGGCGGACCACACCATCGAGGCGCTCTTTGCCCCCGGCAAGGCCAGCCCCAATTCGTTCACCGCCAAGTTCAAGGTCACCCCCGCCGCGAAGCTGTCTTTCAAGGCGAACCGCGCCCGGGTCACCGAGTCCTCCCCCCGGCCGGGCTTCCTCCGCGTCGTCGTGAAGCACGACCCGATCGCGAACTACCAGGGATTCCCCCGGGACATGGGCATCAAGCAGGCCGACGCCGACTCCGGGCGGAAGCTCTATCTCAACTATGGCTGCATCGCGTGCCACTCGACCGACGGCTCGAGGGGCCACGGACCCACCTTCGGCGGCCTCGCCGGCAAAACCCGCCCCCTCGAGGGCGGTGGCGAGGTCCTCGCCGACAAGGCCTACCTCCTCGAGTCGATCAGGAATCCGAACGCAAGGGTCGCGAAGGGATTCCCGCCCAGCTACATGCCCCCATACCAGCTCAAGGACATCGAATACGAGGCCCTTGCCACTTTCATCATCAGCCTCGCCCAGTCGAAGTAACCACCATGAGAACCCTCTTCCTCCTTGCATCGATCGCCTGCTGCGCCTCGTGCCTCCATGCCGCCGAGTGGAAGGACTGCTACCAGCTCGAGGACATCACCCTTCCGCTCGGCGCCCCGCCCGAGGTCGGTGGAATCACCTTCGATCCGGCTGGAAACTTCTACCTCTGCCTGCGCCGCGGCGATGTCTTCGTGGCCAGGCCCCAACCCGACCCGAAGACGTGGCAATGGAAGCACTTCGCCAGCGGCTTCCACAACGGTTGCGGAATCTGGGCCCCCAGGCCCGGCACCGTGGTGGTCAGCCAGATGGCGGAACTCACCGAGGCCAGCGACACCGACCAGGACGGCGTGGCCGACTCCTACCGCTCCCTGAGCCGCGCCTGGGGACTCAGCGGAAACTACCACGAGACCAGTGGCCTGTGGCCCGGCCGACAAGGCGGCTACTGGCTCGCGATCGGAACCGCCTCCCACAACGGGCCCACCTTCTTCCACACCCGCGGGGAATACTCCAGCTTCGGGCGCCGGGGGCGCAACTTCTCCGGCGTGGAATACCGGGGCTGGGTCATGCACTACGACGGCAAGACCGGCAAGACCACGCCCTTCTGCTCGGGTTTCCGCATGCACAACGGAATCTACCAGGATCCCGACGGCAATCTCTGGTGCGGTGACAACCAGGGCGACTGGAAGGCCACCACTCCACTCTACCATCTCGAGGAGGGGAATTTCTACGGTCACCCTAGTAGTTTGGTCTGGGACGAGAACTGGCCGAAGGACAAGGATCCCCTCCTCACCTACCGACATGACCTCGAGGCTTACAACAAGCATCGCACCAGGCCGGCCGTGCAACTCCCCCACGGGGAACTCTGCCGCTCGGCGGCCGGCCTGATCGAGTTTCCGCGCGACGGATCGTTCAGCAGGGAATTCGCCGGTCAGATGCTTCTCACCGACAATGCCGGCAACCGCCTCTGCCGGATCATGCTCGAGAAAGTGAAGGGCGGGTTCCAGGGCTGCGCCACTTTCTTCGTAAACGGCAACGGCCTGCGTTCCGGAAACAACCGGCTCCGCTTCTCTCCGGATGGAAAGGCGCTCTATGTCGGCCAGACGGTGCGCGGATGGGGCGCGCCCGCCGAGGGACTGCAGCGCATCAGCTGGAAGGGTGGCGAGGTCTTTGACATCTCGAGGTTCTCACTGACCAAGACGGGTTTTGCGCTCACCTTCACCAGGGACCTGCCGGCCGGGGCGGAGAGAGCGGACACCTACCGGTTCCGCTCCTACACCTACCAGTCGCGCTGGAGCTACGGTGGCCCCCAGGAAAACAAGAAGGAACACCGGGTCACCGCGGTGAACAATAAGGGGCCCCGC
>JABAHR010015449.1_pt1 | contig 13475 bp, 12 predicted proteins | sample 7062101 | NCBI WGS metagenome assembly JABAHR01 (sample SAMN14534553, study PRJNA622989) | marine sediment metagenome | biome: marine biome [ENVO:00000428]; feature: marine pelagic biome [ENVO:01000023]; material: deep marine sediment [ENVO:00002113] | place: India: Gulf of Kutch | collected... | reverse complement strand
TCCAGACTGACGCCTCTCAGACCATTGCCGGGCACATCCCCTTCGAGCGCGGCCTCGATACCGAGCGCCTCGATCAGCGCCAGCACCGCGGAAGCATTCCGGACCTGCACGTCGCCTGCCAGCGCGGGCCTCGGCAAATCGACGATTTCCCGGCCACGCCCGCGCCACGACCAGGTGCCGTCGGCAGCGACGGAATGACTGTAATCCCGACCAGGCAGTAGCAAGGTCGACCCGGTCTCCGCGGCATGTTCCAGGATGGCCCGCGGCAGGTGCGCCGCGCCAAACACGACCGGCTTGCCGGGTCGCATGATGCCGGCCTTTTCGGCGGCGATGGACTCGATGTCGTCGCCGAGCCAGCTGCAATGGTCGAGCGCCACGTTGGTAATCAGGCAGCCGTCCGAATCGACCGCGTTAACGGCATCGAGTCGCCCGCCCATACCGACTTCCAGCAACCATGCATCCACCCCCTGGGCGTCGAAGGCCACGAGACTGGCGAGCGTGCCGAATTCGAAGAAGGTCAGCGGGACGTCGCCGCGGGCCGCCTCGACGCTCTCTAGCGCCTCGATCACGACGGCGTCAGACGCCGGCCGGCCGTCGATGCGGGTCCTCTCGTTGTAACGATGCACGTGCGGTGAGGAATAGGCGCCCGTCCGCATGCCGCTTTGCCTGAGGATGGCTTCGAGCATCGCGAGGCTCGAGCCTTTGCCGTTCGTCCCGGTGATCGTTACGACCAGCCCGGGGCGGCTGATGCCCAGCCGAGCAAGAACCGCCTGGACACGTTCGAGGCCGAGCACGATCTCTCGCGGAGACAGGCTTTCCAGCCACGGCAGCCATTCATCCAGGGTCCGGAATGCAGCCGCCCTCGCCATATTTTTCGGGCCGGGATTCAGCCTGCTGGCACAGGCCGGTTTTCGAGCTTCGCAAGCAGCGCCGCGATCTCGTCGCGCAGTCGACGACGATCGATGATCATGTCGACTGCACCATGGTCGAGCAGGAATTCACTGCGCTGGAAGCCCTCGGGCAGTTTCTGGCGTACGGTCTGCTCGATGACTCTTGGCCCGGCAAAACCGATCAACGCTTTCGGTTCTGCAACGTTGACATCACCCAGCATGGCGAGACTGGCGGACACGCCGCCGGTGGTCGGATCGGTGAGCACCGAGACAAAAGGTATCCTGAGTTCGGACAGGCGGGCGAGCGCAGCGGAGGTTTTCGCCATTTGCAGCAGGGAAAAAAGCGCCTCCTGCATACGCGCACCGCCGCTGGCGGAAAACGAGATCAGTGGCGCGCGCGTCTCCGCCGACACCGCCGCAGCCCTGCAGAACCGCTCGCCGACGACCGAACCCATCGAGCCGCCCATGAATGCAAATTCGAACGCGCAGGCGACAACGGGGCGTCCTTTCAGAGCGCCCTTGACGGCAACCAGCGCATCCTTCTCGCCGGTCTTCTTCTGAGCCTGCACGACACGGTCACGATAGCGTTTGCTGTCGCGGAACCTGAGGGGGTCCTGTGGTTCGAGATTGGCCGCGATCTCCTGCTGCGACCCTGCGTCGAGAAAATAATCGAGCCGGGCGCGCGCGCCAATACGCATATGATGATCGCACTTGGGACAAACGCTCAGGTTGCGTTCGACCTCCTTACGATAGAGTTGCTCGTCACATTCGGGACACTTCATCCAGACGCCCTGCGGCACGGAGCGCGTCCGTTTTTCGGTGCTGATACGCGACGGCATCAGTTTTTCAAACCAGCTCATAGGGCCGAATCATAAACCTTAATAGCTGAAGTGTCCGCATTCGCCAGCGGTATCCCCGATTCCTCGGGATAGCGCACCTGGGCCAATGTAAGCCCATGCGCCGGCGCGGCGACGCCCGCCGCTTTGCGATCCCGACTCAGCAGCACGTCCTTCACCCACCCGGTTCGTTCTTCGCCACGACCGACGGCAACGAGCGTGCCGGTAATATTGCGAACCATATGCTGTACGAACGCGTTCGCCGTCACCGCCAGCTGCAGCCAGTTATCGCGCCTCGTAACCTTGAGGGCCATAATCTCCCGGACCGGGGTTGCCGCCTGGCATCCGGCGGCGCGAAACGCGGAGAAATCATGCTCGCCGAGGAGGTGCCTCGCAGCTTCGTTCATCATGTCGACATCGAGCGGCTCGTGAATCCACCAGGCCCGTTTGCGGTAGAGACTCGAACGCACCAACCGGTTCAGTATCAGGTAGTGATAGGAGCGAGATACGGCACTGAAACGTGCATGAAAGGTATCACTCACCGGGGCTGCAAAGGTGACGTTGATGTCCTGCGGCAGATTCGAGTTGATACCCAGCAACCAGCCGCGCATCGATCTTTCGACGCTGGTATCGAAATGCGCTACCTGTCCGCTCGCATGCACGCCGGCGTCGGTCCGTCCGGCGCAGGTCACCTCGACGGCTTCGTCGGCGACGGCGGTGACGGCTTCCTCGACGCGCTGCTGCACGCCGATGCCGGACTTCTGTCGCTGCCAACCGACGTAGTCAGTGCCGTCGTATTCGACCCCGAGGGCAATGCGTGTCATCGAGGGGGACAGCGCCGGGACGAATGGAGAGGAAATTCCAGGTCCCGGTCGATTAACGGCGGTCGCTGCGTTTCAGCGGCGCGTGCACCCCGGTTCCCGAGCATTTTTGTGACACTCAATACCGCATTGCGTCAGCTGAGTGAGCCCCTCAGGACGGCAACGAGTCGATGAGTTGCTGGGCCTGCTGCTTCTGCGCATCGTCGCCCTCGTCGAGGACCTCTTCGAGGATACTCCTGGCGCCGGCCGGATCGCCCATGTCGACATAGGCACGCGCCAGGTCCAGTTTCGTGCCGACCTCGGTCATGGTCCGGGCATCTTGCAGATCCTCTGACATATCCTCCGCGGACAATGTCTGCGTCGCATCATCGGCGTCGGGCGTCGGCCGCAGCCGCGGCTGCTCGACGGTCGCGTCATCCCGCAGCTGGTTGATCGTATCGCCGACTTCGCTGACCTTGAGCGCAGCGGTCAGATCGTCGAGATCGAGATCCATGTCCGTGCTGCCGGCCAGGCCTGGCATGCGGCCGGTGTCGTCGGTCGACATATCGGGACTGAAGACATCCTTCGGCAGCGCCTCGGTCTTGGCGAAGTCGAAATCGCCTTCTTCCTCGTCCTCGTCCATCGGCGCCAGCAGCGTAGCGGCATCATCCGAGAGCGTGCTGTCCGGTTCCTCGTCGTCAGGCTCCGATGCCAATAGCGTCGCGTCACTATCGGCGAGGTCGGCCTCGACGCTGGTTCCCGTTTCGACAGCCATGTCTTCGGTAAGCACCTGGGTCTGGCCCGTCGCGTCGAGCAGGCTGGAATCGAGATCGACATCGGTGTCTTCGCCGCCAGCATCGTCCAGCGAAGCCATCCCGGTGGCGGCATCGTCGCTCAGCGCCTCGGCGATGCCAGTGGCATCGTTTTCGGACAGAGCCTCGTTGAGACCGGTAGCATCGTCAGCAACCACGGTGTCGATGTCGAAGGCTTCACGCGTGCCGGTCGACTCGATGTCGTCGTCAGCAAGCGCTTCGTGCTTGCCGGTGGCCTCGAGCTGATCGGCGTCGACGATCGCCTCGCTCTTGCCGGTCTCGGCCAGATCATCGCTGATTTCGAGCTGCTCGCTGGTGGCGGTATCTTCGAAATCGCCGAGATCGGCGTCTTCTTCGATGTCCGCCGCCATCGCGGTCTCCTCGAGTGCATCGAGATCGAGTCCGAGGTCGTCGAGATCGATTTCGGCGGTGGCGTCGGTCGGCGGCGTTGCCGGGCTCTCCGTCTCTGACATGGCCGGCAGCTCGCCGGTCGCCTCCATGTCGAACTGCTCCTCTATCGTTGGCGTTTGCGCGGAGTCATCTTGCGCAAGCTCGCTCGTTTCATCGTCGTCCAGCGGCATTTCCGTGGTTTCGTCGCCCGCGGGCTCCGGCATCTCGCGCGTAGCCGAAGCTTCAAGACCAGGGGTGTCATCGTCCAGGCTGAAGTCGATTCCGGACCCTGAATCCGGCGGTATCAGGACCTGCCCGGTCTCGTCGCCGACGATATCCTCTACGCCGGCGCCACCGAAATCCACGACGTCGTCATCGTCGCCGCCAAGGTCGATGACATCGCTGGTAGCGTCCTCGGGCGTCCCGGCAAAATCCATGTCGAGGTCGCCGGCATCGTCCATCCCGCCCTCGAACGACAGGTCGACGGCTTTGGTCACCCCCTCGGCGCTTACGCCGGAGAACAGTTCGTGATCGGCCGCAATCTGCTGGCCCATGATGACGATCTTGTCCCACTCGGCCTGCGAATCGTCGCCCACCGACGCCTTCGTTCGCTGCGCGGCATCGATGAACGCATCGCGGTTACCCCAGACGAAATAGATTTCACACAATTTCGTCAGCAAATCCTGCCGCTCCGGATCTGCCGTCAGCGCGCCGTTGATCAGATCGGCCGCCTGGTCATAGAGTCCGTAGGCCATGTGGAAATCCGCCTCGGCGATCGGATCGCTCTGGTCGAGATTGACGGCGGTTTCGCTGCTGAAGGTATCGTCGAGCGACGGTTGTGAACCGGTTTCCGCCAATGGATCCACATCGGCCTGCTCACCTGCGGTTGTCGGCGCCGGAATTTCGCGCGTTTCCTGGCTGTCCGACATTTCGAACACCTCGGACATCTCTGTCGTGGCCGATTCGGTCGCAGAGGCCGGCGCAAGTTCGTCCGGCGGCGGCACCTCCGTCGTTTCGGCCAGCGCGTCGAGATCCGTGCCAACGCCCGCCTCGGTTTCCACGACGACGATGGATTCATCGTTGTCGCGGGCCAACGCCCGCAACCTTTCCGTTGACGCCATCTCCTCAGCGTCCGACAGGTCATCGGTGTCCAGCGCGTCCCACACGCCGGTGGCCTCTTCGTCATCGCGCCGGGCGGCACGACGCATGAACCAGACCAGGATCGCGACGGTGATGACCAGTGCAGAGCCAATCCAGACCCAGAAATTGTTCAGATAGCCAAGGATCGTGTCGACGATGCCCTCGTCGCGGGCCGGCTGCGACACCACCGGCGGCGCCGTGGTGACCACCGGCGGCGCGTCCTCGACCGGTTCTTCAGCGACGGGGTCCTCCGCGGGCGGCGCTTCCTCGAGCAGCAATTCCTCTCCGCGGAGATTGGCCAGTTCCTGGCGAAGCGCGGCCAGTTCATTGTCCTCGATCGCGATCAGCGCCGAAGGGTCATCGAGAATCGCCTCGATTTCCGCGATCCTTGCGTCGACCGGATCTGCTGCCGGTTCCTCGCCGGTGTCGGCGATTGCGTCATCGACCGGCGCCTCCGCGCCCGTATCCACGCCGGTATCTTCCGGCGTCAGCGTGAGGTCTTCGTCAGGCGGTACGAGCGTCAGGCTGGGTTGCGTCTCGATCGGATCGAGAACGGGCTCGTCGGCAACAGCCGGCGGCTCGGGGTCGGGCACTGCTGCCGGCGCGGGAGTCTCGCCACGCCATTCCTGGTTTTGCCTCAGCACTTCCGAATAGGCACTCGCGCGACTGATCCGGAACACGTCGTCGGCACTCGGGATGCGCAATGTGGCGCCCGCGCGCAGGCGGTTGATGTTGCCGTCGAAGGCCTCCGGATTCGCCTCGAAGATCGCGAGCATCGTCTGGTTGATCGTCAACCTCGAGTCCGGCCGGACCCGCTGCGTGATCCCCCAAAGCGTATCGCCACGGACGACGAGCACGTCGCCGCCGGAAGCGGTATCGAAAGTCGGCTGTCCGAAGCCGGCGTCCGGATCGACCTGCGCCGGCGGCGCCGCGGGTGCCGTCGGCTCGACCTGTGCCGGCGGTTCGGGTTCAGGTTCAGGTTCCGGCTCGAACGGTGCCGGCGCCGGCGCCGGTTCGGGCTCGACGACCTGGCTCGGCGGACGCACCGGCGGCCTCGATGGCGGCGGTGCTGCCGGTTGCTGCTGCGGCGCCGGCCGCTGAATCTGACCGCTGTCGGCGGGCGCCGTGCGGGTGGGCGCGGTAACGCTTTCCGTCGCCGGGGTCGACGGGGGCGGCGCATAGGTCGGCGGATCGAGCAGCACCGTGTATTCGCGCAGCAGGCGACCGCGCGACCAGCTCGCTTCCACGAGGAACGTAATGAATGGTTCGGTAATGGGCTGGGTCGATGTCACGCGAATCACGTTGCCGTCCGCCGTGCCGGACCTGACGATGTCGAATTGCAGGCTCGTCAGGTACATCGGTCGATCGAGATCGTAACGCTGGAAGGTCTCCTGCGATGCCAGCTGCACCGTCAGGTTGTTGAGCTCTTCCGGTGTGGCTGCGAGTAGCTCGATTTCCGCCGTTAGCGGCTCGTTTAACGCTGAACTCAGTCGTATATCTCCGAGGCCGAGTGCCCATGCCTGTAACGCAAGCAACAGGAATGGCAACAGCAGCCATACACGATTAAGTCTTGGCGACATAGTATTTTTCTCCAGCTCCCCAATTTCCGTCAGAAACGGACCGCTCCGGAGCTTGATTGGTCAATGCAGGTGCCCTTACGCCTGCTGCGCACTATAGCTCATAAATGGTTTTTCGCCAATATTTCAGCTATTTGGACGCTATTTAGAGCCGCGCCCTTACGAATATTGTCGGCCACGATCCAGAGGTCGATTCCGGTCGGGTGACTGATGTCTTCACGTATTCTGCCGACGTAAACCGGGTCGTTTCCGGACGCATCGGTGACGGCGGTCGGATACTGCCCGGTATCGACGCCGTCGATGACCTCCACGCCGGGCGCTTCGCGCAGCAATTCAATCACCTGCTTTGCCGATATCTTCTCACGGGTCTCGAGGTGCACCGCTTCCGAATGACCGAAAAATGCCGGGATTCGCACCGCGGTCGGGTTCACGGCAATTGACTCATCACCCATGATCTTGCGGGTCTCCCAGACCATTTTCATCTCTTCCTTCGTGTAGCGGTTGTCCTGGAAGACGTCGATGTGCGGTACCGCGTTGAACGCCACCTGCTTCCCGCCACCGGCGATCTCCACCGGCTTGCCGCTCAGCATCGACGCCGAGTGCCTGGCAAGGTCCTCGACCGCCGCCCGGCCCGCGCCGGAGACGGCCTGGTAGGTCGCGACGTTGATTCGCGTGATGCCGACCGCATCGTAGATCGGCTTCAGGGCGACGACCATCTGGATCGTCGAACAATTCGGATTGGCGATGATGCCCCGGTTACGATACTCGGCGATCTTTTCCGGATTGACTTCCGGAACCACCAGCGGAATATCGTCGTCGTAGCGAAACCGCGACGTATTGTCGATGACGACGCAGCCGGCGGCTGCTGCCTGCGGCGCGAAAGCGTCCGACACCGACGCGCCGGCCGAAAACAAACCGATTTGCACCCGGGAAAAGTCGAACTCGGCGAGATTCTCGACGTCGAGCGTCCGCTTGCCAAATGACGCGGTCTTGCCGACCGAACGCTCGCTGGCGAGCGCGTAGATCTTGCCGACCGGGAATTTGCGCTGGGCGAGTATGTCGAACAGCGCCTCACCAACGACGCCGGTGGCGCCGACAACTGCTACGTCATAGGAATCTGGCATCTTGGAAGGACTTCCGGGAATCGCTCTTTAAGAATTACCCCGTAACGACAGGCGTCACCGATTCGACATCCGCGTTCTGGGCGCGATGTCTAAGGTAGTGGTCCATCAGGACCAGCGCAACCATTGCTTCAGCGATCGGCGTCGCCCGCAGGCCGACGCAAGGGTCGTGGCGCCCCGTCGTCACGATTTCGGACTGTTGTCCCGCCTTGTCGATCGTCGCGCCGCGCTTGCTGATGCTCGATGTCGGCTTCAGCGCGATGCTCGCGAGGATATCCTGACCCGATGAGATACCGCCGAGCGTCCCGCCCGCGTCATTCTTGGCGAAGCCTTCGGGCGACATTTCGTCACGGTGTTCGCTGCCTTTCTGGCTCACCGCCGCGAAGCCAGCGCCGAGCTCGACGCCTTTGACCGCGTTGATACTCATCAGTCCGTGCGCGAGCTCCGCCTCCAGCTTGTCGAAGACCGGCTCGCCGAGCCCGGGCGGCACATGGCTCGCCAGCACGCTGATTTTTGCGCCAATCGAATCGCCCTCCTCGCGCAGCGCATCCATGAACGCCTCGAGTTCGGGCAGCCGATCGGGATCCGCGCAGAAGAAAGGATTCGTATCGACGGCATCGAGATCGCTGGCGGCCAGCTCGATCGGGCCCAGCTGGGACACGTAGCCGCGAATCAGGATGCCGGCGCGCTCATGAAGATATTTCCGCGCGATTGCGCCGGCCGCAACGCGCATCGTGGTCTCGCGTGCCGACGAGCGGCCGCCGCCCCGGTAGTCGCGGATGCCGTATTTTTGCTGGTAGGTGTAGTCGGCGTGGCCAGGCCGAAACTTGTCCTTGATGTCCGAATAGTCGCGCGACCGCTGGTCGACATTCTCGATCAGCAAACCGATCGGCGTCCCGGTGGTCAGCCCTTCGAACACGCCGGAGAGGATCTTCACCCGGTCCGGCTCCTTGCGCGCCGTCGTGTGCCGTGACTTGCCAGGGCGCCGGCGCTCGAGGTCGGCCTGGATATCATCCTCGGACAGCGCCATTCCCGGCGGACAGCCGTCGACGACGCAGCCCATGGCAGGGCCGTGACTTTCACCAAAGGTGGTCACCGTGAATAGCCGTCCGAAACTGTTACCCGACATGTCCTTTTTCTTCCCATAGCGCCCGGCAAGCCTCGAGATCGGCTCGAGTGACCAGGAATACCCCCTGACCGCCCATCTCGAAATCCAGCCACGTCAGCGGCAAGTCCGGTAACCGTGCCTCGAGCGCGGGCTGGCTGTTGCCCACTTCGACGACAAGGATCCCGTCCCTGGCAAGATATCTCGGCGCATCTTGCAGGATAGATATCACCGAATCCAGACCGTCGGCTCCTGCAGCGAGGCCGAGTGCGGGCTCACAGCGGAATTCCGGCGCCAGCATGGACATGTCTTCTGCGTCCACGTACGGGGGGTTGCTCACGATCACATCATATTCCCGCACGGGGAGCGCGTCGAAAAAATTCGAACGTATGAGATGAACGCGCTCAGCAAGGCGATACCTGTCGACATTGATCGCCGCCACCTCGAGGGCTTGCGGAGAGATATCGACGGCGTCGACGGTCGCCTGCGGGCAATATCTGGCGATCGCTATCGCGATACAGCCGCTGCCGGTCCCTAGATCGAGCGCGGCCTCGATCTTTGCGCCATCCTTCCACGGGTGAAACTGGTCGACGATCAGTTCGGCCAACGGTGACCTCGGTACCAGCACACGGTCGTCGACATAGAACTCGAGGCCGGCGAACCACGCCTGCCGGAGCAGGTAGGCAAGCGGGCAGCGCTCTTCGATTCGCCGCTTTGCGAGCTGGCCTATCTCCGCGGCCTCCTCGTCGGTAAGTTCGCGTTCATAAGCCGACGCAGCATCGGCATGGTCGAGGCCAAGGACGGTGAAAACGAGCCATGCCGACTCATCAGTAGCGTTATCCGTGCCGTGGCCGAAACAGAGCTCGGCCGCCGAGAATGCTTCGGCAATCTGCTCGATCAATGCACGCACCGTTTGCCCGGTCATTGTGATCCCTGCTGACGACGATCCGGAGCGGAATCTACCATGCAACCGATAATCCCTGCGCCGGCATTCAGGTTAGAATGCCGCCACCATGAACCGCTCCCGGCAAATTATCGCGATTGCGCTGCTCATGATCGGCGTTACCGGCGGCGCGATATTGCTCGCGCTGGCAGTGAAAGATCCGGCGCCGACGCCGGTGCGCGCCACCCTGCTGCCCGACCTGCGGCCGCTGCCGTCCTTTTCATTGCTCGACCAGGACGGCCAGCCGTTCGACCGCGCCGACATGCAGGGCCGGTGGCGGCTGGTGTTCTTCGGCTTCACGCACTGTCCCGACATCTGCCCTGCGACGCTGCAGCAGCTCGCGATCGCGAGGAACCGGGTTGTGGAGAGCGGCGATCCCTACCCCGGGATCGTCCTCGTCAGCGTCGACCCGGAACGTGATTCGCCCGCGGCGCTGAAAAGCTACGTCGGGCATTTCGGTGACGATGTCATCGGGCTGACAGGCACGCTCGAGTCTCTGACCGAACTGACCAGGCCGCTCGGAATCTATTTTGCAATGTCGGGAGACCCGGATGGCGACTACAGCGTCGATCATTCCTCGGTGGTCCTGCTGATCGATGATGAAGCCAACTGGCGCGCCGTCTTCAGCGCGCCACACGACGTGGACAGCTTCGTCAGCGACGTTCGCCTGTTGATGGACACGGGATGACCGGGCGCAGGCTGCTGACAGCACTCGCTATCCTGTCGCTGGCCGCCTGTGGCCGGGACGACGGCCCCCCTGTGGAGGTCGCGGAGATCCGCGCGCTGGCGCCGTTGCCGGGCAGCGCCGCGGGCGCCGCCTACCTGAGCGTCACCAACAATGGCCCGGACCGAATCACGATCAGCAGTGTGCGCAGTCCGCAATTCGAGCGGATCGAGATGCATGAGACGGTGATCGACGACGCCGGGGTCTCCAGGATGAATCGCCTGACGGGCGTCGCTGTCGATGCGGGCGCCACGGTTCACTTCAGTGAAGGCGGCAAGCACCTGATGTTGCTGGGACCTCGTCCGGACGTGCGCGCCGGCACGCAGGTGTCACTGGAAATCGAGCACAGCCTCGGCCTGCTCATCGTCAGCGCAAAGCTGCAAGACCGGTCTCCGGTCGAGTAGCGCGTCAGGATCGGTCATGTCACCGCTGCTCGCCAGGCTGTTCGTGATTCTGCAAAAGCTGCTGCCCAAGACCTTGCTTACAGCGCTGGTCTACCGCCTGGCGCGGGTGCGCCAGGTTGCGGTCAAGAATTTTCTGATTCGCCGTTTCGTCGCGTTATACAAAGTGGATACCGGGGAGCTCGTGCACCCGGTCCCCGAAGGATTCCCGACATTCAACGATTTTTTCACCCGGGAGCTGGCTGCCGGCGCAAGGCCGGTCGACAAGGACGATGATTCGATTATCTGCCCGGTCGACGGCACGGTGAGCGCGTGCGGGTCCCTGGACGACGACCAGGTCTTGCAGGCCAAAGGACTGCGCTATTCGCTGACCGATCTGCTCGCCACCGACACCGCGGACGCCGCGACCTACGCCGGCGGCGCTTTCGCGACGATTTATCTTGCGCCGTACAATTATCACCGCGTCCATGCGCCGCTTGCCGGCGAGATCAGCGCGGTTCGTTACATTCCCGGCACGCTGTTCAGCGTGAATGAGGCGACGGTGCGCGCACTGCCCGAATTGTTCGCCCGGAACGAAAGGATTGCCTGCCACGTGCAAACCGAAAACGGACCGATGGTCGTGATCTTCGTGGGCGCGATGAATGTCGGCACGATACACACCTGCTGGAGCGGAGACATCCGCCCAAAGCGTCACGGCGTGGTCGAAGACATCGCGCTTGCAGACACGGGTCGCACATTCGCCAAGGGCGATACGCTCGGCTGGTTCAATATGGGCTCGACCGTAATCCTGTTACTGCCGCCCGGGCAGGCGGATGATTTCGCCGACATCGAAGCGGGGCAGACGGTGCGCATGGGCAGCGTGATCGGACGGCTGCAGGGCCAGCAGTGACCTGGCAGCCCAATTCGGGGCCTGGTATGGCCAGGGCGCGGGCGGCATTGCTGCAGCGGACCCGCCGCTACTTCGAGGACCGGCAGGTGCTCGAAGTGACGACGCCGACGCTGGTCAGTCACGCCGTCACCGACCCGTCGATTGCTGCACTATCCGTGGCGACCGACGGCGGCACAGCCCGGCTGCACACGTCACCCGAGTACTGCATGAAAAGGCTGCTTGCCGCCGGCTACCCCGATATCTACCAGGTTTGCCCGGTGTACCGCGGCGGCGAGCAGGGCCGCCATCACCTGGCCGAATTCACGATGCTCGAATGGTATCGGCGCGGCTTCCGCTTGGACGCCATCATCGATGACGCTGTCTGCCTCACCGGACTATTGCTGGAAGATCGCCGGCTGGCAGAGCCACTGATCATCGACTACGTGGAAGCCATGGAAGCAGCCTTGTCGCTGAACGCCCTGGCGGCGAGCGCAGCGACGCTCGCCGACGCCCTCGGGGCGGACGACTCGCTGCGCCAAACGGTCGGCGATGATCGCGACGCGTGGCTCGATCTCGCGATGGCGACGCGCGTGGCGGCCGGCTTCGCCGACGATCGCCTGACCGTGATCCGCCATTACCCGGCGAGCCAGGCATCTCTCGCCCGGCTGTGCCCTGCAGATCCCGACGTCGCCGATCGCTTTGAAATTTATTTGGGCGCGATCGAACTCGCGAATGGTTTCGTCGAGCTGACCGATGCCGATGAGCAGCTGCGGCGCTTCGAAGCGGATCGCGACAAACGCGAAGCTGACGGCAAGCCGGATGTCGCGATCGACATGGCGCTGATCGACGCGTTACGCGCCGGTTTGCCGGACTGCGCGGGCGTCGCGCTGGGACTTGACCGGGCGCTAATGATTGCCGAAGGTCGCGATTCCGTCGACGAAGTAACGACTTTTACCCCGAGGCCTGGCCAATGACCGTGGACTACGACCTGCTCGGCCGCCAGCTGGTCGGGCTGGCCGAGACCGACAACGACCCGCTCGCGCTCAGCGCCAATTTCGTCGCCCTGCTTAGCGCCGCGATGCCCGCCATCAACTGGCTCGGCATTTACGTCGCCCGCGGCGAGGATCTCGTCCTCGGACCTTTCCAGGGATTGCCGGCCTGCGTCCGCATCCCGCTCGGTCAGGGCGTCTGCGGCACGGCGGCAGTAAGCAGGGAATCCCTGCGGGTCGCAGACGTGCACGAATTTGACGGGCACATTGCCTGCGATCCGGCCTCGAACTCGGAGCTCGTCGTACCACTGATCGCCGACGGCAGGCTCCTTGGCGTGCTTGATATCGACAGCCCGCTACCCGCCAGGTTTACGGCAGACGACCAGGCCGGGGTAGAGTCGCTGTGCCGGCACTTCGTCGAGCAGATCGGCCGCGCGGGCACAGGATTTATTTGACGCGGCTGACGTACTCCGCCGAACGCGTATCGACCTTGATGATCTCGCCCTGTTCGATGAACAGCGGCACCCGGACCACGGCGCCCGTTGACAGGGTTGCCGGCTTGACGCCGCCACTTGCCGTATCGCCGCGAACCCCCGGATCGGTCTCCGTAATCTGCAGCTCGACAAAGTTGGGCGCCGCCACGATCAGCGGCTCGTTGTTCCAAAGCGTAATCTGGCAAACGTCCTGCTCCGTCAACCATTTGCTGGCATCGCCCACGGCTTTGGCGTCGGCGGCATACTGCTCGAAGGTGTCCGGCACCATGAAGTGCCAGAACTCGCCGTCGGAGTAGAGATACTGCATCTCGGTATCCATCACGTCGGCGGCCTCGACGCTGTCACCGGACTTGAAGGTCTTGTCGACGATCTTGCCGGTCTTCAG
>JABAHR010002852.1_pt4 | contig 13475 bp, 18 predicted proteins | sample 7062101 | NCBI WGS metagenome assembly JABAHR01 (sample SAMN14534553, study PRJNA622989) | marine sediment metagenome | biome: marine biome [ENVO:00000428]; feature: marine pelagic biome [ENVO:01000023]; material: deep marine sediment [ENVO:00002113] | place: India: Gulf of Kutch | collected... | reverse complement strand
TGGTGGCCGAGGAGGGCTGGGTCTCGCCGGACTATCGCGAAGACCAGGGCGCCGCCTACATGAAGCGCGAGGAGATCGAGATCTCGGTGGATCTGGGCATCGGCGACGGGGCGGCCACGATCTGGACCTGCGACCTGACCCACCAGTACATATCGATCAACGCCGATTACCGTTCATGAAGACGATCCTGGTGTCCGCCGTCGCGCTGATCGACCGCGACGGCCGCGTCCTGCTGGCCCGCCGCCCGGACCACAAGCCCATGGGAGGGCTATGGGAGTTTCCCGGCGGCAAGGTCGAGCCGGGCGAGACGCCCGAGGCCGCGCTGATCCGCGAATTGCACGAGGAACTGGGCATCGACACCTGGGAAAGCTGCCTGGCGCCGCTGACCTTCGCCTCGCACACCTACGAGGATTTTCACCTGCTGATGCCGCTTTTCGCCTGCCGCAAATGGCAGGGCATGGCGCAGGCGCGCGAGGGGCAGCAGCTGCAATGGGCTCGAAAGGAAGCGCTGTCGGATTTCCCGATGCCGCCGGCCGACATCCCGCTCATTCCGATCCTGCGCGACTGGCTCTGACGCCTGCGCACTGTCGTCGATCCGCTGGCGACGGCGTATAGTGCCCCCGTGTCGCGACTGAGACATTCGGGCGGGGTATAAAGGTCTTACTTGATTTTATGGCGACTTGGGCCAATTCTGTATTCAGCGAACAGCATCTTGAGATCCGGGGGGAAATTCTGATGATGCAGACGATCGTGACGGCCAGTCATATTTCTGTTCAAGGCAAAGTGGTCCGACGCCTGGCGAATGGCATGGTGATCATTCGCGTCGGGACGAGCGAATTTATCGGACGGCCGATCGCCGCGATGAAAAAACTCGTCGAGTCGCGAAAACCGGCAAAAATGGCCTGATATCAGGCAAGCCTATTCTCGAGGTCAGGGCTGATCCAGGCGATCAGCTCTTGACCCAGCCTGACAACTCCTGCTCGAGAATTGCCATCATCATGGCGACATGCGCTTCGTCGTCGTTGAGGCATGGTATATAGGTGAAGCTCTCGCCGCCCGCCTCTTCGAAGCTCTCCTTGATCTCTTCATTGATCTCTTCAAGTGTCTCGACGCAATCGGACGAGAACGCCGGGGCCATCACAGCGATATTCTTCTTGCCCTGCTCGGCCAGGCGCGCGACCTCTTCGACCGTGTAGGGCTGCAGCCACTCCTCGGGGCCGAACTTGGACTGGAAGGTGACGCGCAGATCGTCCTCGCCCCAGCCGAGCCGCTCGCGCAGCAGCCGCGAGGTCTTCTGGCACTGGCAGTGATAGGGGTCGCCCTCCATCAGGTAGCGCTGCGGCACACCGTGATACGAGGTCACCAGGATGTCCGGCTTGCGCTCGAGCCCGGCATAGGTGCGCTCAACCGATTGCGCCAGCGCCTCGATGTAGAGCGGATGGTCGTAATAGGCCGGCACAGTGCGGATGGAGGGTTGCCAGTTCATCTCCATCAGCACCCGGAATGCCTGGTCACACGCGGTTGCGGTGGTCGGCGCCGAATACTGCGGGTAGAGCGGGAAGAACACGATCCGCTCGCAGCCCTGGTCCTTCATCCGCTGGATCACCGATCTCGTCGACGGGTTGCCGTAGCGCATGCAGAAATCGACGATAACGTCGTCGCCGAATTTCGCCTGTACCTCGGCGGCCACCTTGGCGGTCTGGCCCTTGGTGATGGTCAGCAGCGGGCTTTCGTCGGCCTCCTGGTTCCAGATGCCGCGATAGGCCTCGCCGCTCGAGAACGGGCGCTTGGTCAGGATGATCAGCTGCAGCAGCGGCTGCCACAGCCACGGCGAATAGTCGATCACCCGCCGGTCCGAGAGGAACTCGTTCAGGTACCGGCGCATCGACCAGTAGTCGGTGTTGTCGGGCGTACCGAGATTGGCCAGGATCACGCCGATCTTGGCCTTCGCGACGCTGGGATGATCCGCGGGCGCGTGGGCCAGACGGCCTTCGCCCGGATGGACAGGACATTTCTTTTCTGAATTCATCTGAGCGTCATACATCAAGCGGTTCCCCGATCAACCCTGCGTCGCGAGATAAGGCAGCCCGTCGCGCGGTCAATTGTCGTTACTGTCGCGGCCGGCTGCGTCACCCGAGCGCAGCTCGGGCACGCCCAGCGCATCCGCCAGCCGCGCCTGCGCCGAACCGGGCCGCAACGGCTGCTGCTGCCCCGGCGCCGGCTTCCACCCGGTCAGCACGACGAATTCCACCGTCGCGCGCAGCCGCCCGGGCCCGTCATCCGAGGGGAAGGCCGCGCGGTATCGGCGGTCGACCTCGTCGAAGAACCCGCGCGGCACCGGGCGGCGGTCGCGACTTGCCAAAGCGTTCGTCTCGCCCATGCCGCGCAAGTCGCGCATCAGGGCCCGCGTGTCTGCATAGGTGACGGTCAGACGGTGGCTGTCGGCCACCGGCAGCGCAAAGCCGGCGCGCTGCAGCAGGCCGCCGAGGTCGCGGATCTCGCCCATCGGCGCCACCCGCGGGCTGAGCCCGCCGCGCGCCGCGATCTCGGCCTCGGCCAGCACGGCGCGCAGCTCGGTCAGGCTGTCGCCGCCGAACAGCACCGCGATCATCAGCCCGTCGGGCCGCAGCGCGTGGCGCATCTGCACCAGCTGGCCCACGGGATCGTCGGCCCAGTGCAGCGCCAGGGCATGGACAGCCAGGTCGAGGCTCTCGGGCGCGAGATCCAGCACGTCGGCATCCTCGGCCAGCGCGAGGTCATCCACCGCCCCCCCGATCGTCTCGCGCCACAGCTCGCCCATCGGGCCGATCACCGCGGCCTTGGTAAACCGTCTGTTAACCTCGCCGAGCCTATCCATGACCTCCTCGGCCGCCGCGCGGTGCAGGAAATCGACCGGCGCCCGCGCCGCCCGCTGGCGGTGCAGGGCCAGCGCAGTGCGATCCGTCAGCCTGGGCGGGGTGCGCGACATCATGGGTCCTCCTGACAGGCGATGTAGGCGGCGCGGCCGGAAATGAAAAGGCGAGCACATGACGCTGTCCCGGGTATCCCAGCTGATCGACATGCTCTATCCGCCCGAATGCGCGGGCTGCCGCAGCCCGACCTCGGCGGCGCACGGTCTGTGCCCGGCCTGCTGGACCGAGACCAGCTTCATCTCGGGGCCGGTCTGCGACTGCTGCGGCGTGCCTGTGCCCACGGCGGGCCCCACCGCGACCGTGCGCTGCGAGGGCTGCACCAGCCACCCGCCCGGCTGGGACCGGGGCCGCGCCGCCATCCTGTACGAAGGGCGCGGGCGCGAGATCATCCTGCGCCTCAAGCATGGCGACCGGCTGGACCTGGCGCCGATCCTGGCACGTTGGCTGGCGCGCGCCGGGGCGGCGCTGCTGGCCGACAGCGACATCGTCGCGCCCGTGCCGCTGCACTGGACCCGGCTGGTCAAACGCCGCACCAACCAGGCGGCCGAACTGGTCCGGCGACCCGAGCTGGGCCCCGCCCGGCGGGTTACGGACCTGCTGATCCGCACCGCGCGGACCCCGCCGCTGAAAGGCAAGACCCGCGACGAGCGCCACGCGCTGCTGCGCGGGCTGATTCGCGTAAATCCGGCGCGGGCGCAGCTGATCACTGGCCGCAATGTGCTGCTGGTCGATGACGTCATGACCACCGGCGCAACGCTGACCGCGGCTGCCGAGGCCTGTCGGTCGGCGGGGGCGCGACAGGTTTACGCGCTGGCGGTCGCGCGCGTTGCAAGGGAAGATTTCAAACCTATATAAGCGTCCCAAAACTTGTCACGACACGCGAAACCCATGAAACCTGTTGAGCTCTATACCACCCCCGTCTGCGGCTACTGCCACGCCGCCAAGCGCCTGCTGGGCCGCAAGGGGATAGACTTCACCGAATTCAACGTGATGCTGAACCCCGACCGCCGCGCCGAGATGGTGCAGCGCGCGAATGGCGGCCGCACCGTGCCGCAGATCTTCGTCGGCGAGACCCATATCGGCGGCTTTGACGAGATGAACGCGCTGGAGCGCGCCGGCAAGCTCGACGCGCTGCTGGCCGATTGAGCTGGCGTGCGGGCGGGCCTCATCCAGCTTTGCTCCTCGGATCGACCCGAGGACAACCTGGCGGCCGCATCTGACCTGATCCGCCAGGCTGCTGCCGATGGCGCGCATCTGGTGCTGACACCCGAGGTGACGAATTGCGTCTCGCTCTCGCGCAGCCACCAGAAGAACGTGCTGCGCGAAGAGGACGACGACCCGGTTCTGGCGGGCCTGCGCGACCTGGCCGCCGAGTTGGGGATCCACGTACTGATCGGCTCGCTGGCGCTGAAGACCGGTGGCGAACGCTTTGCCAATCGCTCGTTCCTGGTCGGGCCCGATGGCGCGGTGATCGCGCGCTACGACAAGATCCACATGTTCGACGTCGAGATCGGCGGCGGCGAGGCCTACCGCGAATCCGACGGCTATCGCCCCGGTTCTCAGGCGGTGACGGCCCCCCTGCCCGGCGCCACCCTGGGCATGACGGTCTGCTACGACCTGCGCTTCCCGGCGCTCTACAGGTCGCTGGCGCAGGCCGGCGCGGGCATCCTCAGCATCCCCTCGGCCTTCACCGTGCCCACCGGCCAGGCGCATTGGGAGCCGCTGCTGCGCGCCCGCGCCATCGAGACCGGCGCCTTCGTGCTGGCGCCGGCACAGACCGGAACCCACCCGGCCGGCGAGGGGCGCAAGCAGCGCCGCACCTATGGCCACAGCCTGGCCGTGGATCCTTGGGGCGAGGTGCTGCTGGACATGGGCGAGAGCCCTGGCGCAGCTGTCGTCGAGCTGGACCTCGACGCCATCGCCCATGCTCGCAAGCGCATTCCCAGCCTGACCCACGACCGCGCCTTCGGACCGCCCGATGCCCTCTGACCGGCCGCCATCCGACCCGCTGGCGGTCAGCCTGTTCGCCGAGATCGCGACGATCGACCAGCTGATGCGCGCGCGCCTGGCAAAGGCGTTGCCAAAGGGGATGGAGCTGTCGCATTTCACCGTGCTGAACTATCTTGCGAGCAGCCGCAGCGAGCGCAGCCCGGCACAGCTGGCGCGCGCCTTTCACGTCACCAAGGCGGCGATGACCAACACGCTGGGCAAGCTCGAACGCGCCGGGCATATCCACGTTCGCCCGGACTGGGACGACGCACGCCGCAAGATGGTCGTGATCAGCCCCTCCGGGCAGCGCGCCCGCGACCAGGCGCTGGCCGCCGTCACCCCGGTCTTCGCCGAGGCGATCGAGGAGCTGGGCCCCGAGACGGTGCGCGCCGCGCTGCCCACGCTGCGCCGGCTGCGGTCGATCCTGACCGAGGACGGCTGACGCGGCGCGCTTGGCGCTCGACCGGGGTCCGGGGTCGTGGTTAAGTACCGGGCAAGGACGCAGAACCGGCAGAACCGCATGACCGACACCGCCGAGCTGGGACAGTCGCCGCACCGGCTGCCCGATGTCATATCCTACCGCCTGGACGGTCTGGGCGGCGCGGAGGCCATCGCGCCGGACGAAACGACCGCCGTCGACTTCCGGCCCGGCGACAAGGGATTCTGCTGGCTTCACATGCGCCGGGACGACCCGGATACGGCGCGGCGCCTAGCAGTGCTGGGGCTGGACCCGACGGTGCTGGAGGGGCTGACGGCGGACGAGACGCGGCCCCGGTGCACCCTGCACGGCGACGGCGTGCTGCTGATCCTGCGGGGCGTCAACCTGACCCCGGGCGCCGAGCCCGAGGACATGGTCTCGGTCCGGCTGCTGCTCGAGGCACATCGGATCCTGGGCATCTGGGTGCGGCCGCTGCACGCGGTCGGGGATCTGCTCGACTCGATCGGGCGCGGCCAGGCGCCGGTTTCGCTCGGGGATTTCGTGTCCAAGCTGGTGTTGCGCGTCACCGACCGGGCGGAACCCGCGGTCTCGACGTTGAACGAGGAAATCGACGATCTCGAGGAAGCCCTGCTCGACCCGGGCGCCGCCGAGCAATCCCACCGCGTGGTGCTGTCGGACATCCGCCGCCGGGCGATCCTGCTGCGCCGCTACATGATCCCGCAGCGCGACGCCCTGACCACACTCGAAATCGAGGACCTGGCGTGGCTGGTGGACCGGGACCGGTCCCGCATCCGCGAGGCGGCCGAACGGGTGACGCGGCTGGGCGAGGAACTCGACGCCATCCGCGACCGCGCCCAGGTGGTCCACGACCAGCTCGCCGAAGAACGCGCCGAGCGGCTCAACCAGCGGATGCTGATCCTCTCCGTCGCCGCCGCGATATTTCTGCCGCTCAGCCTGATCACCGGGCTGCTGGGCATCAATGTCGGCGGCGTTCCCGGCGCGACCGAGCCGGTCGCCTTCTGGGTCGTCTGCGTCGTCCTGATCGCCATGGGCGCGGGGCTCTATGCCTGGTTCCGCTGGCTGGGGATGTTCCGCTAGGCTGCGGGCTTCACGCTGGCGGTGACGTAGTTCACGCTCAGGTCGCGGTCCGACAGGCTCCAGCTCCAGGTCAGCGGGTTGAACACGAAGCCCTTGCGGTCCACCGGCTCCAGCCCCGCCTGCCGCAGCAGCTCGAACAGCTCGTCGGGGGTGATGAATTTCGACCATTCATGCGTGCCCTTGGGCAGCCAGCGCATCACGTGCTCGGCCCCGATGATCGCCATCGCATAGCTCTTGGGATTGCGGTTGATCGTCGAGCAGGTCATCAGCCCGCCGGGTTTCAGCAATTTCTGGCAGGCGGTCAGATAGACCAACGGGTCTGGAACGTGCTCGACCACCTCCATGTTCAGCACCACGTCGAACTGCTCGCCCGCGGCGGCCAGCGCCTCGGCGGTGGTGTGGCGGTAGTCGATCTCGACTCCTGACTGCTCGGCATGGAGCTGCGCCACGGGGATGTTGCGCTCGGCCGCGTCGGCGCCCACCACCTCGGCGCCCAGCCGCGCCATCGGCTCGCACAGCAGGCCGCCGCCGCAGCCGATATCGAGGATGCGCAGCCCCGCGAAGGGCGCCTCGGCCCTGGGATCGCGGCCGAACTCGGCGGCGATCTGGTCGATGATGTAGTCCAGCCGGGTCGGGTTGAGCATGTGCAACGGCTTGAACTTGCCGTTCGGATCCCACCATTCCGCGGCCATCGCCTGGAATTTCTCGATCTCGCCGGGATCTATCGTCGTCTCTTGCGTTGCACTCATCTGCCTGACCTGCGATTGTGTCTGCATTGCCATTTAGCTCATGGAACCATGCCGGAAACCCGTTCCCAACACAGCGCGGCACCACGGCGCAGCCTTTATCCCCCGCGTGAGCCGTTCCGCCAACAGGTGCTGGAGATGCCGGGCGGGCACCGTGTCTATGTCGAGGAATGCGGCGCCCGCGGCGGCGCGCCGGTAGTGGTGCTGCATGGCGGGCCGGGCGGTGGCTGCTCGCCGGGGATGCGGCGTTTCTTCGACCCCACGCATTACCACAGCGTGCTGTTCGACCAGCGCGGCTGCGGCCGGTCCACCCCTCATGCCAGCGTCGAGAACAATACCACATGGGACCTGGTCGCCGACATCGAGCGGATCCGCGAGGCGCTGGGGATCGAGCGTTGGATCGTCTTCGGCGGCTCCTGGGGCGCGACGCTGGCGCTGGTCTATGCCCAGACCCACCCCGAGCGGGTGGAGGCGCTGGTGCTGCGCGGCGTCTTCACCATGACCCGCACCGAGCTGGACTGGTTCTATGGCGGCGGCGCCGGCGCGTTCTGGCCCGAGCAGTGGAAGGCGTTCAGCCACATGGTCCCGGCGGATGAGCGCCATGACCTGATCGGCGCCTATCACCAGCGGCTCTTCGGATCCGACGAGGCCGAGCAGACCCGCTTCGCCCGCGCCTGGGCGGGCTGGGAAAGCGCGTTGGCGGTGCTGAACTCGACCGGCAACCGCGGTACGCCGTCGGGCAGCTATGCGCGGGCCTTCGCGCGGATCGAGAACCATTATTTCATCAACGAGGGCTTCCTCGAGGAAGACGGCCAGATCCACCGCGACATGCACCGTATCGCGCATATCCCGGGCTTCATCGTCCAGGGCCGCTACGACATGGTCTGCCCGCCGGTCACCGCGCAGCGCATCCACGCGGCCTGGCCGGGCTCCGAGTTGCGGATGGTCACCGATGCCGGGCACGCCTTGTCCGAGCCAGGCATCAGCGAAGAGCTGGTGATCATCATGGACCGGCTGCGCGACGCCCAGCGCGGTCGCACCGCCCGCGCGGTCTGAGGCGCTCGCGTCAGCGGCCCTCGACCTGCGCCTGATAGGTTTCCGCGTCGAAATAGCCCCGGCTTTCGAGAATCAGCATGTCCGCATCCAGCCGCCAGCTTTCCCAGCCGCTGGCGACCACCCGGTTGCCACTGCCGGCATGGGTGCCTTCCAGCGTCCACATGAAGATGCCCCGGTCGCCCGCCGGGCGTGCCAGGTCGCAGGCCACGACGAGGTCGGGGAAATCGGTGTAGAAGCCGCCGACGACATCGCGCGCGATCGCCTCGCGGCCTTTGGTCGGCGGCCCGTCATTCACTGAAATCGCCCCCTCGGGCGCGAAGAACGCGGCCACCCGCGCCGCGTCGTGACTGCTCCAGGCCTCGGCGTATGCCTTGGCTGTTTTCTCAAAATCGGCCGCTCGATCTCTCATGACTTCCTCTCGAATTACTCTTTGCACAATGCCTGAGACGGCCGCTGCCGCCGCGTCGGCAGCGGTGAGTGTAGAGGCACTCGATCCGATAAGCAGCCGGAACCTGCCGCCATGGGGAACCTGGCCCTCGGTGGCAAGGTTTCTCTTGCATCCGCTGCGGCGCCTGCGTACATCTTGCCGCGGCCTGAAGGGGTGTAGCTCAGTTGGTAGAGCGACGGTCTCCAAAACCGTAGGTCGGGGGTTCGAGACCCTCCGCCCCTGCCAGGCCGATAGGCCGGCTCCGGCACACGAAATCTCCCGACATCACCGTTGAAGGATGCCCACAGTCTCAGGGCTTCCGCGTCACATGTATGGCGCCGCCACAGACGCTGTCGGGAATAGCTTAAAACCGGAAAATACGCGGAGATCCTCCTCGGGTTCCGCCCTTTTGTTCTTACCGTCCCTGAGTCGCGTTCCTGGCGGCCTAAGCGTGTGCCGATGTCCGGTTTCCCTTGCGCCATCACATGATACCCCTCGGATATGCTAAGATACGATCCTAAGCGTCAACGGAGGCGATCATGAGCGAACTATATGCTGATGGGCACCGGGCGCTGCAGGAAGCGTTCGGCATGCGGCGCGTGGCAGACGCGCTCGAATCCGGCGTGGTGCGGCCGGTGCTGAAAGAGATGGACCAGAAGTTCATCGCCAGTCTCGACATGTTCTTCCTGTCCACGATCGACCGGAACGGCTTTCCGACTGTCAGCTACAAGGGAGGCGATGCCGGCTTCGTGCGGGTGCTCGGCGAGCGCACGCTCGCCTTTCCGGTGTTCGACGGCAACGGCATGTACCTGTCGGCAGGCAATCTCGACGCCAATCCGAAGGTCGGCCTGCTGTTCATCGATTTCCAGCGGCCCCGGCGCCTGCGCGTGCATGGCACCGCGCAGGTCCTGCGCGCGCATCCGATGATCGACGAGGTGCCGGGCGCCGAGCTTGTCGTCCGCGTCGATGTCGCTCACCTGTTCACCAACTGCCCGCGCTACATCCACAGGATCGTCGAGCGGGAGGTCTCGCCCTATGTGCCGCGGCGCGGAAAGGAGCCGCCGGTGCCGGACTGGAAGCGGGTCGACTATCTGAACCCCCTGCTGCCCGAAAAGACGCGGGAGAGGGCGGCGAAGAAAGGGCCGCTGCTGAGCGAAACCGAGTATCGCAAGGAATTCTGGCGCGGCCTTTGAGCCCTCGGCCCGGCGCCGCGTCAGAGCGCGACGGCGATCACCGGAACCCCGAACAGCCAGACCGCCAGCGGTACCGGCGCCACGGCCAGCGCCACCACCAGCACGAAGGCGGGCAGCGAGAACAGCCGGCTGAGGCCCGCGGCCATTGCGATGCCTCCGCCGCCGCCGATCAGCGCATTGCCCGGCAGGTTCAGCAGCACAACCAGCGCGATGTAGCGATGCCGCAGCAGGCGGACCAGCCAGCGTCTCTGCGCCCGCGCCGCGAGCGTGACGACGCGGTTCTCCGGCGGCTGTTCGGCCAGTTCATCGACCAGGGCCGCGGCTCGCTCCAGCCCCAGCGCACGGACGCCGCGCGCCAGGGTGTGCATCGGGATCAACCGCCCGGCCAGAAAGGCCAGCGTCAGCCCGCCCACCGTCGCGAGATAGACATGCGGGGCCACCAGCGGGCCCAGCATGGTCAGCAACGCGATGCCGATCTCGACCCCGGGAACGAAGGGCAGCGCCAGGATCAGCGCATAGAGCACGCAGGCCAGCAGCACCCCGCGCTGCACGTTCTTCATGTCCTCGGGGAGGATCTCCATTTCCCATTCGCGCAACAGGCTTCCGAGCGTCAGGTTCACCCCGATCAGCAGGACCAGGAACACGGCCAGCCGCAACATCGCCCGCGGAAACGAGGTCGGTGCGCTCATGCCGGATCCACGCAATCCCCGGGGGGGCCGGCGATGGGTCTGGATGCGGGCATCGTCGTCTCCCTGCGCTGCGCCTGTCGCGACGTCCGGGCAATCATACCCTGCCGCGCGCGCCACGCCAGAGCCGACGTGACACCGAAAGTCAGCCCGCGGGGCAGCCTCAGCCGCGCCCGACGAAGGGCATCGCGCTGGCCATCACGGTCATGAACTGGACGTTGGCCTCCAGCGGCAGGTTCGCCATGTAGAGCACCGAGTTGGCGACATGCACCGGGTCCATGGTGGCTTCGACCTTGATGGAGCCGTCGGCCTGGGGAACGCCCTTGGTCATCGGACGTGCCATGTCGGTCAGGGCGTTGCCGATGTCGATCTGGCCGCAGGCGATGTTGAAGGGCCGCCCGTCGAGCGACAGGGTGCGCGTCAGGCCGGTGATCGCGTGCTTGGTCGTGGTGTAGGGCGCCGAGCCCGGCCGCGGCGCATGCGCCGAGATCGAGCCGTTGTTGATGATCCGCCCGCCCTGGGGATCCTGCGCCCGCATCCTTGCAAAGGCGGCGCGGGCGCAAAGATAGGCGCCGTCGAGATTGACCGAGAGCACCTTGCGCCAGTCCGCGACGCTGATTTCGTCGATCGTGGCGCCGGGCACGTTGGTACCGGCATTGTTGAACAGGCAGTCGATCCGCCCGAACCGCTCGACCGCCGCGTCGAAGGCGGTGTCCACCGCGTCCGGCTGGGTCACGTCGGTGGGCAGGCAAAGCGCGTTGGCGTGACCGTCCGCCACCGCCTCCAGCGCATCGGCACGCCGGCCCAGCAGGGCGACGTTCCAGCCGGCGGCCAGGAAGGCCTTGGTCGTCTCCATCCCCAGCCCCGAGCCCGCGCCGGTCACGATTGCGGTTTGCGCCATGCTTTCCCTCCACTGTTCAGCCCAGCGACTATACGGGGCACACCGGGGAGGTCAAACCTTGCATGCGCCCGCGTCGCGCGGCAGGCAAAGGCTGTTGTCTTGCGCGCTGCAGGGCTTAGGCTGGAACGCCTACCATCGGGAGGATCAAGTCATGAAAACCGCGAAACACTTTCTCGACGAGGCGCACGCGAAGGTGCCGCGCATCAGCGCCGAAGACGGCATCGCCAGGCACGCCGCCGGAGGAACAGTGTTCGTCGACGTGCGCGATTCCGGCGACATCGCCAAGAGCGGCACCATCGCCGGCGCCTTGCGGGTGCCGCGCGGCTTCATCGAGTTCGTCGCCGATCCGGACACGCCGTTCCACAACCCGGCGATGCGGAAGGACGCCGATATCTGCCTGATCTGCGGCGCCGGCGGCCAGGCCGCGCTGGCCGGCGCGACACTGGTCGAGATGGGCTTCACCTCGGTGACCAATGTCGGCGGCTTCGGCGACTGGAAGAAAGCCGGCGGCCCCACCGAGGACTGACCCACACGAACGCGCCGCAAGACCGCCGGCGCGTTCGTGATATCATTCAAACATCCGAATATTCAGCTTTTTCGATGCTTGGATCGAGAGGCACGCCTCGATCAGCCGGGAATCTCGACCACGACCTTGCCGGTGGATTTGCGGCTGCGCAGCAGCTCCAGCGCCTCGTTGGCCTCGGCCAGCGGCAGGGTGTGGCTGACATGCGGCTTCAGCCGGCCCTCGGCATGCCAGGCGAACAGTGTCTCGAAGCTGTCGGTCAGCACCTTCGGGTCCAGCTTGGCATAGCCGCCCCAATAGAGCCCGAGTACCGAGATATTCTTGACCAGCACGATGTTGGCCGGGATCTGCGGTACCGTGCCCGAGGCGAAACCCAGCGGCAGGATGCGCCCGCCAGGTCTGGTCGCGCGCAGCGCCTGGTCGAACAGCTCGCCCCCCACCGGGTCGAAGACCACGTCTGCCCCGCCCAGCGCCTTGACCCGATCGCGCAGGTCGCCCGCATCGCTGTCGATCACCTCGTCCGCGCCGGCGGCGCGGGCCGCTTCCAGCTTCTGGGCGCCGCGCGCGCAGGCGATCACCCGCGCGCCCATGACCTTGCCAAGCTCGACCGCCGTCAGGCCGACGCCGCCGGCGGCGCCCAGCACCAGCAGCGTCTCGCCGGGCTGCAGATGTGCCTTGTAGTCCAGCGCGACGTGGCTGGTGCCATAGGCCACCAGGAAGGCGGCGGCCTCGACATCGCTCATCGCGTCGGGGATCGGCACGCAGCGGTTCGCCGCGATCGCCGCGTATTCGGCCAGCCCGCCGATGCCGCTATAGGCGGCGATGCGCGTGCCCGGCGCGATGCCGTCGCCGCCGCGCACGATGCCGGCGATCTCCATTCCCGGGATGAAGGGCAGGTCGAACTTCTCCTGGTACCTGCCCTGCACGATCAGCGTGTCGCCGAAATTGATGCCGCAGGCGCGCTGCTCGACCAACACCTCGCCGGGGCCCGGTTCGGGCCGGGGCACCTCGTCCATCCGCAGCTCCTGCCCCAGCTCGTGCAACCTCATCGCGCGCATCGCCAACCTTTCCCCGTTGCCGTCGATCAACCGCCGCAACCTCGCGCAGATCCCGGCCCGGCGCAATGCCACACCGCGAAACTGCCGCAGCGGACGGGCATTGCTTTTCGCACTGCAACACACTAAGTGACGCGGCATCACGGCCCGGAGGATCGCCCCCGGGCCGTTCGACGTTTTCGTCGACCACCCGTTGTTACCGACAAGGACCCGCCCCATGGAACTGCGCAACATCGCGATCATCGCCCATGTCGATCATGGCAAGACCACGCTGGTCGACGAGCTGCTCAAGCAGTCCGGGGTCTTTCGCGACAACCAGGCGATCGAGGAACGCGCGATGGATTCGAACGACCTGGAGCGCGAGCGCGGCATCACCATCCTCGCCAAGTGCACCTCGGTCGAGTGGGACGGCGCGCGCATCAACATCGTCGACACGCCCGGCCACGCCGA
>JABAHR010013107.1_pt1 | contig 13478 bp, 15 predicted proteins | sample 7062101 | NCBI WGS metagenome assembly JABAHR01 (sample SAMN14534553, study PRJNA622989) | marine sediment metagenome | biome: marine biome [ENVO:00000428]; feature: marine pelagic biome [ENVO:01000023]; material: deep marine sediment [ENVO:00002113] | place: India: Gulf of Kutch | collected... | reverse complement strand
GGCCTGGTCAGGAAACCGGGCCGCGGTTCTTGTCTCCGGGCGTCGACCGCTCGTTCGTGAGCAACTCGCTCGCGAGTCCACGGGCAGCCTCCTCGACGAGATCCAGCACGTATTCAAAGCCGACGGCACCGCCATAATAGGGATCCGGAACATCACGCCGACCCAGCGCAGGGGCAAAGTCCAGAAATAGACGCACCCGATCGGCAAGCTCCTCCGGACTCTGCTGCACCAGCACTTCGAAATTCACTTCGTCCATGGCCAGCACGTAATCAAAGACATGGAAGTCCTCGGCGCGTACTTTGCGGGCCCGCTGCTCGCTGATGTCTATGCCGCGCCGAAGCGCTGCCCGCTGGGCGCGCGGATCCGGCGGCTCGCCGGTGTGATAGGCGTGGGTTCCTGCCGAGTCCACTTGGACGATGAGTTGTGGCGCCATCTCGGTCACCACCTTGCGGAATACGCCCTCTGCCGTGGGCGATCGGCAGATGTTGCCCATGCAGACGAACAGCNNTTCCGGGACTTGCGGCGAAATAGGCCCCACAGGGGAGCCAGCAATGAATTTAACCAGGCGGACATCCCCAGCCAATACCCTGTGTGATCAGCCATCCATTATACCTGCGCCGGCGCCAGTCGCAGGTTGCTATAGTCTCGACCAGGTCCGAGTTGGGCGAGATCGATGAAAATCGTTTGTGCTCCCGACAGTTTTAAAGAGTGCGTGAGCGCAGCGGAGGCAGCCGCTGCCATGGCGGTGGGCGTGATGCGGGAATGCCCGAACGCCATTGTGGATCGGTGCCCCGTCGGCGACGGCGGTGAGGGAACCGCGGCCACCCTGCTGGATGCCCTCGGCGGACGGATACACACCAACCAGGTCACCGGCCCCCGGGGAGAACCGCTGCGCGCATCCTGGGCACTGCTTGACGACGGCACGGCCATCATCGAGATGGCTGCGGCGGCGGGCCTGACTCTGGTCCCGGTTGAGCAACGGGACCCCTTGCGCACGACCACCTTCGGGGTTGGCCAGTTGATGGCAGAAGCCTGCGCGGCCGGGGCAACACGCATGATCCTTTGCGTGGGCGGCAGTGCCACTAACGATGGCGGCGCCGGCATGGCCCAGGCCCTGGGAATCCGCTTTCGCGACGCCCATGGGGCGGAGATCAAGACCCCGCTCACCGGCGGCGCGCTGACCGACATTGCCCATATCGACGCCAGCGGCCGGCTGGCGCGGCTTGCTGATCTTAAGATCACGGTGGCCTGCGACGTCGATAACCCCCTGCTCGGATCTGACGGCGCGGCACGCGTATTCGCAGCGCAAAAGGGCGCCTCCCCAAGCGCCGTGCAGCACCTGGAAGCAGGACTGGCCCATCTGGCGCGGCTCATGGAGCGGGATCTGGGTATAGCTATGGCAACTACGCCGCGTGCCGGAGCCGCGGGTGGCTTGGGCGCCGGTCTGATGGCCTTTACCGGCGCCACGCTGGCCTCAGGTATCGAGCTGGTGCTGGCTGCCGTTGATTTTGACCGGCGGATCAGGGGCGCCGACCTGTGTCTGACCGGCGAGGGCTGCCTGGATGGGCAATCGCTGTCGGGGAAGGCCTGCCTGGGTGTTGCTCGCGCGGCGGCCCAGCCGGGATGTCCCCACGATCGCGCTGGTGGGCGCGCTGGGGCCGGGCGCCACAGATGCGCTGGCTGCCGGCCTTGCCAACGCGCTGATCATCGGCCCTGGCCTGGATCGCGCTGAATCCATCCGCCGGGCGCCCCAACTACTCGCCGAAGCCGCTGCGCGCGCGGCGGTGCCCTACCTGCAGTAAAGCGCTGTTACAGCCCCCGCACCACGCTGCGCAGCTGCTCCAAGTCCTCTGCCGTATCCACGCCGCGGGGCGGCTCACGACAGGCGTCGGCCACCAGAATCGTGAAGCCCAGATACAGCGCGCGCAGCTGCTCCAGCTGCTCGATACGCTCCAGTTCGCAGGGCGGCTCGGCCGTCAAGCGTAACAGCGCAGCAGCTCGGTAGCCGTATATGCCGACATGCCGTCGAGCACCCGGCGGCGGCGTCGTGAACTGTCCGTCGCTGCCCGGCTGCTGATCCCGCGGCCAAGGAATGGGTGCGCGGGAAAAATACAGGGCACGCCCCGCACGATCGGCAACCACGTTAACCATATGGGGATCCAACCACGCCTGCACCGTATCCAAAGGCGTCACCAAGGTGGCCATTTCCGCCTCTGGCGCTCCAGCGAGCAGCGCCGCCACCTGCTGCACCAAGGCCGGTGGCAACAACGGCTCGTCACCCTGGATATTGACCACAATCGTGTCCGGCTCCCAGCCGCGCTGCTCAGCCACTTCCGCCACGCGATCCGTACCCGAGGCGTGGTCACGGTGGGTCATGACGACCTCGGCCCCGAATGCCTCACAGGCGGCCGCGATCCGCTCGNNCCGCTGCCAAGAGCGGCATTGTGCACCCAGCCAATCATGGGTCGCCCACCAAGATCGGCCAACGGCTTGCCCGGCAACCGGGTGGACGCGTAGCGGGCAGGGATGACGACTTTAAAGGGCGCCGTCATATCAGCGCGGCAAGGGAGGCTGGCCTATCGCGGCCTCGATAGCGTACATCACCTGCTTGGAGTCAGCCTCCGTGAGCACGAAATCCACCGGCACGGACCACCACTGATCTGACACGGTCAGGGCCCGGGCCTTAACGGCATCCTTTTCGGTCATCAGCACCGTTAGATCATCCGCAAACGCAAGGTCATGGGCGGCTATTTTCGCATGGTCAGCAAGTGGGTGGGGCGAGACAGACAGGCCCAGACCCTCCAGCATGGTGAAAAACCGCTGCGGATGCCCGATGCCCGCTACCGCATGGACCGTCGTGCCGCGAAATGCTTCCAGCCGACGGGTCGCGCCAGTTGCCAACTGGCAGGCATTGCCGGGCAGCAATCGGCCGCGCACGACCCGGCTGCCCTGGACCGAAACTGGGCCACCGTTGATGAGCACCGCGCCGACCCGGTCCAGACGCTGCCGCGGCTCGCGCAGCGGCCCGGCCGGCAACAACAGACCATTACCGAGACCGCGCTCACCATCCACGACCGCAATCTCAAAGTCCCGCTGCAGCGCATAATGTTGCAGGCCATCATCGCCCACCAGTATGTTGCATTGATCCAGGATCAGGCGCGCCGCAGCGACCCGATTCCGGCCCACGGCCACGGGACAACCGCCACGCTGGGCCAGCAGCACCGGTTCGTCGCCGACCCAGCCCGGATCGCTGTCCGGTCGCACCTGCTGCGGCCACGCGGTGGCGCTACCCTTGTAACCGCGACTGATGATCCCGGGCTGCCAGCCGGCCGCGCGCAGTTGCTCCACCAGCCACAGCACTACCGGCGTCTTGCCGCTGCCACCCACCGTGATATTGCCCACGATGATAACCGGTAGGGGCAGCCGGACGCGGCGGAGCACGCCGAAGCGGTACAGCGCAACGCGGATGACAATTAACACCCGATACAGCCAGCTCAGGGGCCACAGCAGCCAGGCCAGCGCGTGGTTGCCATACCAGAGCTGGTTGAGATCCACCGCCGCAGCTCAATCGGCGAACTGCATCTGATACAGGGCCTGGTAATGGCCTCCCATGGCCAACAGTTCCCGGTGATTACCGGTTTCCACCACCGCGCCGTCAGCCAGCACCACGATGCGATCGGCACTCTCCACGGTGGAGAGCCGGTGGGCAATCACCAGCGTGGTGCGATCAGCCATGAGCTCACCCAGCGCCGTTTGGATATGCCGTTCTGATTCCGTATCCAGGGCCGAAGTCGCCTCATCGAGAATCAGGATCGGCGAGTCTTTCAGCAAGGCCCGGGCGATTGCGATCCGCTGCCGCTGGCCGCCGGACAGNNGCGCCGCTTGCTCGATCCGCTTCCGAGACGTGCCCCGCAGACCGCCATATGCGATGTTGTTGGCGATACTGTCATTGAAGAGCACGATCTCCTGCGAGACCAGACTGATCTGCCCGCGCAGTTCGGCCAAGCCAAATTCCCGAATATCGATATCGTCCAGCAGAATCCGGCCCGCGGTGGGATCGTAGAAACGCGGCAACAGACTGACCAGGGTACTCTTGCCGCTGCCCGAGCGTCCTACGATCGCGATGGTCTCACCCACAGCGACCTCCAGATCAACGTCCCGCAGCACGCTGCCTTTGTCATCGCTGTAGCTGAAGCTCACGCCCTGGAAAACCACTGACCCGCGGGCCCGCGCTATCCGACGAGAACCCGTATCCTTCTCCACCTCCTCATCCAGAAGCTCGAACAGGCTGGCGCCGCCAGCAATCCCTCGCTGCAGAGCCACGTTGACGTTAGTGAGTCTTTTTAAGGGCGCCATCAACATGGCCATGGCCGTCAGGAAGGCTATGAAGACGTCGCTGGAGAGGGATTGGAACATCGTTTCGCTGAAAGCGACCAGGATTACCGCGGCGATACCCGCGGCCGCCAGCAGAAATGCCGTCAGCGCATCGCCGATAGCTTTGGCGGCAACCAGGCGCATATTGAGACGAAAGTTGTCATGATTCGCTGCCGCGAAATGCTCCCGTTCGTACTGCTCCCCCGTGAACACTTTGACGATGCGCTGCCCGGCGATGATCTCTTCGGTCACCCGGGTCACGTCGCCCATGGAGCGCTGGATCCGGGTGCTGTAACGACGGAATACCTTACTCAGATAGTGAATCAACAAAGCAATCGTGGGCGCCGCGATGGAAATCAGAAGAGTCAGGGGCGGGCTTAGGTAGATCATCACGACGACCAGACCAATGATGGTAAAGCTGTCCCGAATGACCACCACCACCACGTTGGAGATTGATTCGGCCACCTGTTCGGTGTTGTAGGTAATTTTGGATAAAAGCACTCCTGAAGAGCTCTGATCATAGAACCGGCTGGGAAGCCTCAGGAAATGGTTGAAGACGTCCCGACGCAGTTCCTGAATCACCCGGCGGCCCATCCAGCCCATGCCGTAGGTGGTCACGAAACCCAGTAGACCTCTGGCGACAAACAGCACCACGATAGCAATGGGAACAAAGGAGCCGCCGGCCCGGCCGCGATCCTGCAAAGTTTCCACCACCTCTTTCATCAGCAGCGGAAATAACGCCTCGACCCCCGCATAGGCCACCATGGCGAGAATGGCGCCGAGCATAATCTTCAGGTGAGGCCGCACGTACGCCANNCAAGTCGCTTCAACACGAACCGTTCCCGTTTCGGCGTCTCGTCACGCTGGTGAGTGCAGCATGGCTCGGGGGGCTGGACCGCTAGCCTTCCGGCGGACTAACGGTAGCAATACTGACCTCAACAAAACCCAAACGCCCGGCGACGTCCATGGCTGTAACCACGGCCTGGTGGGTCGCCTGAGCATCCGCGCGAATAATCACCGGCATGTCCCGCTGCTCGCCGACCAGCTTGACGATCGCCTTGCGCAGCGTTACGGCTTCGTTGTTGACCAGCGGTCGGGTATTAACAAGATAGGCACCCGTCTGGGTCACCGCGATTTCCAATGATTCCACCTCGTCCTGTGGTGACGAGTCAGACGAAGCCTCGGGCAAGCGCAGATTGATTTCCGCTTCGCGAACGAAGCTGGTCGAGACCATGAAAAACACCAGCAGCAGCAACACGACGTCGATCAGTGACGTCAGGTTGATTTCAGGCTCGTCTCTTGAGCGCGTTTGCAGGTTCACGTTCCAGGCTTTCCAGGTACTGATGATGGGTCAGGGCCTCGATGAACTGCAAAACCTCCTTTTCCATTTCGACCACCAGCGCGTCGACGCGGCCACGCAGATAGCGATAGCCGATCAGCGCCGGGATGGCCACGCTCAGGCCGGCTGCAGTCGTGATCAGGGCCTGAGAGATGCCGTCGGCCAGCACCGCGGGATTACCTACGCCGTGGGTAGTGATGGCGGCAAATACCTGCACCATGCCGATCACCGTTCCGAGCAGCCCGAGGAGAGGCGAAATCGCGGCGATGGTGCCCAGGGTATTCAAATAGCGCTCCAATTCGTGGACCACGTNNTCTCCTTCATGGTGTCGCGATCGCGATCGCGGTTATCCAGCCCGACCGCAAGGATCTGCCCCAGGGGGGAGCCCTGGTGAATGGAGTTGATATGCTTGGGGTTAAGCTGATCTTTCTTAACCCAGTCCCACACCTGGCGGGTCAAGTCGGCCGGGATCACCCTTTTCTGCTGCAGGGTCCAGAGACGCTCGAGCATAATCGCCGCTGCGCACACCGAGCAGGCGATAATCGGCAGCATCAGCCAGCCGCCCGCTTGAACGATCTCCAGCATAAAAAACCGCTGTAACTTCCGACAGTTGGGCGCAACTATAGCGCGCCCCTGGATGTTTAACCAGAAGGTTTGATCTACAGTGCGTGCCAATACCTCCGGCGGCGTCCCACGCGCTCAAGGCGGACTCCAGCCGGTCCCAGCAGCACCCCGACGCTGCCCACCTGACCAGTGACTAAAACCTCACTGCCGCTCGCCTGCCAGCGCTCAAGGACCTCTGGACGAGGCATCCCCCAGCGGTTGCGGAAACCGGCGGGCACGACCGCGAAGGTTGGCGACACCGCAGCCACGAAACTCGGTGTCGACGATGTGGCACTGCCGTGGTGGGGAACGACGACCACGTCGGCGCCGAGGGGAACCCCGCGGGCCAGCAACGCCGCTTCAGCAGCGCGCTCGATATCGCCGGTCAGCAGCACGGCGCGGCTACCGCTTGCGACACGCAATACGCACGAACCATCGTTATCACCCAGGAATCGTGTGTCGGCCGGATGCACAAAAGCGAAGGCAACGCCATCCCAGACCCAGCCCTGACCTGAGCGACAGCGCTGCCCGGGCAGATCCACATCTGGACCGATCCAAACAGGTGATCCGGGAAACGCGCGCAGCACTGCGGCGGCACCACCGCTGTGGTCTTGATCGCCGTGACCAATCACCAGCGCGTCAAGCCTGCGCCAGCCACGAGCCCGCAAGGTCGGCACGACGATGCTGGCACCCGCATCATAACCGCCGGCCATGGCAGGGCCCGCGTCGTACACCAGGACGTGGTCACGGGTTTCCACCACGGCGGCCAGCCCCTGCCCCACATCCAGGACCGTCAAACGCATCTGACCGAACTGAAGGGCGGGCGCTCGCCAGGTCAGCAGCGGCCCCAGCAGCAGCAGGTACAGGCCCCGCCCCGCGAATCCTCGACCCAACAAGAACGCGGCGACAGCGGCCACCGCGAGGCCCAGCAGTGGCCACGGTCTTGACGGCACCGCGACGTTGGCCCAGGGCACTTCGGCCAGCGTTGCCAGCACCGCCCAGGTCCCCGCCAGCAATCCGTCCACGCCTGCGCCCGGCAGCCCAGCCAGATCAGGCAGCAGGGTTACCAGCACAACCAGACCCAAGCTGGCCGGCACCAACACGAAGCTGAACCAGGGCACCGCAAGCAGATTGATCAGCGGCGCCAGTAGCGCCAGCTCGCCGAAGAACACCACCAGCGCAGGCATGAGTCCCAATGCGATGACCCACTGAGTGCGCACAAGACTCACGAGCCAAGGGCCCGGCTGCTGCTCGGTCGGAGCCGCAAGCCGCTGGGCATTGAAAGCAAGCCACAACGTTGCCACCGCGCCAAATGACAGCCAGAAGCCTGCACTGAGCACGGCCCGCGGATCCAGGAGTAACACGACCAGAAGGGCAACGCCCAAAGCCTCGCCAGATTCGGGCCTGCGCCGGGCCAGCAACGCCAGCACAGCGACCAGCACCATGACCAGCGCGCGCTGGGCAGGGATACCGAAGCCTGCCAGCGCTGAATAGCAAGCAGCCACCGCAAGACTCGCTCCGGCAGCCAGGTCGGTCGCCCGCAGGTCGACGGACAACCAGGGTATGCGCAGCAGCCCGGCGCGCAGCAGGCCAAAAATCCCCAGTGCGACGAGGCCCACATGTAACCCGGAGATGGCCACAAGATGACTGGTGCCAGTGCGTCGCAGCACCCCCCAGTGGTGATCCGTGAACCCATGCCGCGCACCCACGGCCAGCGCTCCGAGTATCGGGGCTTGCTCCCCTGCGACGGATTGCAGGCGCCCATAAAGTGCTGCCCGCTGCCGCAGCCACCATTGGGGCAGACTGGCTCGAGCACGGCTGATAGGCGTCAGTTCCCGAACATATCCGGTACCAGAGAGGCCCTCCCGCAGAAGCCAACCCTGGTAGTCGAAGCTGACCGGGTTACCGAGGCTACGCGCCTGCCGCGCCCGCACCGTGACGGCAAGGTCCTGTCCCGGCGCCAACTGGTGGGTCGGCCGGTACCAGCTGAGGCGCCAGCGCCTGGGCATGTCGGTGACCGGGTAGTCACCATGAAGCTGAAAAGTAAAGCTCAGGCGCTCCTCGTTGCCGCTGACGAAGCTGGCGACATAGCCTGTGAGCCTGACATCCTGCCCGTGAAGATGATCAGGTAACCGCGCAGCTAGACCATGGGCCGCGACCCACCAGGCCCAGGCGAAGCCTGCCAGACCCGGCAGCAGCCACTGCCGCGCCCAGCGGCACCGCAGGGGTAACGTGAGAATCAGCAGCGGGACCACCCACCCGGGTCGAGGTAGCGTCGGGAGGTGCTGCAGAACCAGGACACCCGCCAGGGCGCTCACTGCGAGCTTCAGCATGCCAGGTCGACTCCCGGGTACCCATAAGGTCACGGTCCCGGGAGAATAAGGCGATCGGGCTCACTCCAGACCGAAGCGTTCCGGCGCCTGGTGACTGGTGGCCATATCGGCCTTGCGGGCCGCCGCCAACGCGCGCACCAGGTCGCTGTGCTCGTGCTCGGCCAGGCCTGAATGCAAATAGCGCTCGGCGGCGCGGCGTACCTTTCCCAGCACCCGCAATTGGTACTCGCAGTACAGCAGGGCATGGGCGAGGAAATCCGCATCCTGTCCCTGGGCGCGCATGGANNGGGCGAGTTCCTCCTGAGACGGTTTGTTCGGTGCATCCTCAGACATCACAACCTCTTGCGAAATGTGCAGATCAGTGCTGATCCAGCAGATACTGGATCAAATCGGTGGACGTGACGATACCGACCAGATGAGCCTGATCGTCTACCACCGGGACCGCGTGGAAGCCACCAGCGGACAGCGCGATGGCGGCATCCCGAACGCTGCCGTGGGCCGACACCGTGACCAGATCGGCGACCATCAGATCATCGATGGACACCGTCTTATCCAGCAATGTGCGGCTCACGGCATCGTCCGTGTCCAACGCTAAGCTCACCCTCATGACGTCGTTACTGCTGATCATGCCCACCAGCCGACCCTCCTCGATCACGGGCAAATGATGAATGCGCTCGTTGGCCAGCAAAAACCGAACTTCGCTGACCGTCTGGCTCCGATCCACGGTCACCGGGTCCGCCGCCATAATTGTCGTAAGTGGCTGGTTGTCCATGATTCTGCCTCCGCCGGCGCCTGGCCGGAACTCGTTTCCCACGCCCGTTTAGCGCGGGCAGCGGGGACACTACCTAATGCTCAAAGTGTGCGCCCATCCCGCGCCTTCTGCTGAGATCTGTGTCATCAATTACGCTATGTCCGATCACGCCATTTGTGCAATGTTGCCGACCAACGAACAAGCCGCCGCAAGGCTGCTCACTCAAGCCTCAGTACATCCCGGACACCATACCCGGCATGCCTCGTAAGCTCTTGCGCAAGCTTCTGCCACAGCGGCGCCAGATGTCCGGGGAATGGTATCTGCGCCCGCTGGCCGCCGTTCTTCACGACCCCGCCCTTTGGGCGCTACATCGCAAGAGCATCGCCAAGGCCCTGGCCCTGGGCTTGTTCATCGCCCTGCTGCCGCTGCCTGGCCAGACCGTACTGGCCGCTCTGGCGGCTGTATGGATCAGAGTGAACCTGCCCGTGACGGTGGCGGCGGTCTTCCTCACCAATCCGATCACCATAGTGCCCATCTTTGTCACCGCCTATCGGCTGGGTGCTGGGCTCCTGGGTGTCGAGCCGCAGCCGCTGACCATCGATCTGTCCTTCGGCTGGCTGATGGCGGAGCTGACACGCTACTGGCAACCGCTGTGGGCGGGCAGCCTGTTGCTCGCGGCCTTAACCGCGGCGGTGGGCTATTTATTCGCCAACCTGGCCTGGCGCGCCGCGATCACGCTGAAGTACCGACAGCGCCGACAGGGTCGCTGAGCGCGCTGGGATCCAGCTTCCACAGCTTGCCCTCCTTGAGAACCAGCACGCGATCCATGCGAGCCGCCAGCTTCGGCTCGTGGGTGACCACGACCAGGCTGGTAGCAAACTGACGGTTCAGATCCAGCATCAGCTGAAACACGCGTTCGCCCGTGGGTCCGTCCAGATTGCCTGTGGGCTCATCAGCAAGCACCACGGCGGGGCGGGTGATCAGGGCCCTGGCGACCGCAGCCCGCTGCCGTTCACCTCCAGATAACTGGCCCGGCTTGTGGCTCAATCGTTCGCCAAGGCCCACGCGGGTGAGCAGCTCACGGGCCTCAGACGCGGCAGCCCGGGGATCCCCACCGCGAATCAACAAAGGCATGGCTACATTCTCGACGGCGGTGAACTCGGGCAACAGATGATGGAATTGATACACAAAGCCAATGGCGCGATTGCGCAACAGACCCCGCTCGGTATTGTTGAGGCTATTCATGGACTGACCGGTGACGAAGACTTCGCCAGCCGTCGGTTGATCCAGGCCGCCCAAAAGCTGCAGCAGTGTGGTCTTACCCGAGCCGGACGCGCCCACCACAGCGATGCGCTCGCCGGCGGCGACGCTAAGCTCCACATCCCGGAGCACNNACTATTCATGGCGCAACTCGTCGGCCGGATCGACGTGGGCAGCCGCAAGCGCCGGATAAATGGTAGCCAGCACCGACAACAGCAGAGCCAGCAGCGCGATCTGCACGACTTCGGCCAGGTCTACGCGGGTCGGCAGGTCGCTGATGAAGTAGACGTCGGCGGCCAATAGATCGATGGCAAGGAGACGTTCCAGTCCGGCGACGATGCTCCCCAACTGGACCGCCAGCAGCACCCCCAAACCGACGCCCAGCAGCGTGCCGGCTACGCCGATCACGGTTCCCTGCATGGCGAATGCAAGCAGGATGCTGTTTGGTTTGGCGCCCATGGTGCGCAGGATAGCGATATCGGCGCGCTTGTCGCGCACAACCATCACCAGGGTTGAAATGATGTTGAAAGCTGCAACTCCGATGATCAGCAGCAAGATCACAAACATGATGGTCTTGGTGAGTTGAATGGAGCGGAAAAAGTTGACGTGGCGGCGGGTCCAATCACTGACATAGAACCCGCCGCCGGCGCGCAAAGCCACATCGCGCGCCACGCTACCGGCAGCAAAGACGTCTGCCACCGACAGGCGCAGACCCGTCACCTCATCCCGCAAGCGCAACAGGCGGCCCGCATCGGCAAGCGCGATCAGGGCCAAGCCTCTGTCGAACTCGTACATACCGGCCCGAAAGATGCCGGACACGCGAAACCGGCGCATGCGAGGCGCAAGCCCAGCGGGGGTGACCGTACCCTTCGGCACCACCAACACGACGCTGTCGCCCGGCCCGACCCCCAGATGCTCCGCCAAACTAATGCCCAACAACATGCCGTATCGACCAGCCTTGAGATCCGCCATGGATCCCGACTCGAGCAATTCGTGCAGCCCCGACACATCTCTCTCCAGGGCCGGATCGATGCCGCGAAACGCAACCCCAGCCTGCCGCTCACCCGCCACCAGCAGGCCCTGGGCCTCGATATAGGGCGCCCCGGCGAGCACGCCGGGCGTCTCCAGAGCCGCCTGGCGCAGGGTGGGCCAGTCATCCAGGTCCCGCGTGTAGCCGGTTACGGTCGCGTGGGCGCTGACGCTGAGAATGCGCGTTTTCAGCTCCTCCTCAAAGCCATTCATGACCGACAGCACCACGATCAGCACCGCGACGCCAAGGCCGATCCCGATGGTAGATACCAGGGAAATGAAGGAGATGAAACCGTTGCCACGCTGCCCGCCCAGGTAACGCAGCGCAAGCCCCAAAGGGTAGTAACTCACCATTACGAGGGGTTACTCATAGCGCAGCGCCTCCGCCGGGGCGACCGCGGCGGCGCGCCGGGAGGGGTAGACGGTGGCCAGCACACTCACCAGCAGCGCCAAACTTGGTATCACGATTAGGTCGCCAAGGTGGATCTCCGCCGGAATCTCGGTCACGTAATACACGTCGCCCGGCATAATCTGAAACTGAAAGGTCTGCTCCAACCAGGGCACGATGACGNNATGACGGCCAAGTTCATGGTCAGCACCAGCCCAAGCAACAGCCCGAGCATGGTGCCCAGGATGCCAATTAGGCTGCCCTGGACGACAAACAGGCGCCCAACCCGCCGCGGCTCAAGACCCAATGTACGCAGGATGGCGATGTCCGTTTTCTTGTCTGTCACCACCATCATCAGTGAGGCGACGATATTGAAGGCCGCCACGGCCACGATCAACAGCAGAATCACGGTCATCATGGTCTTCTCAATGCGGATGGCGCGAAAGTAGCTGCGGTTCTCAATGGTCCAGTCGGAGTAGTCCAACTCGGGGAATTGCTCGGCAATGCTCGCCGCCAGCGTGGCGGTATCCAGCGGATCGACCAAGCGCAGTCGCAAACCAACGGGAGCAACGGATAATGCCCGGGCGTCATCCAGGTGAATCAGAGCCAACGACCCATCATGATCCGCCAGCCCCGCCTCGAAAATACCGCTCACCACAAAGCTGGTCAGCTTGGGGGCGATCCGCCCGTCTTTCATTCGGGGCACCAGCAAGTTTATCCGGCTACCGGGCCGCACCTCCAGGTTCAAGGCCAACACCTGCCCCAGGATCACCCGCCGCTCGCCGGCCACCAGATCCGCCAGGCTTCCCTCCCGCATGAAGTCCGCGACCTGAGACACCTGGTCCTCATGAGCTGGTAAGATGCCCCTCACCCGCGCCGGATTGAGCCGCTGACCGTTGGCCAGCATCCCTTCGATCTCGAGATAAGGCGCACTCCCGATTACCCCCGGCTGTTTTTCCAGTTCGCCCTGCCGGACACGCCAATCATCGGCCCCCGCACCGGCATCCGTGGCGCTCGCATGGGCGGTCATGCTCAGCAGCCGGTTGCGCAGCTCCGCCTCGAAGCCGTTCATCACCGAAAGAATGACAATCAGGGCGGCGACGCCCACGGCAATGCCAAGCATGGATGCCATACTGATAAAGGACACATACAGGGTGCCCCGGGCCGAGCGCAGATAGCGCACGCCGATAAACCATTCCAGCGGTCGGTACATGGGGGCGATTAAAGCACAACAGGTTCGTCGGCGCGGTCAGTCCCGCAGGACACGCAGGCGTTCGGCAAGCTGCACGCGGCGGGGCGTCACCTGGGCACCATAGGCATAGACCTCAACGCCCTGCTGCTTGGCGCGAGCCAGAGTCTGCGCGTAAACCGGATCGATCTCGACGGCTGGACGCACCCGGC
>JABAHR010013475.1_pt1 | contig 13485 bp, 9 predicted proteins | sample 7062101 | NCBI WGS metagenome assembly JABAHR01 (sample SAMN14534553, study PRJNA622989) | marine sediment metagenome | biome: marine biome [ENVO:00000428]; feature: marine pelagic biome [ENVO:01000023]; material: deep marine sediment [ENVO:00002113] | place: India: Gulf of Kutch | collected... | reverse complement strand
GCGTCCGTTACATCGGTAGCCACAGTTACTCCCTCTACCATTACGGTAACCGTTATTCCGTCTTGAGCTTTTGCTTCATTTATAAAACTCAGAAGATCAATGAGCTGAGCAAGTTCAAAACGATTATCCTTTTCTTCTATCATGGCAACCACGTTTGTAATTCTTCCTTCAATAATCGTCGTTTGACCGTTTCCCGTGCCACCTCCGCTACTACCGCAGCTGAGATAAGCTAAGGAGGGCGCTAGAGCTATTGTGAGAACTAACAGCACCTCCCATATTTTCTTCCTATTGATCCTCATAACTACACAACCCTCCAAGTTGGCTGGATTCTTTATAAACTAAACATCGATATTTGCAATTGGCATGCCAGAACCCTTGTCAATATAAATTTCAATGATTTCAAAGAGATGGAGTTATTATTGAAATTTGCTCAGTTCTAGATCTTTAAATCTGTGCAAGTTGCACTGTGTATAATGATCCAGTGTTTGCCTTACCACAGCCTTAAGTTTTCATTTTTTAGAGTATCGTTAACAATACGAAGGAGACAATATCTAAATATATCAGAAAAACTAGAATATAGAAATGTATCTATATAGCAATATAGGAACCAGAAAATGCAGAATGTGTTTTATTCTCATATTATACTATTAACTGTTCATTGCGTTGGCTTTTATACTCCACTGCTAAGACACTAACTTACAAGGCTATATTCATGAAAGGTGGTATTCTCATTACTTAGATAATAATAATATTTTGGGGTTCGAAGAATATTCAATAGCCACAGCCACTCTGACCATATACTTCACATAACAAACTACGGACCTGTACAAACTTCATCTGCTGATGGACACCCGACACATGTGCCAATTGATGGATCAGCGCATGAGCATGCATTGCACTATAGGGCATCGCTAAGATCTGCACCGAACAATATAGCGCCTGTTAAATTTGCATCCAATAGCCGCGCGTTTTCTAAATCAGCAAAAGCCAAATTCGCGTTGCTCAAATTTGCGCCATTTAAACTGCTGTATTCAATCTAGCTCCACCCAAATTCGCACCAGTCAAATTCGCAAAGAACAAACGTGCAATAAGCATATCTGCATCTGTGAAATCTGAGCCCGATAAATCTGCGCCGGTTAAATCAGCACTGATCAATATAACATTTCTTAAATTAGCATTAATTATATTTGCAGATTCAAAATTAGCATCTTCCAAATTTGCACCTTGAAAAGTAGCATTTTCCAAATTTATTTCTGGTAAAAACGCAAAGCTTAAATCTGCATCCGACATATTAGCGCCCATCATATTTGAAGAGTCAAATATCGCACCTATCAAAATAGCTGAGTTTAAATTTGCATTGACCAAAGTAGTAATTGTTATATTAGCACCCGATAAATTTGCACCAATCCAATTTGCTGTATTAAGGTCATATTCTTAATTAGCCAGCAAATAGGAATATAGCAGATTATTCAATTTCAATTCTGTAACAATCAGATATTTATTTCATTTTTCTTCTCCAAAAATAGCATCTTTGCCTAAGCTCTTTATAATATTGCTATGGTATCAACTTCCAGAACAAAATTAAACCAATCACAGCAAGATGCGGTTAAACATTCGGGCGGCCCTTTACTTGTACTTGCAGGGGCAGGCTCTGGGAAAACTCGCATAATCACTGAGAGAATAGCTCATCTTATAGAAGAGCAGAAAATTAGACCTTATAACATTCTGGCAGTCACTTTCACCAATAAAGCCGCAAATGAAATGAAACAAAGGGTTTTTCAGTCTGCAGGAGCAAACGCAAAGAATGTTTGGATTGGCACATTTCATTCAACATCTCTTAGGATTTTAAAAAGATATATTGATAAGATGGACCGATATAGACGTGATTTTATTATCTATGACGATAGCGATCAGCTGAAACTCATTAAGGACTGTATGACCAGACTCAATATTGGGGAGAGATTAATCAGCCCAAAATCAGCAAGATCTCAAATAGACGGAGCAAAGAATAAAGGCTTTGGACCTGATTCGCCCGAGATGAATGAGTACGACAAGAATGTGCAGAAGATTTATTCTTTGTATGATGAAGAGCTTAGAAAATCTAATGCCCTAGATTTTGGAGATTTGCTTCATCTAACAGTCAAGCTCTTTGAGAAAAAACCAGAGATACTAGAGAACTATCAGAATCAATTCCAGCACATATTGGTTGACGAATACCAGGACACAAATCATGTGCAGTATAAGATCGTAGAGATGTTATCAAGAAAACATAAGAACATCTTTGTAGTCGGAGACGATAATCAGTCAATTTATGGTTGGCGCGGGGCAGATATAAACAATATTCTCGACTTTGAGAAAGATTTCCCCAATGCAAAAATTATAAAGCTTGAGCAAAACTACAGATCAACTCAAACTATCCTTGGAGCAGCAAATGAGGTTATAAAAAATAATAAAAACAGACATGAAAAAAATTTATTCACAGAGAATGATACTGGAGATCTGATTAATTATTATGAGGCCAGAGATGATAAGGATGAGGCAAAACATATTTCATTAGAAATCGAAAATCTCAAAAAAGGTAAAGAACACCTATACAAGGATATTGCTATTTTCTTTAGAACAAACAGCCAATCTAGGTTGATTGAAGAAGAACTGCTAGCTAAATCTATCCCATACAAAATTGTCGGTGGAACGGAATTTTATAAGAGAAAAGAGATAAAAGATATAATTGCTTATCTTAGAATAATCGCTAACTCTTCAGATGACATAAGTCTAAAACGAATAATCAATGTTCCAGCTAGAGGTATAGGAAAAGTTACAATTGATAAGCTTGAGGCTATTGCGGAACAAAAGGGAATATCTTTTTATGAAGCAATTCAATCTTCACTTAAAGATAAGCTCCTATCTAGCGGCACATTAAATAAATTAGATAAATTTAATAGCTTACTAATCGAGATAATAGAGTTTCCTGAAAAAGATGACATAGAAGATTTGATCAATCATGTTTTGTATAAAACCAAATACCTTGATATGTTGGAAAAGGAAGAGGAAAGAAAAGAAAACATAGGTGAGATCTTAAACCTGGCAGTAGAATTTGAGAGTGAAAGGAAAGAATCAACACTTAGCGAGTTCCTAGACAGCATTTCACTTGCAAGTGATCTTGATAATTACACTGAAGAATTTGACCAGATTACTCTTATGACCCTACATTCATCAAAGGGACTTGAGTTTCCAGTAGTATTCATCACAGGTATGGAAGAAAATTTGATCCCTCATTATAATTCGATGATTAACGGTCAAGTAGAGGAAGAAAGAAGACTTTTTTATGTAGGATTAACCAGAGCCAAGGAAAAGCTATATCTGGCAAGTGCCAATAGGAGAATGGTTTTTGGAAAGCAGCAAGGGACTATTACTTCAAGATTCATCTCTGAATTGCCTCATGATCTAATAAAGTGGCAAAATTTTGACTTCACCCCTGAGGAGATATCATATACACCCCTCGCATCATCAGGCAAATCAAAGAAAACCAAAGCTACCCTGCCACCAGTCAACTCCGGGCCTTATAAACTAGGACAAAAAGTCACTCACTCATCCTTTGGTGAGGGTTTCATTAAAAAAGTAGAAGGCTCAGGTGATGATATGAAAGTAATAGTTTTTTTTCCAAGTGTTGGAGATAAAAAGATAATAGCCAGTTACCTAGAAAACTAAATCGATCTAAGAAGAACAGCTTATAACAAGATTTTTACCCCAATCAGGAGAGGGATCAGCATAATCTTGGAATGGAATCTGCTCACTAAATGGATCTCGTAAGATTTGATTAAGCCTATTAATCTCTGAGTAGTCTCCATTATCAACAGCTTTTCTTATTGCTCCCTCTGCTTGATAGTTTCTGAGAATAAATTTCGGGTTTATTAGATCCATTTCTTTCTTTCGTTTTGAATCATCACTATTTTCTGACTGAAGGCGCTTTTTATATAATGTAAGCCAATCTTTTATAGCAGATTTATCTTCAAACATAGAAATTAAATTCTGGAACTCCGGATTTCCTAATTTTCTAAAGAAGATTGTATAATCCACTTTAGAATTCTCTAGTACCCCAAGCACTCCTTTGATTAATTCCACATCTTCTGGTTGAGATTCATTTAATCCTAGCTTCTGCTGCATGATATCTACAAACCTTTCTGCATATATACTCCTGAACTCATCAAGCGACTCCTTGGCTTGTGTATCTGAAATAATCGAACTTAGTGCAGTTGCTAATTTATTTAAATTCCAGTGAGCAATGGAGGGTTGGTTCTGATATGAGTATCTGCCAAAATTATCAGAGTGATTTGGTATATACTCTGGGTCATATTCCTCAATAAAACCATATGGGCCATAATCTATCGTGAGACCATTAATAGACATATTGTCTGTATTCATGACACCATGTGTAAAACCTACTGACTGCCACTGGGCCATTAACTCAGCTGTTTTTTTAACTACTTCTCTGAAAAACAGGGGATATTTATCCTTTTCTTCAATAAATTCTGGAAAATGGTGCTCTATAACATAGTCGGCAAGTAATCCCACATATTCAGGTCTGTTAGTATAATGAAAAGCCTCAAACGAACCAAAACGCACATGAGTTGCAGCCAATCTAACCATCATAGCTCCCATTTCAGTGGTTTCACGCTCTACTTTTTCATCGCTTCCAATTATACAGAGTGCTCTTGTCGTGGGAATACCTAGTGCATTCATTGCCTCACTGCAGAGATACTCTCGTATGCACGACCGAAGAACTGCCCTTCCATCAAAAACCCTTGAGTATTTAGTTCTGCCAGAACCTTTTAGATGAAGGTCCCACCTCTGACCTCTATCATTTTTTACCTCACCTAATAGTACTGCCCTTCCATCTCCGATATCAGGATTATAGACCCCAAATTGATGGCCGGTGTAATACATTGCAATAGGGTCTGAGCCTGGAATAAGTTCGTTGCCGGAAAAATACTTAACAAACTCCTGCGTATTTGCTTGATCAGGATCAAGGTCAATTAATTCCCCTGCAACTTGATTAAAACAAACTAGATGTGGATTACTAAAGGGCGTAGCATTTACCCGTTCATAAAAGTCTTCAGGCAACTTCCTGTAAGTGTTCTCGAAATTAAGCTCAGCAAGTTTTCTCATATTTGGCAAGAAATTATAACATTGCTATTGCCATAGCAAACCATAACGAATAATTGTATATTAGTTTCGAAGTCAATTGTTCTTTGATAAGAGTTCTACTATGGGAATGAAATACCGAAAGAACAAAATTAAACAAGAACACGGCATAATAAAGGGCCTCAAGAAATTCCTTGAGCATGAAGTTTCTTCTCTTGATTCTGTTGAAGGGATTATTCCAGGTCGGATAAAAGTGGGAAAGACACCAGGGGAGAAGCTAATAGTTACCTACCAGTACAGTACAGTAAGTGGTGCTAAGTTAATTGCAAGAAGCGGAACGTCTGTACAAGAAGTATTTGTTATTACAAATGATCCAGAAAAAGTAAAAGATGTAATACAAGAAAACTACCCCAAATAGGAATTACATTAACCTTAAAGATCCCTCGCCTAAAAGCCTCTCCACATCGTAAATAAAGTTGTCTTGGACATCGACCCTCAAATCACCGACCTCAACAACTGATTCACCATCGTCAGTATTAATATGCAAATGGACCTCAGAGCTACCCGGGTATTTATCTAATATATCCTTTAGCTGCACAAAATTGTCTCTATTAGAACAACTCTTATCAAAACTGATATGTACTATAGAGCCAGCTCTCATATTTTTAAGAGGAGTTATCTCAAGTGCTCTTAACTTTGTTTGGTCCTCACCGGGCTCAAGCATACCTTTTAAGATTATAGGCTCTACTTTTTCCTCTAACAGAGTACGGTGCTGTCTTAGGAGTTTATCGAAAATGACAACCTCAACTGAGCCCTTCATGTCCTCTAATACTAGATTTCCATAGATACCTGATCCACTTTTAGTAGTTTTAATAACAATTGACCTAACTACTCCAGCGATGCTAACCTCTCTTTTCTCTTTTATGTCCAAAATAGCTTCTGTATCCATGCCGGTTATCGAGTTGTTCATTTGAGATGAATATTTAGCCATTGGATGGCTTGTAACATAGAACCCGAGAACTTCCATTTCATTTGCAAGCACATCTTTCTCGCGCCACTCGTCAACTTCTAACAAGTCGGGCATTGTCACTGAGTCATTTAGTGCAAAAAGAGAGTGCTGACCTTCGGCAGAGCTCTTTTGCTTTATTGACGTGAAGCTAAGTAGTGTGTCGAGTGACTCCATAAGACATGCACGGTGTTCACCTAAAGAATCAAATGCACCGCTTTTAATAAGACTCTCAAATGTTCTTCTATTTAATCTCTTTACTTCAACCCTTTCACAAAAACTAAAAATTGTCTCAAAATTTCCCTCGTCTCTAGCTTCAATGATAGCTTGTACAGTATTTCCCCCCACGTTTTTTATCCCAGAGAGGCCAAATCTGATTGCACCGTTAGATGCTGTGAATCCATCCATGCTTTCGTTAACATCTGGAGCTAGCACATCTATTCCCATCTGCTTACATTCAGTAATACTGGAGATAACTTTATCTGTATTACCCGATTCTACTGATAGCAGGGCAGCCATAAACTCTGCAGGAAAATGTGCCTTTAAGTACGCAGTCTGGTATGTAATAAGAGCATAGGCCGTACTGTGACTTTTATTAAATGAATACTCGGCAAATTTCTCCATAGTATCAAACAGTTCTTTTGCCTTTTTGTCACTTATGCCTTTTTTCTTGGCACCTTTTAGAAACCTGTCTCTTTGTTTTTTCATTTCCTCAGGCTTCTTCTTACCCATCGCTCGTCTAAGCAAGTCCGCTTCACCTAAGCTGTACTCAGCAACTGCACTTGCTGTCTGCATTATCTGCTCTTGGTATACGAATAGGCCATATGTATCGGCTAATATTTCTTTTAGTTCATTTAGAGGGAACTGTATCTTTTGTTTGCCATGTTTACGTTTGATAAAATCATCAACCATGCCACTATCAAGAGGCCCTGGACGATATAGAGCCAAAAGAGCAATAAGGTCTTCAAACTGTGTTGGTTGAAGTTTATTTAAAACATCTTTCATACCTGAGGATTCTATTTGGAATATGCCGCGAGTTCTTCCAGTTGTAAGAAGCTTGTATACTTTCTCGTCATCAAGCGGTATTCGGTCTATCTGAACCCACCTATCTTCATCATAATTTTCTTTAATAAGATTAAGCGCTTTATTAATAACAGTTAGCGTTTTTAACCCAAGAAAATCAAACTTAACAAAACCTAACTCCTCAATAGAGTTCATATCGAACTGAGTTACAATCTCATTCTTTGAACCCTTATAAAGTGGTATATGATCGGCAAGTGGCTCGTTTGCAATAACTATCCCAGCCGCATGGGTTGAAGAATGCCGGACCATATTCTCAAGTGGTTTTGCAAGCTCTATCATCTCTTGCAGTTCTGGAGAGCTTTTGATTAGATCTCTTAGTTCCTTAACTTCTTTTATAGCTCTTTCAATGCTAAAAACTTTGCCTCTAAATGAAGGAATTAGTTTTGAGACCCTGTCCACGTCTGCATATGGAATTCCAAGCACACGACCAACATCTTTTACAACTGCTTTTGCAGACATTGTGCCAAATGTGCCTATCTGAGCTACTTTATCAGCTCCATACTTCTCAGTTACATATCTGATCACTTCATCCCTTCCCTCTCCACAAAAATCAATATCAATATCGGGCATACTAATTCGCTCTGGGTTGAGAAATCTCTCAAAAATTAGATCATATGGAATTGGGTCAACTTCGGTAATACCAAGGACATATGCAACAAGACTTCCTGCAGCACTGCCTCTTCCAGGGCCAACAGGGATACCATTTGATTTTGCATAGTCAATAAAGTCTGCAACAACAAGAAAATATCCAGAAAAACCCATCTCTAAAATTATCTTAAGTTCACTCTCAAGTCTTTCTGAGTACTCGTCATATTTCTCATTCGGTATTAAACTCTCGTCTACTTTTTCCTGCAATTTGTTTCTCGAGAGCTCTAACATATACTCATCGAGAGACTGATCACCATCAACCTTGTACTCCGGCAGTTTATACCCTGTCTGCTCAAACTCAAAATCACATCTTTTTGCAACTTCTCCTGTTCTTTTAATTGCATCTTCAAAACCCTCCAGATCCCCAAGCATCTCGCCTTCGGACTTAAGATAGTATTGATCTCCCTGGAACTTGAATCGGTTTTCATCTGCAATAGAAGAGCCTGTCTGTATGCATAAAAGAGCGTCATGGGGCTTTGTATCCTCTTTTCTAAGAAAATGACAGTCGTTTGTAGCAACAATAGGGATGCTTAACTTATCCCCAATTTCTTTGACTTTATTATTCACCCTTTTTTGCTCTGGAAGCCCTGTGGCTTGAACTTCTAGATAATATCTATCGCCAAATATCTCTCTGTACATAGCCGCTACATCTAGAGCACCTTTTACACCTTTAGAAAAGATAGCTTGAGAGAGCTCACTATTAAGACATCCGCTAAGAACTATCAGACCCTCATTGTATTTATCCAGAAGCTCATGATCCACACGAGGTCTTCTGTAGAAGCCGTCAAAGTATGCTGTAGTTACAAGTCTTGAGAGGTTCTGATAACCTTTATTGTTCATTGAAAGTACAGTTAAATGATGAGTTTTTCCCTCAGAGGGGTTATCAGGGTTTATCTTAGGGGTAACATAAATCTCACAACCTATAATAGGCTTTATTCCGCTCTCTTTTGCTTTTTTGTAGAAGTCATATGCTCCAAAGAGATTACCGTGATCGGTAAGTGCAACCGCCTGCATGCCAAACTCTTTGGCTTGCGGGAAAAGATCTTCAAATTTTATTGCACCATCAAGAAGGGAGTATTGTGAGTGAAGATGTAGATGTACAAATCCGTCTGACATTTGAACTATTATATCTAACAAGAATTATGCTTAGCAAGTATTGAAAAAACATCATTTAATTACTGTTGTTTATATGCTGAAATTCTTATCCTCTCTAAGTGAGAAGATATAAATATCCCTATTGAAACATTGAAAAGCGCAGTCTAAAAAGTATATTAACTGCTAATTCTTTATAGGCGCGTATGTTATTCTATTTAGCCTAGTTGTTGTTTTACGTTTGCTCTCAATGGAGAAGAAGGAGGATTAATAAATAATGGAAGCAATATTCTCAATTCTAAATACCATTCCAAGCCCTTATTCAGACCTGGTAGCTGTTGCAGTCATTTTCATAATAATTGCGGTAATTTCATTCATTATTGCTGCACTTTTAGGAGGAAAGGCCGCCGAAGAAGTAGAGCAAGTTGAGCTGGATGAAGATATCCAAATGCCTGAGGAGATAATTGAAGAATTAGAGGCCGCCGATCTTGAGGAAGTGGGAGAAACAGTTCAAGAAGAGTCAGTTCAGCAACTCGAATCTGAGAGTATAGAACCAGAAATTCCTGAGCAAGTTACTGATATCCCACAAGAAGTCATTGAAGAAGATGCAATCACTGATCAAATTGAAGAAGAGCTTGCAGAAATAGTACAGGAAGAACAGGAAGAGGAAACCAAGGAAGGTCTATTCACAAGGTTGAGAAGGGGTCTTTCTAAAACACAAGCAGGTCTTCTTGGTGGACTAGGCGGAATAGTATCTAAAAAAGAAATAGATGCCGATCTTTGGGATGAATTTGAAGAGACATTGATTATGGCTGACCTAGGCGTTAGTACAACAATGAAACTAAGAGAGAATATAGAATCTAAACTCTCAAAACAGTCGCTGACCAGCCCAGAGTCTATAACAGATAATCTAAAGGAAGAAATACTCGAAATATTAAAAGGTGCGCAAGGCGCTCCAATAAATGCTGACACAAGTCCTTTTGTTATTATGGTTGCGGGAGTTAATGGAGTAGGTAAAACAACTACAATTGGAAAGCTGGCGAACAGACTCAAAACAGATGACAGGAAAGTAATGGTAGCGGCAGGAGATACGTTTAGAGCTGCAGCAACTGAGCAACTAGAGGTATGGTCTAAGCGAGTTGGAACAGATTTTCTCAAAGGACAGAGCGGTGGTGACCCCTCATCAGTTGCGTTTGATGCAGTAAAAGCTGCAGAAGCTCGCGGTACTGATATTTTAATAATTGATACTGCTGGAAGACTACATACTAAGGGTAATTTGATGGATGAGCTTACAAAGATGAAAAGGGTTGTTGGGCGGGAACTCGATGGCGCCCCTCATGAAACACTCTTAGTGCTAGATGCAACAACAGGTCAAAACGCTGTCCAGCAAGCAAAGCAATTTAATGAAGCCCTGGGGATTACAGGAATAGTCCTTACGAAACTTGATGGTACGGCAAAGGGTGGAGTTATCATAGCAATAGCTGATGAGCTAAATATACCGGTTAAATATATAGGAATCGGTGAGAGCCTAAGTGATCTTCGTGAATTTAATGCTGAAGAATTTGTTGAGGCTCTTTTCTACTCCGGAGATGAAACTGTTCATTAGACTATTGCTAAAAGTTACGTTCTAATATGAATTATCATGAAAAACATATGTCGCTTGCCTTAAGACTTGCTAAGAAGGGAGAAGGTACAACAAGCCCTAACCCTCTCGTGGGTGCCGTATTAGTGAAGCGTGGCAAGATCATAGGAAAGGGGTATCACAAGAAAGCAGGTCTTGCCCACGCCGAGATTGAAGCTTTTAATGATGCTGCGAAAAAGAAAAACTCAACTAAGGGTGCCACGCTCTATGTAACACTCGAACCCTGTTGCCATACAAACAAAAGAACCCCTCCATGTGTTAAAGCAATTATTGAAAAGGGCGTATCTAAAGTATATGTATCTATGCTCGATCCTAACCCCGAGGTTGCAGGAAAGGGGGTCAAATTCCTTCGAAGAAATGGTATAGAGGTTGAAGTAGGTTTGCTTTCAGATATGGCTAAGAAACAAAATGAGGCTTTCACAAAGTACATTACAACTAGAAAGCCATTTGTAATTTTAAAACTTGCCACCACTTTGGATGGAAAGATCGCAGCTTATACCGGCGACTCCAAGTGGATAGGTAGTCCTGCTCAGAGAAAACATGCACACGAGCTTAGGGCAAAAGTGGATGGCATTATGGTAGGTATTGAGACTGTCCTCAAAGATAATCCTAGCCTAAATGTCAGATTATCGAATAAAACAAATATGGATCCTATACCCATAGTCCTAGATAGTAAATTAAGAATACCTCTTGATTCAAACCTTTTGAAAATCCACGAAAGTATTATCATTGTGACATCTGATAAATCTAAGCCAAGAAAAGTACAGCAACTACAAAATCTAGGTGCAACCATTTTGTATATAAAGAATGATAGAAGACGGCAACTTAACTTAAGAGAACTTATGAGAAGGTTAGGTAAATCTGAGATTATGAGCGTGTTAATTGAAGGAGGTAGCAAAGTTGCTGCGTCAGCTCTGAAGAGTAAAGTAGTAGATAAGGTAGTTTTCTTCTATGCACCAAAAATAGTTGGATCTGAAGGGATAAGCATGATAGGAGATCTCGCAATACCCAGTATAAAAAAATCTATACAAATCAAAAATGTAAGGACAAAAAAAATAGATGATGAGATCATGATTGAAGGATATCTATGATCTTAACTAGATCACAAACTAAAGATATGTTAGTATTTACAGCAACTTATGAGTGATACAAAGGCGAAAAGAATAGGCCTGTTTGGAGGCACTTTCGACCCGATTCATTTTGGTCACCTCCGTGCTGCCGAAGAGATAAAGCACATTCTAAACCTTGATAAGATATTATTCATCCCATCGGCCACGCCTCCACACAAAAAAAATTCACATATAACATTGGCTAAAGACCGGCTAGAGATGATACGACTAGCTATTGATGGAAACAAATATTTTGAGATCTCAAATTTTGAGCTAGAATCGACATCCCCCTCGTACACAATTATCACCCTTGAACACTTCAAGAATAATGAACCAGATTCTGAATTCTATTTTATAGTTGGGAACGAGCTATTTAATGAAATTGAAACATGGAGAGATTACAAGAGATTATTTGAGCTATCTAATTTTGCAGTTATCACCAGACCTGGTTTCTCTGAGCTCGATTCTAGCAGGATACCTCTTGCGCTTAAGGACAATTTTCGATATCATAATACTATAGAAAACGTGATTTCATTTAGTAATAATAAAAAAGAAATCGTATTTATTGAAATCAAAGGAATAGAGATTTCATCTACGGATATTCGGGGTTTTGTTAATTCAGAACAATCCATTAAATATCTTGTCCCAGATAAAGTTGAAAATTATATACGGTCACAAAAGTTATATGCCCGGGAGGCATCTCCATAGACTCTAAAACTAAAGCTCTCCAGGTTGCTCATGCCGCATGGGAAAAACAAGCTGTTAATCCTTTGTTGCTAGAAGTAAAATCTACAAGTGATGTAACTGATTATTTTCTTATCTGCAGCGCAAACTCAGACCGCGGTGTAAAAACTATTATAGACAATATAGAGAAGGTGTTAAAAGAATCTGGTCAGAAGATACTAGGTATTGAAGGTTACAGTGAAGGCAAATGGGTACTTGTTGATTCAGCTGACGTAGTAGCCCATGTTTTCTATGAGCCTCTTAGAGAATTCTACAATATAGAGAGCTTATGGATTGATGCTCCTAGAGTTATATTGCCCTTTGAGGACAACCCACCCCCTCAAAAACCAAAAGTATCCCAAGAACTATATAGATAGATTTCAGTGTAGCTAACTATATAAGCTAGCGTTGAGCATAAATCTGTTTAGCAAGAAAATATAATATTAAAAGCTAGTTACTAGCCTTCTTGGCCTTCCTGAACACCGCGTCTTCTGATAAAAGCAGGTATTTCAAACTCATCATCACTAACTTCTGATGGCAACTGAGTTACAACCGGCTGGAGTTTTTCTGCTTTGGCTGAATTTATACCAGTTGCTATTACTGTAAGCTGAACTGCTTCTTTGAAATCATGGTTAAATACTAGACCAAATATTAAGTTCACATCCTGATGTGCTCTTTCCTTAATATAGTTGCAAGCTTCGTTGAGCTCCTCTATTCCAAAGTCAGGTGAAGCTGTAACATTCAAGAGAATTCCAGTTGCACCATCAATTGATATATCTTCAAGTAGAGGACTTGTTATAGCAGACTCAGCAGCCTCAATTGCACGGTTTGCACCTTCAGCATAACCAGCTCCCATAAGCGCTTTACCACCATTCTCACCCATGATGCTTTTAACGTCGGCAAAATCCACATTGATATATCCAGTACCGGTAATGATGTCAGATATGCCTCTTACTGCCTGATGAAGTACTTCATCTGCCTTTTTAAATGCATCAAGAATGCTCACTTTATGAACTTCTGCAAGTCTGTCATTTGGAATT
>JABAHR010008162.1_pt3 | contig 13493 bp, 11 predicted proteins | sample 7062101 | NCBI WGS metagenome assembly JABAHR01 (sample SAMN14534553, study PRJNA622989) | marine sediment metagenome | biome: marine biome [ENVO:00000428]; feature: marine pelagic biome [ENVO:01000023]; material: deep marine sediment [ENVO:00002113] | place: India: Gulf of Kutch | collected... | reverse complement strand
CGGCGCTGCCAAAACCCAAACAGGCCACTCCCAGAATCAAAATCGTCCACTTTTTCATCTCAGTACTCCTTTACAGTCAGTCGGATCCAACCCGTGCCATCCAGACGTCGCCCGCGCATCCGCTGCGCCGGCGAGGCACGCTGAAATGAGGTGATGAACGCGCGCTGTCCCCATCCCTGTGCTCCCCCTGTCGCGGCCGTCATGGCCTGTGCACGTGTGTTTTACTCTCGCAAGGCACGCCTTGCAGTGGAATCCTAGCACAATAAAGGCGTTTTTTTAACTGTCAGAATTGACAGTCCGGCCGCGCCGCTGCCGCGGCCCGGCCCGCGCGGGGTATACTCCGCGCATGCGCCCCGTGGAGCCTCCCGTCCGCCTCAGCCTGCCGCGTCGCGAGCTGCTGCGCCTGCTGGCCGGGCTTGCCGCCTGGCTGCCCGCGCCGTGGCTGCTGGCCGGCCTGCCGGGCACGCCCAGGGCCGCGCCATCGGCCCTCGGGCCGCTGCTGGACACCCTGCTGCCCGCCGGCGTGGCGCCGGCCGCCACCGAGCTGGGCGTGGACACGGCCCTGATGGCGGAGGCCGGGGGCAACCCCAACCTGGCGCGGCTGCTGGAACTCGGCTGCGCCTGGCTGGACCGCCAGGCCGCGCAATTCGCCTACGGCACCGGCTTCGCCGGCCTGGCCGAAGCCCAGCGCGTGGCCATCGTGGAGGCCGCCGAGGCCGCCCCCGCGCGCAGCCTGCCGCGGGTGCTGTTCGCCGCCGTGCGCGACCGCGCTTTCCACCACTACTACGCCGAGCCGCGGGCCTGGGCGCACCTCCGCTACCCCGGGCCGCCGCAGCCGGTAGGGTTTCCCGGCCACGACGGCCCGCCGGGGGACGCCCCGTGAGCGCGGCGCAGGTCGTGGTGATCGGCTCCGGGCCGGGCGGGGCCGCCATCGCCTGGGCGCTGGCCAGCGCCGGGGTGAAGGTGCGCATCCTGGAGGCCGGCCCCCGCTACAACCCGCTCAGCGATTACCGCCTGCACCTGCCCGGCTGGGAGCAGCAGCCGTTTCCCGAGCAGGTGCCGCACCGCGGGCGCCAGACGCACGCCCCGCTGCAGGCGCTGGAGGCGCAGTGGGACAGCCTGCACTCGTGGAACCGCCCGATGGGGCGCTTCGCGCGCGGCGACCGGCGCGGGTTTTCGGCCTACAGCCACGTGGTGGGGGTGGGCGGCTCGACGCTGCATTACGCGGGCGAGTCGCAGCGCCTGCACCCGGCGGCCATGCGCATGCACAGCCGCTTCGGCGTGGCCGCCGACTGGCCGTTCGCGTACGAGGCGCTGGAGCCCTTCTACCAGGAGGCCGAGCGCATCATCGGCGTGGCCGGCCCGCCGCGCGACCCCACCCGGCCGCGCAGCGCGCCCTACCCGATGGACCCGCACGCCATGAGCTACGCCACGCAGAAGCTGGGCGAAGGCTTCCGCAAGCTGGGCTTCAGCTGGATACCGAACCCGGTGGCGAGCCCCACCCGTCCGTACGACGGCCGCCCGCCCTGCAACTACTGCGGCCAGTGCGCGCGCGGCTGCCCGCGCCTGGACAAGGGTTCGGCCGACATCACCTTCGTGGCCAAGGCGCTGGCCACCGGCAACTGCCAGCTGGACACCCTGAGCCCGGTGCTGCGCCTGGAGGCCGGCGAGCGCGACCGCGTGGCGGCCGCCATCTACGCGGACGCCGAGGGCAACACCCACCGCGCCGAGGCCGGGCTGTTCGTGGTGGCCTGCGGCGCCGTGGAGACCCCGCGCCTGCTGCTCAACTCCTCCGGCCCGCATGCCCCCGACGGGCTGGCGAACGAATCGGGGCTGGTGGGGCGGAATTTCATGGAGACGGTGTACTGGACTTCCAGCGGGCTGCATCCGGAACCGCTGGGCAGCTACCGCGGCCTGCCCTCGGATGCCATCTGCTGGGACTTCAACGCCCCCGACGCCGTCCCCGGGGTCATCGGCGGGGTGCGCTTCTCGCCCACGGTGATGGAATCCGACCTGTCCGGGCCGGTGGCCTACGCGCGGCGCGTGGTGGGGGGCTGGGGCCACGCCCACCACGCCGCGATGCAGGCCCGCTTCGGGCGCGTGCTGTCGGTGGGCGGCATCGGCGAGAGCCTGCCCAACCCCGGCTCCTTCATCGACCTCGACCCGCAGGCCCGGGATGCCCACGGCCTGCCCCGGGCCCGCATCCACAGCCAGCTGCCGGAGATGGAGATCCGGCGCATCCGGTTCATGGCCGAGACCTGCCGCGCCATCCTGGAAGCCGCCGGCGCCGGGGAACTGGTGGAGGAATACGGCAGCTGGGATTTCTTCAACTCCACCCACGTGTTCGGCACCGCGCGCATGGGCGCCGACCCGCAACACTCGGTGGTGGACCCGCAGTGCCGCAGCCACCGCTGGCGCAACCTGCTGGTGACCGACAGCAGCGTGTTCCCCTCCTCCGGCGGCGGGGAGTCGCCCTCGCTCACCATCTACGCCAACGCGCTGAAGGCGGCGCGGCACCTGCTGGATACGGGCCTTGCCCCCTGACGTGGCATCGGCGCCCCAGAAGGCTTAAAATCGCGCCGCATTCCCCAGGGTTGAGAACGCATGGAAATCAACATCGGCTCTAAGATCGAGGTCAGCCCGATATTCCCCACCCCGGTCGGCATGCTGCAGGTCCCGAATGCCGAGCAGCTGAACCCGGCGCTCGAAGCCGCCATCCTCAAGCGCGAAGCGGAGGACTCGGGCATTCGCAAAAGCAATATCGGCGGCTGGCATTCCGCTGCCGGACTCACCCTGTGGCCCGAGGTGATTGAATCCGGGTTCATCGACGTCCTGCGGGAGGTGTGCTATTTCCTCATCGGGCGCCAGGCTCAGAGCCAACGGTTCAAAGGCAACCTGCAACTGACGGCCTGGGCCAACGTCAACCGTGCGGGCACGTTCAATGCGAGACACTCCCACCCCAATGCCCTGTGGTCGGGCGTGTATTACGTGCGGGCCGGCGAGTATTCCGGGGAGGCCGACATCCGTGCCGGCTGCCTGGTACTGGAGGACCCCCGCGGCAGCATCAACATGTTCGAGCATCCCGGCAAAAGCGATTTCGGCGTCAGCCTGCGCATTCCGCCCACAACGGGCATGCTGATCGTATTCCCCTCCTGGCTCTACCACAGCGTCCATCCCTTCAGCTCCGACACCGTGCGCATTTCCATCGCCTTCAACGCCAAGCTTCTCGACTTCGAGGACCTGACCCAGGCGCAGCCCGACGGCGTGGCGGCGCAGCGCTCCGACTGACCTGAACCGTGCTCACCGCGGGCCGGGCCGGGCCTGGATTGCCGGCCGGTCCCGGTCCGACCCTGCGCTGGACGAATGCCTCGATCGGGCACGGCCACAACGGCAGAACACGGGCCCGTGCGGTATACTTGGAGCGGCCCTCATGCCCGCTCAGTCAAGGAGGATTGACATGCACGCCAAGAAACTGGTCGTTGCCATCGGCTCCGCCATGGCACTGGCATACGCCGGGTACAGCGCCGCGGGTATCGGCCCGCCGGGCCAGGCAGGTCCGCCGTGGGGCGACGGCCCGCCGGGGCTTCTGAAGCCGCCCGGAACGCCGGCCGCCCCCAACCCGCCCGGACCGCCGCCATTCAATCCGCTGGACCCGCCCGGCGATTTCATGTGCGAATACACGGCGAACGGGGTGACCGCAACCTGGACCGAGAACGAACCGGAAGCCTGCGGGCCGAAGTACGGCGGAGACCTCAACCTCGACGTGATCTACATGGTGGACTGCGCGGATGGCCCCGACCCCGCGGGCACCTACCGCATCGAGTTCGGCCTCGACACCGACCCCGAGGCGGTCTGGCACTTTGCCTGCAACGCGGGCAGCTGCCAGGCGGATGCCTCCTGGGAGGACCTCAACGCCGCCATCGACCTGGAGATGAATGCGCTGTTCGCTTCCTGGTGCGCTCCCCATGCGGTGGTGGCGGGCGCCGGTACGGCGTGGATGCTGTCCGAGGACAGCAGCAGCGGCTTCTACGACGGCATCTTTGCCGACGTCAAGGCGCTGTGCCCGGGGCAGTTCCGGGGCCCGCAACGGCACCTGAAGATGGGCGACGCCTGCGAATCGGCCGGCTCCTGAGCCAGCATTGACCTGTGCCCGGTCGGGCCCTGCCCGACCGGCGCCCCGCGCCGCCCGGCACTCGCCGCATAGGAAAGAGGGAAGTGGTGGGCGCGACTGGGATCGAACCAGTGACCCCTACGATGTCAACGTAGTGCTCTACCGCTGAGCTACGCGCCCGTCAGAAGTGCCTTCAGGGGCGCGCAAGATAACACGCCGGCAACCCCCGCTCAAGCATTCCGGACAGACCGAACCGGCCTTTTGTCGGATACCCGGGCACGCCCAAAAAAGGGCACGCACGTCTTGAGGCACACCGTATAATGACCGCCTGTTTCGCCCCAAACTGAGTCCCGGAATTAATGCCCCAATCCTTCGTCCACCTGCACCTGCATTCCGAGTATTCCCTGGTGGACAGCACCATTCGCCTGAAGGCGCTGATGGCGCGGACCCGCGAACTGGGCATGCCGGCGGTGGCGGTCACCGACCAGCACAACCTGTTCGCCCTGGTGAAGTTCTACAAGGCCGCCGTGGATGCCGGGATCAAGCCCATCGTCGGCGCGGACGTGCAGATCCGCACGCCCGAGGAACCGGACCACCCTGCCCGCCTGGTGCTTTTATGCCAGGACCGCGAGGGCTATCTGAACCTCTGCGAACTGCTGAGCCGCGGCTACCTCGAGGGCCAGCACCACGGTGTCCCCTACCTGCGCCGGGAGTGGGTCACGGAGCATGCGGGCGGATTGATCGCCCTGTCCGGCGGGCGTGACGGCGACATCGGCCAGGCCTTGCTGCACCAGCACCCGAACCGGGCCCGCTCGCTCGCCGATCGCTGGATGCGTGACTTCCCGGACCGCTTCTATTTCGAGGTGCAGCGCACGGAACGCGAGCAGGAGCAGCTGTACGAGGAGCGCGCCCTGCACCTGGCGTCCCTGCTGGACTGCCCGGTGGTGGCCACCAACGACGTGCGCTTCCTGGAGCGCGGAGGTTTCCGGGCCCACGAGGCCCGCGTGTGCATCCACGACGGCCGCCTGCTGTCCGACAAGCGCCGCGAGCAGCGCTACTCCGAGGAGCAGTATCTGAAGGGCCCGGACGAGATGCGCAAGATCTTCTCGGACCTGCCCGAGGCCCTGGAGAACGCGGTCGAGATCGCACGCCGCTGCAACCTCGAACTCGAGTTCGGCAGGTACTTCCTGCCCGCCTTCCCAACACCCGAAGGCCAGACGGTCGAAGAACACCTGGAAACCGCCTCCAGGGAAGGCCTCGAAGAACTGCTGAAAGCCCATGGCCCTTGCGAGGGTTACAGCGAGCAGGACTACCGGGACCGCCTGCAACTTGAGCTTGGCGTGATCAACAAGATGGGCTTCCCGGGTTACTTCCTCATCGTTGCCGACTTCATCCACTGGGCCAAGGAACACGGCATCCCGGTGGGGCCCGGACGCGGCTCCGGCGCGGGCTCGCTGGTGGCCTACGCGCTGGGCATCACCGGCCTGGACCCGCTGCAGTACGACCTGCTGTTCGAGCGGTTTCTCAACCCCGAACGCATCTCCATGCCGGACTTCGACATCGACTTCTGCATGGAGGGCCGCGACCGGGTCATCGACTACGTCGCGCAGACCTACGGCCGCGACCAGGTCAGCCAGATCATCACCTACGGCTCGATGGCCGCCAAGGCGGTGGTGCGCGACGCCGGCCGCGTGCTCGGCCACGGCTACGGGTTCGTGGACAGCATCGCCAAGCTGATCCCCATGGAACTGGGCATCACGCTGGACAAGGCCCTGGAAGACGAGAAGGAACTGCGCAAGCGCTACGACGAGGAAGAGGACACGCGCGCCATCATCGACCTGTCCCGGGCCCTGGAGGGGCTGACCCGCAACGCCGGCAAGCACGCCGGGGGCGTCGTGATCGCGCCCTCGAAGCTGACCGATTTCACGCCGCTGTTCTGCGAGGCCGCCGGCGGCAGCGTGGTCACGCAGTTCGACATGAAGGACGTCGAGCAGATCGGGCTGGTGAAGTTCGACTTCCTCGGCCTGCGCACCCTGACCATCATCGACTGGGCGCTGCAGACAGTGAACCGGCAGCGCGCCGGGGCAGGCGAGAATCCCATTGTGCTCGAAGAACTGCCGATGGACGATCCACACACCTTCGACCTGCTGCGCGCCTGCAGCACGACCGCGGTATTCCAGCTCGAATCGCGCGGCATGAAGGACCTGATCCGCCGGCTGCAGCCCGACAACTTCGACGAGATCGTCGCCCTGGTGGCCCTGTTCCGGCCCGGTCCGCTGGAGTCCGGCATGGTCGGCGATTACATCGACCGCAAGCATGGGCGGGCGCAGGTCAGCTACCCGCACGTCAAGCTGGAACACATCCTGCGCCCGACCTACGGCGTCATCCTCTACCAGGAACAGGTCATGCAGATCGCCCAGGAGCTGGCCGGCTACACGCTGGGCGACGCCGACCTGCTGCGCCGCGCCATGGGCAAGAAGAACCCGGCGGAGATGGCCAAGCAGCGCCTGATTTTCGTCGAGGGCGCCGTCGAGCGGGACCTGACCGAGGACAACGCCAACTTCATCTTCGACCAGATGGAGACCTTCGCCGGTTACGGGTTCAACAAGTCGCACTCGGCCGCCTACGCGCTGATCGCCTACCAGACGGCCTGGCTGAAGGCCCACTACCCCGCCGCCTTCATGGCCGCGGTGCTGAGCGCGGACCTCGACAACACCGACAAGATCGCGGAGATGGTCACCGAGTGCCGCGAGATGAAGCTCACGGTGCACCCGCCGGACGTCAACCGCTCCGCCTATGCCTTCACGGTCACCGGCGACGCCGAGATTCGCTACGGCCTGGGCGCCATCAAGGGCGTCGGGCGCGCCGCGGTGGACGGTATCGTCGCGGAGCGGGAGGCCGGCGGCGCGTTCACCGATCTCGACGATTTCTGCTGCCGGATCGACCTGCAAAAGATCAACAAGCGGGTGATGGAGACCCTGGTGAAGTCCGGCGCCCTTGACCCGCTGGACGCAGAAGCCAACCGGGCCCGAATGCTGCACGACCTGCCGCGCGCATTGCAGGCCGCCGAGCAGACGCAGCGCGACCGCGAGGCCGGCCAGAACGACATGTTCGGCGCGGTGGAATCGCCCGCCGCGAAGAGTAAACAAACCGTCAGCGAAGTTCCGCAATGGCCCGAGTTGCTGAAACTCGCCGCGGAGAAGGAATCCCTGGGCCTGTATCTCACCGGCCACCCGGTGAAGGTGCACCAACCCGACCTGGAGCGCTTCACCACCTGCCTGCTTGGCAAGGTCCCCGGGCGCATCCCGCCGGGCCAGGGCAAGGGCCGGAGCGGCGTGAGCATGGTGCTGGCGGGACAGGTCCACGCGCTGCGGCGCCGCAGCCGCCGCGGCCGTTTCGTGGCCCTGGAGGATCACACGGGCAGCATCGAGGTGGCCCTGTTCGACGAGGCCTATGCCCTTTATGCCGACCTGCTGGACAAGGACGAGCTCATCGTCGTCGAGGGCCGGGTCAGCGCCGACGACTTCTCCGGCGGCTACCGCATGACGGCCAACAAGGTCATGTCCCTGTCGGAGGCCAAGACCCGCTTCGCCCGCGGCGTGCGCATCGCCGTACAGGGGCCGCGCGACGGGCTGAGCCAGCGCCTGGAGGAGACCTTCGCACCGTATCGCGGCGGCAAGGGCACGGTGTTCGTTGATTACCGCAATCCGCGCGCCCGCGCCCGGCTGGAACTGGGCCACGACTGGAAGGTTAAACCCTGCGAGGAACTCGTGGCGGCGCTGAACGAACTGGAAGCGGTCAGCGAGGCCCGCCTCGTTTACTAGGTATTGCTTTTACCGGGGCGCGCTGTACCTGCGATAGAGGATTTCCACCCGGCGCACGTACTCGACGGTCTCGGGGTACGGGGGTACGCCGTCGTAGCGCTTCACGGCCGCCGGCCCGGCATTGTAAGCCGCCGAGGCCAGTTCCAGGTCACCGTCGAACTCCGCGAGCATCTGTGAAAGATAATACGTCCCCCCGTCAATATTGCTTTCCGGGTGAAACGGATCTTCCACCTGCAATTCGGCCTGGGTGTCCGGCGTCAACTGCATGAGCCCCCGCGCGCCCTTGGGCGAGATCGCGTCCGGCTGGTAGGCCGATTCGGCGTGGATGACGGCGCGGATCAGGGGCTCGTCCACCGAGAAACGAGCCGCCGCCAGCCGGATCTCATCAAGGAACGCGGTCGTGTTGAGGGGCACGCTTTCCCAGTCCACCTTGCGGCACTCGGGATCGGATGCGTAGCAGGGGAAATTCAGCGTGCTGAAGTCGCGCACGCCTTCGGGGCGGATATTGGTGTAGTGCACCACGCCGTCTTCATCCGTGAACTTGTACACCTGGCTGCCGGCCGCATGGACGGTGGAAAGTCCAGCGAGCAAAAGCGCAAGGCAGCACGCCCGGTTGCCATGAACGCCTGGTTTTCCTAGACCCGTATGCATGGTTTTCCGCAAGCACTATCGACCGGAGTGAATTCCAATTCGCCGATCCCTGCCCTACACTGGCATGGCCGCCGCCAACGGCGGTTGTTTATCATAAATAATGAGGGATAACAAATGGATGGAATCATCATAGCACTCGTTGTCGGCGGCATTGCCGGCTGGCTTGCAGGCATGATCATGAAAGGCAAGAGCCAGGGCCTGCTGATGAACATCGTCGTGGGTATCATCGGCGGCGCTCTGGGCGGCTGGCTGTTCGGTGCCCTGGGCGTCTCTATCGGCTCGGGCATCATCAGTTCCATCATCACCGCCACCATCGGCGCAGTCATCTTGCTGTTCATCTTCGCACAGGTGAAGAAAAGCAGTTGACGGCTNNACTGTTAGCCGTTGGGGGAACTTGGGAGAGGTTCCCTTGCCGGCCGAAAGCGGAACAAAACCTGCATCAGCACTGCCTGATTCTTGGATGTATACTTATGGTTGCGGTGTCTGCCGCTATTTCTGCCGGATTATCAAGAACAATCTGCTCGCAAGGAGCAAATAACCTCCCGATCCAATAGCGGTCATGCCGCGATCACTCGAATCGGTGCTTACACTGATGATCTCTGGAGGTTATTCATGAAATATCTGTATTCAATACTCACCTTATGTTTCACCCTGACAGCCCATGCTGAAGCCCTGGTCGAGGAGGTTACGTTTGAATGTGACTGGCAGCTGGACTACATGCTGGCTCCCGGAAAGTATGCTTGCCCCGGCGGCACGTTATCCTTCGACACGGGAATGCCCTTCTGTGATGGTGGCAAAGGAATGCATATTCGCAACACCGAGATTTACAGTTGTATGGGCGCATCGGTTCCATTTGATCCCCGTATGGAAGGAACCCTGTGGATTCAAGTCAATGCCAACCTGGATTCAACCTACACCGGGCCGGCTTGGGGCAGTTTCAAAGCTGTACCAAGCGGAGCGTGCGACAAGGCTTCGTTGATTAATCCCAGTGTCTACTGGGAAGGAAGCTGGGTAGGCAAACGCGAATTGACCAGTTTTGATCCAATGATCTGGATCGAGACCATCGAAATCGTGGGTCATGGCGTTGGTGGCGAGCTGGAAGGGCTAAAAATCAAAGCTACCGAGGTGCTCACAATGTTTACCCCATTGTCGGTTCCATGGGAGTATTTGGGTATCGGACTGACTGGCCCTGAAAGCACCATTTATTCTGAGATCAAGAGTAAAACTGAAAAATAGCCGAAGTCAGTGTTGACTACGCGGCTCCCCCGCCCCTGTTGGGGGAGCCTTTTTGTTCCGCTTTTGCTGCGGTTTCAACCGATCGACGCAACGCATTGGTTAAATCGCTCCGCCGGCGTCTCGAAGTTTAACGTCTCCCTGGGTCGCTCATTCAAGCGCCTGGCCACCGCGTTCAGGCGGTTCTGATGGACGTTGGACAGATCCATGCCTTTCGGGAAGTACTGTCGCAGCAGGCCATTGGTGTTCTCGTTCGAGCCGCGCTGCCACGCCAGCGCGTTCATACAACTAGTATTTCAGGTCATCCTTCGTAAATTTCCTGGTCGGAACTTTCCTTAATACCGACCGTAGGATTTCGTTCATGGTGAAGACGTCGTTGTCGAAGCCACCGTGGGTTTTGCTGGCAGTCTTTACATTCGCTCCATCAGAACCACTACTGGTATGAATCTGAAAAACCGGTTTTTTTGGTACCCGTCCCAGCCGTGAGCGAAACTTTTGCATACCAAGGATTCGTTCCCCGCGTTCTTCCTCAAAGGCGTTCGATACCAGGTACAGTAACGATTTGCGATACAGCGGCGTGACGGTGTCGTCGAGTTCCAGGTCCGGCTCGAGGTTATAAATCTCCATCTGCCCAATGCCGTACTTATTCCTGTCTCGCTCCTTTAGCAAAGGTTTGTAAATATGGTTAAACGTTTCATGCGTGCATGCCGGTGCCATGAGATGGCAGGTATGTACACGAGGAGGATCATCCAACTCTCCAAATGCCTCCAGCAAAGCGGCGAGCAAGATAGTCCCAGTGCTATGGCCCACTATATGCAGTTTCTTGGGGAGCGCATCTGGTTGTGAGAGCGCATCCATGAAGGCTGCGATGGTCTGAGACCCGGCCCGCTCTGGCTCGAAGGGCCTTATCGCACCGCTCTTCATTTCACGCCAAATAGCGCGGCCTGCGTGCCGGGTGGCTTTTTCAATCAGCTTATCTGTAAAGTCCGTGAACCCGCCGGCCCGGGCCTCGACCACTTTCTTCTTGCCAATGACGAGGTCCTTAATTTCCTCAAGCAGCCCTGTGTCATACATAAAATGGAACGGGTATATTCGGTTGGCCTTGAAGACCTCCTTCATGGCAACGATCCTGCGCGCCGAGGCCTTTATACTGTTCAGCCCGCCATGCGCGTAGAGCAACAGGTGGTCATACTTATTACTCGTGGCTACCAGTTCAGCTGTTTGCTTAACCGTGGTGAGATCAGCCCAGTATTTACCCTGGTCGTCAAAGTTCCCGTCATCGATATGCACGAAATGGCCGACGATCTCGGCTCTTTTCGGGCTTCGCTTAAATAGTCCTTCTTCTGGTCCTTCTTGCCCAGAGGCAGGTACCGTGAGGTGCCAAATCTGGGGTGTAGAAATAGCAAGTCGCACTACCCAGGCATCACGAACATTCTCCAACCAATCTTCGTACGTCCAAAGAGCCACTCCATTATCGCCCCAATTTTCACCCCAGGAGTTTTGGACCCAGAAACCTTCTTGGTTATAGCCGACGATTGCAAAGGCATGGCTTCCGATGGTGCCAGATTTGAATGGAATCCTGCCATTTTTTGCGTTACCTCTCTGCCATCCTTTGTGCACCCTGGCACTGGCATATAGTGCTCCGGCCTCGTTAATTGCGGCGTGGAAATCCGAGAGACGTTTGCTGACGCGGTAGTACGCGCCAATGGTTGTGGCCCTGGCGTCCTTTGCCTGTGCGATGTTCAATGACCAGTCTTTTTCTGAAGCCTTGTATGGTGCGAGCGTTTCAGAACAGACCCCCATGCTATGCCAGCCGCGAATCGCGCCTCGGCAACTGGAACCGGAATAATCCTCACCTTTCCACTCGTCATACTTTTGCGCCATTTCGTACAGCATGCGTGCGCTGACCCGGCGCTTACTTTTTTTTCTGGCGAGCAATAGGTTAATAACCGCAGCCAATCCAAAGCCGGTGCAGGCGCCTTCTCGGCCCTGATCGAGAACCAGTCGATCTTTGGGCGGTTCTATTTCATCCTTTAGTTGAAGCAATGCCGGTTGATAAGGAAAATCCCTGAAATCGGGAGCATCCTCAACCGCGTTTAGTAGATAGCCATTGATTCGCTCGAATTGCTCTTCGAGCATCGCTTTGCGAGCTTGTAAGTTCTTTGCCATTTCCTACTCCAGTTGTTTTGGGTAACTCATTGGGCTCCATTTATCGCCAGGCACCAGTGTTTTTGGCCAGTATCATTTAAGTTTTAAAGGTTACAAAGTCGGGGCAATTTGTTTTCGGTTACAAACCGATTTCATACAGTGACACCTATTTCCCAGAGCAATCCCGGCAGATGCCTACCTGATCCCTATCACGACGTTGACTCGGTAGTTCATTTTTCCGTCGGTGACTTCGCAAAAAGTCCTACTATGGCTCCTACGGCTGCAGATCCCAAAGCAATGACACTCTCCGGGATATCGATATTTTTCGCTGCTAGCCAAAGGCCACCGATAGCCGAAATCATGGTTAGCACTCCGAGAATCCCAATAGCGACTCGATAGATGAATCTGTCCTGAAAACCGACTCCCGCTTTTTCTGCGAGGATGGCTTCATTCTGCACCTGCTCGATTTCCGACCAAGGATCACTGCTACTGATAATATTGGAAAATCGGTCAGGGTCTTCCTTTAAGATCTGGACCATTTACTCTGCTGATGTTGGTAGTTCTGCTCCTCGTGGTTGCATTCTCGCCTCCTACGGTATTTGTAACGAACGAGCACCGGTTTATTCGCAACAAGCCTTATCTGAATGAATTTTTCCTATATCAATAAGTGAGAGAAATCCACCGTTTCTCTCACTACATTATGTACGTCCAAAAAAGTAATTGACGCCTATGCGTCCGGGGGGGGAACGGGTCGATTGCTATCCGTAGTTTTCCCGCTTTTTCCTCCTCGTATTTCGATGCGGAATATGTAGCAATGAGACCTACGGGGAATATGCACAAGCAAACTAGGAGAAAGCCACTATGACTGAATACGATCATATTGAGATCCGTGTGTTTGGGTCCAGGAAGAAAACCGTGACCTATGACACTCAGGACGAAGATCAAATTGCAAGCACTATCCGGGAAAACGTACTCCCGGCAACGGATAAGGAGTATCGATCGGTAAGCGTCAAAGTTAAACGTAAGGAGGACGCAAAACCGGACCATCTGATTGCTTATCTCCTTAGAAAGGATACCTATACCGCTGATGTGGTACGGGTTGATGTCGATGAAAACTTTCAAGTTCAGAACTTGATTCAAGACTACGATGACTCTGCTGAAGAGGAAGACGAAGACGAGGACGGCACCGAAGCATATTCATCGGATGATTATGCTGTTGATTTTGTCGTTGCGACATGTGAAACGGGAATACCGACGGCGGTTGATGCTGTCAATAAGTTACACCAGATCGCAATCGACGCCGGACTAAATTCGAAGAAACTTCTCGGAGCCGCGGCCAACAGGGCCAATTACAAGTACTATTTGAAGTCCGGCTTGAAAGGATTCGTAAACATCGGCCATGGATTCACCGGTGGCATCGTCCTTGCTGACGGCACCTTGTCGGCCAATTGGTTTAACGCCCAATCAGGCAATCCTGTAGGGCCTGCAGTTGTGTACTTCAATTCATGCCAAGTGTTCAATTCACC
>JABAHR010028891.1_pt1 | contig 13506 bp, 20 predicted proteins | sample 7062101 | NCBI WGS metagenome assembly JABAHR01 (sample SAMN14534553, study PRJNA622989) | marine sediment metagenome | biome: marine biome [ENVO:00000428]; feature: marine pelagic biome [ENVO:01000023]; material: deep marine sediment [ENVO:00002113] | place: India: Gulf of Kutch | collected... | reverse complement strand
TTTTTCTTAATTCACTTTCAAAAACTTGCCCTCCGCTTTCAGAAATAAATTGTATAATCTTTTTATCGTCTTCTCTCATATCTGGTCTAAATTCAAATATGGTTTGAGGATCAATGGATTTTTTCTCTTCTTCTTTTTCTGAAGTGATTTGGGTTTGAGTTGATGAAGATTTTGATTTTCGATTTTTGATAAATATAGAAGCACCAGCCAATCCAGCAGCTGCTATTCCTCCAACAACTATTGGAATTGAATAATCTACTGTTTGAGGAGTTGGTGTAGGAGTTGGTGTAGGGTTACCAAGAATGTATGTAATCTCAGTAGGGCCGCTGGATAAATCTAGTTTAGTGTTTTCTTCAATAATTTCCATATTGTTTGGAATACTGGTCATTCCTACAATGATAGAACCTGATGGCATAAGCAAAGTATAGTCTGAAGGAGAATCAAATGAGAAAGTCCATAATCTTCCCTCCTTTGAAATTAAATCATGAATATCATAATCAACAGTAATGCTTGATGAACCAAATGTGTCAATAATTGCTTTATTTTCTATTACTTCGCTTGAAAGCAAAAAGCCATCTTCCCCTACAGCAACAAAATTATCAACTGAGGGACCAAATAAGTCGATCTCAAAATCAGGTGAAAATGTATCTACATCTATTTGTGTAGAAATGTGTGTGGAACCATCTGAATACATGGTTAAATCTAGGGTTCTTGTAGAGCTGAATGAAGTCTGAAGTGGCATCCCAATGGCCATAACTATCAAGCCAGCAAGTATTAGGGGTGTCCTAANNGCAAGTATTCGGGGTGTCTTAATCATTGTATTGACGATACCTTCAGTCCTTACAAAAAGCATTCCATCATCTACGAGAGGTTCATTCCTATGAATTGGTACGATTTCAGGGTTCAATGGCTAATACCTTAAATTCATGCTTTCTACGAGTCCCTGGAATCTCTTAAATTCCTGGAAAAATTGAAGTCCTTTTTCAGTGATCAAAAAGACTCTATTTCTATCGTTTTTGACAGACTCGACTAAGCCTGCTTCTACCAGTTTCTCACATTTGTCTAGTACTGCATAGTGAGATAGGTTGGCTTTGCGAGAGATTGCAGATATAATGATTCCTTCACGGCCTCCATTTGCGGTAACGTCAAGGATATCACCCATTATGCCCATTTCGGACCTGTATTGTTGTTTTGACATGTCATAGTATAGAACTAATTTGTTTATGAGGAATATTTTGAAACCTCAAAGCGGAACACAAAGCGGAACACCAAATTTATCCCAAAAACTACTAATTTTTGATGGTTTTTTGTGGGGGAGGGAATTTTGTAGTATTTTTTGTGCCTTTAATTTTGATGCAAAAATTCCATTTTTCCATAAAAAAATGAAAAAATGAATTTTTGTGAAATTTTAAAGTATTTTAGCAAAAATTCCCCGAAATTTGGCAAATTTAGTATATAAGGAACAGGACGTTTCATTACCATTCCTAAATTATAATTTTAGTTTATGCCATTTAATGAGAAAATTCCAGGATAAAACCTTCAGAGTAACGGCAATTTTGATGATGTTATCTACTGCATCATTAGGAGTTAGTTATTCTTACGCAGAAAGTGAAGAAAATATTGATTTTGAGGAAATTCAATATGATCTTCCAGAAAATTCACCCTCAGTTGAAATTAGAACCATTTTGACTGAAAGAGTGGTGAATGGGGAATTGGAGGTGATGGAGTTGGTTTTACCAAACGACACCACCGATGAGGACTTGAAAAGAATCCTTTCCTTAGAAGATACCTCTGGTTGGTCATATATGAAACATCAATCATATCAGTCAGGGATAGTTCTTTTTGATGGAAAAGTTTCAAAAGATGGAGAGAAATATTGGAAAATTTCCGTAGATGGGACTTTGGATTTGTCTAATGGCAAATTAGACCTTAAGTTAAGCAGTAAATCCAATAGTGCTGCTTCCAAATTAAGTGATAATCCATCCAAAGAAAACCTGGATTATCGGGTCGTATTTTCTGGAAAAATGGCAGAATCTGACAAGGAAAATGTGTTTGCATATGCCTTTATGAATTCTGGTCAGAACCACGAAATGAACCAAAATTTCAAACTTCTGCAGTATGGAAATTTTACCTCTGAACAGGTAAAAACTCCTGAGTATAATCAAAAGATTAGAACTTCAGGTTTGGTAATATAATTACCATTTTTTCTTTTTTATTAACAAAAAATCAGTCTTAAGGTCAGTTTTGAATATACATAATAACTTTTTATTCTTATTTTTTAAAGAAATTATAAATTGTTTGATAAATTCAAGAACAAAGATGAAGGTGGCGAGATGGTAGAAGAAAAGCCCAGTGAGGAACCAAAGGTGGAAGCAATCGAAGAGGAACCAAAGGTGGAAAATCTATCAGAAAAATCAAGTGAAATTGGTATTGGAGATCTTATGAACAAGCGAGCAAAGTTAGATGAAGCAATTGATTACGTTGGTTTAATGATAAAAAATTTGAAAGATAAAAGGACTAATTTGGAAAAAGATATCGAAGAAGAATCTGTTGATATAAAGAACCTTAAGGAGAAATTAGAAAAAGTTAGTGCCTATATTGATGAAGAAAATCAGGGGATTAAGGAATTAGCTCAAAAAAGAAAAGAGGTTGAAAATGAAGCTGATGAGGTTGGATCTTTAATCAATAGTTTGAAAGATAAATTATCTGGAATAGACAGGATAGTCGATAATGAAGGGGATAGAGTAAAGAAAATTAAAGAATCTAGAGAGTCTTTAGAATCTTAATCTAAATAACTAAAATTTAATAAAATTTCGATGTGGTGGTAGTCCCGGTAGTGGATGCGGGGACTGATGGAAACATATCTCCTGTAGAGTTTTCTGCCACTGCGGCAGCTTCTTGTAGGATTTTATCTGATTCCATATTGGTTGATTCATCAATACCAAATGCTCCGTCACCAGCGAAACTTTCCGTCATGAAGCCACCTAGCATATCTGCCATTTGACCAATTTCTTGTTCTGCACCAGGCATTATTTTTCCTAATGAAGATTTAAGATTCTTCATTAGTCCCATGGTGGGCATAATGGTCATTACCGTATCTCCAATGTCATTTGTTGTAGTTAATCTTAGTTCTATTCTCTCTAGAGCAATTCTGGCATTGCTTAGAATTTTTGTAACTTTTCTTACTTCAGCTAATTCATTTGACAAAACTTTACTTGTTTGAGCATCATGTTGGCGAGTGGCTTCTACAATTCTTTGGAATAGTTTACCGTCTCGTTCTTGTAATTTATTTAACATATTATCTAATTTTGAAATTTGTAATCTTAGTTTTTTAATTGCGGTCTGAACCCTTGGTTTGAGAGGACCTTTTGGTTTAATTACGTCACTAATTTTTTCAGAAAAACTTGGTTGAGGTTGTTTAGTCCACTTATCCTTTAGTTGGGTCAATGATATGGATTTTAAAATTATTACTTAATTTCCTGTGTAAAGATTGCTTCACAGTAAACCAAATTTCTCTAACAAAGAGTGATTGAGACTAGAATTAAACAGAATTTAGGCACAGGTAGAAATCGATTTTAATAATAAAATGCATCTTCTACCAAATGAATAAAAAATTTCTAATAATAATTCCCTTCATAGTTGTAGGCATTTTGGTTTTAAGTACCATTTCAGATGAGCCTGATAATAAAACTGAGCCTCCATTCCATGTAACTTTAGCTAGTCCATCCCAGTATAATGATGGAGTATATTCCAGCCAGTTTAATTTAGAACAGGGAGAATATTCTTTCAGATTTGTTCCTAATGGAGATAGTCCTCAGAATTTAACAATTAACTTGAAAGGCGAAGATTTTGAATTTGAAGAGAATTTCAAATTAAAAGGGACGTTACATGAAACTGGAATTTCGGAATACTACACTTGGGATTATGAGGGAGAAAAGTTGTTAAATGTTCTATCTTCACAGGTAATTTCTATCCAGATAAACCCAAATGGAAATCTTTTGGGAAGTGTATCAGTAGATATTATTGAGAATTAGGAAGAACCAATTGTTGATGAATTATGAGACTTTTACTAGTGGCCAGATTGGATGGTTTTTGATTGATCCTTACGATTGGAATTTTTGAAGAGGTATAAATTACGAAATTTTAGGAATGAATTATTGAAATTAGATGGAAAAGTTGCAATAATTACAGGTGGAAGTAGAGGGATAGGATTTGAAACAGCAAAAATTTTTTCAGAAAATGGAGCAACGGTTGTAATTACATCAAAAAATATTCAACGTCTAAAAGAGGCATCAAATCAACTTGCTAATGTTTTTCCTATATCTGCCGATATAACAAGCGAAGCAGAAGTCAAAAGAGTTGTTGATACAACCATTGAAAAATTTGGAAGGTTAGATGTTTTAGTGAATAATGCAGGAGTTTTTCCAAAGATAAAACAGTTACATGAAATTTCTGAAACTGAATGGAACGAAGTTTTAAATGTAAATCTTAATGGACAATTTAGATTTACCAAATTTGCAATACCATATCTTCAAAAGACTTCTGGTACAATTGTTAATGTTTCCTCGGATGCAGGATTAAAGGCATACGAAGGATTCAATGCTGATGCTTATTCAGCTTCCAAAGCAGCCTTAATTGTGCTGACTAAATGTTGGTCATTAGAGTATGCAAAAGATAGAATTCGTGTAAATTGCGTATGCCCTGGAGTAGTAGATACTGACATGACTAAACCATTCTTAAAAACCGAAAAAGATAGAGATTTCATGGATAATGATCATCCTATTGGACGAATAGGAAAACCAACTGACGTTGCAAACTCAATTTTATTTTTAGCATCTGAAGACTCCTCATGGACTACGGGGGCTATCCTTGCTGTGGATGGAGGACAATCTACAAAATAAATTCACATGAGTTTAATATTCCCCAGATTTTAGTAGATATTATGAGCGATAAGAAAAAGAAAGCAAAATTAATAATTTTACTAGGTGTTATATGGGTAGTAGTTACTTTACCTCTTCCATGGATAATCAATAATCCAGAAGTTTCAGATTCTCAACTCAATACAATATTGTCAATCATTGGAATATTGTCGATTCCATTTATCATGCTTGGAGTAGCATGGACTTTAAAACCCGAGTTAACTACGTAGGTAATAATTTTGATAGATGTTCCAATTTCAAATAAATTTCCAGAGTTAGATGTAGCCATACAGGCTGCAAATGAAGCGGGAAATGCAATTTTAGAAATATATCATAAAAATTATGAAACATCCACAAAGACTGATGATTCTCCTATTACGGAGGCAGATGTTAAAAGTAATGAAATAATCAAAGGTATTCTGTCAAAAACGTCTCATCAAATTTTATCTGAAGAAGATAAAGATGACAAAAGTAGATTATCAAAAGATGTAATTTGGATAGTAGATCCCTTAGACGGTACCTCAGATTTTATTGATAAAACTGGAGAATTTACTGTTATGATAGCCTTGGTTAAAGATCAAAAACCAATATTGGGTGTAATTGGATGGCCGACTGAAAAAACTATTTTTGTAGCACAAAAAGACAGAGGAGCTTTCAGATACTCAAAAGGTGAATGGATGAAAGTTTCAGTAACCAAAGTTTCTGAATTATCTGATTGTAGAGCTGTTGGTTCAAGACATCATCTTTCAGATAAAGAAAAATCATTTATTGAAAAATTAGGAATTNNCAAGCATAGGAAGCTCATTGAAAGTAGGAAAAATTAGTTCAGGTGAAGCTGAGGCATACATTACAACCACAAATAAAATGAAAGAATGGGATTCTGCTGCATCTTATTGTATCATTAATGAGGCAGGTGGTAGAATGACAGACATGTTGGGTAATGAACTTACTTACAATAACGAGAATGTATATCATCAAAATGGAATTTTAGTGACCAATGGCCTAATTCATAATAAAATATTGGAAGAATTTAAAAAATTAAATTAGATTTCTTCCTTTGAGGAATTCTTTAACCTTGTTTGCACTCTCTGAGAGTGGTTCGTTTTCTGTATCAACTACAAGATCTGCTTTTTCAGGTGCTTCATAAGGATCGTCAATTCCTGTAAATCCTTTAATCTCACCCTTTCTTGCTTTGGCATACATACCTTTGACGTCTCTTTCTTCACATTTTGCAAGTGAACACTTTACGTAGCATTCTGCAAATTGGTCTCCAGCATCAACTATTTCTCTTGCTTTTTCTCGATTTTCCAAATATGGAGAAACTAAAGAAACTGCACTTGGGACCCCATGTTTTAGCAAAAGTTTAGCCAAATGAGCAACTTTTTTGTTATGCTCATCTCTTCCTTCTTTTGAAAAATCCTTAGGTGAGAACCATTCTCTTAATTCATCACCATCAAGCATTGCCAAATTTGGAATGTCTTTTTGCAAATCTTTAACGATTGTAGTCTTTCCTGAACAAGGAAGACCAGTCATCCAAAGAACAAATGGTTTCATGTAAATAATTGAAAAAAATTCGACATAAAGAGGTTACGTTAAACTTGGAACCATGGTTGATTTTCTAAATAATCAATTTCTTTAATCATATCTTCTTTCTTTTTCGTTATTGCTGTAACAGATCTATATTGTTCATACATCTCTATTTCTTCTTCTTTAGAAAGAACCTCTGCCTCGGCTTGGTCAAAAAATTTGTTTTCTTTGTTCAAGTGATCAAAAAGGTATACAGAATATGTCCTTAGGAATCGGGAAACAGGTTCTCTTGCATCTTCACCCTTTTTCCACCTTTGTAGATTTTTTGTGATTTCTCTTGCTATATTTCTCCCAAATTCATGTTCAATCATAAATTTTCTAATTTCTTCTTTTAGGGTGTCATAACTTGCAACACAAGGAAAATAGGAATCTTCTTCTCTAGAATGGTGAATGGTATCTACAAATTCATAGATGATTATCGTAATTTTTTCAATGTCAGAGAAGGGAATATTTGATCCAGAAATTATTTTTTCAGCACATTTTTCTATTATTTTTTGGAGCCGACGTACTTGATCATGGTCTGATCTAAGTTCTTCGGTGGCGCTCATGATTATTTAATATTTGAGGGTAAAATTTAATGTGTTCTAAAAAGAATGCCTATAATCAACCAAGTATTAGAGATTGAGATTTTAATAGATCCTAATTTAGAGCAATAAGGTATGAATCCTATTTTTTTTGGAATATTAGAATTATTCAGAGGACAATTAGAAGATATTTCATCGTTAGGTAATTTTGATACTAATTTTATTTTAGAAAAGATTAATGAATTTCAAGGTTTTTTAGGAACCTTAAGTCAAGATGGTCCTATTGCTTCAGCACATGTAATTTTACTTGCAGCGGGTGTTGTAATTTTTCTTGGTGTTGCAGGTGAGGCATTTTTCAAAAAAACCGGAATTCCTGATGTAGCTTTTTTGATGGTGCTTGGGGTAATTATTGGACCAATCTTTGGAATTATTCAACCCGAAGCTGTAATTCAAATTGTTCCATATTTTGCAGCATTAGCTTTGATAATTATCATGTTTGATGGCGGATTGAATTTAGATCTAAAGCACATGATAAAAACTGCACATTTTGCCTTTACATTAGCTATTCTCAGTTTTGTTTTATCAGTAGTAATTACTGCTATTGCTATTCATTATCTCCTGGATTGGTCATGGTTAGAGAGTATTCTCTTAGGTTCTATTGTGGGTGGAAGTAGTTCGGCCATAGTATTTGGTTTAGTGAGGAATATCAGAATATCTGAGGCTGCAAAAAACATGCTTAGTTTTGAGTCAGCCTTGACAGATATTTTATCTACAATTATTGCCTTCATTTTGTTTGGAGCAATTCTAGCAGGCCAATTTGATCTTCAAGTTCTACAAGAAACTTTGGGAAGATCAATTGTGGTTGGATTGGTGTTAGGCTTTGGGGTGGGTATTCCATGGATGTACGTTTCTACAAAGCTTAGTAACGCTCAACACTCCTACATGCTTACATTAGGAATTCTATTTTTGTTATTTTTCCTAGCCAATTCTCTTGGGGAATCAGGTGCACTTACTGCTTTGGTATTTGGACTAATGTTGGGAAATAAACAACATCTTGCAAGAGTTTTAAAATTCAAATTGCCTAGAATTGAAGTTGATGATCCTACACATAACCAGATTACATTTTTGGTTAGAGTATTCTTCTTCGTTTTTGTCGGATTAATGGCAAGTATTGGACAATATGAGTATGTAATAATTGGAATTGGAATTACAATTTTAATGTATTTTGGAAGAATAATTGTAGGGAAGATAACTCTTACCAAAAAATTTTCATTATTGGATAGAAGAGTGACTTATTCAATGATTCCAAGGGGTTTAGCAGCAGCTGTTTTAGCAACTTTTCCTTTAACTTTGGGTTTGCCAAACGCCGAGGTTTATTCACAGATAGTTTTTGTTATTATCTTGTCTTCAGTTATTATCACTACTATAGGTTTAGGTAAATCCAAAAAAATACCTCCTCCTGAACCAAAAGAGGGAGGTTTTATCAAGAAACCCCCTGAAGATTCTCAAAAAGAGTAGTTCAAAAGTTTATTTAGAAATAATTTAGGATTGAAGTTTTTCTTTTATGGTTTGAATATATTTTTGGTTGTATTCTGTAAATAATCGAATTTTATCTTGGGCAAGGGCCATTGCTCCTGGTCTACTATTAACATGCTTTGCGGCAATTTCTTGATCTTCTAATAATTTTTGAAGGTCTTCTTTAGTATGGGATTTAAGTTTGTTAGTTAATTGAACAAATTCGGTATCTAGTAAATTCTTAGTATCAGGGATGGCAGGTGGAGAAGCTCCAATAATTTCTTTGGTAGTAATTTTACCAAATACCTTTCTATCTAATTCCATTATTTTTTGCTCCATTAATTGTATTATAAATTAAATTTATAGGAATTTTAATTTCCTTTATCAAATTCAAGTTTTTTGGAAAATTTTGTTATTTATTCCCCAAGGTAATTATCAACATTGAGATTAGAATTTATAATATAATATTATCAGATTGAAATTTTATTTCAGGTGATAGAAAGTGACTTATTGTATTGGAAAATGTAAGAATTACAAAGCACAAAAACCCTCAAGAATCGGCAGATATGCTGCTGGACAAAAGAGATGTAATTACTGTGAGGTTTTTGTAGATTATGAAGGAATTACTTGTCCTTGTTGTAATAGACAACTACGATGTCTACCTAGAAGTAGAAAGGGAAAAGAACGTTACCTAGAACAAATTGTATCTTAAATTTCTCAAATAGAGTCCTTATTTAGGAGAGCATATTATCATTCATAGAATGGCAATTCCAGAAGATGTTCAAGATTATGTAGAAAAACAAATAAAATTAATGATTTCTCAAACCGAGGCCTATTTGCCTTTTATCAAAGTTGCATTCCCATATTCCAAAAATCTGGCAGATGCATGTTACAATCTAATAGTAGGAAGTGCTGTTTCAATTTTTGTAAATCAATATGCAATGAGACTAAAGTATCCTACTGCAGAAGATTTTACTGAATTTGGTAAAATTACTGTAAAGTATAGAGACCAGATTGATCAATTTTTCAAATAATTATTCTATTTTGATTTTATGACCTGAAATTCCTTTGGGTATTGTAATAGTTAATCTTCCTTTTTCAAATTTAGCATTTGCCTTTTTACTATTAATTTTCCCTGGAAGGGTTAATGTTTTTTTAAAGTATTCAAATTTTGTTTTTACTCCTAATTTTTCTTCAGAATAAGTTTCCTTTAATTTTGCCTCAACTGAAACTGCATTTCCATCAAATGTTATTTTAATGTCTTTTTTGTTTACCAAAGGAAGATCAAATTCCAATAACCAATTTGTTCCAAATTCTCTTAAACAGGATAATGGAGAAAGAATTCGTTTTTCAATGTCATCATTTAGGAAAGCAGTAAAAACTGGTTCCAACATTCTAATTTTAAATTCATCATTATTTTCCACCATAAAATCACCTGTAAATTTGAGGAGCTCTTCCGGGTTGCTTTTCCTGTTGTTGCTGTTGCAAAGAACGTATGGTTTCTTCCATAAGGTTTCTGTGTTGAATACGTAATCTCTCAATTTTCTTTTTTATATCAGTGGTATCTACTTTGACATTTAATATTCTGGCGAGCGTTGTAATTGCTACAATTGATGCCTCTGGATCTGGGAAAAAGGGATGACATTCAGCATAAAGGATTAAAGCTGGAGTTTTTGATTTTCTAAAGGCAGTTATCATTGCTGCATCAGTTCCAAAAATTGAGCCTGCAAGGAATTTAGAAATTCCACAATCATAAAGTAGTTTTTCTAATGACTGATGAGTAACAAGTCCAAATATTTTTGGTGCTTTAGGATCGCGATTAACAGTTTCCATACCACTTATGATAATTATTTTTTTGATTTGATTTTTTTTGCAGTAATCTAATACTGATTGAGCAAAGTCGTATGCTACAAAGGGATCAAAAGGAAGATCTGACATTATTACATAGAGATTATTTTTTTTATAGATTCGAATAGGTGGGAGAATTTCGCCATCTTCAATGAATAATGTGGGAGGCAGATCAGGATGATCAATTTCTCCAATTTGTTTCATTTGTAAATGGTGAACCAAATATGANNCAGGATGGTCTATTTCACCTATTTGTGCCATTTGTAAATGATGAACCAAATATGAAATGGTAAAGGTACCTACTAGACCATTACTAGGAAAACCTACAAGCAATACACTTTCTTTAGGAGATTTTTTGCTAACTTGCATAATTAGAATACTGGTAGACCCATTTTTCTAATACTTGTTTTTGATCTTCGTTTTGCTCGTTTAGAAAGATTTCTCAATAGTTTTTGGCTTAGATCTTCCAAAACCTCGCTAAGATCAAACCCTAGAGATCTGTAAATTAAAGGAGTATGATGAGATGTAGTAATCATTATTGTTACATCAAATTTACCTTCTTTCTTTCCGCCACTCCTTTGTTTTTTTATTGAAACTCTTGCTTCATGTATTTCTGAATAAGTTTGTTGTAATCTTTTCAAGGTTTTTTCAAATTTAGAAGTAATCAGATTGATATTTCCTTGATCCTCAGGCATTCCTACTATGAATAATGGAATTTGTGTTTCTACTTTAGTGGCTAGTAATCCAAGAACGTCTTTGAATGTAATTATTCCTTGAAGATTATCCCATAGATTTACCAGACAACATGTGGTGTCTGTTTTTAGCATTAATTTTAAAATTTTATTTAAATCATCATTAGGGGAACATTGAGGTACTCTGGAACTTCCAATATTGCCTATTCTCGATTCTAATTTATTAACTCGGTTAGCCCCTCTAGATAAGCGGCCTAAGCTTTCTTTAGGAATTATTGCCTCAATGAGATGAGATGAGGTTAAGACTTGTTTTATTTTGTCTTTGGTAATTACTGGAAGATGATCTATTTTCTTGTTGGTCATTATTCGTTTGGCAGTACTTAGAGGTTCATCTGAGTTAACTGTGATAGGATTTTGAGTGTAAATCAAATTTGCTTTTATCCATTTGTTATCTTTTGAGGATAATAGTTTGATAATTTGTTTTGCTGTAACGACCCCAATGATTTTATTTTTACTGACAACTGGGACTTCTCTTGTTCTATAATGTGTCATTATATGGGCTGCTTTTTGTATTGAGTCATTAGTGGAAATATGGGGAATGGGTGAGAGATAGGGTTCTACTTTCATCGAAGTAATATTTTTTGCATTAAGCAATGAGAGGATGTTTGTTGAAAATGTGTTTTTTCCATTAATGTAAAATGCATCATATGATTTGTTTCGGGTGATTTTATTGATTACAGAAGAGAGGGTATCAGTTGATTCAATAATTGTTGGTTTTGAAACAATATTCTTAATTTTTGTAGTTTGAATGTCCTTTAGGTGTTCATAAATTGTATCTGTAATCATCATTCTTAATTGATTTGCCACCCATTTTTAAATTAAAAGAAAAGGCTAGATTTTCAAATTTGATTTTCATGAGTGATATTTGAGTTCATATATTTAACCCGAACAGACAGAAGATGCTGTATTGTTATTAAAAAAAGCAGATCTTAATCAGATAATTATTAAAAAAACAATTACCATTACTCCAAATACAACGCTACTCGAGGCAAGGGAAGTCCTTCTTCGACATAATTTAAAGAGATTAGTAGTAATAAACTCGAAGAAATGTCCAGTAGGAATTATCACAGAAAAGGATATTGCAAAAACGATTTATGCACTTGGTGATAAACCGATTAAATCCGTTAAGGTTTCAGGGTTTATGTCAAAAAAATTATTCACTGTAAAGCAAACTGCTTCCATTTATGACTGTGCTAAATTAATGAGACGGCATAGAATTAGTTCGGTAATTGTTTTAGGAAAAAAAGGGATTTTAGAAGGGCTTATAACAAAAACTGACCTTGCCTCGATTTTTCTAACACATGCAGTCTCATCTCTTAAAGTTTCAAAAATAATGACTAGAAAAGTAATTACTGCTATGCCCGGAGATTCCCTACTCTATGTTGAGAGTTTACTAATTCATAATAGAATTTCTCGGATTATCATTGAAAGAAATAAAGTTCCTGTGGGAATAATTACGTATAGGGATTTTGTTCCAGCAAAGCTACCTCATTGGATTGCACAATATGCAGATCCTAAAGAAGTAGAAAACTATAGAACAAAAAAAGACCTTAGTGATTTTCAAGTAAATCAAATGAGTCATCTCCTTCATTTTAAAGCAGTAGATATCATGGCAACCAATCCAATTACAGTAAAAGCAGATGAGGATGTTAGTGTGGCAGTATTATTAATGATTAGAAATGGAATTAGTGGATTGCCGGTAGTAAAAAATTCCAAACTTGTGGGGATTGTAACTAAAGCAGATATTGTAAAAGCTATTGCAGAAGCTTAAATTATTTTACGATTAGTACGGAACACGGTGAACTATTTGCAAGTTTATTGGAAACACTTCCAAGGAAAAACCGTGCAGTTGCACCCAAACCTTTGTTTCCAATTATAATCAAATTACATTTTTTACTTTTTGCAAGCTTTACTATCTCATTTGTGATATTTCCTTCTTTCATGATAGTAGTTGCATCGATTCCTTTAGTTTTAGCAGTCTCTTTTCCTTTGATGAGAACTTTTTCTCCAAATTTTCTAAGCATTTTCAAATATTCATTTCTATCCAATAGGTTTAGAGAATGTGATTTTTCAACAATGTAAACCAAAATGAGGTGAGCCTGATAATTTTTAGCCATATCACAAGCCTGAAGAAGAGCCTTTTTTGAATAATCAGAGCCATCCAGTGGAACTAAAATATTCATGTAAAGAGATTTTCTCATATTCGAAATTATGATTAACGAATATTAAACTAAACTCTTGAAAATCAAAAAAGGAGATAGTTTTTAAAACTGATAATCTTGAATTGATATTATATCATAAAAATAAAAGATGACAGAAATGATGAAAAAGAAAATCAAAAAAATTCTTGTCCCTTTAGAT
>JABAHR010005228.1_pt2 | contig 13513 bp, 10 predicted proteins | sample 7062101 | NCBI WGS metagenome assembly JABAHR01 (sample SAMN14534553, study PRJNA622989) | marine sediment metagenome | biome: marine biome [ENVO:00000428]; feature: marine pelagic biome [ENVO:01000023]; material: deep marine sediment [ENVO:00002113] | place: India: Gulf of Kutch | collected... | reverse complement strand
GCAGGGCGCCTACGACTTCATCGAAAAGCCGTTCAACATCGACCAGCTGATGGTGGTGATCACCCGTGCCATCGAGACCAGCCGGCTGCGGCGCGAGAACGCCGCGCTCAGGACCCGCGAGACCAAGGCGGGCACCATGCTGGGCAGCTCGGCCAGCTTCCGGGCGCTGAAATCCCAGCTCGACAAGGTGGCGCGCGGCAACGGGCGGGTCATGCTGACCGGCCCGGCCGGCTGCGGCAAGGAGGTCGCGGCGCGCTATATCCACGCCAAGTCCGACCGGGCCAAGGGGCCGTTCGTGACCGTTTCCTCGGCCTCGATCTCGCCCGATCGGATGGAGGAGGTGCTTTTCGGCCGCTCCTCGGCCGAGCGCGGCCACGAGCCGGGGCTCTTCGAGCAGGCGCATGGCGGCATCCTGTTCTTCGACGAGGTCGCCGACATGCCGCTGGGCACCCAGTCCAAGATCCTGCGGGTGCTGGTGGACCAGAGCTTCCAGCGTGCCGGCGGCTCGGACACTGTGCGCGTCGACGTGCGGGTGATCTCGGCCACCAACCGCTCGCTCAAGCAGCAGATCGAGGCCGGCGAATTCCGCGAGGAGCTGTTCCACCGCCTCAACGTGGTGCCGATCAGCGTTCCCGGGCTCGAAGCCCGGCGCGACGACATCCCCGAGCTGGCCCGGCATTTCATCGCCGAGCTGAACGCCAGCCAGGGCCTGCCGCTGCGCGAGCTGAGCGAAGAGGCCGAGGCGCATCTTCAGACGATGTCCTGGCCCGGCAACATCCGTCAGCTGAAGAACGTGCTTGAACGCTGCCTGATACTGGGCCCCGACAACGGGCCGATCCAGCCGTCCGAATTCCCCTCGGACAGCGGCATACCCGACGCCGACGGCGCGGCCAGCATAATCTCGGCGATCTATGCCGGGCTGCCGCTGCGCGAGGCGCGCGAGCTGTTCGAACGCGAATACCTGATCGCGCAGATCAACCGCTTCGGCGGAAACATCTCGCGCACCGCCAGCTTCGTCGGCATGGAACGCTCGGCGCTGCACCGGAAACTGAAATCGCTGGGTGTGACGACGACCGCGCGCGGCGGCGCGCGGCTTGCCGACACCGCTGACATGGACAACGCGCTTTGAAAGTCATCATCTGCGGGGCAGGGCAGGTCGGCAGCCAGCTGGCCCGACACCTGTCGAACGAGGGCAACGACGTCACCGTGGTCGACCAGCAGGCGAACCTGATCCGCCGCATCACCGACCAGCTCGACGTCTCGGGCATCACCGGCTTCGCCTCGCATCCCGACGTGCTCGAACGGGCCGGCGCGCGCGACGCCGACATGCTGATCGCCGCGACCCAGTCCGACGAGGTCAACATGGTCACCTGCCAGGTCGGCCATTCGATCTTTGCGGTGCCGCGCAAGGTGGCGCGGCTGCGCTCGAAATCCTATCTGAACGCGATCTATTCCGACCTCTATCGCCGCGATCACGTCCCCATCGACGTGGTGATCAGCCCCGAGCAGGAGGTCGCGGCCGCCGCCCTGCGCCGGCTGGCGGCGCCGGCCGCCTTCGACACCGAAAGCTTCCTCGACGGCGACGCGCAGCTGATCGGCATGACCATCGAACCCCAATGCGCCATCGTGAACACGCCGCTGCGCCAGTTGTCTGAGCTGTTCTCGACCCTGCGCGCGGTCGTCGTCGGCATCCGACGCGACGAGCGCCTGTTCGCGCCCGAGCCCAGCGACCAACTGTACGAGGGCGACGAGGTCTACGTCTTCTCCGCCACCGAGGACGTGATCCGGACGATGGAGATCTTCGGCAAGACCAGCCGCACCACCGGCCGCGTCATCATCATCGGTGGCGGCAATGTCGGCCGCGAGGTCGCCCGCGCGCTCGAGGAGGCGCCGGGGAAGGTGCGCGTCAAGCTGATCGAGCGCGACCGCAGCGTGGCCGAGGCGACGGCGGACGCGCTGAACCGCACGGTGGTGCTGCACGGCGACGGGCTCGACCTGGCGCTGCTCGAAGAGGCCAACCTGCCCAAGGCCGACGCGGTGCTGGCGCTGACCGACGACGACAAGACCAACCTGCTCAGCTGCGCCCGGGCCAAGGCCGAAGGCTGCCCGCTGGTGATCGCGCTGGTCAACGATCCCTCGCTGACCTCGCTGATGCAGCCGCTGCATATCGACGGCTACATCAACCCGCGCGCCACCACCGTCAGCTCGATCCTGCGCCATATCCGGCACGGGCGGATCCAGGCGGTCTATTCGATCGGCGACGCCGAAGCCGAGGTGATCGAGGCGCAGGTGCTCAACACCTCGCCGATCGCCGGCAAGCAGATGCGCGACGCCGACTGGCCCGAGGGCGCGCTGGTCGGCATCATCAAGAAGCAGGACGGCCGCCTGATCGTGCCCCGCGGCGACACGCTGATCGATGAGGGCGACTGGCTGACCGTCTTCGCCCTCGCCGGCGACGTCGCGGGCGTCGAGCAGCTGTTCCAGGTCAGCATAGACTTCTTCTGAGCGATGGCACGCGCGCACTCCACCAACAGCGACGCGCGCAACGGCCGGACCGGTCGCGGCCTGCTGAAATCGTTCCCGATCCTGGTCCTGATGACGCTGTTGGTCTCGGCCCTGATGGCGGCCCCGATGCTGCACGCGATCTGGCTGGGCGAATGGCGTGTCGCGCGGGTGTTCTTCTACCACGGCACCTTCTGGGCGGTGATCGCGATGATGGTGGGGCTGGCGCTGGCCAACCGGCCGCCGCGGCGCTATGCGGTGCGCTCGCTGGTGATCCTGCTGTCCTGCTATGCGGTGCTGCCGGCGGTGATGGCGACGCCGGTCGAGTACCTGGTGCCCTCGATCTCCTATTCCCAGGCGTATTTCGAGATGCTGTCCTGCCTGACCACCACAGGCGCGACGATCTTCGCCGACCCGACGGCGATCCCCGAGCCGATACATCTGTGGCGGGCGCTGGCGGGCTGGACCGGGGGTTTCATGATCCTGGTCGCCGCGGTCGCGGTACTCGAGCCGCTGCAGCTGGGCGGGTTCGAGATCCAGGCCTCGATGTCGCTGCGGGCCTCGCAGCAGATGCGATCGATGGGCGGGCGCAGCGAGGCGCGACAACGCCTGCTGCACAGCGCCGGCCAGATCGCGCCGGTCTATGCCGCGCTGACCTTTCTGCTGACCGTGCTGCTGGTGGTCGCGGGGGACCGCGCGCTGGTGGCGCTCAGCCACGCCTTCTCGGTGTTGTCGACCAGCGGCATCACGCCGCTTCCCAGCTTCAGCCAGGCGGCCTCGGGGCGGCTGGGCGAGGTCATCGTCTTCGCCTTCATGCTGATGGTTATCTCGCGGCATTCGCTGCGCTTCTTCGCGGGCCAGAACCCGATCCGCGACCCGGAATACAAGCTGGTGGTGAGCGTGATCCTCAGCGTGACCGCGCTGCTGTTCCTGCGGCATTTCCTGGCCGCGATCGAGGTATCCGAACAGGAGGATTTCGCCGCCGCCGCCACCGCGCTGTGGGGCGGGCTGTTCAACATCCTCTCGTACATCTCCACCACCGGCTTCAACAGCGCCGACTGGGAAAGCGCGCGCAACTGGTCGGGCCTGGAAACGCCCGGGCTGATCCTGTTGCTGCTGTGCATGATGGGCGGGGGCATCGCCACCACCTGCGGCGGGGTCAAGCTGCTGCGCGTCTACGCGCTCTACAAGCACGGCACGCGCGAGATGCGGCGGCTGATCCACCCGAATTCGGTCGGCGGGGCGGGGATGACGGCGCGGCGCATCCGGCGCGAGGGCGCGCAGATCGCCTGGATCTTCCTGATGCTGTTCCTGTTCGGCCTCAGCCTGTGCCTGCTGCTGTTCACCGCGCTGGGGCAACAGTTCGAGTCGGCGCTGGCCCTCTCGATGGCGGCGCTGACCAACACCGGCCCCGCGGCGCGGCAACTGGCCCCCGACATGGTTTTCGCCACGCTGGGCCTGGCCGAGCGGACGGTATTCTGCCTTGCAATGGTGTTCGGACGGGTCGAGGCGCTGGTCTTCGTCTCGCTGCTCAACCCCGCCTACTGGCGGGATTAGCCCGGAATTCGGGCAGTGGCTGCCTCTCCGGACGGCGATTCTCAAGAAAATTTGTTGCGCCGCGTCAAATCGAACTAGTTTCGGGGTGGAAATCGGCCTCGAATGCACCCATACATTAAGATCGATATAACGGCCCGGTGCGCGGGCGACCCATAAGGCAAAGAAGGCTAAGAAGAATGGCTGCCGATAAGCAAAACCTCCAGGATGCTTTTCTAAACACTGTCCGCAAGAGCAAAATCCCCGTCACGATCTTTCTGGTCAACGGCGTGAAATTGCAGGGCGTCATTACCTGGTTCGACAATTTCTGCGTTCTGCTGCGCCGCGACGGGCAATCGCAGCTTGTTTACAAGCATGCGATTTCGACGATCATGCCGTCGCAGCCGGTAACACTTTATGAAGGGGACGAAGGGGCCTAATTGCGCAGCCTGGTTCTGCACCCGGACCTCGACGACAGACGCCCCCCCGAACTGGCGCTGGCAGAAGCCGTGAGCCTGACCGAGGCGTTGCCCGGTCTTGAGGTCATCGATTCCCACGTCGTCCGCGTCCCGCGGCCGCGGCCCGGCACCCTTTTCGGCCCCGGCAAGGTCGACGAAATCCGCGCGCTGTGCTCGGATCACGAGATCGGGCTGGTCATCATCGACGGCCCGCTCTCGCCCGTGCAGCAGCGCAACCTCGAGCGCGAGTGGAAGGTCAAGGTCCTCGACCGCACCGGCCTGATCCTCGAGATCTTCGGCGACCGGGCGCAGACCCGCGAGGGCGTGCTGCAGGTCGAGCTGGCGCATCTCAACTACCAGAAGACCCGGCTGGTCCGGTCCTGGACCCACCTCGAGCGGCAGCGCGGCGCTCTGGGCTTCATCGGCGGCCCCGGCGAAACCCAGATCGAAGCCGACCGCCGGGCGCTGGACGAGCGCATCCAGGCGATCCGCAAGCAGCTGGCCAAGGTGGTCAAGACCCGTCAGCTTNNCATCGTCGGCTACACCAACGCCGGCAAGTCGACGCTGTTCAACCGGCTGACCGGGGCCGAGGTGCTGGCCGAGGACATGCTGTTCGCCACGCTCGACCCGACCATGCGCGGGCTGACGCTGCCCTCGGGCCGCGAGGTGATCCTGTCCGACACGGTGGGCTTCATCTCGGACCTGCCGACGCAGCTGGTCGCCGCGTTCCGCGCGACGCTGGAAGAGGTGCTGGACGCTGACGTCATCATCCATGTCCGCGACATCAGCCATGACGAGACGGAAGCCCAGGCCGAGGATGTCCGCGCCATTCTGCGCGACCTGGGCATCGACGACCTGCGGCAGGAGAACGTGATCGAGCTGTGGAACAAGATCGACCAGCTGCCCCCTGAACGCCGCGCCGCGCTCGACGAGCGGGTCGCGCGCGACAAGCGCCGCGTGGCCGGCTCGGCGTTGACCGGCGAGGGGCTGGAGGATCTGATGGCGGCGATCGAGACCGCGCTGTCCGAGCCGGTCACCGAGGACGTGCTGGAGCTGGACTTCTCCAGCGGCCGCGAGCGCGCCTGGCTCTACCAGCAGAACGTGGTGAAGAGCGAAGAGCAGACCGACACAGGCCAGCGCCTGCACGTGGCCTGGACGGCCAAGCAGAAAGCCTGGTTCGAGACGAATTTCGGCGAATTGGTCTGACCTGCCAGCTGAAAGAAGAGGGCCGCGCCCCACTCGGGGAGGGCCGGCTAAGGCCGTGGCCTGCGGGGCTGCGTAAGGTTTCCAAGTATCGATAGGCAGGCAGGCGCTGCGAAGCGCCCTCCCGGCGGAAGGCTCCGGGCGCGGTACGGCGTGAATGCCGGGCGAGAGGCTGGTGAGCGCGTCTCGTTCAAACGCCGCGGCCTCAACCACTCTACCGCGGTATCCGGAACACGCATTTAAGCCCGCCCAGATCGGCGCTTTCGTCCAGCTCCAGCACACCGCCATGGCTGCGCGCGACGTCCTGGGCGATCGCCAGGCCCAGGCCGACGCCGCCGCCCTTGTCCTGGTTGCGGGCTGTGTCGAGCCGGGTGAAGGGCCGCATGACTTCGCCGTACTGCTCGGGCGGCACGCCCGGGCCGTCATCCTCGACGGTGAAGGTCACAGCCCGCGGCGTGACCTTCAGCCCGAATCGCACCTTCTCGGCATAGCGGCCGGCATTTCCGATCAGGTTCTGCAGCGCGCGGGCCAGCGCGGCCTCGCGCACCGGCTGGCGTGGCTGGGCCTTGCCCTCGATATCCTGCACGGTCTCGATGTCGATGCCGCTGCGCCGCGCCTGCGTCGCCAGCTCCTCCTGCAGGGCCACCAGGTCGACCTCGTGCTCTTCCTCCATCTGGTCGCCGCGGGCGAAGGCGAGAAAGGCGTTCAGCATCCGCTCCATCTCGTCGACGTCGCGGCCCATCTCCTTCGCCTCGGGCATGTCGTCGGCCAGCGCCAGCGTCAGCTTCATCCGCGTCAGCGGCGTGCGCAGGTCATGGCTGACCCCCGAGAGCATCAGCGTGCGCTGCTCGATCGCCCGCTCGATCCGGCTGCGCATCGACAGGAAGGCCCCGCCGGCGCGCCGCACCTCTTCGGCTCCACGCGGGCGGAACGGAACCGAACGGCCCTTGCCGAAGGCGTCCGCGGCATCCGCCAGCTCGAGGATGGGGCGCATCTGGTTGCGCAGGAACACGAGCGCGATCACCGCCAGGACCAGCGCCGTGACCGCCATCAGCACCAGCAGCTGGTGCGGGTTCGACGCGGTCACCCGGCTGCGCGGGATGATCGCGCGCAGCACGCCCTTCTCGGTCTGCAACAGCGCGTCGACCTGCCGGTCGTTGCTTTCCAGGTCGACCGAAAGCTCGGTGCCCAGCAGCGTCTCCATCTCGGTGATCAGTGCGCGCCCGGACCAGTCGAACCAGGCGCGCCGGTGCTCGGGGGCGACCTGGCCAACGGGATCGAGCGACAGCTGCACCGCCAGGGGGCGCGAGAGGTTCTCGAGCCGCAGCTGGGCGATCTCGGCCGTGGGCGAGGTGTCGATGACCTGCTGCGCCACCGCGATCTCGCGCGCGATGTTGCGCGTCATCTGCCGGGTCACGCCGTCGAAATGTCGCTGCACGAAGACGAAGGCGACCACCATCTGCAGCGCGATCAGCGGCACGATGACGATCAGCGTCGCCCGTGGAAACAGCGAGCGGAGCAGGTAGCTGTTGCGCAAAGCCATGGTGGCACTAGGGTTATCCCCAAGCCGCCAGCCCGGCAAGGAGAACCCATGCCTCAGCCGCTCACGCCCCGGATACGTCGACTGACGGCGCCGAACCCCGGGCCGATGACCCACACCGGGACCCAGACCTACCTGCTGGGCCGGGCCGGAGGGCCGGTGGCGGTGATAGATCCCGGGCCGGATGATCCGGCCCATGTCTCGGCGATCCTCGAGGCCGCGGGCGAGGTCAGCCACATCCTGGTCACCCATGGCCACCGCGATCACACCGGCGCGGTGGCGGCGCTGGTGCGCGAGACCGGCGCGCCGGTACATGCCTTCGGCCCCGCCCGCGCCGGCCGCTCGGACTACATGGCGGCACTGGCCGCCCGCGGCGACCTGGCCGGCGGCGAGGGCATCGACGAAGGCTTCGCCCCGGATGTCGTGCTGGAGGACGGCACCTGGATCGAGGGCGAGGGCTGGCGGCTGCAGGCGCTGCACACGCCGGGCCACCTGTCGAACCACATGTGCTTCGCGCTGCCCGACGAGGGGGTCGTGTTCACCGGCGACACGCTGATGGGCTGGTCCTCGACCCTGATCTCGCCGCCCGACGGGTCGGTCGGGGCCTTCATGACCACGATGGGCCGGCTGATGAACCGCGACGAGTCGCACTACCTGCCGGGTCATGGCGAGGCGGTGCCGGACGGGCAGGCGCTGGCGGCGCAGCAGCGCGATCACCGCCTGTCGCGCGAGGCGCAGATTCGCGCGCACCTGGCCGAGGGCCCGCACACGCTGGCCCAGCTGACCTCGGCGATCTATGCCGATATCGATGCGAGGCTGCATCCTGCGGCGGCGCGCAACGTCCTGGCGCATCTGATCGACCTCGCCGAGCGCGGCTTGCTGGAGCTGCCCGAGGACGATCTGTCCCGTGCGGCGTTCTCTGCATGAAACCCGCGCGAATCCGCTGGACGGGCCAGAACCGCTTTGTTATACGCGACCCGCGATTTGGCTATTCCGGCGTAGCTCAGTGGTAGAGCATCGGACTGTTAATCCGCTGGTCGTAGGTTCGAATCCTACCGCCGGAGCCACCGCAATCAGACAACCCTTTGAGATGACTGACGAAACATCGGCAGGGTGAGTCTGGTTCACCTCTCGCATCTCCAGTCAGGGCCAAGCGGACAGCCGGCCGGCCGCGCACATCGCGCCTTGCTTCATCCCGCCCACATTTCCGCTTGCACAACAGCCGTACGTGTCGCCGGCTTCACAGCCGTGATGCGCAGCATGCATGGGCGTTGGTGACGGGCGAAGGGATCTCGCCGAGTCTGCGCCTTGAACATTCTGATCTTTATATATTCAAATACTACGTCAAAATATACTTAACAACTATTTGATTGTATGCGGTTTTGATTTTTGTTAGCCTCACTCCAGTAAGTGTGTGTGTAAATAAATCGTGTGTGTGTGATGATCAGTGTGCTTGCAGGCGCCGCCTACAGCAGCGTTTACTTATTATATGTATGCCTCTTGGCGGCTGGAATTTAGAAAAGAACAGCGTCGCATTTTCTGAACCCTTGTTACGGCCCTAGGCTATCGGCAGGCTTGGACGACCGGGGCGGCGCGTTCCGGATTTTCGGTAGAACCATGGGCGCCATGCCCCCGCGGTCGATGACTCAGACGCGCAGGTCGGAACTGCGTTCGCCTGGAGACGGCTCGATCGGTCCCTGATGGCGACGCTCGCGGCAAAAGCGCCGCTTGATCCCGGCCTGGCCCCACTGCGACTTGCAAAGCGAGAGAACCAGACCGGTACCATCGCCAGACCACCCGTCCGAACTTGGCCGCCGCGCAGGCGGATCTTCGTATGAAGGCGGGGCATGCTCTGCCGGTTCTGAGGCCGGGATGCTGGACGGGGCCTGCCAATAGGTGCCATGTTGCGTGGAACAGCATCGGGGGAAGCCAATGGCGCAGGGACTGGCCCGCGAGCGGGACACCGAGCCGCGAGAGATCGAGATCGAGACCGCGCGCGTGCTGGAACGCCGCCAGAGCCGCTACGGCGTCATCGACATCGGGTCGAACTCGATCCGCCTGGTGGTCTATGACGACCTCAGCCGCGCGCCCTTCCCGCGCTTCAACGAAAAGTCGCTTTGCGCGCTCGGTGCCGCGCTCGACGACGATGGGCGCTTTCGGCAGGAGGCGCTCGACACCGCGCTGCACTCGATCCGCCGCTTCCACGCCATCGCCCGGGCGATGGAGGTGCGGCGCATCGACGTGCTGGCCACCGAGGCGACGCGAAAGGCGAAGAACGGCAAGGATTTCGTCGACGCGATCCGCGAGGCGACCGGGCTCGAGACCCGCATTCTGTCGGGCGAGGAGGAGGCGACCTATACCGCGCATGGCGTGATCTCGGGCTTCTTCCAGCCCAAGGGTCTGGTCGGCGATATCGGCGGCGGCAGCCTGGAGGTCGCCGAGGTGACCGGCGATGCGGTCGGAGAGCGCCTGACCAGCATGCCGCTGGGCGCGCTGCCGGTGAAGGCGATGATCGCCGACGGCGTGGACGCGGCGAAGGAGCGGATCGACGCGATCCTCGAGGAAAGCCTGCCACCGCTGCTGACCGAGCCGGTGCTCTATGCCATCGGCGGCGGCTGGCGGGCGATCGCGCGGATCCATATCGCGATGACCGAACAGCCGATCAGCGTCGTGCACGGCTACGAGATGCGCGCCAAGGACGCCCGCGCCCTGGCCAAGAAGATCGCCAGGATGAGTCCCGACGAAGTCGCGAAGCTGCCCGACGTGCCCAGCCGTCGCATCGATACGCTGCCGGCCTCGGCGCTGGTGATGTCGCGGGTGTTGCGCGCGCTCGAGCCGGAACGGGTCGTGTTCTCGGCCTACGGGCTGCGCGAGGGCTGGCTGTTCACGCAGCTCGATTCCGAGGAGCAATACCGCGACCCGCTGCTCGAAGGGGCGCAGGCGATCGGTCTGCCGGTGGCGCGGGTGCCCGAGTTCTCGGCCGCGCTGGGGCGCTGGACCGAGGATCTGTTCCCTGGCGAGACCCAGATCGAGCGGCGGCTGCGGCTGGCCGCCTGCGCGCTGACCGACCTGTCCTGGCGCGACCACGCAAAGGTGCGGGCGCTGGAAAGCTTCTTCCGGCTGCTTCAGTTCCCCTTCATCGGCCTGTCGCACCCCGAGCGGGCCTTCCTGGCGCTGGCGATCCTCGCCCGCTATGACGGCAAGGTGAAGGGTCAGGTGAAAGAGGTCGCCGCGGCGCTGCTCAAGCCCAACGACATCCGCCGCGCCGAGATCCTGGGCCGCGTGCTGCTGCTGGGTCACCGCTTCTCGGCCAGCGTGCCCGAGATCCTCGAACACGCCCGCCTGCGCATCGATGCCGACGCGGTGCGGCTCGAGGTGCTGAACCCCGAGGGCGAACCCGACAGCGACGCGGTGCAGGCCCGGCTCAAGCAACTGGCCAAGGTTGCCAAGGTCGGCAAGGCCGAGATCGTCGAAACCGGGCGCTGAGCGCTACTGCGCCGCCTGCGCCACGTGCGGCTGGCCCGTCAGCGCCTGCCAGGCATCGTATTGCGACAGGAACACCCGCCCGTTCATGGCGTGCAGGAACTCGGTCTTCTCGAGCCGGTCCATCACCGGGCCCTTGACCTCGGACAGGTGCAGCCCGACGCCGTGCGCGGTCAGCCGTTCGTTGATCGCCTCGAGGCTCTCCAGCGCCGAATAGTCGATCTCGTTCACCGCCGAGCACATCAGCACGACGTTCCGCACATGGCTGTCGCGGCCGACGCGGTCGGTCAGCAGGTCCTCGAGGAACCGGGCGTTGACGAAATAGAGGCTCTCGTCGACGCGCAGGGTCAGCAGGCTGGGGTCGGTGAAGACCTTGTGGCGGTGGATGTTGCGGAAATGCTGGGTGCCCGGCACCAGGCCGACCTCGGCCACATGCGGGCGCGAGGTCTTGTAGAGGTGCAGCAGCACCGACAGGACCACCCCGGCCGAGACGCCGGTCTCGACCCCGAATCCGAGCGTCAGCAGGATCGTCGCGGCGACGGCGTAGAAATCCGCGCGCGAATAGGTCCAGGTGCGCTTGAGGATCGAGAAATCGACGAGGCTCAGCACGGCGACGATGATGGTCGCGGCCAGCGTCGCCTTGGGCAGGAAGAACACCAGCGGCGTCAGCGCCAGCGCCGCGATCGCCAGCCCCGCGGCGGTGAAGATCCCCGCCGCCGGGGTCCGCGCGCCGGCGTCGAAGTTCACCACCGAACGCGAGAAACCCCCGGTCACGGGATAGCCGCCGGTGAAGGCCGCGCCCAGGTTGGCCGCCCCCAGGCCGATCAGCTCCTGGTCCGGATCGATGCGCTGGCGCCGCTTGGCGGCGAGGGTCTGCGCGACCGAGATCGACTCGACGAAGCCGATGATCGAGATCAGCAGCGCCGGCACGATCAGCGCGCCCAGCAGGTCGGGCGAGAGATCGGGCATGGTCAGCGGCGGCAGGCTCTGCGGCACCGCGCCGACCACGGCCACGCCCCGGTCCGCGAGGCCGAAGCCCCAGACCGCCAGCGTCGATGCCACGACCGCCACGACCGGCCCCGCCTTGGTGGCGAAATCCGCCGCCCGCAGCCCCAAGCCGGCCTTGCGGAGCAGGGGTTTCAGCCCCTTGCGCACCCAGAACAGGAAGGCGGTGGCCGCGACGCCGATCAGCGCCGTCAGCAGGTTCAGGTCGGGCAGATGCGCGATCAGCGAGCCGGCGAGCTCGGGCAGGGTATGGCCATGCGCCTGGACGCCCAGGACATGCTTGAGCTGGCTCAGCGCGATCAGGATGCCCGACGCGGTGATGAAGCCTGCGATCACCGGGTGCGAGAGGAAATTCGCCAGGAAGCCCAGCCTCAGCAGGCCCATCCCCAGCAGGATGGCGCCCGACAGCAGCGCAAGGCTCAGCGCGGCGGCCGCATAGCCCATGCTGCCCGCCTCGGCCACCTGGCCGATGGCCGCCGCGGTCATCAGCGAGACGACGGCGACCGGACCCACCGCCAGCGCCCGGCTGGTGCCGAAAAGGGCATAGAGCACGATCGGCACGATCGAGGCGTATATGCCCGCCTCGGGCGGCAGCCCGGCCAGCAGCGCATAGGCCAGCGACTGCGGGATCAGCATGATGGTGACGATCACCGCCGCGACCAGGTCGTCTGACAAGTCGGTGCGGGAGTAGGTCCGTCCCCAATCGAGGATCGGCAGGTAGCGCTTCAGATGTGCCATTGCTCGTCTCTTGCCCGTGTGGCGGCCCGCCCGGCACCGGGGCGGGGCGGGTCGCCGGGATTATTTGGCCGCCACCGAGATCTTCTCGGGCTTGGCCATCCATTCATGCCCGCGCAGCATCGCCCGCCAGTAGACCGGCGGCAGGATCTTCTCCTTCAGCAGCCAGGCGGCGCGGGTCGGCCGGGTGCCGTCGATCAGCCATTTCGGAAAGCTCGGCAGCAGCGCACCGCCATAGCCGAACTCGGCCAGCACGATCTTGCCGCGCTCGACCGTCAGCGGGCAGGATCCGTAGCCGTCATATTGCGCCACCGGCGCGCGCCCGGCGATGTCGGCGACGATGTTCTCGGCCACCACCGGCGCCTGCTTGCGCGCGGCGGCGGCGGTCTTGGCGTTCGGCGCGTTCATGGCATCGCCCAGCGACCAGATGTTGTCATGGGTCTTGTGGCGCAGCGTCGCCTGGTCGACATCGACCCAGCCCGCCTGGTCCGCCAGCGGCGAGACCCGGATGAAGTCGGGTGCCGTCTGCGGCGGGCAGACATGCATCATGTCGAACTCCATCTCGACCCGCGTCGGCTCGGCGTCGGGTTTCTTGACCTCGAACACGGCTTTCTTCGCCGGCCCGTCGACCGCGACCAGGTTGTGGAAGTAGTTCACCGTGGCGCCGTATTTCTGGATGTAGCGCTCCAGCGCCGGGACGTAGTCCTTGACCCCGAACAGCACGCCGCCGGCGTTGTTGAACTGGATGTCGATATCCTTCAGCACGCCGCGACGGGACCAGTGGTCGCCGGACAGGTACAGCGCCTTCTGCGGCGCGCCGGCGCATTTGATCGGCATCGGCGGCTGGGTGAAGATGGCGCGGCCGGACTTCATGCCGCTTATCAGCTCCCAGGTGTAAGGCGCCATGTCGTAACGATAATTCGACGTCACGCCATTGCGGCCCAGGGTCTCTTCCAGCCCCTCGACCGCGGCCCAATCCAGCTTCAGGCCCGGGCAGACGACCAGCCGGTCGTATTTCACCACCCGGCAGCCATCGAGGATCACGGCGTTGTCC
>JABAHR010010937.1_pt2 | contig 13515 bp, 12 predicted proteins | sample 7062101 | NCBI WGS metagenome assembly JABAHR01 (sample SAMN14534553, study PRJNA622989) | marine sediment metagenome | biome: marine biome [ENVO:00000428]; feature: marine pelagic biome [ENVO:01000023]; material: deep marine sediment [ENVO:00002113] | place: India: Gulf of Kutch | collected... | reverse complement strand
TAAAGTCTGCCGCGAAAGAAATCGCAAAACACACATACATTTTTGATGAGTTTATTTCAAATGAAATTGATAAAGGGAATATTACTGCCGATATGTTTATCAAAGATGCGAGACAGCTTATCTTCCATGGCCACTGCCAACAAAAGGCTTTAACCACCCTAGATCATTCACAAAAGATGCTTTCTATTCCTGAGAATTACAGTGTAGATATTATCCCTTCAGGGTGCTGCGGCATGGCAGGATCGTTTGGTTATGAGAGTGAACACTTTGATGTCTCAATGAAAGTTGGAGAGCTTGTATTGCTCCCTACCGTCAGAAAACACGGTGAAGATACAATTGTTGTTGCCCCCGGAACAAGCTGCCGCCATCAAATCAAAGACGGCGCCCATCGCCATGCCCTACACCCCGCAGAAGTACTATGGAATGCTCTGCTATAATTAGTATGCTATAATTCACCTCCATGAATAGAAAAATTGTTGCTCTATTATTTTTATTTGTACCAATAGTGGTACTTGCTCAAACTTCTGAAGAATATACTGAGAAGGGATTTGAGTTATTTCTAAATGGAGAACCTGAAAAAGCTCTGGATAACTATCACAAGGCTATTAAAATTGATAATAAAAACACTCAAGCCTACTACCTTAAGGCTGCTGCGTATCTTGCAATAGGCAACCCCGAGGATGCTATAAAATATTATGATAAGGCCATAGAATTAAACGATAAATTTAGCCAGGCATATGCAGAGCGAGGATATGCAAAGTCACTTATCAGACAATATGATGAAGGAGTTAAAGATATTAATACTGCGATTATTATAGATTCGAGCAACCCTGAGCCATATAACATAAGAGGGTTAATCAAATTTGCGACAGGCGATGATAAAGGCGCTATTGCAGATTACTCAAAAGCTATAGAGCTAAACCCACAAGACGGCAAATATTATCATAACAGAGCGCTTGTTAAATCTGCCCACTCAGATCCTAATGGAGCAATAAAAGATTATAGTGAAGCTATAAGATTAGATCCCAATGATGAACAGTCATACTTCAACAGAGCATCGATTTATATAATTAACAAGAATTTTGATGCGGCAATAGTAGACTATACAAAAACAATCCAGATAAACCCCAAAAACGGAGCAGCATATTACAGTAGAGGAGCAATAAACCTTGCAAAGGGCAAACGTAATGCCGGTTGCTCAGATATGAAAAAAGCTAAACAGTATGGAAATGAGAAAGCTGATGCAGTGTTAAAGGTAGATTGTAAGAAATAAGTCCCAGGACTATTTGTTAGTAATTTATTAGAACCTTTTGTATATATCCAAATCAACTTAACCAGATTTTAATAGAAATTAACTCTCGTTTTATGGAATATTCTATATATCAATCCTTTGGAGGGAAGATATGCCTATTTATATGACTCGAAACCGTTATTCACCTGAGGCCATGTCTCGCATGATTAATAGCGCCGACGTGCGCAAAGAGCAGATAGCCGAACACCTCGAGCAGGCTGGTGGCAAGTTAATTGATTACTATTTTTGCTACGGTGAATATGACGCTGTAGGTATTTATGAAATGCCTGATAGAGAATCTGCACTTGCAATTCTAGCTGCAGTAAAAGCTATGGGCTTTGTATCAGAAATGGAAACAACAGAACTATTCACCACTGATAAAGCTGCAGAGGCGTTTCAGAAAGCCAAAGGGATTGTAATAACTCCACCTAAAGTTTAGTTTAACGGGATTTGCCCCCGTGTCCTCTGGCCTTAACAAGAAAGGGAGCCGAAGCTCCCTTTCTTATATAAAAATTTTTATGTTTTAAGCAGTTGCCTTTCTACTTCTTACAACAATAAACCCAATCATCCCTAAGCTACCGCTAGTGCAATCACTCCCCACACTGAAAGCGTTGGAACTTTCTCTCTAAAGGTTCACAATCGGGCACTTGCTGACACTCAAGACCTAGATACCAGGCCATACCCTCGCTTGATTTATAGCTAATAGTCTAAATTATCACACGGTGTACATTTAACAAGTTATACATAGTTGGAACAGTGGCGGAGCTGATGGGATATATAACTGCGATTCTAGGCTTTACATAGAATTTTCGATTTTCATCCTGCTATCTGAGCGGATATAGATAATGCAATCTTATTCCTTTAAACAAGTAGTCTCATGTAATGCCTTACCATTTGAGCTATAATAGCTTCCTGGTTCTAAGGTCTTAAGATCAGACTTGCCCAGTACTTGGTGCAAGAGTTTTCCTTGAATCACCACAGCATGGAATGTTTTGTCATGACTTCTCATAGTTCCTGCAAACCCGCTAGGTAATTTGACTAGAGTGCCGCTTATCTGATCATCGTCCGGATCTCCCCAGAGAACAGCTGCTTTGGCTCCGTTATTCGAGGTCGACATTCCAGGTAGATCAGTCCAGCTAATACTCGAGGCAGGTATCACAATTTCATTCATGTTATTAGTCTTACTCTTCTCTTCAGGAAGCACGTCAAACAGCCCTTCGACTTCAACATAGGCAAGACTATTACTTTTTGAATCGGTTACATGCACAGTTCCTCCGGGTTGTGTCCAAAAAGACACAGGAGGTAAGTATCGATCCTCAAGATTAAGTCCAGCATTGTGAATTGCTCCTTTTATGACTAATCCCTGTTAATCAGCAGTGAATGTGAGGAGGCGACCTAAAACCGTCAATCGGCTTAAGTAAGAATCCTGAAGGTCCAGGTCCAGTGCGATCACCCCAGAGTGTAGCAGCCATAGGACTATTAGATCCACGGGCGGGATTGAGTTGCTCCTATTCGACTTCAAATACTATAACAACATTTACAGTTTGCTCTGTTCCTGATTGTGGATCGACATTTTGAGATGCTTCCTGCATGCGGTGGCATGATAAAGACATTACACCTATGATGATTAGTAAAATAAATTTTCTAATTTTAACTCTCCTATTAGAACTAGAATAGACATCATACAATTCTAAATAGTATTTTAACTGTGGATAGAATCATATTTGTGAAATTTTTATGATTTTTTGAGTTATTAGTTAAATGTGGCGGAGCCGACGGGANNTAACCGGGCTGAACTACGGCTCCGCAAAAAGTATTTCAAGTGGTGGGCGGTACAGGATTTGAACCTGTGACATCTTGCTTGTAAGGCAAGCGCTCTCCCGTGCTGAGCTAACCGCCCTATGGTCCAGCGAGGGGTTAATATATAACTGAATTTAACACTTTTGTCTATATGATTTACTCAGAAGGAATAAAGATGGGGCACACTAATTAAGTGTGCCCCCCCTAATTTCTTAATTTACTGCCCCTACTTCATCACCCATGGTCATGGTTGGAGGCGGAATAACTACATCTAGTAGAACAGGAGTGTCTGATACGATTGCTGCATCAAGCACGTCATCCATATGCTCTACAAGTTTAATTTTTATATCCTTAAGGATTGAATCACGAATATCCTTAAGGTCTTTTTCGTTTTCATGAGGGATAATTACAGTTTTCACTTTTCCCCTGTGTGCTGCCAAAATCTTTTCTTTAAGACCACCGATAGGAAGAACTCTTCCTCTAAGTGTGATCTCTCCTGTCATTGCCACATCATGCTTAACAGGTTTTCTAATGAGAGCAGAAACAATAGCAGTCGAGATTGCTATTCCAGCTGAAGGCCCGTCTTTAGGTGTTGCACCTTCTGGAACGTGGATGTGAATATCCACCTTCTGATGGAAACCACGCTCAAGCCCTAGCCTCTCTGCTCTGCTTCTAACATAGCTCATAGCAGCCTGTGTAGATTCCTGCATGACCTCTCCAAGCTTACCGGTAACTGTGAAGTTGCCTTTACCTGGAACGATGGATACCTCAATAGTAAGCAGCTCTCCACCAACTTCTGTCCATGCAAGCCCTGTGGACATTCCAACATGATCTTTTTCTTCTATCTCGCCATACTTGAACTTAGGTATACCAAGATAGTTTTCTTTCTTAATAGTAGCCGGAGTTAGCTTAACCGTATGTTCTGGACCTTTCTTAACTACATCGCGGGCTGCTTTTCTGCATAGTGTTGCTATCTCACGCTCAAGAGTCCTTACTCCTGCCTCGCGAGTATAGAGTCTGATAACATCTAAAAGAGTATTATCTGAAATCTTAAGGTTTTCTTCCTTAAGACCATGAGCCTCACGCTGCTTTGGTACAAGGAATTTCTTAGCTATCTCAAGCTTCTCATCTTCTGTGTAACCAGAGATTCTTATAATCTCCATTCTATCCTGAAGCGCCCATGGAATTGTATGTAGAACATTCGCTGTGGTTATGAACATCACGTTTGATAGATCATAGTCCACTTCCAAGTAATGGTCGTTAAACGTTCCGTTCTGCTCTGGGTCTAGTGCCTCAAGAAGTGCTGATGCAGGATCGCCTCTGAAATCCATTCCGAGCTTGTCTATCTCATCAAGCAAGAACACAGGATTGTTGGTACCGGCTTTTCTTACACCCTGAACAATTTTGCCAGGTAGCGCACCAATATAAGTTCTTCTGTGTCCTCTGATCTCTGCCTCGTCTCTAACTCCACCCAAGGAGACTCTAATAAACTTACGCCCCATAGCTTGGGCAATGGACTTGGCAAGTGAGGTTTTACCCACTCCAGGAGGTCCTACAAAACAGAGTATCGGGCCCTTAATTTTCTTGGTTAGAGCCTGAACAGCTAGATACTCAAGTATTCTCTCCTTTGGTTTCTCAAGACCAAAATGGTCATCATCTAGGATTTGCTGAGCTTCATCAATTTCAATTCTGTCCTCTGTAGCTTCATCTTCCCAAGGAATAGACAGAAGCCAGTCTATATAGTTTCTAACTACTGTTGCCTCAGCAGACATTGGAGACATCTGTTTTAGTTTTTTGATTTCTTTCTTTACTTTCTGCTCGGCTTCTTCGGACATTTTTTTCTTCTTCAGTTTGTCCTCAAATTCCTGAATCTCACTTTTGAGATCATCTTTCTCACCGAGCTCTTTTTGAATCGCTCTCATCTGCTCAGTTAAGTAGTACTCTTTCTGAGCTTTTTCCATCTGCTTCTTAACTCGGCCCCTGATCTTCTTCTCAATCTGCATAATCTCGACTTCGGCCTGGATCTTTTCATATAGCTTCTCAAGCCTCTCAGCAGGATTGATTGTCTCCAATATCTCCTGCTTGTCTTCGAGCTTAAAGCTCAAGTGCGAAGAAATTGTGTCAGAAAGCCTTCCAGGTTCTTCAATTGAAGATACCGTAACAAGCACTTCTGATGGAATCTTTTTGTTTAGTTTCACATAGTTTTCAAATGCAGTTACCAATGTGCGAATAAGAGCCTCTGTTTCAACTCCTACATCATCACGCTCCGGTATAGGTTCAACCTCAACCATAAAATAGCTCTTGTTTGGTAGGTAATTACGCAAGCATGCCCTGCTCTTACCCTCGACGAGAACTTTAACAGTACCATCAGGTAGTCTTAGCATTTGAACAATCGTTCCAATTGTTCCTATGTCGTATATGTCTTTCTCTGTAGGATCATTAGTCTTAGCATCCTTTTGCGCCGCAAGAAAAATTTCCTTGTTCTTCTTCATCGCTTCTTCGAGTGCATGAATAGATTTCTCGCGACCCACAAAAAGCGGTGTAACCATATAAGGAAATATCACTACATCTCTTAGCGGTAGTAACGGTAGGGTCTCTACCTGGCCTGATCCCTCTTCATTTTTAAAGAACATTGGCATGTTATTCTCCTCTAATTCTGGAATTACATCCTATGCACCTAAATACCTATTAAGTACCTAAGCGGGCTTCCTCTTCATAGATAAATAGAGGATCACCCGTACCCTTAATCACCTCTTCAGATATCACACAACGTGTAAGTCCTTTTAATGAAGGAACTTCGTAGGATATATCGAGCATAACAGTCTCAATTATAGACCTAAGCCCTCTTGCTCCGGTTTTCCTTTTAATCGCCTCTTTGGCAATCTCGGCAAGAGCCTCATCTGTGACTTCAAGCTCAACTCCTTCTAGCTCCATAAGTTTTTGGAACTGCTTAATAATCGCATTTTTAGGTTTTGTAAGAATCTCAATAAATGAATCCTCACTAAGCTCCTCAAGAGTGGCCACAACCGGTATCCTTCCCACAAACTCTGGGATAAGACCAAATTGTATTTGATCCTCCGGCTGAACCTCTCTTAGAACAGCTCCTAAGTCTCTTTCATCTATATTTCCTAAAGTCTGTTCAAAACCTATTGATTTCTCTCCTATTCTCTGTCTGATTATGTCTTCAAGGCCGACAAAGGCTCCTCCAATGATAAACAAGATATTCGTAGTATCTATTTGCAAAAACTCTTGCTGAGGATGCTTTCTACCACCTTTTGGAGGTACATTTGCTTTTGTGCCTTCCATAATCTTTAAGAGAGCTTGCTGAACACCTTCACCGGAAACATCCCTTGTAATTGAAGGGCTGTCGCCGCTTTTACGTGCAAGCTTATCAATCTCATCTATATATATAATACCTTTTGAAGCCCTTTCAAGGTCATAATCTGCAGCTTGAAGCAAACTTACTATCATATTCTCTACATCTTCACCAACATAGCCCGCTTCTGTATAGCACGTAGCATCTACAATAGTAAATGGAACATCAAGCAATCTAGCCAATGTCTGGGCTAGTAGGGTCTTACCACTACCAGTAGGCCCGATCATGAGAATATTACTTTTTTGCACCTCTACATCTGCATTTCTCTTATCATTGGAATATGCGTTGAGCTCAACTCTTTTATAGTGGTTGTATACTGCTACAGATAGTACTTTCTTAGCTCTATCCTGCCCAATTACATATTCGTCCAAGAATTTCTTGATTTGAGGTGGTGTCGGTAGGCTTGAGTAGCGTTTTTTAAGTACGCCCTCTTTAGCTTCTTCATCTGCAATTATTTCATTACATAGCTCTATACATTCATTACAAATGTATACTGTTGGCCCTGCAATGAGCTTTCTAACTTCTTTTTGGCTCTTTCCGCAAAAAGAGCAGTATAGTTTTCCCTCTTTGGCGTCTCTTTTCGAAGTCACTTTTGTGCCTCCTTTCTGTGAGTAATTATAGCATCAATCAGCCCGTATTCTAATGCATCATGTGGCTTTAGGAAGAAATCCCTCTCAGTATCTACTCTGATTTTATCAATCGGCTGACCAGTATGCTTTGCCAATACCTCATTAATATCTTCTCTGATTCTAAGTATTTCTTTTGCATGAATCTCGATATCTGTCGCCTGTCCTTCTACTCCGCCTAGTACCTGATGAATCATCACTCTGGCATTTGGTAGGGCATACCTCTTCCCTTTGGCACCTGCAGCCAAAATAACAGCCCCCATACTCGCTGCCTGACCTATGCACATTGTAGCTACATCGGGCTTCACATACTGCATAGTGTCATATATAGCGAGTCCAGAAGTTACTACGCCGCCAGGAGAGTTAACATAGACATATATATCTTTTTCAGGGTTCTCAGACTCTAAAAATAAGAGCTGTGCTATCACAGTATCAGCGACAGCGTCGTTTATAGCGGAACCAATGAAAATTATCCGGTCTTTTAATAAACGGGAGAAAATATCATATGCCCTCTCGCCCCTGCTGGTCTGCTCGATTACGATCGGTACATAGCTGGACATTACTTTTGAGTATACAGATACTATCCTTTATTGTCAACGTGATTTTCTTCTGCTAAAACCTCGTCAATATCGGCATTATCTACAATGAAATCAATAACTTTCTTCTCTGCCAAATTAGCCTCAAGCCCCTCTAATAGATTGTTTTTATCATATAATTCGCGAATCTGCTCGGTCTCCATGTTGTGTTGCATCGCAACAGCTCCAAGATTCTCATTTATATCGTCTTCGGTGACATTAATACCCTCTTGTCTTGATATCTCTCCAAGAACCATTGAGGCTTTGACATTCCTTACAGCATGGTCTCTAATTTCTTCCAGCTGCTCCTCGCTCAATTCCATTGGTGGAGCGCCCTGCTGCTGGATGTTTTGCTGTACACTTTGCACTAATCTTTCTGCCTCTTGCTCAACAAGGCTTTGAGGCGCTTCAATAGAAGGGTTATTCTCAACCAAGATGTCCATAAGTTCCCTTCTCATCTTAGTTTGGGCTCCTTTTTCTATTTGGTGCTCTAAGTCCTCTCTAATCTTCTCCTTAAGTTCTTTTAGCGATTCTAGACCAATTCCCTTTGCAAGTTCATCGTCAACCTTAGGTAGGGTTCTTTTCATTACATCCTTTAGTGTAAGAACATAATGAACTGCTTTATTGCGCGCTTCTTCAATTGGAAATTGATCATCATAAGTTACATCGAACTCAGCTTGTTCTTCTTTTTTCATCCCAACTACGGCTTCTTCAAACTCTGGGATCATCTTCTTCTCGCCAACTATAAACTGTACATCTTCACGTTTTAAGTCTTTGATAGGCTCCCCATCAAGTGACCCTTGGAAATCAACTATTACAACATCGCCGTCTTTGACGGCTTTTTTCCTCTCATAGGACTTAACTTCAGACTTATGCTCGCGAAGATGCTCCATTGCTTCATCTATTTCCTCAGCTTTCACAGGCCTTTTTTCTTTTTTAAGCTTAAGCTCTTTGTATTGCCCAAGTTCTATCTCCGGCAGCACTTCTAAAACAACTATATACTCAAAGTCCTTAGTCAGATCTATTTCATCGGGAGGGGTTATCTCCGGGCGGCTAATTGGGTTAACCTTGGCTTCTTTTATTGCCTCTTCCACAGTGCTGGATAGGATTTTCTGCATAGTTTCACTTATAATTTCGCTCTTATACATGGCTTCAACCACATTTACCGGAGCTTTGCCAGGCCTAAAACCTTTTACCTTTGCAATTTTGTAGATCTCGTTGAATATAGTATCTCTTTCTTTTTTCACGTCCTCTGCAGGAATTACGACTTCAAGCTTCTTACGAGTATCGCTCAAGTTTTGAACATTAACTTTCATTCTACTAACCCCTCATATAAAAATATATTTTTATAGTGTTTTGAAGTACTTATTGATTAAATTAAACCGTAGAGTATACCAGAAAATGAAAAAATGGACAGATATAATCAATATTAGATATTGCATCTTTTTTCTTTCACAATAATCTAATCCATTACTATGAGAAACAAGAGTATATACAATCTAACACTGTTAGAATTTTTTATTTGTGCATTATTAATTTCCCTTGAGCTAAGCAAAGCACAAGAGACTTTTTCTGAAGTTTCCAAGGAGAACAAGGTTCCTGTAGCGTTCGTGGCATTGGTTGTCTCACCTCCTGAAGATAGAGACAAGGCTTTAGAGTATATTAGCAAGAACTGGGAACCCTCATTTCCTGTAATGATGGTCGAGGCCACTTATTTGAGCCAAGATCCGGCATTTGCAGGAAAAATGATAGCTTTGCTTGAAGAAAAGACAGGCCAAAGTTATGGTTACGAGATGGATAAATGGTATGAATGGATATGGAACCAGCCTGAGATGGTTCATAAGCAGTATCCGGACTTCAAATCACTCCTTTATAGCCTTATCGACCCGAAATTTAAAGGTTATTTCTCAAGCGATAGGACTTCAAAAATCAGGCTTGATGAAGTTAGATGGGGTGGAGTTAGACAAGATGGCATACCTCCATTGAGAGGTCCTAAAATGATTACTGCCCAAGAAGCTAAGTATCTCGATGATGACAACATAGTGTTTGGCATTAAGATAAAAGACGATACACGCGCATATCCAAAACGCATTATGGCTTGGCATGAGATGTTTGTTGATAATGTCGGCGGAGAGAATGTAGCAGGAGTCTACTGTACACTTTGCGGATCTATGATTCTTTACAATACTGAGCACGATGGCGTAAATCATGAAATAGGTACTAGCGGTTTCTTATATAGATCTAACAAGCTAATGTACGACAAAGAGACACAATCTCTTTGGAACACTCTTTGGGGAAGGCCTGTAATTGGTGAGCTTGCGGATAAAGACATTGAGCTTGAGCGCATGAGCATTGTGACCACAACATGGGGAGCGTGGAAGAAACGCCACCCAGATACAAAAGTATTATCACTAGAAACTGGTCACAGAAGAGATTATTCAGAAGAAGCTGCGTATAGAGAATACTTTGCTACCGACGAACTTATGTTCAATGTCCCCAAGCTGGACATGCGCCTTAAGAATAAGGATGAAGTCCTTGGATTAGTGTTTAGCCAATATCCTGACAAGCCACTTGCAATTAGTGTTGAATATCTCTCGAAAAACCCCCTTTATCATAAACAGATAGGTGACTTAGAGTTTGTAGTGCTAACGGATAAATCCGGTGCAGCAAGAGTTTATGAGACTAATGGATTAAAGTTTAAAGATTGGGATCAAAAAGATACCGTCACTGATGCTGGCGGCACAAAATGGACGCTTTCTGAGGCTGCCCTAACATCTGCGAATGGAGATAAGCTTTTTAGACTCCCTTCTCACAGAGCGTTTTGGTTTGGATGGTATGGGGCTTATTCAAATACTAAACTTATTATGTAAATAGAAGTTCCTATTGGAATAATACCCCATATTCTTCATAACCTTCTTTCTTTAAGTCCTCTGCAGGTATGAATCTAAGTGATGCTGAATTTATGCAATATCTAAGTCCAGTTGGTGCTGGGCCGTCATTAAAAACATGACCCAAATGAGAATCTGCATTCTTACTTCTGACCTCAATTCTTTTAACTAGAAGCTTGTAGTCCTCTACTTCTACTATATTTTCCTCAACAAGAGGCTTTGTGAAACTCGGCCACCCTGTGCCAGATCTAAATTTATCATTGGAGCTAAAAAGCGGCTCGCCAGATACAATGTCGACATAAATGCCTGGTTTTTTATTATCCCAGTACTCATTACTAAATGCCCTTTCTGTGCCATCTTCTTGAGTTACCTTAAATTGAAGTGGCGTAAGCTTTTTCTTTAGCTCTTCTTTAGATGGTTTTTCATTATAAGTCTTCTCTGCAGCAATTGAATTAGTATTGGGCTTATAACTTACAGTAGCCAGCTCAAGACCTGCAAATAATACTAAAACAGCAGCAAGTATCTGATATTTTTTCATTATTAACACCCCCTATTCACAGAAATATACGAAGCACCATAGATTTCAGATTCATTTAGTTTTATAACTATTCAACTCTTACATTCAATCTCAAGATTTGTCATTCACCTAGAGAATCGCACTGTTATCATCACCCGCATAAGTAGTTTCAACAAAGACAAAACTTATATAATTATCATCACCTAAATCTTTCATGGGTTTGGTACTGTCTGTAGGATGATCAGCAAACCAAGGCCAGCTTATAGGGACCCCTCCCCTTATCGCTCATGCCGTTTGATAATGAACTTCAGAGCTGACGAATATAACAGACTCCTGACCAAGAGGTACAAAAGAAATTATATGTGCACCGTGCAGGAATATACGAGCTGATCCTCCATCATTATCAATGTTATGATATATAAACCCGTTAGGACCTACATCAAAAATTAATTCATTTCTTGCGAGTATTTTTCAGTTAGAATATAGTTATATATGGCCCATAATATTGATTGAAATTAAATTAACATGCGCAAAACCTTATTAATAATAATTTCTCTAGTTGTTACCTTATTAGTCTGTGAGATTATACTACATTCTTATGTTAAACGCTCTTTTTACGGATATGGACATATATTTGATAAAGAATTACCACCAAAATATATATTACCACCAGGTCAGGTCATTCGCCCGGAAGAAGCTGAGCTGGAAAGAAACAACTGGTATAATCGACTAGTTGTAAATGGTAAAAGAATTACAAAGGGAGATCTGTGGGGAATATTAAGAGAAGACGAGTTTCTTGGTTTTACTGCCAAAGAAAATGCTATAACAACTAATAAATGGTGGCAGTCCAACAATATAGGAGCTAGATCAACCAAGGATACTCCATATAAAAAATCTCCAGAGAAAGAGCGTATTTTAATATTTGGAGATTCATTTGCCCACAGTAGCAGAGTTCCTCAAAATGAAACAATAGATTTCTACTTAAATCAACTAGATCCTAATATTGAGGTTTTTAATCTTGGAGTTGATGGTTACGGACTGGCCCAATCCTATATGCGATTTCAGACACTGAGAGATACAATAGAATATGACAATGTTATTTTATTTTTTGTACCAAGAGCAGATTTAGAAAGAGAAATAAACATTCATAGATACCTAGGACTTGGATGGTTCAGCAGTCATGCCATAAATATTCAGCCGAGATATATAATTAAGGATGGACAACTTACGCTCATTAAAAGCCCATATAAGAACCTTGATGAATTATTAGAGAAAAACCGTGATTCAATTAGCAAAGAAATGAAAGAACACCTAAGAGCCTATGACTCTTTTTATTCCAGGATGTATCACGAAACGATCCCAATTTTGGACAGATCAATTTTGTTCAAATTGATCACACTGCATTTTTATAACAAAAAAATATCCAGTTTAAAGGATAATCTATGGAATCCTGGCTCCGAAGCCGTCAAGGTTTCAAGATCAATTATATATTCTATGAACAAAGATGTTAAAGAAGAAGGGGGACAATTTATTTTAGTAATTCTTCCTACTATTTATGACATACTAGACAAGGATTATGTCCCAGGATTTCAGAAAAAATGGGGAGATCTTGCAAACTACATATGTTCAGATGGAATTGATTGTTTAGATATAATAGAAGATTTTTCTACAATGTCATTTCATGATTTTGATGCAGGATATGAGGGAACTCATTTCGGACCAAAAACTAACAAATTCATTGCAGAGCTAATTTTAGAAAACAGTACAAATTAATATATACTTTTTATATACTAACGTAGGATTTATATAAATATTAAAACAGCCAGAATTTATATATCTAAGAAAGAGCGGTATTGAGAAGTGGTGCGAGTGGAGGGAGTCGAACCCCCACACCTTGCGGTACTAGATCCTAAGTCTAGCGCGTCTGCCAGTTCCGCCACACTCGCACTGATTATGGGCTGTGAGGGAATCGAACCCCCGGCCCGATGATTAAGAGTCATCTGCTCTACCTAGCTGAGCTAACAGCCCTTTATTAATGTTTACAGCTACTTACATTTGTTACTTGGGTAGCCTTATTCTGGCTCTTGCCCACTTCTTGCCCGGTTAAAGAAACTTCCATACTTTCTACAGCCTGTTTTTTATGCTCAGGTGTAGGATGGGAATATCTAAGAGTCATCGCAATACTTTTATGTCCCATAAGCTCTTTAACCGTTGCTAGGTCTACTTTATTCATAACTATATTTGTAGCAAATGTATGTCTAAGATCATGGAATGTAAACTTGCTGACTCCCGATCTTTTTAATGCACCATTAAAAGCAGTTTTAAACTCTTTTATTGGCTCCCCTTTAGTATTTAAAAACACATTTTTTTTCAGGGGAAGTATATTTTACATCAAGTAAAGTTTCTTTCAATGTTTTATTTATTGGAATATTGTCAAGCCCC
>JABAHR010014115.1_pt1 | contig 13531 bp, 14 predicted proteins | sample 7062101 | NCBI WGS metagenome assembly JABAHR01 (sample SAMN14534553, study PRJNA622989) | marine sediment metagenome | biome: marine biome [ENVO:00000428]; feature: marine pelagic biome [ENVO:01000023]; material: deep marine sediment [ENVO:00002113] | place: India: Gulf of Kutch | collected... | reverse complement strand
CATGCAGGTCGGGCAATGGGGACAGGCTGAGTACGATGCCGCCAAGCGCCTTGCCACCAGCGGCGACGAGCAGTTTCTGGCTGAGTCGTTCGAGGCGGCTATCGAAAGCTACGCGGGAGCGGCCAGGGCCCTCGCCGCCCTCATTGAGGATGGCAAGGCTCGTTTCGAAAGCGCGATGCGCGACGGTCGCGACGCCCTGGAGCAACGTAACGAAAAGCGCGCCGCCGAATCCTTCGCCCGGGCATTGATGATCTACCCCGACGATCTGCAAGCCCAGCAGGGCGCGCGGCGAGCCGCGCTTCTGCCAGAGATCAACACGGCCATGCGTCTGGCGAAGAACCACGAGCTGGCCGCCGAGTACCGTGACGCCCTGGCGGTCTACGAGCAAGTGCGCGCTATGGACGATGACACCGCAGGTCTGGACGTGGGGATCCAGGCTGCCCGCGCGGGCCTGCGCGCGGAGGCCGTCAAGGGTCACTTGTCCGCCGGCTTCGCAGCGCTGGAAGCGGCACGGCTCGACGCCGCCCGCGCTGCCTTTGGCGAGGCCCTGAAGCTGGATCCGGGTAACCCGGTGGCCCGTGGCGGGCTCGAACAAGTTGACGACGCCTCGACCGGCCAACGCCTGGCAACACTGCGCGCCCGAGCCGAAGCCGCCGAGGCTGCCGAGGACTGGCAGACGGCACTGGAAAGCTATGCAGCCGTCCTCGACTCCGACAGCAACATTCAGTTCGCCCGCGACGGGCGCCGCCGCGCGCTCGCACAGCGACGTGCCGCCACCGGCCTGTCCCGCATCGTCGCCAGCCCGGAGAAGCTTTCATCCCCGGAGCTGTTCGGCCAGGCGAGCGACTTGCTCGACGATGCGATGGCCCTGAAGCCCCGGGGACCGCGGCTGGATGGCCGGATCAGGGAGGTTACCGCCCTGCTTGCAGCATATCGTGATCCCATCCCGGTGGTGTTCGTCTCAGACAACCGAACCCAAGTAACCCTTTCCACCATCGGCCAGCTTGGCAGCTTCGATCGCAAGCAACTGAACTTGAGGCCGGGGTCTTACACCGTCATCGGCAGCCGCGACGGTTGCCGCGACGTCCGGGCCGACATCGTCGTGAAGCCCAACATGCAGCCCGTTGACATCCGCTGCGCCGAGCAACTCTAGACCTGACGTGAGCCATCAAGACACTTCAGGCAGCGACACCTCCCGGGCACAGCCCGAGGACGTGGAGATCATCCAGCCGGTAAGCTACTCCCCCCGGGAGCAGGCGGCGAAGAGAAAGCTGCCGCTGACGCCCTTCCAGATCGCCGCCATTCTTGTGGCGATCCCCGTGCTCGCCATCATGTGGTTCCTGTTCACGGCAAAATCCGTGCGGCTTGAGTTCGAACCGCCAGCCGCGGCGGAGAGCGTAAGCGGGGGCCCGGCAATCGCTCTGGGCGACATCTATCTCATGCTTGGCGGCGAGTATCGGGTCAGCGCCGCCGCCGAGGGCTACGAGCCGCTCGAGGAGCCCCTCATCGTCGGTGACGCCCGAAGCCAGGCCCATCGCTTCGAGTTCACGAAGCTGCCGGGTCGGGTCACCTTCTTAAGCGACCCTGCCGGTGCGGAGGTGATCGTGGCGGGCGCGCTGCTGGGACGAACCCCGCTGGAAGCGGTTCAGGTGCCTGCCGGGCCCGCAGCCATTTCCATGAAGTTGGACCGCTACCAACCTCTGGACATGGACGTCGAGATAGAAGGGCTGGACCGAGCGCAGACCGTTGACGGGTCTTTGCTACCCGACTGGGCAGAGGTGGGGGTTTCCAGCATCCCGGCCGGTGCGGAGATATTCCTGGACGACCAGCCCACAGGGCTTCTTACCCCGGCCGTCGTCGAGGTACCCACGGGCGAGCACGAGATCAGGCTCAGGGCGTCCGGCCATCGCGGTCACCGTCAACGCATCCTGGTTGCCGCGCTGGACGAGATCACGCTGCCGGAGGTGACGCTGCTCCGCGCAGACGGGCTGCTGCAGGTCAGAAGCCGCCCAGCCGGTGCCGGGGTCACGCTGAACGGGCAGTTTCAGGGCGAGACGCCTCTCGAGATCGCGGTCAAATCCGGGACCAGCTACCAGGTGAAAGTCTTCAAGGCGGGGTTCGCGCCGGGCGAGCGGACCGTTCGGGTCGCCTCGGGCGACGAGCGAAACGTCGATCTGAACCTCACGCGCCTGACCGGCCAGCTGATCGTGAAAACTCAGCCGGCCGAAGCCGAGCTCATCGTCGATGGCCGNNATCGTGAAGACCCAGCCCTCCGACGCCGAGCTCATCGTCGACGGCCGAAATCTCGGCAACGCCAACCAGACCCTGACGCTTCCCACCGTGGCGCATCGCGTCGAGATCGCGCTGGACGGTTACGCCGGGTACACCACCGAGATCACGCCTCGCAGCGGCGTTACCCAGGAGATCAAGGTGCGCCTGCTGACCCTGGAGGAGGCGCGTCTGGCGGCCATGAAGCCGGTCATTCAAACCACCCAGGGCCAGGAGCTCGTGCTGCTCAAGCCGGGCCCCTTCACCATGGGTGCGTCCCGTCGCGAGCCAGGTCGCCGCGCCAACGAGACGCTGCGCGAGGTGGGCATGGAGCGGATCTTCTACTTGAGTCGGCGCGAGGTCACCAACGCTCAGTTTCTCGACTTCGCACCAGGCCACGACTCGGGCGAGTTTCAGGATCACGAACTCAACAAGGACGACCAGCCGGTGGTCGGCGTCTCCTGGCAGGAGGCCGCCATTTACTGCAACTGGCTGTCGGCGCGGGAAGGCCTTCCTCAATTCTACGTCACCGACCTTGGCAGGGTGGTTGGCACCAACCCCGCTGCGACCGGCTACCGGCTGCCCACCGAAGCGGAATGGGAGTGGGCGGCGCGTCAGAATGGCCCCGAGGGCGACGGGTATCGTTTCGCATGGGGTTCCGCGCTGCCGCCTCCTGATCGCCATGGCAACTATGCCGACCGGTCTGCCGCGCACCTGGTCGGACGCGTGGTGTTCGGGTACAACGACAACCACATCGTTTCTGCGGAAACCGGGACGTTCGCACCCAATGCGATCGGCCTCTATGATCTGTCCGGCAACGTCTCGGAGTGGGTACACGACTTCTACGAGATTCCGGGGGCTGAACCGATCAAGGATCCCCTGGGACCGGAAACCGGAGAATATCGCGTGATCAGGGGATCGAGCTGGATGCACGGCACCATCACCGACCTGCGCCTGTCGTTTCGCGACTACGGTGTCGATGGTCGCGAAGACGTCGGCTTTCGCATCGCGCGGTTCGCGGAGCCGTCGTGAGGGCCGCGCTCTGCCTATTGGCCCTGACGCTGCTCGTGCTGCTCCCGGGTCCCCGGTTTGCCATCGCTGCCGAGGAAGCCGCCGAAACCGACGACCGCGCGGAAGAGGAAGCGTCTTCGGACGGCGAGCCGAGCCCCGAGATCTTCGTGCCCAGCGAGGAGATTTCGGAGGATTTTGCGGTCTCATTCCCCGTGGACATCTAACCCCGCCTGGAACCACAGCCCATGAAGCGTCAGCTACCTTTCGAACTCATCTACCAGGCGGCGGCGCTGGTCGTTGCCGTGATCCTAGTGCACCTGGTCTACGTGACGGTCATCAGGCCGAACGCGGACGCCATCATCACCGCTCAAGCGGAGCGCGCCGCCGCGGGTGAGGCATACGCTCAGGACCGATCCCTGTACGTGGTGCTGAAGGACTACGAGCAGGAGTCCTGCTTCGTGCTGATGCTCTGGGCCATCGCCATCATGGGTTACAAAACCCGCAACGCCCTGCGCGAGCGAAGCCTGCTGCAGGAGGACATCGTCAAGATCAGCGAAGGCATGAGCGTGCTGCCCGAGGACACGCGAGAGTACGCGCGAGCCGTCCAGGCCCTGCCGGACGACAATCGAAGCTATCTTCTGCCGCGGGCGCTCATGGCAGCCTTGCAGCGATTTGCGTCCACGCGGAACGTGCAGGACGTTTCCGAAGCCGTGCGGTCGGTTTGCGAAGCAGAATCCGATCGGCTGGACAGCGAGTTGTCCATGGTCCGCTACATCGCGTGGGCCATTCCCTCCATCGGCTTCATCGGCACCGTGCGGGGGATCAGCGAGGCCCTCGGCCAGGCTTACGAGGCGGTAGAGGGCAACATCGCGGGCGTCACGACGAGTCTGGGCGTGGCGTTCAACTCGACCTTCACGGCGCTGGTCATCAGCATCGTGATCATGTTTCTCATGCATCAGCTCCAGCTGATCCAGGAACGGCTGGTCCTGGACGCTCAGACCTACTGCGATGAGCGCCTGCTGCGCCATCTACAGGTGCGGGACTGATGGACTACGTCCTCGAGATAAACGACTCGGACCTGTCTCTGCACGCAAACCAGAAGCTCGCTTACCGAGGGCCCGGCATCGCCCTGGTTCGCGAGAACGAGATCCTGTTCGGCGAGCCGGCGCTAAGGCTATCGCGCGCGCACCCGCGTCAGACCAACCAGCAGTACTTCGCCCGCATGAACGCGGACCCACTCCCCTACCCGGTCTCCAATGCCGCCAATCACGCCGACCTGGTCTATCTGCACCTGAAGCAGCTGAACGAGCTCATCCGGCGCGAGCCGGGCGATCTCGTGCTGGCCGTTCCCGCCATCCTGAGCGCCGATCAGCTGGGCGTGTTGCTGGGCATCGTCCAGGAATGCGGCATGGCCGTGAGCGGCTTCGTCGATGCCGCCGTCGCTGCGGCGTCGGTCAGCGAGCTGCCATCCCGGGTCTGCCACCTGGACATGCACCTGCAAAGAACGTGCGTTACCCGCCTGGAAATCGGCGCCGAGGTGGCTCGCACCGGCGCCGACGAGGTTGCCGACTGCGGCCTCGCCCACCTGCTGGAGGGCTGGGTCAACGTGATTGCCGATCGGTTCGTTCGGGACACGAGGTTTGATCCGCTGCATGCCGCCGACACCGAGCAGCAGCTCTACAACCAGGTCTACGACTGGGCCATGGGGCAGTCAGGCCAGAACGGCGAGATCGGCATCGAGATCGAGTACCGGGATCAGATCAGGCGCGTGGAAGTTTCCCGCAGCCAACTCGAGGACAAAGCCCGGCAGCGTTTCACCCACCTGACCGAACGGCTGCCGGAGAACGCGCATCTGGCGTTGAGCGCACGCACGGCCAGGCTCCCCGGACTGACGGCTCATCTGAGCAGCCACGGGTGGGCATGCTCTGCGCTCGACGATTCCGCGCTGGCTACGGGCTGCGCGGCCAACGCCTCCAGCATCCGCGCCGAGGACGGGCGGCTGCGCCTGGTCTCGCAGCTGCCCGTTCGTCACGACGGTGGCGAGCTGAGTCCCGCCACCTCCAGCCCGGAAGAGTCGGGGCGCCCGACCCACGTTCTCGTCGATGCCTGCGCGGTCCCCATCGGTGACCAGGATCAGACGCTGGCGCTCAAGGAGAGCGAGGCCGGTGTCTATCTCGAGCCGGACGGGAACTTGCGCCTAAACGGTGAGGCGATCGCCGCCAGCAGACGCTTGCGTGCGGGCGACGAGGTCACCGCCGGCGGCCGACGCTATCTCCTGATCCGCGTGGTGGGATAGGTGGCACGCAACCGCCGCTTCAGCGTCTTCTCCCTATCTTTTCTGGACGTGATGTCGTGCGGCTTCGGCGCCGTGGTGCTGATCTTCCTGATCATCAATCACGCCGCCGAGGAAGACGCCAAGGTCGTCAACGAGGAGCTACTGTCCGAGATACGCCTGCTCGACTATCAGGTGCAGAACGGCGAGCGCGACCTCTTCGAGCTGAAAGAGCAACTCGACGCCATTCTGCAACGGGTTTCCGATGCGACCCGCAAACTCGTCAGCACCGAGAGCAGCCTGAAGGAAACCAGCAAGCAGTTCGCCGAGCTCGCCGCCGAGTCGCTTGCTCAGGAGGCCAGCCTGGAAGAGCTGAAGAGCGATGTGGACACGCGCGAGGAAGAGCTGGCCAGGCTCAAATCCATTAACGAGGCGAACGAGGGAGGCCGGATCCGCAGCTTCACCGGCGAGGGGGACCGGCAGTACCTGACCGGATTGAAGGTCGGCGGCAAGCACATACTCATCGCCCTCGACACATCGGCCAGCATGCTCGACGAGAGCATCGTCAACGTGATTCGACGCCGCAACATGCCCGACGAGCGCAAACGGGTGTCGCCGAAGTGGCAACGCGCCGTCCGCACCGTCGAGTGGCTCACCGCTCAGCTGCCCCTGGAAGCCAGTTTCCAGATCTACGGATTCAACGTGGAGGCGCGGTCGCTGCTGGAGGAGCATCAGGGAGAGTGGATCGCCTTGGCCGAGGGGCGGGAGCTGGATGACGCCCTGGAAGCCCTGCGCGAGGTCGTGCCGGACCGGGGCACGAGCATCGCGAACCTGATCACCGCCGTCAACGAGATGAGCCCGCCCCCGGACAACGTCTATCTGATCATCGACTCACTGCCTACCCAGGGCACCCGCGAGCCACGCCGTGCCACCATTTCCGGCGGCGATCGGCTAAAGCTTTTCGCGGACGCGATTCGGGCGCTACCCAAGCAGGTGCCGATCAACGTGATCATGTTTCCGATGGAGGGGGATCCCATGGCTCCCGCCGCTTACTGGAATCTGGCCCGGATTTCCGGGGGCGCGTTCCTGTCACCCTCGCGTGACTGGCCATGAAGACCCGCAATCGCCGAGCCATCGAAGAATTCAGCGTCTCCTTTCTCGACGTGATCTGCTGTGGGTTCGGAGCCATCATCCTGCTGCTGATGATCACCAAGACCGTAGAACCCATCCTGCTCGAGAAGTCCCAGGTAAACCTCGAAGGACAGGTTGCCGACCGCGAGCAGGCGCTCTTCGAGATTCAGGGTCAGATCAAGGAGCTGCGCCGCCAGGTCGACGACAGCAGCGGGCAGCTGGACGACAACCTGCTGGAGCTTGCGCGCCTGGAACAGCAGCTCACCATCATTCTCGGGAAATTCGAAACCACCGCTGCGCGACAGGACGACAACCTCACGGAAACCCAGAAGCTGGCCGCCGCCAAGCAGACGCTGACGGACGAGATGCAGCGCCTGCTCGGTGTCGATTTCCGCCGCAGCACGGATCTGGTCGGCGGGATCGCCGTCGACAGCGAATACATCATCTTCGTCATCGACACCTCGGGTAGCATGTACAACGCCGCCTGGCCCCAGGTGCTGCAGAAGGTGAATGAGACCCTGTCGATCTACCCCCGCGTCAAGGGAATTCAGGTCATGAACGACATGGGGGACTACATGTTCGGCCGCTTCGCGGGCGAGTGGATTCCCGACTCGCCAAGCCGACGGAAAGCCATCCTGGACCGCCTGCAGACCTGGAACCCGTTCAGCAACTCCTCTCCAGTGGAGGGCATCCAGGCCGCCATCGACACGTATTACGACCCGGGCAAACGAATCAGCATCTACGTCTTCGGTGACGACTTCACCGGTGAGTCCATCGAGTCCGTGGTCGACGCCGTCGACCGGGTCAACGTCGCCGACGACTCCGGCCGGCGCCGGGTACGAATCCACGCGGTGGCGTTTCCCGTTTACCTCTCGCGCCCGTCGGGGCGGGTGTATCGCTTTGCGGCGCTGATGCGCGAGCTCGCCTACCGCAATGACGGAACTTTTGTAGGGCTGTCGGAATTTCAGTAGTCTTTTGGGGTCTAGAGATTAGGGACAATGGGAGCTATCGGCGCTGTGAGTAAAGGACCTCCGGGACGGTTCGAATTATCTGCGCTCGGCGCCAGGCCACGGCTTCGGGTCGCGTTGCTGGCCGCCGCCTGCCTCACCATTGGAACCGCGTGCGGAGGCGCGAGCGTCGAGGTTCCAACCAACTTTCCTGTCCCCGTGCTGGACAGGCTTCCGCTGAACATGGGCGTCCACCTTAGTGACGAGCTGCTCAACTACGTTCACGCCGAACGCCTGGAAAACGCGGGCAACTGGCAGATCGATCTGGGCGACGCCCAGCCCGCCATGTTCAACAACCTGCTCACCGGCATGTTCCAGGGGGTGGAAGCCGTGGCGGATCCGAGCGCTCCGTCGGCGGGCGTCAACGGCGTGCTGGTGCCCAGCATCCAGGAAGTTCAGTTCTCCATACCCTCCCAGACGCGCAGCGACTACTACGAGGTCTGGATCCGCTATCAGTTCCAGCTGTACGACGGCGAAGGGCAGCTGCTGGCCGACTGGCCGCTGACCGCCTACGGAAAGGCGGACGAGGACAACTACGGCCTGCAGACCGACCAGCCGGCTCTTCAGGCAGCCGCCCTCGCGGCCTGCCGGGACGCCATGGCGTTTTTCACCGTGCAGTTTCGGAACGTGCCCAGCGTTAGGGCTTGGCTCGACCGCCAAATTGGAGGCACTACATGACAGCGCTTCAACGAATCATCCCCCTGGCAACACTCGCGGCACTCGCTACCTTTCTCGGCGGCTGCGTCACGGCCACGGTGCAGGAGGTTCGCGAGTCCAGAACCGGCATGGACGCCACCGACTCCGTGGTGGTGCTCGGGCGTCGCAGCCGGCCTACATCCGCGGAGACGGAGCTCGACTTCGTCACCTGCATCAGCAAGAACCTGGGCAGAGGGGCGGGGGGCATGAACGTGATCGAGGAACAGCAGTTCATGGACAGCCTCTTCCCCTGGTTTGAGCCGCGCACGGCGCCAGTGAAAACGGCCGACCTGCCGGAGCTGATCGCGCTGCCGCCTTTGGCCAGACGGTTGGAGGAGATGAATCTTCGCTACCTGGTCTGGGTCGAGGGATCTACCGAGCGGACCGACTCAGCCGGCTCTTTGACGTGCAGCGTGACGGCCACGGGCGCGGGGTGCTTCGGCTTCCTGACCTGGGAAAACGACTCGTCTTACGAAGCGTTCGTGTGGGACGTGCGCAACGGCAGGGCGGCTGGCAAGCTCAGCTCCGATGCCGTAGGTACCAGCTACGTCCCGGCAATCGTGGTCCCGGTGCCCTTCATTGCGCGGGTTCGCTCGTCGGCTTGCGCTAGCCTTGCCAACCAGCTGAAGGCCTTCCTCACCAATGAGACCTAACCGCAGATAGATATTATAATCTATTGTTTTTAATCAGTTTTTAGGCCGAATCTCCACCACCTCTCCGGAGCAGTAATCAGGCTCCGTCGCGTACCAGCTGTTCAGTTCGACCCGGTGACGCTTGGAGGCGAGATCGCACACCTCGTAAAACGTGGGACGTCCCGGGTCGGTGATGATCACACGCTTCACCCCGGCCGCCAGCGACTTGTTGATCAGCCTGGAGAGCGGCTTGACCATGCTGTCCCAGAAGCACACATCCGACCCGATGAGGACGTCCTGCTTGCCCAGGCACTCGGCATCCAGCTTCTCGAACCGGCTCACCAGCGGTTTCACCTTGATGTCGTTGAGCTCGGCGAGCACTTCCAGAAAGGGAAAGACCTCGCGGTCGACGTCCACGGCGGTCATACGGGCCTTGAAGCGCTTGGCGCAGAAGATGGAAGCAGGACCCCAACCGCAACCGATCTCCATCACCCGCGACTTCTTGCCGATGGGACGGTGCTGAAGATAGTCCATCAGCAGGAAGCTCGCCTTCCAGGTTTTGTGTCCATGCACGGAGGGCTGGTAGGCCTTTTTCAATCGCCGGATGAGCCGGTGTTTTGATTCGAGTAGATAGATCCCGTAAGCCTGATAAATATTCGGCTCCGGAAGTGGCTCGAGCTTGGGCATGACGAGCGTCGGCTCCTGCGGATGTAGGTCGTGGAAGGCGCGGATGTTACTGTGCAGGCTTCCCGCCAGTAAACCTAATTTCGCGTCTCGCGAACCGGCCTGGCAATGCGGCTCGGTTATAAATACCCGACTAAATTAGTCTGGTATTGCGCCACCCTCAGCGGGTACAATTGCGCTCTTTCACTTAGGGCAGCTTTCACCGTGTCTGAACGGACCGTGCAAGAGCTGGTGCAGTCGGAATACAGCGCCGGCTTCACCACCGATGTCGAGTCAGAAACCCTGCCCCCAGGGCTGGACGAATCCGTGGTCAGGTTCATCTCCCGGAAGAAGGAAGAACCGGAGTGGCTGAGGGATTGGCGGCTGGAGGCCTATGCCGGATGGCGTCAGATGACGCCGCCCAAATGGGCGCATGTGCATTTTCCGCCTATCGATTTCGAAGCGATCTCCTACTACTCGGCACCGAAGAGCCAGACAGATGGCCCGAAGTCCCTGGACGAGGTCGATCCCGAGCTGCTGGACACCTACGAGAAGCTCGGCATCCCGCTGCACGAGCAGGAAATCCTCGCCGGGGTGGTCAAGGATCCCGAATCGGCATCCCAGCCTCGGGTAGCCATCGATGCCGTGTTCGACAGCGTTTCCGTCGCCACGACCTTCAAGGACAAGCTCGCCGAGGCGGGCGTCATCTTCTGCTCGATCTCGGAAGCCGTCCACGAGCATCCCGAGCTCGTCCAGAAGTACCTCGGCAGCGTGGTTCCGCGACGCGACAACTTCTACGCGGCCCTGAACTCCGCCGTGTTCAGCGACGGCTCCTTCGTGTACGTGCCCAAGGGCGTGCGCTGCCCGATGGAGCTGTCCACCTATTTCCGGATCAACGCGCGCAACACCGGGCAGTTCGAGCGCACCCTGATCATCGCCGAGGCAGGGTCCTACGTGAGCTATCTGGAGGGCTGCACCGCGCCCATGCGCGACGAGAACCAGCTGCACGCCGCCGTGGTCGAGCTGGTCGCCCTGGACGACGCCGAGATCAAGTACTCGACCGTGCAGAACTGGTATCCGGGCGACAAGGACGGCAAGGGCGGCATCTACAACTTCGTCACCAAGCGCGGCGCCTGCCTCGGCGAGCGGTCGAAGATCTCCTGGACCCAGGTGGAGACCGGCTCGGCGATCACCTGGAAGTATCCCAGCGTGGTTCTGCGCGGAGAAAGCAGCGTGGGCGAATTTTACTCGGTCGCGCTCACCAACAACTATCAGCAGGCAGACACCGGCACCAAGATGATCCACATGGGCCCTGACACGCGCAGCACGATCATCTCCAAGGGCATCAGCGCCGGAAAGAGCCAGAACAGCTATCGCGGGCTCGTGCGAACCACGCCGACGGCTCGCGGCGCCCGCAACTACACCCAGTGCGACTCGCTGCTGATCGGCAGCGCGTCGGGCGCCCACACCTTCCCGTACATCGAAGTGCCAACCCCTCGGCCGTGATCGAGCACGAGGCGACCACCTCGAAGGTCAGCGACGAGCAGCTGTTTCTTTGCCAGCAACGAGGCATAGATGCCGAGAAGGCGGTCAGCATGATCGTCAACGGGTTCTGCAAGGAAGTGTTCAGGGAACTGCCCATGGAGTTCGCGGTTGAAGCGGCAAAGCTCCTGGAAGTCAGCCTGGAAGGAGCCGTGGGATGAGCTTCCTGGAGATTCGTGACCTGCACGTCACCGTGTCGGAAAAGGAGATCCTGAAAGGCCTCGACCTGCGCATCGAGCCAGGCGAGGTTCACGCGATGATGGGCCCCAACGGGTCGGGCAAGAGCACGCTGGCCTCCGTCCTCATGGGGCACCCCAGCTACGAGGTCACCGACGGGCGCATCCTCTACAAGGGCGAGGACATCGCCGAGTGGAGGCCGGACGAGCGCGGCCGGGCCGGCATGTTCCTCGGCTTCCAGTATCCCGAGGAGATCCCCGGCGTCTCGGTCGTCAACTTCCTCCGCACCGCCCTCTCCAACCGCACCGGCATCGACTACACGGTGCTCGAGCTGCGGCTCAAGGTCATGGAGGCGATGCGAAGCCTGGAGATGGACGCGTCGTTCGCCGACCGCTACCTCAACGAAGGCTTCTCCGGCGGCGAGCGCAAGCGCAACGAGGTGCTGCAGATGGCGGTGCTCGAGCCCGAGCTCGCCGTCCTCGACGAGACCGACTCCGGGCTGGACATCGACGCATTGCGCACGGTGGCCGAGGGCGTCAAACGCCTTGCCGCCCCCGAACGCGGCTTTCTGATCATCACGCACTACCAGCGGATGCTCGAGTACGTCGAACCGACCCACGTCCACGTGTTCGTCGACGGACGCATCGTCGAGAGCGGTGGCGCGGAGCTGGCGGCGCGGGTCGAGGCGTCGGGTTACGACGAGTTCCGACCGGTCGGCGCTGCCGGCTGATGGGCAGCCTGGCCCACATCCGAGCCGACTTCCCGATTCTGACGCGCACGATCGGCGGCAAGCCGCTCGTGTATCTCGACTCGGCGGCGACGAGCCAGAAGCCCGAGTCGGTGATCGAGGCGATCGCCGACTTCTACCGCTCGACCAACGCCAACGTCCACCGGGGTGCGTACCGGCTGTCGGACGAAGCGACGACCGCGTACGAGACCGCTCGGACGAAAGTGGCGGCGTTCATCGGCGCCTCACGGCCTTCGGAGCTCATCTTCACGCGGGGCACGACCTCGGCGATCAACCTCGTCGCCTACGGCTGGGGGTTGAACCGGTTGCAGCCGGGCGACCGCATCGTGCTCTCCGTCATGGAACACCACTCCAACATCGTGCCGTGGCAGATCGTCGCCAAGCACACCGGAGCCGAACTCGCCTACCTCCACCTCGACGGCGACTACCAGCTCGACCTCTCCGAGCTCGACGCCGTCTTCGACGACCGCACGAAGGTCCTGGGGATCACCGGCATGTCCAACGTCACGGGCGCCATACCGCAGCTCGACACGCTGACCGAAGCCGCCCACCGCGTCGGCGCCATCGTCGTCGTCGACGGTGCGCAGGCGGTCCCCCATTCGCCGACCGACGTCGCCACCCTCGGCGCCGACTTCCTCGCGTTCAGCGCACACAAGATGCTCGGCCCGACCGGCATCGGTGCGTTGTGGGGTCGCACGGAGCTACTCGAGGAGATGGAGCCCGCCGAAGGCGGCGGCGAGATGATCACCGACGTCAAGCTCCACGAGTCCCGCTGGGCTCCGGTGCCGCACAAGTTCGAGGCGGGCACACCACCCATCGCCCAGGCCGTCGGCTTTGGCGCCGCGGTCGACTACCTGACCAAGCTCGGCATGCCTGCGGTGCGGGAGCACGAGGTGGCGATCACCAAGTACGCCCTCGACCGCCTCGCCGAGGTTCCCGAGCTGACCGTGCACGGCCCCGCCGACGTGGCCCTCCGGGGCGGCGCCGTCAGCTTCACGCTCGGCGACATCCACGCCCACGACCTCGCCACGATCCTCGACGAGGAGCACGGGGTGGCGATCCGCGCAGGCCATCACTGCGCCAAGCCGCTGATGCGCGAGATCAAGGTGTCATCGACGACGCGGGCGTCGTTCTACGTGTACACCGTCGAAGACGACATCGACCAACTCGTCGCCGGCCTCCACCGGTCCCGCGCGATCTTCGGGCTCTAGCCGCGGCGCCCCTCAGGGTAGGTAGTCCTCCGCCCGGTGGAGAAACGCCGCCATCTGCGCCCGGGTCACGAGGGCGTTCGGACAGAACAGGTTGTTGGTCGGCGGGTTGCATCCCTTCGTGATGCCCGACGCCGCCAGCGCCTCGATGTCCGCCTCGAAGATCGACGAGTCGT